>WNGD01015056.1_pt1 | contig 11624 bp, 10 predicted proteins | sample 5400671 | NCBI WGS metagenome assembly WNGD01 (sample SAMN13153369, study PRJNA577476) | soil metagenome | isolation source: 40 cm soil or saprolite under grassland replicate 2 | place: USA:California | collected 2016-06-15
TCCTCGGTGGGGCAAAAGGTGCTTGTCGCGCTCACGGGGCTCTTCCTCTGCACTTTCCTCGTGGTGCACCTGTCCGGGAATCTCCTTCTATTCAAACAGGACGGCGGGCGGGCCTTCGATGGATACTCCGAGTTCATGTCCACCAATCTGGGAATCCGGTTTATGGAGTTTGTTCTGGCTGCCGGATTTCTGGGGCACATCCTTCTTGGAATCCGCGTATGGATGTACAACCGGCGCTGCCGCCCCGAATCCTACGTGATGAGCCGTCCCTCTCAAAACAGCTCTCTGGCCGCGCGCGTAATGTTTGTCACGGGGAGCGTTGTCTTTGTCTTCCTGGTGGTTCATCTCAAGACTTTCTTTGTGCCTTCGAGGTTTGCCGGCAACATCAAGCCCTCCATGTACAGGCTCGTAAGCACGGCGTTTGCGGACCCGGTCTATGCAGGTTTCTATCTCGTTTCGCTTGCACTGATGGGTTATCATTTGCGGCATGGTTTTCAATCGGCCTTTCAGACCCTTGGGCTGCGTCCCCACCGGCGAACCCTCATCGATTATGTGGCGATGATCTTCTGGCTTTTCATTCCCGCCGGCTATGCGGCCATGCCGGTTTATTTTCTTTGGGCTGCTCACTGGGCAAGAGCGCGGTAGTCATGGTCCTGGATGCAAAAATTCCGGATGGCGCCCTCGAAAAAAAGTGGGACAACCACAGGTTCCATCTGAACCTTGTTAATCCGGCGAACAAGCGCAAGTGCCATATCATTGTTGTGGGCACGGGGCTGGCGGGCGCATCCGCCGCGGCATCTCTGGCCGAACTGGGATACCAGATCACGTCTCTCTGTTATCACGAGTCTCCGCGCCGCGCTCACAGCATTGCGGCTCAAGGGGGGATCAACGCTCCGAAAAACTACGCGAACGACGGGGACAGTATCTACCGGCTCTTCTACGACACGATAAAAGGGGGCGACTACCGGGCACGCGAAGCGAACGTCTACCGGCTGGCCCAGGTCAGCGGCTGCATCATCGATCAATGCGTCGCCCAGGGTGTTCCCTTTGCCCGCGAGTACGGCGGTCTCCTGAACACGCGTTCCTTCGGAGGCGCCCAGGTTTCACGCACCTTCTACGCGCGCGGCCAGACCGGACAGCAGCTTCTCCTGGGGGCGTACCAGGCGCTCTGCCGCCAGATCGGCGCCGGCAAGGTCCGGTTCCACGACCGCAGGGAGATGCTGGACGTGGTCGTGATCGACGGGCGCGCTCGCGGAATCGTGGCGCGCAATCTGATCGACGGAAAGATTGAGATCTACGCCGGAGACGCCGTCATTCTCGCCACCGGAGGCTACGGCAACGTCTTCTACCTGTCGACGAACGCCAAGCTTTCCAACGCAACCGCCATCTGGCGCGCCTACAAGCGCGGGGCGTTCTTCGCCAATCCATGCTTCACGCAGATCCATCCTACCTGCATCCCCGTGTCGAGCGAGCACCAGTCGAAGCTCACGCTCATGAGCGAGAGCCTGCGCAACGACGGCCGCATCTGGGTGCCCAAGAAGCGGGGGGACAAACGGAACCCGCGAGACATTCCCGAGAATGAAAGGGACTATTACCTGGAGAGGCTCTATCCCTCTTTCGGCAACCTGGTCCCCCGCGACGTGGCGTCGCGGCGCGCCAAGGAGATGTGCGACGACGGTTACGGGGTCGGGCCCACCGGGCTCGCTGTCTACCTCGATTTCGCGGACGCGATAAAAAACAATGGCAAGGAATGGGTCGAGGAAAAATACGGCAATCTCTTTGACATGTACCGGCAGATCACCGGAGAGAACGCCTACGAAGTCCCCATGCGAATTTATCCTGCCGTGCACTATACGATGGGCGGGCTCTGGGTGGATTACAACTTGATGAGCACCATCCCCGGACTGTTCGTCCTCGGCGAGGCCAACTTCTCGGATCACGGCGCGAACCGGCTGGGCGCCAGCGCTCTCATGCAGGGCCTCGCGGATGGGTACTTTATCATCCCCTACACGATCGGGGACTATCTGGTGACCGCAAGGTTGAAGGCCGCCGACACGTCTCACGCGGCTTTCAAGGACGCCCAGCGGTGCGTGGAAAACGTGACCCAGAAGCTGCTTTCCGCGCGCGGTAAGGAAACCGTGGACGAATTTCACAGGCGGCTCGGCAAGATCATGTGGGATCATGTGGGCATGGCGCGTAACGCGGCCGGCCTCAAGAAAGCGCTCGAGATGATCCCCACGCTGCGGGAGGAGTTCTGGCGGAATGTCGTCGTCCCCGGCAGTGCCGGCGACTTCAATCAGGAACTGGAGAAAGCCCACCGCGTGGCCGATTTCCTCGAGCTGGGCGAGTTGATCGCGTACGACGCCCTGCACCGTGAGGAATCGTGCGGCGGCCACTTCCGCGAGGAACACCAGACCGAAGAGAACGAAGCGAAGCGCGACGACGAGAATTTCTCTTATGTGGCTGCCTGGGAGTTCAAGGGGGTAGGGGGGAGACCCGCGCTTCACAAGGAACCCCTTGTCTTCGAGTACGTCAAGCCCAGCCAGAGAAGTTATAAGTGACTATCAGAAGAAACCGCCGATGTATGCCGATTAACGCAGATTTCCCCATCGGCGTTAATCCGCGTGCATCGGCGGTTCCATGAAGTGAGCACGGTCATGCGCATTACGCTGAAAATCTGGCGGCAAAAAGACAGGAACAGCGAGGGCCGGCTCGTCGCCTACGAGCTTTCCAACGTTTCTCCGGACATGTCGTTTCTCGAGATGCTCGACATGCTCAATCTCGGACTGGCCAGGAAGGGCGAAGACACGGTCGCATTCGATCATGATTGCCGCGAAGGCATCTGCGGATCGTGCGGCCTGTACATCAACGGGCGCGCGCACGGGCCTCTGGGCGGGGTTGCCACATGCCAGTTGCACATGCGCAGCTTCCGGGACGGTGATACTATCGTCGTCGAGCCGTGGCGTGCCAGACCCTTTCCCGTCATCAAGGACCTTGTGGTCGACCGATCCACCTTTGACCGGATCATCACGGCCGGTGGCTTTATTTCCGTAAGAACGGGAGGGGCCCCGGACGCAAACACGATTCCCGTCCCAAAGCCGGTCGCCGAGGAGGCCTTCGAAGCTGCGGCCTGTATTGGTTGCGGCGCTTGCGTGGCCGCATGCAAGAACGCTTCCGCCATGCTTTTTGTGGCAGCCAAGGTGTCCCAACTGGCGCTCCTTCCTCAGGGACATGCGGAGCGCAAAGAGCGCGTGCTGAAGATGGTGGCCCAGATGGATTCGGAAGGATTCGGTTACTGCTCAAACACCTATGCCTGCGAAGCAGAGTGCCCCAAGCAGATTTCGGTGTCGTACATCGCGCGCCTCAACCGCGAGTACCTTCGCGCGAAGCTGTGATCAGGTCGGGAATTTTGAATATGCAGGAATCCAAGAATTCAGGAATCCAAGGAATTCAAGAATGGATTCCCTCGCTTACTCTGGATTCTTGATTTCTTGAATTCTTGGATTCCTACTCCCTACGGCAACTGACGGAGGCAAAAATGTTCGAATTGAAACCCCTCTCGAAGGAAGCGATTCCGGCCGCGCTGCAAAGGGCGGAGCGCTACCGGCTTCTCAACGAGCCTGCCGAGGCGGAGAGCATCTGTCTGGACATCCTGCAGATCGAGCCGGAAAACCAGGCGGCGTCGATCACTCTCCTTCTGGCCTTGACGGACCAGTTCCCCGAAGGGGAGGCGGATGCTGTGGTTCGCGCGCAGGAAGTGCTTTCATGTCTGAACGGGGAATACGAGCGGGCTTATTATTCCGGGATTATCTGCGAACGGCGAGCCAAGGCGCAGCTTGGCCATCATATGCCCGGCTCTCTGGCCAACGCCTATGACTGGTTGCGGGAGGCGATGAGCTGGTACGAAAAGGCGGAGCGACTCCGTCCTCCGGGGAATGATGAAGCCATTCTTCGCTGGAATACCTGCGCGCGCCTGCTGATGCGAAACCCGCGCCTGAAGCCTGCCGAAACCGAGCGATTCGAGCCCTTCCTCGAGTAACAGTGGGCAGTGGACAGTGGTCAGTGGTCAGAGGGTTCCTGGCCACTGACCACTGGCCACTGACCACTGCTCACTGTCGGTCAACCGCCGGCGCCGCTCCCTTTGATGCCGCCTTCGGTCATGGCGCGAGGATCCAGCAATCTCTCCAATTCGTCTGCCGGCAGGTCGGTCTGCTCCGCGGCCACATCCTTCAATCGCCGCCCTTCACGATAGGCCTGCTTCGCGATGGCTGCGCCTTTTTCATATCCGATCAGCGGGTTGAGCACGGTGACCATGATGGGATTCTTGTCCACCAGCCGGCGCACGGCATCGCGGTTGACAGCGAAACCCGCGACGGCCTTGTCTGCGAGCACTCGCGAAACATTACCGAGCAGCGTGATGCTTTCCAGAAGATTGTCCGCGAGGAGAGGAAGCATGACATTGAGCTGGAAATTGCCGGACGCGTTGCACAGCGCGATGGTCACGTCGTTCCCCATGACTTCAACGCAGACCATCATGGTCGCTTCGGGGATCACCGGATTGATCTTGCCCGGCATGATCGACGAGCCGGGCTGCAGGCTCGGAAGCACGATTTCAGCGAGGCCGGCCTGCGGGCCGGAATTCATCCAGCGCAGATCGTTGGCGATCTTGTACAGAGCAGTGGCCAGAGTCTTCAACTGGCCACTCATCTCGACGGCCGCATCCATTGCCGATTGCGCCGCGAAGTGATCCCGGGCTTCGACGAAGGGAATCTCAGTGGTTTCCGCGAGCCGTCGCGCCACGCGCCGGCCGAATTCCGGATGGGCGTTGATCCCCGTCCCCACGGCGGTGCCTCCGATGGCCAGTTCGTGGAGTCGCGGCAGAGAAGCCTGCACGCGCTCCATGGCCAGCTCGATCTGAGCCGCCCAGCCGCCGATCTCCTGGCCCAGACGGACCGGCATCGCATCCATCAGGTGGGTGCGGCCGGTCTTGACGACATCGTCGCACTCTTCCGCGCGCTTTCGGAGGGTCTTGCGCAAATGCTCCAACGCGGGGAGAAGATTGTCTTTCATTTCCAGCGCCGCGGCGACATGGACCGCCGTGGGGATCACGTCGTTGCTCGACTGGCACATGTTCACGTCGTCGTTGGGATGAACCTTCTGACCCGCGCGCGATGCCAGTGTCGCAATCACTTCGTTGGCGTTCATGTTGGTCGAAGTGCCCGAGCCTGTCTGGAAGATGTCGATAGGGAACTGGTCGTCGTGCTCGCCCTCGGCAACCGCGAGCGCCGCGCGTTCGATCGCCCCGGCCTTCTTTGCATCGAGCAGGCCGAGGTCCAGGTTGACCCGGGCCGCCGCGGCCTTGATCAGTCCCAGAGCGCGGATAAACGTACGCGGGAATGTGTATCCGGAAATCGGGAAGTTCTCGACGGCGCGCTGCGTCTGCGCTCCGTACAGAGCACTCTTCGGTACGCGAACTTCACCCATGGAATCCTTCTCAATTCTGTAGTCCATCAGGCGCCTCGAATCATTGTTTTCACTTCTACTACGCGTTGCCGCACAAGCAAAATGAATTTTGGTAAATCCTTGGAAGATAAGATTGTGCCCGCACGCAAACGGGTATTTCAATCGTTTTCACCTTCACCGCGGAAAGGGCCGGTGGCGCACGAGAAAAGGAGCCGAGCGGAGGAAGGAGACTCGTTCCCCTCTGCCCTCCTGCTCCCCCGGCGATGATACGAACGGCGTGCTTGAGGACGTGGACACATATATGCTAGCATACATGCATGCATACGACGCGAACAACAATTCTCCTGGACCAGGATTTGTTATTGGAAGTCAAACAGCTGGCCCGCTCAAACGGCACGACCGCGACGGCAATAATTCGCGAAGCAGTCGAAGCCTATGTGGCCAAGAAGCGCTCGGGCCGGACCCCCTCCTTCGCGGGCATTGGAAAAAGCGGACGCCGGTCCGTCTCCAGGGATGCGGAAGCCATCCTGAGTCGCAATGCCGATCGCCGAAAGGGCTGGTAGATGGCGATCCTGGCTGATACTGGTCCCTTGTACGCGCTGGCTGATCAGGACGATCAGTACCATGAGGCCGTGACGGAATATGTCTCGGCTACGAGGGAAACGCTGATCGTTCCCGGCCCGGTTGTGCCGGAGGTGTGCTACCTGCTGCTCGCTTACCTGGGCTCCGGAGCGGAGATAGGGTTTCTCCGCTCGCTCGCCGATCAGGAGTTGCTGCTCGAACACTTCACCGTGAAGGACCTCGTGCGTGCAATCGAGATACTGGAACAGTACCGCACCGCCCGGTTCGGGATGGTCGATGCCACCGTCATGGCGATGGCCGAGCGGCTCAAAATCAAAGTCGTGCTCACCCTGGATCGCCGCGACTTCGGCATGTACCGGCCCCGGCATTGCGCGGCTTTCCACCTCGTGCCCGACTTGCCACCCCCGCGAAGCAAGTGATCCGATTTCAGGGACCGTGTTCTGCACGGCGATTTTGCGCACATCTTTTTTCACCACAAAGACACAAAGAGCGCGAAGATTCGCACAGACAACCTGTCGATCTTTGCAGTACTACGCTGTAAATTCGTGTTTTCCTGACAACATTCTTTGCGGGCCTTTTTGGAGTGCGCAAGCTTGCTTGCGCCTTGAGGACGATGGAACATTTCCGGCCTAGCAAAGGCGGCAGCAAGCTTAGGGCTCGCGCAAGAATAATTTGGCATTTTGCTGCGGGCTCCCATGCCCAATTGAATCATAACTGGCAAACCGCAATAGTTTGCTGGGGGCGGGAGCCGCAGCCCTGCGGGGCGCCGTGTCCTTGTGGTGACCCAAGCTCCCGAGTTTTTCGCTTGTGAAAATCGTGCGGGAAGTGCTAGAAATCAAACATCATGGATCTCTCTCGCAGGGGGTTTTTGCAGGGTGCGCTGACGGGCACGGCGCTCACGACGGCCTTTGGCTTCGACGCGCGGCCGGCGCTGGCTCAGGCGCGCGAGTTGAAGATAGCGCGAACGACCCAGACGCACAGCATCTGTCCCTACTGCGCGGTTGCGTGCAGCGTCATCATCCACACCCTCGGCGACAAAGCGCGCAATGTCACGCCCACCGTGGTGCACGTCGAAGGGGATCCGGACAGCCCGATCAATCGCGGCACGCTCTGCTCCAAGGGGATTACGCTGCGGCAGTTCGTGGTCAACGACCGCCGCCTGACGCGGCCCCTGTACCGCGCGCCGGGCGCCGCGCAATGGCAGGCGATCTCCTGGGATGAAGCGCTCGACCGGATGGCGCGCCTGATAAAGAAAACGCGCGACGCGGGTTTCGTCGAGAAGGACTCCGAGGGCCGCCGGGTCAACCGGCTGCCGAACCTGGCGATGATCGGCGGCTGCACGGACACCAACGAGATCAACTACCTGATGGGCAAGTTCCGCTTTGCCCTCGGCGTCGTGGCCTACGAAAACCAGGCCCGGCTTTGACACGGCCCGACGGTGGCCAGTCTGGCCGCCACGTTCGGCCGCGGGGCCATGACCAACGGATGGACCGACGTCGCCAATGCCGACGTGGTCCTCGTGATGGGCGGCAACCCCGCTGAGAATCACCCGGTCGGCTTCCGCTTTGTCTTCGAGGCCAAGAGAAACCGCAAAGCAAAACTGGTCGTCGTCGACCCTCGCTTCAACCGTACTGCCGCCGTCTCGGACTGCTATGTGCCGATACGCGCCGGGACCGACATCGCCTTCCTCGGGGGGCTCGTACATTACGCCTTGGAACATAACCTCTACCAGCGCGAGTACGTCAAGCTGCACACCAACGCTTCCTTCCTCATCAAGGAAGGCTTCTCGTTTTCAGAAGGCCTCTTCTCCGGCTGGGACGAGAAGAAGAAGAGCTACGACAAATCCAGCTGGGACTATGAGCTCGACGCCTCGGGCTACGCGAAAGTCGATCCGGCCCTGGAGCACCCCCGCTGCGTTTTCCAGCTGATGAAGAAGCACTGTGCGCGCTACACGCCCGAGACCGTGGCCGCGATCTGCGGCTGCACGGCCCAGGAGTTCGAAAAAGCCGCCGCGATCGTGTGCTCCACGGGAAAGCCCGACCGGCAGGGGACCGTCCTCTATGCGCTGGGCTGGACGCAGCACAGCCACTCGGTGCAATTGATTCACACGGCCGCCATACTCCAGCTCATCCTCGGCAACATCGGGATGCCGGGCGGCGGTGTCGATGCCCAGCGCGGCCATTCCAACATTCAGGGAGCCACCGACATGGGAGCGTGGAACATGCTCCCGGGTTACCTGCGCCTTCCGCACGCGCATCAGCAGTCGCTTGCGGAGTACCTGAAGGAAAATACGCCGAAGCCCCTCCGCCCCAACTCCATGAACTACTGGGCAAACACCTCCAAGTTCGTGATCAGCCTGCTCAAGGCTTACTACGGCGGGAGCGCGACCCGCGAGAACGGCTTTGGCTACGGTTACCTGCCCAAGCTCGGCGAGTCCGACAACTACTCGTGGGGCTACATCTTCGATGCGATGTACGCGGGGAAGATCGAAGGGCTGATCTCGTTCGGCATGAACCCTGTGGCCAACGGCCCGAACACCCCGAAGATGCTCGCCGCCCTTGCGAAGCTCAAGTGGCTGGTCGTGGCCGAATGTTTCGAGACCGAGACCGCCGCCTTCTGGAAAGCGCGCGAGCTGGCGGAAAAGTATTACGCGTCCGCTCACGAGCCCTCGCGGATCGACACCGAAGTGTTTCTTCTGCCCGCGTCCTGCTTTGCCGAAAAAGACGGCTCGTTCGTCAACTCCTCGCGGTGGGCTCAGTGGAAGTACGCGGCCCTGGACCCGCCGGGACAGGCCCTGCGAGATCAGGAGATCATGGCGCGCCTCTTCCTGAAAATCCGCCAGCTGTATCAGGAAGAGGGCGGGACGGCGCCGGAGCCTCTCCTTTCCATGACGTGGAACTGGGAGAATCCGGCGTCTCCTTCACTTGCCGAAGTGGCCCGCGAGATCAACGGGCGCGACGCGGAGGGCAAGCAGCTGCCGGGCTTCGGCGCCCTCGAGTCCGGCGGCTCGACCGCCTGCGGCAACTGGCTCTATGCGGGGTCTTTTACCGAGGCCGGCAACATGATGGCCCGGCGCGGGCAGGAGGACCCCACGGGCCTCGGGCTTTATCCCAACTGGGCGTGGAACTGGCCGGCCAACCGGCGCATCATGTACAACCGGGCCTCGGCCGACGCGGACGGCAAACCATGGGATCCAGCGCGCGCCCCCGTGCGCTGGAACGGAAGAGTCTGGTCGGGGGACGTGCCGGACTACAAGGCCGATGCGGCGCCGGACGCCTTCGGCGCTTTCATCATGGTCCCCGAGGGGGTGGCCAAGCTCTATGCCGCCGACTTCGTCGAGGGCCCCTTCCCGGAACACTACGAGCCCGTCGAATCGCCGGTCGCCAATCTGCTGCACCCCAAGGTCAGCCATAATCCGACCGCCAAAATCTTCCACAGCGATCTCGACCCGCTCGGTTCCGCCGAACAGTTCCCGTACGTCGGAACGACGTACCGGCTCACGGAGCATTTTCACTACTGGACGAAGAACATCGCGGCCAACAGCGAGCTGCAGCCCCATTTCTTCGTCGAGATACCCGAGGCGCTGGCGCGCGAAAAGGGCATCCGGAGCGGGGACATGGTGCGTGTCCGCTCGGCGCGGGGTTCGGTCGAAGGGAAGGCGATGGTCACGCGCCGCATGCGCGGTCTCCGGGTAGGAGACCAAACCGTCTACCAGATCGGGCTCCCGATACACTGGGGCTTCATCGGGCGCGTCACCGGTCCGCTCGTCAATAACCTCAGCCCCTCGGTGCTGGACCCCAACTCGGGGACCCCGGAGTACAAGGGATTCCTGGTGAACATCGAGAAGATATGACTCCAAATTCAGGCGGTGGTCCCTGGCAGCGGCACGGAAAGGGAAAGAGGTTGAGGATCGCTCGCTATTGATAGTGAGTGATCCCAGTCATTCACGGGCGAGACGCCCGTGCCACGATGGCTTCGTGGCAGGGCCGTCCCGGCCATGATTGCAAAACTTGACCGATTTGTGAACTTTGTGTCCAACCAAGTGGCCCTGGTTGTCCCACTCAGTATTTTCGGAACGGAATCGCAGAAGATATGACAACCGGCCCAGATCTCAAGGCGATATCGGCAACGCCCGGAGGCGCGGCCGCGACGACGCGGAGCCACACGGTCGCCAAGCTGATCGACACCACCACCTGTATCGGCTGCAAGGCGTGCGAGGTGGCCTGCCAGGAATGGAACAACCAGCAGTTCACCATCGGTAACTTTGCCGGGACCTACCAGACCCTTCCCGATCTGACGCACAGCTTCTGGAACCTGATCAAGTTCAACGAGACCGAACAGGACGGGCAGCCGGTGTGGCTCATGGCCAAGTATCAGTGCATGCACTGCGTCGATCCGGGTTGCCTGCGCGCGTGCCCCGCGCCCGGCGCCATCGTCCAGAACGCGAACGGCATCGTCGATTTCAATCAGGACCAGTGCATCGGCTGCGGCTATTGCATGACCGGCTGTCCTTTCGACGTGCCCAAGCTGAATCCAATCACAAAGAAGGTTCACAAGTGCACCCTCTGTACAGACCGCGTCTCCGTGGGACTCGAGCCCGCCTGCATCAAGGCTTGCCCGACGAACTGCCTCAGCTTCGGCACGCGCGAAGACCTTCTTCGCAAGGCCGAGACGCGTGTGGACGCTCTGAAAGAGGACGGGCGCCCCCAGGCAGGGATCTATAACCCCGAAGGCGTGGGCGGCACGCACGTCATCTACGTTCTGGCGCAGGCCGATCAACCGGAGAAGTACGGCCTGCCGAAGGATCCACGGATCCCCTGGACGGTCGCGCTCTGGAAAGGCCCGCTGAAATGGGCCGGCAATGCGTTGCTCCTCGGCGGCATTCTGGGTGCTTTCCTGCACTATCTCCGTTATGGCCCTAAAGACTCCGGCAAGCCGGCAGACGGCATCGACTGAAACAAGGATCATCCGGTTCAGCACAGCCGAGCGGACGGTCCACTGGGCTGTCGCTCTCGCTTTTCTCTATGCGACGCTCACGGGGCTGGCTCTCTGGTCTCCGCGGTTGTTCTGGCTGAGCGCGATCTTTGGCGGCGGGACCACCGTTCGCGCCTGGCACCCGTGGGGCGGAGTGCTTTTCGCGCTGTTCTTCGCCGTCATGTTTCGAAGGTGGAACCCCCAGATGCGCCTCGACGGCGATGACCGGCGCTGGCTGCGTCTGGCGCACCGGTACGCCGTCCACGATGAGTCCGGACTCCCCGAGGCGGGTCGCTTCAATGCCGGCCAGAAGGCGCTGTTCTGGATGCAGGCCTCGAGCGGCTCCCTGCTTCTGCTGACCGGCCTGGTGCTCTGGTGGCCGGAAATCATGCCGCGGCTCTTGCGCGAGATTTCTGTCCTGATTCACCCGATCGCAGCCGTGGTGTCGATCGGCGGATTGATTGTTCACGTTTACATGGGCACGGCCGCGGTGCCGGGCGCCTTTCGTGGCATGACTCAGGGTTGGGTCACGTCAGAATGGGCGGCATCCCACCATTCGAAGTGGTATCGCGAGATCCGGCGCCGCTAGGTCCTCTTGGTGGACA
>WNGD01006605.1_pt1 | contig 11623 bp, 9 predicted proteins | sample 5400671 | NCBI WGS metagenome assembly WNGD01 (sample SAMN13153369, study PRJNA577476) | soil metagenome | isolation source: 40 cm soil or saprolite under grassland replicate 2 | place: USA:California | collected 2016-06-15
TCCGGCGCCCGACCAGCGGCGAGACGACGATGGCCGGGACGCGCACGCCGTAGCGCTTGAAGACCTTTGGGTTGTCGTCGGGCGGGTTCAGCGGCGGCGGCACGTGGTCGAAGAAGCCGCCGTGCTCGTCGTAGGTGATAACGAGCAGCGTCCTCGACCAGTTCGGGCTGGACGCGAGCGCGTCGTAGACCTTCAGCACGAGCGCCTGCCCGAGCGAGATGTCCGAGGGCGGGTGATCGTCGTTCGAGGGCGGCGAGATCAGCCGCATCAGCCCCGTGCGCAGGTCGGCGAAGCTCGGGTCGATCCAGGAGACGCTCGGCAGCTTGCCGGCGGCGGCCCGCTGGATGAACGTGTCCCCGGGATGCGGCGGCCGGAAGTGGCCGTCGAACCAGGCGACGTGCTCGTCGAGCAGGTGGTGGACGGGGTAGTTGTTGTCCACGGCCCAGAGGATCGGAGTGACGTCGTGGACGAAGGTCGCCCACGAGACCCCCTTGACGCCGTCGAGGTGGCGCACGAACGAGTGCAGGCAATAGATCGGCGGCTGGACGTTGTCCCGCTTCCCGTCAGCGCGGCCGGCCATCGCGTAGAGGCGGTTCGGGAACGTCGCGCCGCCCACCGAGCTGAACCAGCGGTCGCAGACGCAGAACTTCTCGGTCAGGTGGTCATAGACCGGGAGGTGCTTACCCGTGTGATAGCCCATCACGTCTGCGGGGTGCACCTCCGGCGGGCCGCCGCGCTCGTCCATGTAGGCCTGGACGAAGCCGCCGTTGTGCTTCTCGTGAATGCCGAAGCTGAGCCCGTCGTACTGCGGGAACTTGTCGCTCTGACCGTGGTAGGCGTTGGCCATCCCGGCCTGGAGCCCGTCCAGCTCCGGGCGGCGGCCCGTCAGGCGGAGGTAGCCGAGCATGTGATCGAACGAACGGTTCTCCAGCATCAGGACGACGATGTGGTCGATCTTCCGCAGCGCCTTGACGGCGTCGTCGACCTCGATCTCCACTCGTCCGGCCCCGCTCGCGGCGTGCGCGCTCATGGCTTCCCCCTCGGTCCGACGGCGCTGCCGAACATACCAACCCAGGTCGCGTCGGGCACCATTCGCCGATGGGGCCGAGGCGGCTCGCGGCTACGGCCATCGTCGTCCTTGCAGCCGCAGGCGCGGCGCTCGGCGCCGTGCTCTCGTCCGGCGGCGGTGGCGCCTGGCGGGGATCGACGCTGCACGCCACGTTCGTCGACCGGAACGGCGACGGCGTGCTCGAGCGCGGGCCCGGCGAGCCCTTCGTCGACCACACTGAGCTCGCGCCGGCCTCGCGCCCTGTACGGCGGCTGGCCCTGTTCGCGCAAATCACGGACGTCCACGTCGTCGACGAGGAATCGCCGGCGCGTCTCGAGATGCTCGACCGGGTCGGCCCGCCCTTCACGTCCGCCTTCCGTCCCCAGGAAGCGTTGAGCGGCCAGGTCCTCGCAGCGGCAGTCCGGTCGTTGAACGAGCTCCATCCGCAGGCGGTCGTCGAGACGGGCGACCTGATCGACAACGCGCAGTCGAACGAGCTCCGAGAGGCGCTGGCGATCCTCCGCGGCGACCGCGTCGACCCGAACAGCGGCGCGGCCGGCTACCAGGGCGTGCAGGCAGCCTCGGACGCGGACCCCTACTACTACCGCCCGGACGTCGACCCGCCGCGCCACGCAGGCCTGCTCGCGGCGGCCGAGCGGCGCTTCGTCTCGCCGGGCCTCCTCGCGCCCTGGTACCCGGTTGTCGGGAACCACGACCTGCTCGTGCAGGGCAATCTCGCGCCGACCCCGGAGACGCGGGCGATTGCGACCGGCGCGCGCAAGCTCGTGACGCTCAACCCGGCGGCACGAGAGCTGGCGAGAGAGCGTCGGCTCGGGCTTATTCGTGACCTGCTGCGGCGCGGCCTCCCCGGCCGGTCGGTCGGAGTCACGCCTGATCCAGGACGCCGCGAGCTCTCGGCGGGCGAGGTGCTGCGCCGCTTGCGGCACGCGAGCGGCCACGGCGGCTCAGGGCCGTTGCTCGACTACCGCTTCCAGCTCGGTAGCCACGTGCACGGGATCGTGCTCGACACGATTCGCCGCGATGGGGGCGCGAGCGGCGTCATTCGCCGGGGCCAGCTGAGTTGGCTCGCCGGAGCTCTTCGAGCCGCGGGCGAAGAGCCGGTGGTCGTCTTCTCGCACACGCCGCTGGGCTCGGCCGCGGGTGGCGAAGCGGCGCTCGCGCTCCTCGACCGCGACCCGCATGTCGTCGCCGCGGTATCCGGCGACACCCACCGCAACTCGATCCGAGCACGCCGCACGCCCGCCGGCGGATACTGGCTGGTGGGCACGTCGTCGCTGATCGACTACCCGCAGCAGGCGAGAGCCTTCGCGCTCGAGCGCACTGCGAGCGGCGGGCTCGTCCTCGAGACCTGGATGATCGACCATGATCCCGCGGACCGGCTCGCCGCCGCCTCGCGTCAGCTCGCGTACCTGGACTTCCAGGGCGGCCGGCCTCAGCGCTTCGCGGGCGCGAGAGGCGACCGCAACGCTCGGCTGTACCTGCCTTAGGCCTGCCTTAGGCCTCGCGGAGCCAGTCGACGACCGGCCCGCGCGCCGCGAGCCGCGCGGTCCAGAGCACGGCCACGACGGCCCCGGCGCCGAGGCCGACCGCCGTCAGCGCGACCGCCGCGGCCGTGGGTCGCAGCGATAGCGACACGTAGCTCGCCGCGAGCCTGGCAACCGCGGGGCCGACCAGGAAACGCTCGAGCAGGAAGCCGACCGCAACCGCGAGCAGCGTCACCGGCGCGGCGGCCGCTCCGAGCATGCCCGCGAGCTGCCGCCTTCCCGCTCCGAGCGCCCGGATCGCCGCCAGCGCCACGCGCCGCTCCCAGACTGTCAACGCGAGCATCTGCGCGATCGCGTAGAGGCAGACGAGCGCATCGATCACCGCAATGGCACGCAGCAATGCGACCAGCACGCCGATGAAGCCGCTCGAGCGGCTCGCCCAGCCCTGGACGGACTCGCCGGCGATGCCGCCGCTCGAGGACGTGAAGTAGCCGTCACGAACCAGCTCGCGGCGCACGGAGTCGGCGTTGGCGCCCGGCTCTAGCCGGACGGCAAGCTCCGACGGCGCTCCAGGCTCGGCGGCGACGAGCCGACCTGACTGGACGTAGACCACGCGCCCCTGCCGTTCAAGGGCCCGCACGACGCCGACCACGCGGAAGCGCAGCTCGCGCCCGCTCGGCAGCTGCGCGGCGAGCGTGGAGCCGGGATAGAGGTTGAGGATCTGCGCAAGCCCGAGGCCGACCTCCGTCTCGCCGGGGCCGCGCGCCCGCCGGCCCTGGGCGAGCGCCGGTGCCTCGAACCTGGTGTGGTCGCGGGGATAGGCGATCATCGAGAACGGCTCCCCGAGCTGGAACGAGTCGGCGGCGTTGACCTCGTAACGCGGTGCCGCGGCCTCGACGCCCGGCAGGGCGGCGATCCGCCCCGCCTGCGAAGGCGGTGCAGAGACCGTGAGTTGATAGCGCTTGCCGATCGCCACCGGGTTGCTGTCGAGCCGAAGCAGCAGCGTCGCAATCGAGAGGATCAGCAGGATCACGACGACCGCAGAGCCGAGGACGATCGTCCCAGCGGCGGTCCGCATCGGCCGCCCCGCGGCCATCCGCAGCCCAAGGCCCGCCGGCCCGGCGGAACCGGGCAGCCGTCTCGCGGAGCCGATCACGTCTCCCCGGCGCAGCGTCGCTGCCGCGGAGCCCCGCGTCGCGCGCCAGGCCGGGAACGCGGACGCCGCAGCGACGAGGAGGACCAGCCCGAGCCACGACGCGAGCAGGAACGGTGCCACGGACCAGCCGGGCCCGAGCTCGCTGAGGCTCACGAGGAGGCGGTCGAGCGGCGAAGAGACTGCGAGCCAGCCCGCGACCAACCCGATCGCGCCGGCGGGCACGGCGACGATCGCGCCCTCGACCACCCCGGCCGCGACGACCGCGCCCGGCGAGGCGCCGATCGCGCGCAGCAGCCCGAGCCCCTCGAGCCGCCGCTGCACCTCAGCGTTCGCGGACGCGGCGAGCATCGTCCCCGCGACCACGATCGCGATCAGCGAAAACGCGACGAGCAGCGCGATTACGATCCCGGCAGCCTGGCCGACGAGCGCGTGCAGCCCGGCGCGCGTCGTGAAGCGCAGGCCGCTGAGGCCGAAGCTCGCGGAGCGGGCCTGCGCGAGCGTCACGTCCACGAGCCGCGGGTTGCGAAGCCACAGAACGGCCGAGTTGACCGTGCCGACGGGCATTCCGGCGATGCCGGCGGCCTCGGCGTAGCCGGTCCAGAGGCGCGGGCCGCGCGCCAGTGGGAAGGCGACGTTGTCCGGCGCGACCGCGATGCCCGCGATTCGCAGGCTTCGGCCTCCGAGCTCGAGCGTCTGCCCAGGCCGCAGGTGCCACGCGCGCGCGAGCCCCTGCTCCACGAGGACCTCTCCCGGCGCGGCGAGATCGTGCCCCGCGACGACGGCGTAGCCGCGCGGGCCGCCGCTCGTCAGGCCGACGACGGTGGCGTCGAAGTCCTCGTGCCCGCGCGCCGCGACGTACTGGTGGCCCGACTGGAGGCGGAAGGAGCTCGCCCGGACGTTGGCGAGGCTCGAGACGGCGCCCGCCACCTGGGCCCGGGGCACCGGCGAGAAGGTCGCGAGAATGTCGGGCAGCTGCGCCTGTGCAGCAGTCCGGTCGAAGGCCGTCCCGAGCCCGTAGGCCGCGGTCACGGCGGCTCCGAGCATGGCTCCCGCCGCCGCGATTCCTCCCGCGGCCAGCAGCACGCGCCCCCGGCGAACGCGAAGCCGCGCGAGGGCGTAGGTCAGGACAGCACTCATCGAAGGCGACCTCCCTCGAGGCGGAGCACGCGGTCGGCCCGGCTCGTCGCCTCCCGCTCGTGCGTCACGAGGAGGACGGCCCTGCCCTCGTCGGCGATCGAGCGCAAGAGCTCGAGCACCGTCCGGCCGGAGTCGGCGTCGAGATTCCCTGTCGGCTCGTCCGCGAGCACGAGCTTAGGGTCGTTCACCAGCGCCCGTGCGATCGCGAGGCGCTGCTGCTCGCCGCCGGAGAGCACGGCCGGTAGGCGCCCGGCCGCGGCACCGAGCCCGAGCCGCTCGACGAGCTCCAGGCCGCGTCCGCGCGACGGCCGCCTGCCGTTGAGCCGGGTGGGCAGCAGGACGTTCTCCAGCCCCGTCAGCTCGGGCAGCAGGTGGAACGACTGGAAGACGAAGCCGACGCGATCGCGCCGCAGCGGCGCCAGGTCACGTTCCGAGGCTCGCTCGAGCCGCACTCCGCAGAGCTCGACCGAACCGCCGTCGACGCGATCGAGGGCGCCGATCACGTTCAGCAGCGTCGACTTGCCCGAGCCCGAGCGGCCGGTGACGGCGACGAGCTCCCCCGCGTGGACGTCGAGGTCGAGGCCGTCGAGGATGCGCACCGCCGCGCGTCCCCGTCCGTAGATCTTGACCACATCGCGCGCGCAGACGACGACGCCCATGCGCCCAGAGTGCCAGCTACAGACGTCCTCTAGCGGCGCCCGACGACGAGGTTGACCCGGGTGCCGGCGGCGTGGCGTGTTCCGGCCCGCGGGCTCTGCGCGATCACGCGCCCGACTCGCCGCTTCGACCGCACGTGCGCGCGACGAACCTTGCCGACCCGGCAGTTCACCTTCGTGATGCGCTTGCGTGCGGTGGCCAGCCGAAGGCCTACCACGCGAGGGACGGCGCACCGGGGAGGAGGCGGCGGATTCGCCGTCGTGTCGCGGACGAAGATGTCGTTGAAGCGGTTCGTGTCGCCCGGGACGAGGTTCGTGGCGAGGGACTGGTATGCGACGCGGGTGCCGTCGGCGCTCATCGACGGCAGGACGCTTTCGTTGTCCGCCTCGTTGCCCGAATTCCCGACGCTGAGGCGGTTGGCGGCGCCGCTCTGCCGGTCGTAGAGGATGACGTCCGAGACGCCGTTCTGGTCGCCCGGAACGATGTCCGTAGCCTCTGTCGAGTACGCCACGTAGCGGCCGTCGGAGCTGATTGACGGCGACACGCTGGTGTCGTTGCCGAGGTTGCCGGCATCGTCGGCGCTGGTCGAGGAGATGGCACCGGCCTGGCGGTCGAAGACGTAGATGTCGAAGCCCTCGTCCGGGTCGTTCCAGGCCAGGTTGAACGAGTCCGACTCGAAGGCGACGAGGCGGCCGTCGGCGCTGAGGGCCGCGTGGAAGCTGTTCCCATCGGCCTCGAAGTCGCCCGTGTAGACGCTCACGCGCGTTGTCGTTCCCGACTGGCGCTCGCGCACGAAGATGTCCGAGGCGCGGAGCTGCCCGCGTTGGGCTCGGCTCCCCCGAGCGCGATGCTCGCCCGGGTCGTCGTGTTGGCGACGCGGTCGCGGAGGAAGATGTCGTTGGCGTTGTTCGTGTCGCCCGCGACGAGGTTCGACGCACTAGACGAGAACACGACGTACCGGCCGTCGCCGCTGATCGCGGGAGCGAAGCTCTCGCCGTTTGCCTGGGCGCCGTCCTGGGCCACGCTGACTCTCGTCGTCTCGCCCGTCTGCCGGTCGTGCACGAAGACGTCGCGCGCGCGGTTCGTGTCGCCGGCGACGAGGTTCGAGGCGTCCGAGTAGAACGCGACGAAGCGACCGTCCTTGCTGATCGCAGGCGCGATGCTGTTGCCGTTCGCCTGGCCGCCACCGGTCGCGACGCTGACGCGCGTCGTGGGAGCCGAGCTTGCCCCGGAGGCCGGCAGCGTGAGCAGCGCCGCCGCAGCCGCCGCTGCAACGAGCGCGGGCCCGCCGCGCCTCGCCCTCTCTCCCATCTACCGAAAGGTACAAACGGCGACGGCCGCCTACAACAGCCTTTCGAGCCACGCCCTCGCTTCGGCGAGCTGCACGGGCTCGATCCAGTGGCCGTGCTCGCCTTCGTGGTACTCGACCTCCATGCCGCTTTCCTCGAGGAGCCGGCGCGCTCGCTGCGCGAAGCCCACCTCCATGACCGGGTCGCTGCGGCCGTGCGCGATAAACACCCGCGTAGGCCGCGGCAGCTGCGGCTCCCAGCCTTCCACGACGGGCACGAAGCCCGAGAACGCGAGGATGCCGGCGGGCGCGGGCCGGTCGGCTCCGAGGCCAAGCGCGTAGCTCATCACCGAGCCCATCGAGAAGCCGCCGAGGACGGTCTGAGCCGGCGACAGGCCGAGCCGTTCCCACAACTCGTCGTGGAGCTCGGCGAGCAGCCGGTACGCGGCCGCGAAGGTCCCGGGGTCCGGATAGCCGACGCGGGGAACGACATACCAGTGGTAGCCGGCGCCGCCGAGGCTCAGCGGCGCGCGCGGCGCGACGACATGCAGCCGGCCGTCGGGGTCGAGCTGGTCGGCGAGCGCGAGCAGGTCGCCCTCGTCCGCGCCGCGACCGTGATGGAGGGCGAGCAGGCCCTCCGGGTCGCCGCGAGCGGCCCGCTCGCGATAGCTGAGTGCCACGAGCGCGCAGAGTAACTCCGCCTAAGATTGGGCACCGTGCGGAAGATCCAGAGCCAGGGGGTCCATCACATCACGCTGGTGGGCGCCGGCCGGCAGACGTCGATCGACTTCTGGGAAGGCGTACTCGGCATGCCGTTCGTCTTCGAGCAGCCCAACCTCGACAACGCGTCGGAAAGCCACTTGTACTTCGATCCGGGCGATGGTCGCCTGATCACCGTCTTCTCGAACGAAGAGCGCGAGGCCGATTCGGGCCGGACGCCCAGGGATCCCGGTTGCGTGCACCACCTTGCCTTCGCCCTGTCGCAGGCGACGTTCGCGCAAGCGGTCGAGCGGCTGGACGAGCGCCGGATCGAGCACAGCGGCGTCAAGGATCGCGGCTTCATGGACTCGATCTACTTCAAGGATCCGCTCGGGCTGCTGATCGAGCTCGCGTCGTACCGGTTCGAGCCGCCGGCGGGGCACAAGCACGCCGAGGTGCTCCTCGAGGCGCACCGAATCAGAGTCGCCAGAGGCGACTACAACATCGCGCCGGAACACCTCGCCGACGCGATCGAGCAACTCGTCACCAGCACGCGTGTCTCACTCTCGGACGACCGGTCGCCCAAAGACCCGTACACCACCGTCCGCGAAGGAGTGGCCGAGCCGGGCTAGGGCCGTGGTGCTGCCGGGGACGTTTCGACGCTCGCGGTCGTCGGCTCAACTTGCGCGTCGCTGCGGTCGGGCTGAGCGAGCAGAATCGCGCCGAGCGTAACCGCCGCGAATGCGGCAACACGGACGCCCCCGTACACACCTGACGGAACAGGCTCCCCGAGCACCACGCTGCCCGCGGCGATCGGCAGTGCATTCGTCAGCAGCGTCGCCAAACCGGCCACCGTGAGCGCTCCGCCCTTCTGATAGCCGAGCTGCAAGAAGGCGGTGCCGAGCGCGTAGCCGGCGATCACGGCGACTGCGAACACGGCTCTGACGCCTCCCTGTGTAGCGACCTTGACCGAGATGTCCCCGATCGAGAAGAACAGCCCACCTGCGAGGCCTTCGGCGACCGCGAGCTTGCCGAACTTCCGCCCGAGAGCGAGCGCAACGACCGCCGCTCCGGCCGTCGCCGCGAGCCAGAGCACGATCTCGAAGGTCGAGCCGCCGGTTCCCTCGCCGCTCCCGCCCGCCAGCGACACCGCCAGTGCGAGCAGTCCGAACATGGAGATGAGCGCCCCGGCAAGCTCGTGGCGACCAAGGCTTCGCCGCCTCATCCGGGCGGACACGAAGGCAAGGATTCCGATCCCGCCTGCGGAAACGCTCTGGACAAGGGTGAGCGGCGCGAGCGCGAGCGCGGCGACGTAGAGCGCAAAGCCGCAACTCTCGAGCGCAAAGCCGACCAACCAGCTGCGATCGGTCAGGAGCGCTTGCACCGAGTGAAGCGGTCGCCGGAGCGAGAGAGCGGGCAGGGCAGCCGCGGCATCGTGCTCGCGCAGGTATGCGACGTTCGTCAACGTGGTAGACGCGAGCGCCAGCAGCAGCGCGAGGGCAGTTTGAGCACTCAATTTTCGATGGGCCGGGCAGGGATCGAACCTGCGACCTTGGGATTAAAAGTCCGGCCGGAACCATTGTCTACAGATGCAATTGGCGGGTGGCTCGGCGATCGAGATTGGTCGAGCTAGCGGCGGAGGAGGGCGCGGTCAAAAAACCCGATCACGCGCCGCTCGTACTCCTTTGGTCGCGCGCTGATGCCGCCGGTGTGCCCGCTGCCGGGCACCTTCCAGATCGCCTTGGGCTCACCGGCCGACCGGTAGTAGGTCGGGTTGAGGTTGCGCTCGCCATCCTGTCCGTGCTCGCCGTAGATGAAAAGGACCGGCGTGGGGGCGATGCGACCGACGAGGTCCTTCAGGCTCTCCGGAGGCGTCTTGTCGCTGAAGAGCGCGACTCCGGCAGTGAGCGCGACCGATGTCGGGATCTGGAGCCACTTGTCGCCGCCGGTCATGTCGAAGTACTCGCGGACCGAGCGCTCACCCGCGCCCTCGGACACCACCGCTTTGAGACCCGGCGACTTGGCGGCCGATTCGAGCATCATCTCGCCTCCGACCGAGAGGCCGATCCCGCCGATCCGGCCATGCTCGACGTCCCGCCGGTTCTGGAGGAAGCGCACGGCGGCTGCGACGTCCTGATGACCGCCCCAGCCGAACGCGTTCGGATCCCCTTCGCTTTCGCCTTCGCCGCGCCGGTCGAAGAGCAGGACGCCGTAACCATGTCGGGCGAGGATGCGCGCCGACCTCTGAGTGCCCTTGCGGCCCGGAAAGGCGATCACGGCGGCACCGTTCTTCGAGGGGACGTACCAACCGCGGAGGCGTAGCCCGTCGGCCGTCTTGAAGACGACGTTCTCGTGGGCCGCCCCGACGTGGTCGGCTGGGACGAAGGCCCGCGCCGAGTGCGTCAGCACGTACGAGATCAGGAACGGGAACACGAGCATGTAGCCGAGAACGAACGTCACGGCTGCCAACAGCGTCCGGCGCAGCCATCGGCGAGGAAGGCTCGGGCCCGCGCGCCTCGACCGCCACAGCGTGACCGCTCCGAGGCCGATCAGGAGAAGCCCGGCGGGAATCGCGGCGAGCCCGGTGTAGTCGTCGCCCGAGAACCGTCCCGAGTCGAGGTAGTACACCGCCTCGATCCCGGTGACGCCGCCGAAAAGCCCGAGCGCCGCGGCAAGCGAAGCGCGCAGGCCGGGGCGCAGGCGAGACCAACTCACCGCAACGACGAGCAGCACGGCGAAGGGGATCAAGCCGCTGACGAGATGGTCGCCGGCCGACGTGCCCGGTTGGGGCTGGAAGAAGCTGTCGTCGAGCACGTGAAGTGCGATCAGCCCGAGGCCGAGGCCTGCGAGCGTCGCTTCACGGCGGGCGGTCGCGATCGCCCGAGCGAGTCCACGGGGACGCTCGGCAAGGACACCTGCTGCGGTGCTCATGCGTACGAGCGTCTCACGATGCGGCCTCGATTCCAGGGCGGCTCGCTGGCGTCTTCGGGTGTGGATAACCCCCCGACGCTGGAATCGGCAGGCACTCGGCGTTATCGTGGTTTCCCGGGGGGACCGAGAGGAGGGCGAGCTGTTCACCACCGCGCCGAAGCCTGTGGTGCTCGGAGCGATCGCGCTTCTCGGCTGCGCGGTCCCGCTCCGGTCGATCCTCGTTGCGACGACCGGGGACGACGTCGACCTCGTTGCGGTCGGGTTGCTCGACTGGGTCACGGTTCCGTACATCCTCGCGGGCGCCGTCGCCTGGCTGAGACGTCCCGAGAGCCGGCTGGGCCCACTGATGCTCGCCGGCGGCTTCGCGGCCGGCCTTTCAGCCCTGCAGTTGACGCATGTAGACGGCCTCTACACCGTCGGGGCGATCTTCGACATCCTGCCCGCTGCGCTCTTCCTCCACGTCTGCCTGGCCTTTCCCGACGGGAGGCTGAGGTCGCGGTTCGAGGAGATTCTCGTCGGCGTCGCCTACGGAGCGGCGCTCGGACTGCAGCTCCTCAAGATGTCATTCGGGGTGTTCGGGCCCCGGAACCTGCTCGAGCTCTCGGCTCAGCCGGACGTGGCTCGGATTGTCCAGCACGTGCAGCTTGTCTCGCTGAGCGCGATCTGCCTGGTGGGCGTGGCGCTGCTCGTCACCCGGCGCCGGCAAGCCGGTCGGCCCCGCCGTCGTTCGCTGGCTCTGCTCATCGACTTGTTCGCGCTCGGCCTGGTGATGATCGCCGTCCTGTTCACCGCAGGTACCTTCGCGTGGCCCGGGTTCCTGGCGATCCAGCGTGCGACGCTCGTGGTGATCGGAATCGCGCCAATCGTGTTCCTGCTCGGGCTCCTGGACGCCCGGCTCGCGCGATCCGCCATCGGCGATCTCATCCTCGAGCTGCGAGCCGACCCCGATCCCGCCGATCTTCGCGACGCTCTGTCGGAGGCGCTGCGCGATCCTTCCATGACGCTCGCGTACTGGCTGCCCGACTTTCGGGCCTATGTCGATCTCGACGGGCGGGAGGTCGAGCTGCCCGCCGGGAACGGAAGGACGGCGACCCTGATCGAGCGAAACGGCGCGCACGTCGCGGCCTTGATCCACGACGGAGCGCTCGACGACGAGCCCCAGCTGCTCGACGCCGTGGGTGCAGCGGCCGGAATCTCGCTCG
>WNGD01006047.1_pt1 | contig 11622 bp, 9 predicted proteins | sample 5400671 | NCBI WGS metagenome assembly WNGD01 (sample SAMN13153369, study PRJNA577476) | soil metagenome | isolation source: 40 cm soil or saprolite under grassland replicate 2 | place: USA:California | collected 2016-06-15
GCAAGACCTTTGATACAGCAGCCCGCCGTCCAGGTAGGACTGGCGAGAATTTGCTCCAAATTCTGGAAATGCGCCTGGACAATCTGGTGTATCGTCTCGGTTTCGCAGACTCACGCGCTCAGGCTCGCCAGCTTGTTTGTCATGGTCATTTTGCGGTAAATGGCCGTAAAACTGATATTCCTTCATTCGTTGCAAAACCAAATGATGTGATTAGTGTACGTGAGCGTAGTAAAGGGCTTGAATATTTCAAGACGCGTGCACTATTGCTGGCACAAAAAGGTGTGCCTGCATGGCTTAGCCTGAACATCGATGAGATGACGGGTCGTGTCATGTCGCTACCTTCGCGAACAGAACTAGAACTGCCGTTTGAAGAACAGATGGTGGTTGAATATTATCAACGGTAATACTTCCTTAACATTCAGATGAGAAAAATGTGGCCACATCTTTCTAGCTGTCTCCTTAGTATTCTGTCTGACCCATAGGTAGATGCGAAGCATCTTTGACAGAATGTTTCTAAAGTCCGACAGATACATATCTGAATGCATAGAATAGATAGTACGTCGATCAGCGGATGGGTATATGCCTTCATCGGTCTGTATAATAAGGCCGTTTTAGGGCGCAGGACTCTTGGACTACCAACTTTTCCGAGTATTCTTCTGAGGAGAGTTCTAGGGTTAGAGGTAGAATGCCCGGTACAATCTCTAAATTTTTCTTGTATTAGAAGCTGGATCTGGATGGTAGGAAAAGAAAGGCAGGTTTGACCTTGGAAGAAATTACTCTGCCTCGCATTAAGAATACAAAAACTCAGGGAAACTATGCGAGCTATGATATTGAGCCTTTAGAGGCTGGGTATGGAATGACCCTGGGCAATGCGCTGCGGCGTGTGTTACTCTCTTCTCTCCCTGGAGCAGCAGTGACCTCTATACGTATTGATGGGGCACAGCATGAATTTCAGGACATCCCCCATGTGATGGAGGATGTTACAGATATCGTGCTGAACATCAAAAAACTGCGCCTACGCTCCTTTTCGGATCATCCAGTATCGATGCGCCTCGAAGTGAGTGGAGAGCGTGTAGTAACAGCAGCGGACATTATGGCGCCGAGCACTGTAGAGATTGTTAATCCTGAACTCTATATTGCGACACTTGATAATGAAGATGCTCGCCTTGAGATGGAACTGGTTGTTGAAACGGGGAGGGGTTATGTACCCGCTGATTCAAAAGAAGATCAGCCCATCGGGGTGATTCCAGTCGATGCCATTTACACACCGGTGCAAAAGGTGAATTATACCGTTGAACATACGCGTGTGGGACAAATGACAAATTATGATAAAATTGTTCTTGATCTCTGGACTGATGGTACACTCTTGCCGGATGAGGCATTACGTCAGAGTGCCGATATTCTGGTGCGCCACTTTACGCAGCTCGCCAACTATCGGGCTACATTGGTTGAACCAGAAAAGCCACCTTTGAGCAGTATACCAATTCCGCAGAAGATTTATGATACTCCTATAGAGGAACTTGATCTTTCGGTACGTGCCTATAACTGCCTCAAGCGTAGTAATATTACAAAAGTGGGCCAGGTCTTATCGATGAATGAAGAAGATCTGCTCGGCGTGCGAAATTTTGGTGAGAAGAGCTTGCAAGAGTTGCGTGAGCGATTGCTCTTACGCAGCTTCCTGCCGAATCCACGTACCAGCGCTGTTGGGGCCGACCTCGACGGCGATCACGAAATGGAGGACTGAGTTGAGGCACCGAGTTGCCGGTAATCGGATGAGTATGCCAGAGCCACGCCGACGTTCTGCACGTCGGAACTTGATGGCAGGACTTATCCGTTATGATCGGATAAAGACTACTGAGGCACGCGCGCGTGCTATTCGTGGTGAAACTGAAAAGTTACTAACTATAGCTATTAAAGGGCATCTTGCTTCCCAGGAACACATAGCTTCAGTTGTCTCTGATAGTGAGAAAGCTGCCCAAATCCTGGCCTTCGCACGCAAAGGTCGCTTCTCTCTTGAAAAGCAGGTTTATTCAAATGAAGATCGTGCTGATCAAGGTAAGCCGCCTTTGACTGATAAGGGACGCAAGTTTCTGGAGAAGAAGCTCAAGGATCGCCGAGAAGAATTGCTTCGTATCATTTCAAACGAGGATGAGGCAGAGGAAGCGTTACAGGCGGCATATGAGGCAATGGTGATAGAGTTGCATGCACGCCGTCAAATTCTGAAGTCACTTCCGGATGAATTGGTTGTCAAGAAGATTTTTGATGAGCTTGCACCTCGCTATGTTGGTCGTCCTGGCGGCTATACGCGTATAACGAAACTTGGCAGGCGTATGGGTGATGCTGCCGAGATGGCGCAGATTGCCCTGGTGTAGCATTAGCTCTGCGAGAGCGTCCTAAAAAGCCTTTTGCGTGTGATATCTATCCCAAAGATTGAGGGGGATAAAAGAGCGGGGGAATTAGAACGTACTCTGCTAGGATCTTTGCAGTATCATGAAACTCGCGTGTGGAATTGAGTATGATGGCACTGACTATCACGGCTTTCAACGCCAATCGCGTGATCATGGGCCAACGATACAGGGAACTTTAGAAGAGGCGATTGAGCGTATCTCGGGCAAGATGTCTGTTGTGTTTGGTGCTGGACGTACAGATGCAGGAGTACATGCAAGCGGGCAGGTGATCCACTTTAGCTCGGATGCAGAACTTACTTCGTATGTATGGATGAAGGCTATCAACGCAGCTTTACCCAGGTCGGTGGCTGTGCAGTGGACAAAAGAAGTATCTGATGACTTTCATGCGCGATATAGCGCAAAGAGCCGCTCTTATCGGTATACCGTCTGGAACCATGAGGTGCCATCACCGTTAAGAGCGAGGTATAGTTACTATTGGCCACACCCGCTAGCAGTTGACTTGATGGATGAAGCGTGCCAGCTATTGTTGGGACGCAAGGATTTTGGAGCCTTTGGACGTAGTCCTGATGAGACAAATCCGTTGAAATTGGGGCCGCACTCCAGTATTCGTACGATGCTTGAGGCGGGTTGCAAGCGTCAAGATGCACTTATCTATTGTGATTTTACCGCGGACGCCTTCCTTACGGGGATGGTTCGCAGGATTGTTGGAACCTTGTTGCTCGTAGGACAGAGACGGCTGAGTCTCCATGAATTTGTCACTATTGTGCAACGCACAGAGAAGACGCATTCCGGTTCAGCAGCTCCATCGCATGGACTTTGCCTGGTACGGGTGACGTATCCTGGAGATTTTTGATAAGTAAAAGAGGGCAGAACAAACAATGATGAAGACCTATAGTGCCAAGGCCGCCGACCTGAAACCTCAGTGGTATATTATCGATGCTGAGGGTCAGGTATTGGGTCGTCTGGCTTCACAAATCGCACAGATTTTGCGAGGTAAGCATAAGCCAATATTCACACCGCACTTACAGAGTGGCGATTTTGTGGTTGTAATAAATGCCGAGAAAATTGCTGTAACAGGCAGGCGCCTGGATCAAAAGATCTATTATCGCCATAGCCAGTATCCTGGTGGCCTGAAGAAGACAACATTGCGGCAGACGCTGACGGGAAAATACCCTGAACGCGCTTTGCAGCATGCTGTAAAGGGTATGGTGATGCATAACAGGCTGGGAGCGGATATTATGTCCCACCTCAAAATTTATGCAGGCCCAACACATCCCCACCAGGCCCAGAAGCCAATCCCCTGGACAGGTCCAGAATCATTGTTGAAGCAACAGTCAAAAGAGGCTGTTCAAGCAGAGTAACTAAAGGAGAGGAGTACCTACCTTGGCCGATACCATCAAAGGTGAGTATTACTATGGTATGGGACGGCGTAAGACGGCAGTAGCCCGCGTGCGCCTCTACCCAAATGGTGATGGTAGTATCACCGTCAATGGCAAAAGTAGCCGCCTATATTTTGGGCAGCGTGATGCCATTGCATCTACAATGACTGCCCCACTACGTTTGCTCGATATAGACAAAGAGTATACTATGATGGTGCGTGTGGTTGGCGGCGGTACTAATGGTCAAGCAGGCGCCATTCGTCACGCCGTTGCTCGTGCCCTTGTACGCGTGAATCCCGAGTGGAAATCCGCTTTACGTAAAGCTGGTTATCTGACACGCGACCCCCGAATGAAGGAGCGCAAGAAGCCAGGTTTGAAGCGTGCTCGCAAGGCGCCACAGTACACGAAACGTTAATAATTCGTTGTATTCAGAAGAAAAAGAGAGATGCGATATACAGCATCTCTCTTTTTCTTCCAGTGGATAAGAACAAGCTCTAATCAAGTACCTCCGAGCCTGTGCCCGTGGGTTGAGCTTCTTGAGGTACCGCTGCGAAGACTGGCGTGCACCACTGCGCCCGGTACTCAGGGATACGACCGCGCACTACATCGAAGTAAAGTTGCTGCAATGCTTTGCTGATAGGACCGACTGTACCATCGCCGACAGGGCGATGATCAACTTTGATAACTGGCGCAATCTGTGCGCCGGTGCCACAAAGTAAAATTTCATCTGCTATATACAATTCGGTTCGATCGATTTGACGTTCGCGAGTGATTCTGCCAAACTCGCGTCGGGCCAGTTCAATAATTGTCTCACGGGTAATACCAAGTAATATGTTTTCGGTTGGGGCTGGGGTGACAAATTCGCCATTCATCAATAAGAAAATGTTTTCGGCACTGCCTTCGGAAACATGACCTTCGTGAGTCAACATGATCGCTTCGTCAAAGCCGTTTTGCATGGCTTCACTCTTAGCGAAAGCAGAGTTGACATAGGCTCCAGTGATCTTTGCTCTTGCAGGAATCGCATTATCGTCAACACGCCTCCATGTTGAAACGCAACATTGGAGCCCGGTTATATCTATGTAGTTGCCAACTGGTTCAGATGTAATGATAATATGATCTTCCAGATTATGTAGGCGCACACCAATTATCTGATCGCTTTTGTAGGCCATTGGTCGCAGGTAGACATCACGTCTCTGACCATTGCGCTTAATCAATTCAATGCTTAGATCAACAAGTTGCTCGACTGTATAAGGCAGCGAGATTTGAAGGATCTTGCAAGAATTAAGGAATCTTTTGTAGTGCTCTCGAAGACGGAATAGGTAGACTTGTTGATCTTCTTCATTCCAATAGCCACGGATCCCTTCAAAGCAACCAGTTCCGTAGGACAATCCATGGGTACGGACAGGAATTACACCTTGTTCGGCGGGTATGAATTCGCCGTTCATAAAGATTACTTTCGCATCCATTTTATGTTTGGCAAGTAGAATTTTTACTACTTACGCTCCCTCCTTTTTGGTTTCTAGAATATTTTACATGAGATTGTTGAAGGATATCTCCTTATACCCCTGGCGAAAGGTTGACACACTGGATCAAACAGACCAGGGGCACACCTCTTGTTTAGATGATTTTCTTTCCAAGGGCAGACATGACAAGTTCAACAGCAAGCAGCGCTGTTGCGTTTTCTCGATCGAGAATTGGGTTTACTTCAACAACATCCATCCCAATAAGATGACCAGAATCAGCGATGAGCTCCATGACCATATGAGCTTCACGATAGGTTAAGCCGCCTCGTACAGGTGTACCTACGCCTGGCGCGTGTACTGGATCGAGAGCATCCATATCGAGGCTCAGGTGAATGCCGTCACTAGCTTTTCCTGCTAAAGAGAGAGCCTCGCGCATAACATTTGAGATACCACGTTGATCGATATCGGACATAGTAAAGACATGGACGTGATGTGTGCGTAAAAGTTCACGCTCACCGAGATCAAGATCACGCGCACCAACAATAACAATTTTTTGCGGGTCGAGTTTAGGTGCCCATCCACCAATGCCGGTAAGATGACTATTACCGAGGCCAGCAAGAGCAGCCAGGATCATACCGTGGACATTTCCAGAAGGAGTTGTTTCCTCAGTATTAAAATCGGCATGGGCATCTATCCATAATACACTTATATCTTTGTAAACACGGGTTACGCCAGTGATGGATCCGAGGGCGATACTGTGGTCACCTCCGAGAATAAGGGGAAATTCTTGCGCAGTGAGTGCTAATGTTACTGTATCAGCCAACTCTTCGGCGACCTTTAGGATTGGTTCGAGGTATTTCAAATGGATATTGCCAATGGGCTGGCTTTCGGGTTGGGGTACGACGATGTTCCCAATGTCATTTACCTCGTAATTGAGGTGGCGCAGCTGGTCATTTAGACCCGCGTAGCGGATTGCGCTGGCTCCAATGTCGACGCCTCTTCGATCAGCACCTAAATCCATTGGGACGCCAATCACACGAATATGCATATTTTCTCCTCCTGCTCTCCGTTGAACAGAATGTTTCTCATATTATTATAGTCGTACTTCTGTCAGTTTGTCCATGGTTAGGAAAAGTCAATTAGTAATCATTGTAAAGCCAACTGTGATAAGGTGAAGCAATCAGGCTCTAAAGATCAGGTACATTTTGCTGGTTAAACAGAAGTATATGGTATACTAAAATACCAGACAACTATGCCTTTCTTGTAGCTACCTCTCTGGTGTTTTCTTCAGAAAGTGAGGTAATAAGTGCATAATCAAATTTACTCAAGGCACATCCATAGGTTCCCTACCGCCATATTGCTCCTAAGCTCATTGCTCATGATCCTAGCAGCTTGTGGAGGAGCTACTACTAATACTCCAACAGCAAATGGAACGCCTTCGCTTGCATCTAGCCAGGTGTTAACCTTCCCCAATGTTGGTACACGAGATATAGGTGTACTTGATCCGGCGCTAGGGCCAGATTCCAACTCGGCTCTTGCTGTAGGTATGATTTATACGGGCCTGGTGAAATTTGATAAGAATCTAAATGTTGTGCCCGATCAGGCCACCTGGGTTATTTCTCCTGACAACAAAGTTTACACCTTCGCACTGAAGCAGGGAATTACATTTTCGAATGGAACCCCTGTTACGGCGCAAAGTTATGTATACACATTGACCCGAGCGCTTCTTCCAGAGGTAAAATCACCAATAGCATTATTCTTTTTAGGTCCAATCCTTGGTTCAGATGATGTGAGTAATGGCAAAACTAAAACTTTGGCAGGGGTTAAGGCAATCGATAATAACACCTTGCAGATCACATTAAAGCAACCAACAGCCTATTTCCTGCAAATAATGGCAAACTCAATTGCTTTCCCGCTGAATCAAACAGTTATTAATCAGTTTGGACAGACAGACTGGGTGAACCATGCGGCAGGCAATGGAATAGGTACCGGTCCGTTCATTGTAAAAGAGTGGGACCATAATACAAAGATGGTGTTTGTTCCTAATTCCCATTGGTATGCTGCTAAGACGAAGTTGACAGAAGTTGATATGCTTTTTGTCAATGATCAATCGACGGCATTTAAGGCCTACCAGGCTGGTCAGTACAATTTTGTGTGGAATATTGCGCCGCAGGACCTGGCTAGTGCGAAAGGAATGGCTGGCTTTGTGAGCGAATCATTGCTACAAACCGACCTGCTTTTCTTTAGCAATAAAATGGCGCCTTTTAATAATGCTGCAGTGCGTCAAGCATTTGCTTATGCTACGGACAAAGAAGCGTTGGCAACGGCGATTTTTAAGGGTTCAGCGATTCCTGCTCCAACAATTATTCCACCAGGCATGCCTGGTTATCAACCAAATTATCAGGGGCTGGCATACGATAAGAGTAAAGCACTTGCTGCTTTACAATCTGCCTATCCAGATGTCAGTAAAATTCCACCAATCACATTCTCGTTTCCTAACTCACAAGTATCTGAATCTGAGGCGGCAGCTCTGCAACAGATGTGGCAAACTGCGTTAGGGATTCAAGTGAAGTTGTTGCCTGTAGAACTGAATGCCTATAATACCGAGACTGCCAATCACCAGGTACAATTCGGTTTTACTCAGTGGAGTGCAGATTTTCCAGACCCATATGACTGGCTGACATTGAATCTGTTTTCAACGGCTTCAAATAACAGCGGTGATTGGAACAATCCACAGTTCGATCAAATAGTGACACAGGCTGAGCAAATGACAGGGGATATGCGCATTCAGCTCTACAATCAGGCTGAGCAAATCGCCATATCCGATGTTGGCTGGTTACCTCTTGATCACCAATCAATGGCAGCGGTTATTCCTTCCTGGGTGCATGGAGTTAGTCTGAATAATACCGGGCTCTACTTCGGCGATTGGTCAAATGTGTATCTGGAACAACATTAAGCTACAGGGGGTGTGCTTACCTTGAAAGCCCCTCTTGTGAGGTGTTATACTGAAAATTGACAAAACAATTGTAGGCCCGCCTGTCTGCCCCTGGCGGGCTTTCGTCTATATCTACCGTTTGTTATGAAAACTTTGTATGTTGCGTCACTGTAAAGCGTTTGTCTTAGATGAGTGTACACGAAGTGAAGCGCTGATGCTTCAGTATGCGTAGCAGCATTCATGGCTTTGGGAACAAGTCATGGAGACAGGAGGTATTTTTTCTATGGCTATCGATATCGTAAATCCCTATGATATGGCGATCGCACAGTTTGACGAAGCAGCTGATCGTCTGGGACTTTCGCAAGCAATGCGGGCTATTTTGCGTAAACCCAAACGTGAGTTGATCGTTAATTTTCCGGTACGGATGGACAATGGGGATGTGGAAATGTTTACGGGATATCGTGTACAGCACAATATCAATCGTGGTCCCGCGAAAGGGGGTATTCGCTTCAGCCCAGAAGTTTCGCTCGATGAAGTGCGCGCACTAGCGATGTGGATGACCTGGAAGTGTGCGGTTGTGGGTATTCCGTTTGGTGGAGCAAAGGGTGGTGTGATCTGTGACCCTCACAAGCTATCACGTAGCGAACTTGAGCGATTGAGTCGAAGGTATGCCACAGAAATTTCTATTTTGATTGGCCCCGATAGCGATATTCCTGCTCCGGATATGAATACCAATCCGCAGATTATGGCCTGGATGATGGACACATTTTCAATGCATAAAGGCTTTTCGATCCCTGCTGTAATTACTGGTAAACCTTTAGCCATTGGCGGAAGCGAAGGTCGATTAGAGGCAACTGCTAGGGGAGTACAATTTGTAGCCATTGAAGCCATGCATGACCTGGGAATGCGACCAGAAGATTGTTCTGTAGTTGTCCAGGGATTTGGTAATGTTGGAAGCATTTCGGCTCGCTTGCTGCATGAACTAAGCTGTAAGATTGTTGCTGTGAGCGATATTAGCGGAGGTGTATATAATTCAAATGGTATTGATATACACCGCGCACTACGGCATTCCAAGGAACATGGAACACTACGTGGATTGCCAGACGCTGAAGCAGTCACTAATTCCGAACTGCTTGAACTTCCATGCGATGTGTTAGTGCCTGCCGCTTTAGAAAACCAGTTGACCGCGAAAAATGCTTCGCGAATTAAGGCTCGCCTCATTATCGAAGCTGCTAATGGCCCCACAACTCCGGATGCTGATCATATACTCAATGATCGAGGTATTATGATTGTACCCGATATTCTTGCGAATGCTGGAGGGGTAACGGTCAGTTACTTTGAATGGGTGCAAGATTTGCAGCGCTTCTTCTGGGCCGAACACGAGATCAACGACCGCCTCGAATCGATTATGACCCGCGCTTACCGTGCTTCGCGTGCGAAGGCTGACGAGCAGGATACCAATCTACGTATTGGGTCGTATCTGTTGGCTGTAACGCGCGTGGCTGAGGCTACTGAGATACGGGGTGTATATCCGTAATCGCTTGCTCCATATACAGTATTTTTAGCCAGATATCCCGGCTGCTCGCACCATCAGGAGTGTTCCAGGCGGGTTCGAGTGAGAATATCACATTAACCCGAGAACCTTCATGAAAGGAGTTCAACTGTGCGCCTCCACGCAAATACGAGCCATTGAAATGAAGGTTGTCGACGCTAAGACGTACACGTAGATGGCGTCCTTCGGGACCACTTACCCAGCGACGAATAAGACGCAGGCCGTTCATTCTAAAGCTGGGTTCGGGATTGCCCGCACCGAATGGGCTAAGCATGCTTACTTTATGATAAACATCGTATGTAAGTTCTTCGGGCTTCCTGATAAACACGTCAACTTTATGCGTGCCTGTTGAAGCAGATTGCTCTTGTTCAGTAATGATACTTGTGAGATCAGGTGTTTCAGTGTTTTCATTCAAAGCTTCAATAGGTGATTGAGTATTTTCATACCAGGATAGCAGGTGCTTGCGTAGTTCTTCGATATTGGCGTTAGCAATAGTGAAACCTGCGGCCTGGGCATGCCCTCCGTGGCGTTCGAATAAATCGGCACGATTTCGCAGAGCCCCAATGATATTGAAGCCTCCGTAGCTGCGCGCGGAGCCACGGCTTGACTGTGTGTCCTGGCTGAGTACGAAGACGGGGCGTTTAATTTCTTCTGATAGTCTGCCTGCTACAAGACCAATTATACCTTCCGGCCAGGTATCTTTATTACCGTAAACAAGAACAACCTGGTCGCTGGATAGCTCTTGTGCTTGCTCTCGTACGAGCTTCATCAACTCCTCTGTTTGTTGCTGTCGTGACTGGTTAAGCTCCTCCAACTCCTGGGCATACACGCGAGCTTCTTCAGCATCATCAGTGGTCAGAAGATGAAAAGCTGTACCGGCGTGCTCCATACGACCAGCGGCATTGATACGAGGGCCAAGAACATATGAAATGTCTCGTTCGCGCAGTTTTCCAGGTTGTAAATTTGCAGTCTGGATAAGTGCCCGCAATCCTGGATTGTTTGTGTGATTCAGTTGTTGCAAGCCCAGGCGCACAAGAGTGTGGTTTTCTCCCAGCAGTTGCGCTACATCTCCAATAGTGCCAATTGCAACGAGGTCAAGTAATTCCTGAGCCTCTTGTTCTCGATTGTAAACATGATAGAGTGCCTGTGCCAGCTTAAAGGCAATGCCTACGCCACAGAGGTAGCGTTCATTGTAAGTACTGTCTGATCGCCATGGATTAATCATAGAGTAAGCCTGAGGAAGTTGCTCGGGTGGCTGGTGATGATCAGTAATGATAATATCAATGCCAAGATTTTTTGCATATGCTACTTCTTCAAAATCAGAACTACCACAATCGGTAGTGATAATGAGCGAGGTGCCCCTGGTCTGGATTTTATCAATTGCTTCCTTGCTCAATCCACGTGTATCGAAAATACGATGAGGGATGAAGTAATCAAGCGAGACATCTTGATGCTTAATCGCCCGTAGCACGCGAGTCAACAAGGCTGCTGAAGTGACGCCGTCTGCGTCAAAATCGCCGAAGACAGTGATGTGTTCGCGGGCTGCAAGAGCACGTTGAATGCGCTCAAGCGTGCTGGCCATACCAGTCATTGTGAGAGGATCTAGTAGCTGGTCGTAGCGAGCGTCGAGAAATTTGCGCATGGCTGCGGGTGTTTTGATACCCCGATTAATGAGCAATTGGGCGTGGAGATAACCTATATCCGCTTGTTGGTATTCTGAATATTGGGCTCTTGTTAAAGGGTCGTATATTGTCCAGGATGTAGATCGTGATAAGTCCACGTGTGTATCCTTAATTAGTCGGGTAATAATCGTAAAAAAACTTCGTTACCCAACAGGCGACCTCGTTTGCTCAGGCGGATCCATTCTTGGTCTTGCTCTAACAGT
>WNGD01006048.1_pt1 | contig 11622 bp, 9 predicted proteins | sample 5400671 | NCBI WGS metagenome assembly WNGD01 (sample SAMN13153369, study PRJNA577476) | soil metagenome | isolation source: 40 cm soil or saprolite under grassland replicate 2 | place: USA:California | collected 2016-06-15
CAGCTGGGACTTCGATTCCAACGCCGAGATGATCCTGGCCGACCTCATGGTAGGGGGGCGGATGCGCAAAGTGCTCGTCCACTTCGACAAGAACGGATTCGCGTACACACTCGACCGCGTGACGGGTGAGCTGCTCGTGGCCGAGCCATTCGCGAACGTGAATTGGGCGAAACGGATCAACAAGCGGACCGGTTTGCCGGTCGTCGATACCACCAAGACCACCGGCGCCTCGCGCGGCAACGTGCGCGGCATCTGCCCCAGTCTCGAGGGCGGAAAGAGTCCCGCGTCGCCGGCCGCATATTCCCCGCGGACCGGCCTGTTCTATACCGCGACGAACAACCTCTGCATGAACTTCGAGGCCGCGCCAGTGACACGCATCGCCGCCACGCCGTACATCGGCGCGACGACGCCCTATGTCATCGGTCCGGGTGGCTACGGGGGTGCGTTCATCGCATGGGACGCCGCGCGCGGCCGCCCGGTGTGGAAGATCGAAGAGAAGTTCCCCGTGTGGAGCGGGAGCGTCGTCACCGCGGGCGACGTCGTCTTCTACGGCACCTTGGACGGCTGGTTCAAGGCCGCCAATGCGCGGTCTGGCAAAGTGTTGTGGAAGTTCAAAGTCGGCTCCGGCGTCGTCGGCGCACCGATTTCGTTCCGCGGGCCCAACGGCAAGCAGTACATCGCGGTGTACGCAGGGATAGGCGGTGACTGGTTCCTGTTGTCGGGCGACGTGCGATCCGACGATCCCGCGGACGTGCGCCCGCCCGCCGATTTCGCACCCCAGCTCGCGCGTCACACGAGTCAGGGAGGCATCGTCTGGATCTTCGGCCTGTGAACAGGTGCGTGGTGCGTGGTGCGTGGTGCGTGGGTGCCGCTGTTCTGCTTGCGGCGTGCGAGCGCAACGCTGGTGGGGTGCCGGCGTCCGTGCGCTATCCCGATCACGTCGCCGCGGGTGGAAACCAACCGCCGGCTGGCGAGCTCAAGAATCCCATCGCATCCGATTCCACCATCGTCGCCGACGGCGGAAAGATCTTCAGCACCATGAACTGCGACGGCTGCCACGGCGGCGGTGCGCTGGGATGGGTGGGGCCGAGTCTCGTCGATGGCCGGTGGCGCTACGGCGGCACCGATGGCGCGCTGTTTCAGTCGGTTTTCTACGGCCGTCCCCGCGGGATGCCGGCGTACGGTGGGATCCTCTCGCCCGGTGCTATCTGGAAGATTGTCAGCTATATACGCGCGCAACCCGTACCGGTGACGGTGCCCACAGAGTCATTCAAGTAAGGGAAAGCATTATGTTGGGACCCGACGGTAGGGGCGCAGCATGCTGCGCCCCTCCATTTATTCATCGCGAGGTCCCTATGCGCGTGTTTCGCGGCCTGGTCTGTTCCCTCACCATCCTGGCTGTTTTTGGATGCGGCGGATCGCATCGGCCGCTGCGCCAGCGCGTGCTGCTCCCGCCGACCTTGAATCTCGTCCCCTACCGCAACATCGGGCTGTTCGAGTTCTCGGTGGAGAATGCCAAGGGCACCCTGCACCAGTTCGCGACGCGTCGCTTCGAGGAGTACGTGCTCGCGGCGCAGACCGGCATCGAGGTACAGGAATTCAAGTCGGCGGATTCGAGCCGGATCTTCGCCTCAGGCGCCGACTCGAGCGGCGTCCCGGTCGCCTTCTTCGGCCATCTCAAGATCTCGAATGTGAAGCCGCACGGTGGACTCACGGCGGGCCTCGCGCCCGTGCTCAGGGCCACCGTCACGGTCGATCTGTCGGTGTGGCTCGTGAATACGCGGACCGGCGGCGTCATGTGGCGGCGGAGCTCGGCGTCGACCGCAGAGGTGGGCGGGCTGTCGTTCATCGGCAGCACGCCGTCCTTCTCAGCACAGGATCCGAACGATGCGTATGGACGACTGATCAATCAGCTGGTGTACAACGTGACATACGACGTGCGGTCGACTTGGGTAGATCAATAGGGCGGCGAATGATGCGGCGGCGAGAGGCGGCAAATGCAGTTGCCGCCCCTTTGCCGCCCTTCGCCGCCACTCTTAGTCAACAGCCAGACCTTCCTTAAACCGCGCCGCCCTTAGAACCAGCTCCTCATCCGAAATCCGCTGCCGGCCCAAGTGACGCAAGGCGCTATCGAGCGTTACCCAAAGGCTGCGCCGATGCGGGTCCAGCTGCAGCGCTCGCGCCAGCGGCCCCAGCGCAGCGTCGTACGACCCGTTCGCCACGTACAGCGCGGCGAGGTGCTCCATCTCGTCGACATCCCGAGGATTGTTGCGTAAGTGCTGCGTCAGTCCCTCGACGCGCGCGATGTTCACCTGGACCTCCGCCTGCGGGTCGGGAGCGGGTCCGAGCGCGACCGCCGGATTCCCCACGATCCAGCCCAAAGCGAGTCCCAGCGCGACGGTGACAGCTTTCCAGTTGATCATGGTCCCCTCCTTTCAGGGAGGGGAAAAGCACGAGGCGCGCCAGGCGATTTCAGCCTTGGCGCGCCTCGATTTGTGTTACGGGGGACACTAGCTGGATGCGGGGGGCGTGTCCTCTTTACCACGGTCCTTTTTATTGAAGAACCAGAAGGCGGCCATGATCAGGGCGACGATCAAGCCGATCTTGACGACGAGAAAAACGAGGGGCAGCAGGAACGCCGCTGCAAGCTTCCAGACAACAATGCCGACGAGGCCGACGGCGGCCAACTGCATGACAGGCTTGAGCATCAGCGTAACTCGGTCGAAGGGGACCAGACCAATACGCACGGATTCGCAGAACGTGTCAAGCATGCCGCGATCAAGCAAAGAGCTGAGGGGACTGGGGGCTGGATGGTGGCGGCGGCCGCATACCCGCCAGCGCCCGGCCTGCATCCGACCAGCGCGAGCGCAGCCATTCGGTGAGCCACAGCGGCAGCGAGCGCGTGCGCTCGAGCGGCTCCTGGCCGATCGTCGGCTTCAAACCCGAGAGCATCTCGCGCGCCAGCAGCTGCACGGCCGCCATGTCGTTGCGCGGCGTCGCCGGCCTGCCGAGCGCGCCTGCGATGCCGGTGTCGGCCACGAGGACGCCTTCATCGGCCAGCAACACATTCTCCGGCTTCAGCTCGCCATGCGCGACATCGGCCTCATGTGCATGCGCGAGGCCGCTCAACACGCCGCGCAGAATGTCGACGGCTCGCGCCAACGGGATCGCGCCGTTGTTACCGATCCAGGCGCGCAGCGTCGTGCCGGGAACGAAGGGACGCGTGTGGTAGACGAAGGATCCGGCGCGGCCCGCGCCGCGCGGCCGCACGAGATTGGGGTGGCGCAGCCGCTCGCCGATCAACAGGACGGCGCGCTCGAATTGCAGATCGTTGATGCCGAGCGACAGCGCGGCCGGCAGAACTTTGACGAGGAGCTCGGTACCGTCTTCCGATTGCGTTGCGACGAAGAGCCGGTATTCACCGACCGGCCGTACTTCGCGCTCAATCCGGTACAACGGGCCGAGCGCGGCCGCGAGGGCGGCGCGGAGTTCGGACATGGTCGCAAGTTAGCCCGCCAATGCGGGATGGGAAGGGACTACTCGCCCGTTTCCCTTCTAATCCCCAGGTAGCGGGCATCCGCCCGCTGCCGTTCGGCAGACGAGCCAAAGATCTTCTCGCCATCAAAGCGGCCGTTCTCGATGAATATCTCCGAAATCTTAGTGCCTGCCGTCACGCTCCCCGCGACGAAGACGCCGGCAACGGAAGTCTCCAGTGTGTTAGCGTCGATCTCGGGCCGTCCCGTTTCGGGGTCGAACGCGACGCCGATCCGTTTGAACAGCGCGAAATCGGGATGAAAGCCGATCAGCGGATAGACTCGTGCTGCGGGGATGCGTTCTTCATTGCCGAGCGCACCGCGCACGAGCACATCACGCGCCGTGATCTCCACCACCTGGCTGCCGAGGCGCGCCTGGATTTCGCCGGCCTTGATCCGGTTTTCGAGATCGGGGCGCAGCCAATACTTCACGCTCTTCGGCCACACCGGTCCGCGATAGACGATCGTGACGCGCGCGCCCGCACGAAACAGCTGCAGTGCCGCCTCGACCGCCGAGTTCTTACCGCCGATGACGACGACGTCCTGGCCGTAGGACAAATGGGCTTCGTCGAAGTAGTGCCGTACGTGCGGCAGATCTTCGCCGGGGACGTTGAGTGTGTTGACATGGTCGAAGTAACCCGTCGCCAGGACCAGTTTGTCACACGAGATGGGCTCACGCCCCAACTGCGTCTCAACTTCATTTTTTCCTATCAGTTTGGTAAATGAGCGCACGCGCAAGCCTTCGACCCGTGCCACGCCGCGATAGTACTTGAGCGCCTCCTCGCGCGTCGCCTTGGCGCCGGCGCAGACGAGCGGGTGATTGCCGATCTCGAGGCGCTCGGGGGTCGTGAAGAAGGTCATGTTGATGGGATAGCGCACGATCGAATTCGCCAGGGCGCCCGCGTCGATCACGAGGGGGTCGATCCCACGGCGTTTGGCCGAGATGGCGCAGGCGAGGCCGATCGGCCCCGCGCCGGCGATGATGGCGGCTTCGTGCTGCATGGCATCGCAAATCTAGTGGGGACCCGGTGACCCCGGGCTGCGCGCTGAGCCGCGCACGATGTCCACGCGCAGCTCGACCCAGCCATCTACCTGGCGATACTCGACGCGCAGCTCGTGCGGACCCGCCGAGAGCGGCGCGTAGTCGACCTGTGATTCGTGGGGCGTCCAGTTGTCGATCGCCAATACGTCATCGATCCAGACGCGCACCGCGTCATCGCTGATCGTCCGCAGCGAGCAGATGCCTCGCGGCAGGTCGACGGTGCCGGTAGCCGAGAGCGACCAGTTACTCTGCGGAAGGAAGGCGTACGCGGCGGGCGGCCGGTACCACATGAAGTCAAGTTTTGGTAAGCGCACCGCCGCCGAGTCACGAAAACGAACATGCCAATCGATCGGCGGATTGAAGAATTCGTACCCGAAGAGCTTCCCCTGGGATGTCAGCGTCACGGACCAGTCGCTGGTGTCACTCGGGGTCACACGCAGCGTATCGCCTATCCCACCCAGGGCCCGCGACCCACGCAGAGTCGGAAGCTCAGCAACACCATGCGACGCGCGCAGCCGCCACAGAACGTGCAACTTCGGACCGAGCGCGACCAGCAGGTAGCGCACGACCCCACCGCTCGTATCGCGCCCCACCGGCCACAGCTTGGGCCATTGCCAGTCGTACGGACCCCACTCGTCGACAATGATCGCAGACCTGTCTCGGCTGGAGAGCTCGTATGATGGAACGGTAACGGGATCGGCTGGTGGAGGCTCAGGCGCGACGGTGGACGTACTATCGAGTCCGGTGGTATTCCGGACGCTCAAGATCGTCCTGTTTCCAATGAACTGATTGTTCACGATGTGGTAATCCCGGCTCCGCGTATCGTGATGCTTGGGGTATCCCCAGTCCGATGGCTCGATCGAGTCGGCCCACAGCCGAATGCCCGTCGAGTCGAGATCGAACTGGTTGCCCGCGATCACGTTGTTCTGGCCGTGCTCGATTGCCACGCCCGTGCGGTTGCCGTGGAAATCGTTCGCGACGATTTCCGTCTCGTAGCTGTAGCCACCCCACACGCCGTACTCACTCCCCCACGCACGATTGGCGATGATCTTGTTGCGGCTGAAGGTGGCCTCCACGCCGTTCGCGGTCGCGTAACTGACGTCATTGCCGTAGAAGAGATTGTCGTTCGCCCCACCCGTGCCGGAGTCCATCGTCGTCTGTCCCGCCCACAAGAAGATCCCGTCGCCGCCGTGCGTCATCGAGTTGAACGCGACGATGTTGCGACAGCTCTGCTCGAACAGCAGCAGATCGGCCGAGTCCTGGCCGCGGGTGTAGTGGCCATGGCTGTAACCGCGGACGTTGTAGTCGAGGCGGTTGTGGACGATCGTGTCGTCCGAGGACCGGTACAGACCGATGCCAAGCCCTGAGTTGAATGAAAAGTTGTTGTCGCGAATCATGATGCCGGTGGACCGCACGAGCAGCACCCCGTTCATGCCACCGATGGCGAGGTTATTGCGCAGCTCCCCGCCTTGGACATCCTGCAGGTAGATGCCGGCGCCGAACCGTAACCATTCGTTGTTCTCGTTGTGATGAAACGACAGCCAGTCCACGAGGCTTTCGTGCTCGACCAGGCTAAAGAGCCGCGGCTTCCAGTTGCGGCTAACGTCGTTGCCAAGCAGCGCGAGTCGGCGCGTGCCGCGAGCGAGGATGCCGACCTTGTAGCCGTGGATGTGCGCGTTAGCAATGACGATTGAGCTGCCAGCGTCGATCACCAGCCCAGAGTCGCGCGCTTGATCGGGGGCAGCGTCGGGATCACTGCCTTGGAGGGTGGCGCCGCGGAAATCGATGGTGATGTTGGCGCCGCGAACTCGGATCGGTGGACCCGAAAAGCGGTAGGTCTTGGGCTTGACGACCACGGACTGCGTGATCACCATGCCCGGCCGCAGCTCGATCGGGGCTTGCGCAAGCGCGAGCACTAGCAGCAGCATGCATCAAAATTATGCGCGGCACCGAACTTCCGCTCGTCACCGCCCTGCCCTTTGTGGCGCTGCTCCTTGTCATCGCCCTCGCGCCGCTCATCGTCCCCAAGTGGTGGCATCACAATCGCAACAAGGCGCTCGTATCCCTGGCGATCTCGGCCCCGATTCTCCTGTACCTCGGCAGCACCGCTCCCGAGCTGTTGAACGAGAAACTCCACGAGTACCTGAGCTTCATCGTCGTCATCGCCGCGCTCTATGTGATCGCGGGGGGAATTCACGTCGAGGGGTCCCTCGCCGGAACACCGCTCGTGAATACGGGAGTGCTGGGGCTGGGCGCCGTGCTCGCGAACCTGCTCGGCACGACGGGCGCGTCGGTCCTCCTCATCCGGCCGCTGCTCCGCGCCAACAAGCGTCGCAAGCGCGTCGCCCACGTCGTCATCTTCTTCATCTTTATCGTCGCGAACTGCGCCGGCCTGCTCACCCCCATCGGCGACCCGCCGCTGCTGCTCGGCTACCTGAAGGGCGTGCCGTTCGACTGGACGCTCAGGCTCTGGCCCCAGTGGCTCACACTCAACGGCATCCTGCTCGTGCTCTTCAACTTCTGGGACCAATGGGCACTGGATAAGGACGAGAAGGAGCTGCCGGGCTCACAGCATGAAGAGGTGCTGATCCACGAGCCGCTGCGCATCACGGGTCGTCTCGAGATGCTGGTGTTGCTTGGCATTATCGCGACGATCGTCTTGGCCGGTAGCTCGCTCATCATCCTCGGGCTCGCCGTGCTGGGCTATTTCGCCGGCTCGGGCGATCGGCGCACGAGGAACGCCTTCACCTTTGGCCCCATCATCGAAGTGGCCGTGCTGTTCGCGGCGATTTTCGCCACGATGGCCCCGGTCCTCGAAATGCTGAACGCATGGGCACAGCGGCCCGACTTCGGATTAACGAGGCCCGCGCATTTTTTCTGGGCGTCCGGAGCGTTGTCGAGCGTGCTCGACAACGCGCCGACCTATCTCGCGTTCGCCGCCAGCGCCGCCGGTCTGCAAGGCGTCGCGCCGCACGGGGCCTACATCGGCAGGATGGCGCTGAACCCCGAGGCGGCGAAACTCCTCGCGGCGATTTCGACGGGGGCCGTCTTCATGGGAGCGAACACCTACATCGGGAACGCGCCGAACTTCATGGTCAAAGCGATAGCCGAAGAGAACGGGGTGAAGATGCCGTCGTTCTTCGGCTATTTGGCATACAGTGTGGGAATCCTGGTGCCGTTGTTTGCTTTGGTGTCGCTGGTGTTTTTTCGTTAGATACGGTGACGTTCACTCCGCTGCCGAATCAGCGCCTCGCCATCGACGCTCCGATGGGTCCCGTGCTCGTGGTCGCCGGCCCGGGCGCCGGGAAGACGTTCTGCCTCATTGCCCGCATCGAGCACATCATCGCCACGGGCATCGATCCGCACCGCATCTGCGCCGTCACCTTCACGAACCGCGCCGCCGAAGAGATTGCCCGTCGCAATACACACGACGTGTGGCGCGGGACCATTCACGCCTTCTGCCTGGCGTTGCTGCGGGAGTTCGCGGCGGACGCCGGCTTGAAACGCGGCTTTGGTGTGGCCGACGACCCGTACCAGAAAGTGATTCTCAGCCGGCTGCAGGTGCCGCTCGATCGCCGCGGCCAGCTGCTGACGTTGTTCAGCCGGCACCGCTTCCAGGGTTACCGCCTGACCGACGGCGACGCGCGTCTGTTTCGCGAGTACGTCTCCTGGCTCCGGGCGCGCAACATGGTGGACTTCGACGAGTTGATCACCAAGGCGGAGCCACTCGCAGGACGGATCGCAGACCGGTGGGATTATTTGCTGGTCGATGAGTTTCAGGACGTGAACGCGGTGCAGTACGATTTACTGAAGCGCCTGGCCGAGCCGCACGGCAACTTCTTTGCGGTGGGCGACGACGAGCAGTCGATCTTCGCATGGACGGGCGCCGACCCGATGGTGCTCGAGCGGTTTCGGCGCGACTACGACGTCGAGCCGATCATCCTCGACAAGAATCGGCGCTGCTCGCGTCAGATCTTCGAGACCGCACGGCGCGTACTGGCGCAGAATCCGCAAATCTTCCAGAAGCAGCTGACGGCCGACAGGGAGTCGCCCTACGGGGTGGTGGCACACGCGTTTCGCGACGAGCACGAAGAGGCGACGTGGCTGCTCGACGACGTGCGCGCGGACCGCACCAGCGCCGGCTTGTCATGGGGCGACTACGCGATCCTGTACCGCAAACACCGTCTGGGCGAGCACATCGAAGGCCGGCTGCTGCGGGCCGGTATCCCGTGCCGCCTCGCGCGGGGCCGCTCCCTGATCGAGGACGAGGTCATCGGCTACGTGATCGCCGCGCTCCGCGTCGTGCGGAATCCCGACGATGCGGCGGCGATGCACACCTTTGCCAGATGCGTCCTCTCGGAACACTTCCTTCAGGAGGTCGAGGCGGCGCTCAGCGAGCACAGCGACTTCCTCGTCTCCGCCCGCGCGCTCGCCGATCGCCGGCCGCCCAAGGATCCCGACACGCGCAAGCTGTGGCGCCTGATCTATCAGCTCGAGAATCTGCGCGCGCTGCCGCGCTCGCACGGCACACTGCCCGCCGTCATCGAAGAGATCCTCTCGCAGACGGTCGGTCCGTATCGCAACAAGCTCGAGGAGCGGCACGACGAGTTGACCGATCCTGCCGCGGTGGCGGAAGCCGTGGAGCTCGCGGTCAGACTGCGAAGCGCCAAGGCGATCTCATTCGCCCCGCGAGGCGGCGTTGAAATTGCCTTGCGAGGGATGTTAGCGGCGGCGGGGTTCCGGAACCTGCCCTCGACTCCCTCGGGAACGGTCATCGATACTGATGCGCTGACCGTCTTCAAAGCCCTCCAACTGCTCGATGCGGAAAAGCTCGACACCACGCTCGATCGCTACGTCACCTTTGACTTCGAGACGACGGACAACGACGCCGCGACGTGTGGAGTCGTGGAGGTCGGTGCCGCACGCGTGGTGAATGGCGAAATCGTGGACCGGTTTCAGTCGCTGGTGAATCCGTACAAGCCGATCTCCCCCAAGGCCACGGCCGTGCACGGCTACACCGATGCCGACGTCGCCGGCGCCCCGCCGTTCCAGGAAGTCTTCACGCAGTTTCGCGCCTTTGTCGGCGACGATGTTCTCATCGCCCACAACGGCATGAAGTTCGACGTCCCCGTGCTGCGCCGTCTTGCCGCCGGCCGCGACGGCGTCGACACGCTCACCTTCTACGACACATTCCCGCTGGTGCGCTCGCTGTCGCAGGACAGTCCCAAGCAGGAAGACATCGCCCACCGCTTCGGGATCGACGTCGGCCGAGCGCATCACGCGCTCGACGACGCGATCACGCTGGCCCAGGTGTACCGCGAGCTGCAGAGGCTCCGCGCCGTGCGGGCGCGGAAAGCGCTGTTGCCGAATGTGCTCGACTATCTGGGGCTCGCACTCGCGCTGGAGCAAGGAGCACGGAGCAAAGAGCAGGAGTTGCTCTTCACCATCGGTCGCTACCGCACACTGGGGCGCTACAGCGACGCGCTGGAGTTCTACGCGGCGTCACGAACCGACAATACTCCCACACTCGACGAGGTCATAGCGCGCCTGGGCGGCCGCGGACTGATGACAAAGCTGCGGTCGCAGCGCGATCCCTCGCAGCGGTATGCCACCGCCGTCGCCCGGCTCAACGCGCTCGTGAGTGAAGGAACACTGGACGAATCGATCGATCTCTTGCTCGAACGCGTGGCGCTCTCGACGTCCGAAGGCGTCGAGCTGGCGGCCGATCGCGTCAACCTGCTGACGCTGCACTCGACCAAAGGTCTCGAGTTCTCGCGGGTCTACATCCTCGGCGTCGAGGATCACGAACTCCTCGGGTACCAGCCGACGACTGATGAAATAGAGGAAGCGCGGCGCCTCCTCTATGTCGGCATGACGCGCGCGTGTGATCGGCTCGTGCTCACCCGCGTCGCGCGACGCTTTGGGCGCGACGCAGGTGGCTCGACCTTCCTCGAAGAAATGAAGCTAGGGACGCGCAACCTGCGGGATCCGAATCTCCGCCCTGCTCTGCTTTGATAGCGCCGTGTCCGCGCCGATCTCCGGCGCGTACACGCGCCGCAGTGCCGCCAGATACTGGCCCTGCAGCCCCGCCAGCGTCTTGTGCTCCTCGCTCACCGCGGCGCGGAGCTCGGGCCGCGTGAGGAAATCGAACAGCACCGCCGCTTCGATTTGCGCATCGAGCAGGAACCCCGTGTGCCCGATGTCGGCGAAGGTGTCGTCGCGCATGCCGTAGGTGTGATTGGCAAACGCCGAGCTGCGCACCGTGATCCCCACGCCGGGAATCTCGCGACTCATCCACCCGGTTTCCTCGTACCCGGCCGGCCTGCCCTTCTCTTCCTGGATGCCCGGCGCGCCGAGCTTCTTGGCGTACGCGAACCACAGCTCCTCGAGCGACGAGACGGTGACGCCGTCGCGATACTCGCCGTAGCGCGTGATCGCGACTTCGGTCTCGGTCATCTGCGCGGCGCCCTTGGCGGCGTCGTCCATCATGCGCGCGATGTGCTCGAGGTACACCTCGTCCGGAAAGCGAATGAAGTAGTCCACGACGGTGTGGTCGGGCACGACGTTCGGTGCGATCCCGCCCTCGGGGATGACGCCCTGGACGCGGTGGTCGGAGCGCCACGTGGACCGCAGGTGGTCGACCGCCGAGTAGAACTGCACCGCCGCTTCGAGCGCGTTGCGGCCGTTCCACGCGGTGAGCTGATGCGCCGGGCGGCCGGTGAAGGTGTACTTCACGGCGTCGATGTTGAGACAGCAGACGCCGAAGCCGGGCCGATCGCGGCGCGTCTCGACCGTGGAATGACTGCGGACCAGGATGTCCGCGCCCTTGAAGCTGCCGGCCTGGTACATGATGGCCTTGGCGGGCGGATCGACTTCTTCGGCGGGTGTGCCGTACACGATCACGCGTCCGGGCACGCGCGCCTGGGTCATGTACTCGATCAGCGCGCGCGCTGCCGCGAACGCGACGGGGCTCTGCGCGTTGTGCTGATCGCCGTGAAAGTCACCCTGCGTCCCGCGCAGCGCGTCGTACTCGGCGATGAGGCCGAG
>WNGD01006049.1_pt1 | contig 11622 bp, 9 predicted proteins | sample 5400671 | NCBI WGS metagenome assembly WNGD01 (sample SAMN13153369, study PRJNA577476) | soil metagenome | isolation source: 40 cm soil or saprolite under grassland replicate 2 | place: USA:California | collected 2016-06-15
CATTGCGTCGGCGGGCTCGGCAAGTGTGACGGTTGTCAATGCCTTACCGGGCGGCGGCCCGTCGAACTCCCTTAAATTCACGAAGCAATAGGAATTTGCTTCAGCGTGCCGGTGCGTATTCCGAGTCAACGCGAACAGCAAGTCCAATTGATCGTGAACAGTCGTTCCAGACGATGGTCAAAAGGATTCCGATGCGATGGCGAACACTTTTCGAGCCCATTGGAATACGATCGTAGACATCTTGTTCAGGATCGTGAAATCGGGGTTTGTGTGTCGGCTAACCGGTGTGGGAATCCTTGGCTAGCGGCATTCTGCTTCCACAGCTCGCCGAAATCCAATCTTCTGATAGGCAACGCCGTGGCCCGCGAGATAGGGCACCAGTTGCTGCTTCGCGATTGCGCCGAAGAGTCGAGGCTGCTGCCGCGGTCCGGACATGGTTCCGCGGGCAGACTCCGGAAGGTCCTTTGAACCCTACATTCCGCACCACCCACCGGAAAGGACCCGGAGCTATGAATTGCATGAGGTGCTGTTCTCCCTCAACATTGGATTTGCCATCACATTTTCTCTGCTGTTTATCACTGAACATCCTGGGCCCACATACTCGATGTTTATCTTCTGGCCGGCGGGGGGCCTGTTGCTTCGCAGCGCGCTCAAAGTCGACCAGTTATTGCACCTGGATACCGTTGTGAGCACCGGAGGGCTCGAGATCATCTCCGTTGGTCTGATTTCCCTGGTGGCGGTATGCGCTTTCCTCTTCCTGCGTCTTGTGGGGCGGACTGCTTACGCGCAGGCCGTAGTGCCTCCACACGGCCCGCCGGAAGAAATCGTCCAGCCTTTTCTAAAATGGATGCACGGGGGAAGCAGCGAACCACGCGATTATATCATCCTCGTTGATCTCTGAGATTAGGCGAACCTCAATTCCCATAAAACCGCGCGTTCTCGTTTGTCTTCCGCTCGCTCCCCTGCTCCTCTGCACCCCAGCCCGGCTTTCACGGGGCCTTGATTTATCAGGGGCGGGATGTAATGCTGGCAAAACACGGAGAACACGAAATGCCTAAGAGGCTGTCCGGAATCGCCCTTATTTTGATTCTGATCCTGGCGCTCGGTGGTTTTTCATTCCTGGCGCAGATGTATTTTGACTTGCTCTGGTTCCAGGAACTGGGAAAGACCCGTCTATTCACGACGATACTGTATGCGAAGAGCAGCCTGGGTTCCGCCATGCTGCTACTCTCGTTTCTCTTTCTTTACTTGAACTTGCGGTACGCCAACAGCGCACCGGGCCGGATTCAAATCGGCATTCCTACGCCGGCCGGACAGATCACCGCCTACACTTTTCCGGAAGAGCTGGTGCGCAAAGCCCTGGGCCTGGCGTCGCTTGTGGCCGCTGTTTTTTTTGCCGCGCGGGCGGCGGAGCGATGGGAGATCATGTGGCGCTGGCTCCATGCCGTGAATTTCGGCGTGATCGACCCGATTTTTTCTCGCGACATTGCGTTCTATTTTTTCCACCTGCCCCTGTTCGAAGAGATCGTACGGCTCGGCCTGGTTTTGTGCTTTCTCGCGGTGGCAGGAGCCCTGGTTCTGTATCATTTCAAGGGGATGCTCAGTTTCGGGAGGTTGCGAACGTTCGGCGGGAGAGGGCGGGTTCGGACGCACGTCTCGCTCCTCGCGGCGCTCGGATTTTTGCTGCTTGCGGGCGATGCCTTCGTGGACCGGTACCAGATCCTCTTTTCCACGCACGGTCCGATGTACGGGGCGACCTACTCGGACATCAACGGGCGGCTCCCTCTGCTGAACATGCTGGCTCTTTCAGCCCTGGCAGGTTCGATACTGTGGATCTACAACGCGTTCGCGTCTCACAGCCGGGGAGCCATTGTGGCTGCCGCGCTCTATCTGATCATGATGCTTGCGGCAAGCGTCTATCCGGAAATTTTGCAGCGCTTCGTTGTGGCTCCAGACGAGCTTGGAAAGGAGTCCCCGCAGATCCAGCACAACATCGAGGCGACGATTCGCGCTTACGGGCTGGAACGGGTTCAGGAGCGACACCTGTCGGGGGACAGAGCGCTGACGCCGGAAGACATCAAAAGCAATGCGGCCACCATCCAGAACATTCGCCTGTGGGATCATGAGCCCCTTCTGGACACCTTCAGCCAGATCCAGGAAATCCGAACCTACTACGACTTCGCCACGGTCGATAACGACCGTTACATCGTCGACGGGCAGGCGCAGCAGATCATGCTATCGGCGCGGGAATTGAACTCTGCCAGCTTGCCGGACCGCAAGTGGATCAACGAACATCTGCAGTTCACTCACGGTTACGGACTGACCCTTGGACCCGTGAATCGCGTAACCAGCGAGGGACTCCCGGTCTTGTTCGTGCAGGATATCCCTCCCCGTTCCACCCATCGGGCTTTCAAGGTCGACCGGCCTGAGATCTATTACGGAGAACTGACTCGCGGCTATGTGATCGTCAAGACCGGGGAGAAGGAGTTCGACTACCCGGCGGGCGAAGAGAATGTCTTCACGACATATGAAGGCTCCGGGGGCGTGCCGGTGCATTCTTTCTTCAGGAAGCTTCTCTTCGCCGTGTATTTCAGAGATCCGAATATCGTCCTCTCGCCGCTTCTGAAGCCCGAGAGCCGCTTCCTTTACTTTCGCGACATTCATACGCGAGTCCAACGGATCGCGCCCTTCTTGCGCTTCGACCGGGACCCCTACCTTGTGATTTCGGGAGGGAAACTCTTCTGGATTCAGGATGCGTACACGTCAGGGAATCGATACCCGTATTCTTTCCCGACTCGGGGGCTTTTCAACTACATCCGCAACTCGGTCAAGATCATCGTCGACGCCTACAACGGAACGACGGAGCTTTACGTGGCGGATCCTCAGGACCCGCTGATTCAAGTGTACGAGGGGATCTTTCCCGGGGTCTTTCGGCCGCTGTCGGAGATCGCGCCCGACTTGAGGCAGCACCTGCGCTATCCCGAAGACATATTCTCGATTCAAGCCTATATCTACTCCGTGTACCACATGACAAACGCCCAGATCTTTTACAACAAGGAAGACCTGTGGGAAATCCCTCAGTTGGGTCCGGCCGGGGGGGAAACGCCGATGTCGCCGTACTACACGATCATGCGCCTTCCTCAAGGAAAGAACGAGGAGTTCATCCTGATGCTTCCGTTCACGCCTGGGCGCAAAGACAATCTTTCGGCCTGGATGGTGGCACGGAGTGACGGCGAAAACTACGGGCAGCTCGCGGTCTATCGCTTTCCAAAGCAAAAGCTGGTGTACGGCCCCAAGCAGATCGTTGCGCGCATCAATCAGGACGCGGAGATCTCGCGGCAGATCTCGCTCTGGGACCAGAGAGGATCTCAGGTCATCCAGGGAACGCTTCTGGTTATTCCCATCGAAGAAGCGCTGATCTATATCCGGCCGCTCTATCTCAGGGCGGAGAGCGGGAAGATTCCGGAGCTCAAGCGCGTCATCGTCGCTTACGAGAACAAGATCGCGATGGAAGAAACGCTGGACGGATCCCTCGCGCGAATCTTCCAGGGACGGATCCCCACGGGAGCTCCGCCACCGGTTCAGGAAGCCCCGATAGCATCATCCGGCGGGCCTGGGCGGCAGCAGCAGCAACCTGCGCTCAGCCTGATGCGGCAGGCGAAGGAAGTGTACGACCGGGCCATTCAGGCCCAGAGGCAGGGGGACTGGGCGCGGTACGGCGAAGAGATCAAGAAACTGGGCTCGATTCTCGAGGAGATAAGCAAGGGCAATCAGGATAAGGAGTGAGACGATTGACGATTTACGATTGGGGGATGCTGACGCATCGGTCTTGTTCGTAAATCGTCAATCGTCAATCGTAAACCGTAAATCGCCAATAAAACTATGCCAGGCACACAGTCTTTCGACATCACGACAGGTTGCGACCTTCAAGAAGTGGATAACGCCGTCAACCAGGCGACCAAAGAGATCCAGCAGCGCTACGACTTCAAAGGCTTAAAGGTAAGCATCGATTTCCGGAGATCTGAAAACAAGATTGTCCTGCAGGCTCCGGATGATTACAAGCTGAAGGCGATGTGGGATGTGCTGCAGGAGAAAATGATCCGGCGTAAGGTCCCGATTCGCAATCTCCAGCCGGGCAAAGTCATCCCGGCAGCCGGTGGAGCCGTCGAGCAGGAAATTGTTCTGCAGCAGGGGATCCCGACGGAAACAGCGCGCGCTATCGTCAAGTTCATCAAAGAGAAGAAGCTGAAGAAGGTCCAGGCAGAGATTCAGGCCGACCAGGTCCGTGTTTCGTGTCCGTCTCGAGATGAATTGCAAACGGTGATCGCCTTGCTCAGGGAACAGGACTTTGGGGTCGAGCTGAACTTCGGCAATTACCGCGGCGTCTGAGGATGCGCCCCCCGCTTCTTTCACCACAAAGACGCGAAGGCGCAAAGAATCGCGAAGAATTTGTGTGACCGTCACAGAGCAAACAGTTCAGGCGCGGCAAGCTCTGTTAGCACCCACTCAGTGGTGAGCATCTTACCGTCGTAACCTTGCGGTCAAATGACAAATGAACGATGACAAATAGAAGTCAGAAGTCCGGACAACGAACTGACATTTGTCATTTTTCATTTGTCATTTCTTTCTCTGCGGCGAAGAGCGGTTTAGGGGCGGGAGGCGGATTCCAGGGCTCTGACGATATGGGCGTCGAAGACCGTCACATCGTACGGGTCTCCCTGAACGACTTCCAATTGCTGCTGCCAGTAAGCCGGCGCAGGCGGCGAGGAATCCCAAAAGGTTCTTTTTGTGTAAAGGAGGAACACATCCCAGGCCGTACGTCCGGCAGGGAGACGGAGGGTAGCCGAAAGATCCTCTCCCAGCTTGGGCGTGGGGGTCCAGAAATGCATCGAGTTGGGTGCGGCAAAACGCTGCGCGTTCTCACGGGCCGCCGCTTCGTTGTCGCTTCTTATAAAAGGGCCCCACACGAAATAGGACCGCAGGTTCGGATCGCGGTGCTGGGTCAAGAGCAACTGCATTCCGAGGGCCCCTCGGAGGCATTTCATTCAGGTCGGCGAGAGGACGAAGAGAAGGCGGACGCTGCTGCGGTTGGAGTTGAAGTCCAGTTTAAGGCGTTCGAAGTCGTTGGGCTTGAGAACGCAAAGCGGGTCCGCCGCAAAGGAGAGCGCGGCAGCCGCAGGCAGGAGCAGAGCCGCTGAAAGGAAGTCCCGCCGGTCAATTGCGGATTCTCGATTTCGGATTTCGGATTGCGGATTGCGGATTTTCCGCTTCAATCCGAAATCCGAAATCGAGAATCCGCAATCCGCAATCCGCAATCTGCAATCCATCCGTCCTCCTACCGGAGTGATTCCATGATTTCTTCGAGAGCCCTGCGCGAGGGGCGCACCTTCTCAGCGGGCAGCGTCGCCAGCGGCTCGTCGTGCAGGTTCAGCAACGACAGGAAACCGGGCTTGACCGGATCGACATACAGAAGGCCGGTTAGAAATTCACCCTTGTCGTTGGCCTCCCGGATCGAGCGAAGCGACTGCGCCTTGTTCATGGGGTTGAAGTCGCGCTCCAGCTTTCGCAACACGATGTGGGAGCCGTCGTGCATTTCAACGACCTTGCTGGTTCCTTCGTCGTAATCCACGGTGATCTGTTCGTAGAAGGGAACGAAATCTATTTCGTGCAGGAGCTCTTCGGACTCCTTTGCGTGCTTGTAGCTCTTCGTCGAACCCTCGTGATTGTTGAACGTCACACAGGGGGAGATTACGTCGAGGAAGGCCGTCCCGGAGTGGGCCAGCGCGCCCTCCAGCAATGCCACGAGCTGCTTGGGATCTCCCGCGAAAGAGCGGGCGACATACCCGCACCCCAGTTCAATCGCGATGACGCAGAGATCGACGGCGGGAAGATCGTTCACCACTCCGGTCTTCAGTTTGGATCCCAGATCCGCCGTCGCGGAGAACTGCCCCTTAGTCAGCCCGTAGACACCGTTGTTTTCAACGATGTAAATCATCGGCACATTGCGGCGAATGAGATGGACAAACTGTCCCATACCGATCGACGCGGTGTCGCCATCTCCGCTCACGCCGATGGCTGTAAGGGTGTGGTTGGCCAGCATGGCCCCGGTGCCGATCGACGGCATGCGGCCGTGGACGGCGTTGAACCCATGGGAGCGGGCCAAGAAATAAGCGGGTGTTTTGGACGAACACCCGATGCCGGAAAGCTTGATCAACCTGTAAGGATCGACTCCATACTCATAGAAAGCCTTGATGATCTGGCTGGTGATGGCGTCGTGGCCGCACCCGGGACATAGAGTAGAGTTCTTGCCCTTGTAATCGGGTAACGTAAGGCCGATCCGGTTCACCCCTTTGGGCTTGGGAGCGTCAACAACAGAGGACATACTCAGTCGGTCTCCTTTTCCTGGGCGATTATGGCCCTCGTAATGAAACGAGCATCGATGGGGAATCCGTTATAGTGCCTTACGGATCGCAGCTTTATGGTCATCTCCGGATACTCCAGCCGGAGAAGGTCGCGCATCTGCCCGTCGCGATTCTGCTCCACGACGTAAATCCGCTCGTGTTCCGCGATGAAGGTTTCCACTTCCTCGGTCAACGGCAGTGCGCGCAAACGCAAATAACCCGTTTCGATGCCCTGTTCTTCTCGCAACTGATCACGGCATTCACCGATGGCATGGTGTGTGCTGCCGTAGGCCACAATTCCAATCCTGGCGTCCGGCCCGCTTTCGATCACAGGACGCGGCACGAACCGGCGGGCTGTTTCAAACTTTTTCGCCAGGCGGTCCATGAGTCTCACATATTCCTCCGGACGCTCCGTGTACTCCGCAGCCTCATTGTGGCCGCTGCCCCGGGCGAAGTACGCCGCCAGCGGATGCCTGACTCCCGGAATGGTCCTGTAGGGGATGCCGTCTCCGTCCACGTCCTTGTAGCGCGCAAACTTGCCGATCTTCTCGAGATCCTCCGCCAAGAGCACCTTGCCCCGATCGATCGGGATGTCGGAAGGATATTCAAAAGGATCCGACATCCAGTTATTCATCCCCAGGTCGAGATCGCTCATGCAGAAGACGATCGTCTGAAATTTCTCGGCAAGATTGAACGCTTCCTGGGCAAACCGGAAGCACTCCTCCACTGTTGCCGGAATGAGCAGTATGTGTTTGGTATCGCCGTGACTGAGAAGAAAAGCGGAGAGGATGTCTCCCTGGCTGGTTCGCGTGGGCAGGCCGGTGGAGGGGCCGATGCGCTGGATATCCCAAACGACGGCAGGCACCTCGGCAAAATAGGCCAGGCCCGCAAACTCGGCCATGAGAGAGATTCCGGGTCCGGAGGTTGATGTCATGGCCCGGGCGCCTGCCCAGCCCGCTCCCAGCGCCATCCCGAGCGCGGCCAACTCGTCCTCGGCTTGAACGATAGCGAAGGTGGCCTTACCCGTTTCGGGATCGATGCGGTATTGCTTCATGTAGTCGATCATCTGTTCCACTAGCGAGCTGGAGGGGGTGATCGGGTACCACGTGACGACCGTGCATCCTCCAAACATCGCTCCCAGGCCCGCAGCCGCGTTGCCGTCGATGATGATCTTCCCCCGGGTCTTGTCCATGCGCTCGACGCGGAACGGGTCTGTCTTGACGAGGTTGGCTTTCGCGTAATCGATCCCCAACTGGACGGCTTTGACGTTGACGTCCGCCGCCTTGGCCTTGGTTTTGAACTGCTTTCTTATTGCCTTTTCCACCTCGACGAACTCTACGCCGAGCAGCTCTGCCATCACGCCGACGTAGATCATGTTGGCCAGGAGCTTCCGCAGGCGCACGTCTGTCGTGAGCTGGCCCGTGAGTTTCGAGAATGGAACACCGTAATAGCTGACGTCATCACGAACGCCTTTAAGGCCCAGGCTCTCCTCAGCCAGAAGGGCGCCCCCCTTCTGCACCGTCATCGCATCCTCGCGGGCAGTCTGAGGATTCATTGCCAGCATGAAATCGATTTCGGCCTTGCGCGCGATGTAGCCGAATTTGCTGGCGCGGATGGTAAACCAGGTCGGCAGCCCCGCGATATTGGACGGGAAAAGGTTCTTGCCGCTCACCGGCACGCCCATTTGAAAGATCGAGCGCATGAGCACACTGTTGGCTGACTGACTCCCCGATCCGTTGACGGTGGCAACTTGAACACTGAAATCGTTGACGACCAGTTCTCGCTCGCTGGCGCGTTCGACTTCATCCGCAACGGCCGTTTGTGAGTTGTTCAAGGTTTTCCTTCTCCAAATAGAATCGTTTCAGCACACCTCCCTGGGCCCAGAATTCCAGGCCTGGAGCAGGGCGCAACTCGTGCTAGCGTCATACTCTACCACAAACTTTCCCACGATCCCAAGCACGCAACTTGCTTCGCGCACTTAGCGCCTTCGCGGTGAAAGTGGCCCGGAATTTAACCGCGAAGACGCGAAGTACGCAAACGGAATCGTGAAGGTCTGTCGGTTGGGATTGCGCCGCGCGGAGTTTCTCCGTGGTGAAGTCACAGCACTCGTTGGTAGAATGCCCCCGAGCGCAGGGAAAGGCTGCTAACCATTGATTGAAGTCAACGGGCTGACGAAGATCTACGGTACCTACCCGGCCGTGACGGATCTTTCCTTTCGCGTGGAACCGGGAGAGGTGATGGGGCTGGTCGGCCCAAACGGCGCGGGCAAAACAACGACGTTGCGCTGCATTACCGGCATTATTCCGTCGACGCGCGGCGAGGTCCGCATTTGTGAGTTCGCTCTTCGGAACAATCCTCTGGCTGCCAAACGACGCCTCTCGTTCATGCCGGACGAGCCGCGCCTTTTTGATTACCTCACCGTGATGGAGCATCTGCAGTTTATCACCCGCATCTACGGCGTGGAGAACTGGGAGGAGAAAGTCCATTCACTGGTCGATGAGCTGGATCTGGGGGAGAAGAAGGACAGCCTGCCGGCCGAGCTCTCCCGGGGAATGAAACAGAAGCTGGTGATCGCCTGCGGCCTGCTTCATTCGCCGAAGGCGCTGCTGTTCGACGAGCCTTTGACCGGATTGGATCCGATAGGGATTCGGCATATGAAATCGACCATCCTCAAGCGCGCCGCCGAGGGGGCCGCAATCATCGTTAGTTCTCATTTGCTGCATCTGGTAGAGGAGCTGTGCGACCGGATCCTGATCCTTAAAGAAGGGAAGAAAATCATCCACGGATCCCTCGAAGAGATCTCGCGCAGCCTTCCGGAGCTGCGGGGCGACGCCAGCCTGGAAGAGATCTTCTTCCGCGTGACTGGGCATTCCGGGAATGACCCGAGCGCCAGATGACCGCGGCTTTCGTCTTTTATCTTTATTGCTCCCTCAAGAACCGGATACGCACCCGTGTGCAGCGGCTCCGCCAACCGAGATACCTGATCTCTTTGGTGGCCGGCCTGCTGTACCTTTACCTGGTCTTTTTCCGGCAGTTCCTCTCGCGTGATGGAATGAGAGTCCTGAGGAATCCTTCGGCACGCGCCGAGCCCGACCTGCTGCCCTTGATGGAGACAGGCATTGCGCTGCTGCTCTTTGGGATTGTGCTGCTCCCCTGGATATTTCCACGCAGGAATCCAGGGATTTCTTTTACCGAGGCCGAGATCCAGTTCCTCTTTCCAGCGCCCATCACCCGCCGCGCTCTGCTTCACTTTCGCCTGGTCAAAAGCCAGCTGGCAATCCTCTTCGGCGTATTGATTTCATTTCTGATCTTTGGGCGCGGGCGAAGTTTCTCGCACCCTTTCTATTTTCTTGTGGATCTCTGGATGGTTTACTCCTTTCTGGCCTTCTACCGTATGGGAACAGCTCTTGTCCAAACGAGTCTCGCAGAGCACGGAGCCACCGGGATCCGGCGGCATCTCTGGGTTCTTGTTCTTGTCGCCGGCGCAGTTTTCTCTGTCTTTGTGTGGCTTCGTTGGTTTGTTCCCTCGTTGCCGCCGCGGAAAGGTCTGACGCCTGAGAGTATTGTCGCCTGGATATCGGAGCTCGCGCGGTCAGGTCCTGCGTTTTACATTCTCCTTCCTTTCCGGGCTCTTGTCAGGCCGGCGCTCGCCCCGGAGCCGGTTTCGTTTCTTCTGAGCCTGATACCGGCGTTGCTCCTCGTTTTGCTCTGTTATGCATGGGTGCTGCGCAGTGATGTCAGCTTTGAAGAAGCCTCGCTGGAACGCGCTGAGAGAATGGCGCGGCGCATTGAGGCGGCTCGCAAGGGCGGGCCCCTTCTGTTTGCCGCCGCTAGAGTCCGGCGTCCCCCGTTTGACCTCGCGCCGGGCGGCCCGGCATTCCTCGCGATTTTCTGGAAGAATCTGATAGGCGCGGGTCGTTTCGGCTTCGGCCGCGTTCTTTCTGTCGTCTTGATTGCTGCAACGGGGGTATTGTTTTCCCTTGTGTCGGTGAGCGCGCCAAACCGCGAGATGTTAGCTGTCGTTGTCGGCTCCGCGGCTGTTGGGATTGCCAGCTTCCTGGTCGTGTTCGGACCCGTGGTTCAGCGCGACGATCTGCGTGTGGATCTGCTGTATGTGGATCTTATCAAGACCTATCCGCTTCCGGGCTGGGCCGTCGTTCTTGGTGAGATCCTGACGCCGGCACTTATACTGACCGGCCAGCAGTGCGGCCTGGTTCTCGTCGCCCTGTCCGTCCTTCCGCCGGTGGATGAGTATCTGTCCTCGTTGTATCAGCGCGCGATGTATGCTCTGGGCGCTTTTATTCTGATTCCTTGCCTGAGTCTGATCGGGGTTCTGATTCAGAATGCCGCGGCTCTGCTGGTGCCGGGCTGGGTGGCTTTGGGAAAGGCGCAGCCGCAGGGGATCGAAGCTATGGGACAGCGAATGATCACGATGATAGCCAGTCTCGTCGTGCTTCTGTTTGCTGTGATTCCGGGCGCCGCCGTGTTTGGCTTCGCGTTTCTTACGGGGTACTGGCTGCTGGGTCCGGCCATGGTTCCGCTGGCGGCCCTGCCGGCGGCGGCGGGTTTGCTGCTGGAAGCGGCTGTGATCGTTGCCTGGCTGGGGCGCCTGTTCGAGAAATTTGACGCCTCTCTCGAGCTGAGAGAGACAGACTGAGCTGCTTGACCGAAGCTTGACCGCCAAGACGCAAAGACGCGAAGAATCGCCAAGATGGGGTCACCACCCGCCGGCTGCTCGCACGGACCCGGCTGACGGCCGGCGGGCCGTTGCTGCCTGAAATCGCACTGACTCTGCACCCAAAGAAAAAGTCTTTAGCTGATGTTAGGTTTGGTCCGGGAGGATAGGCAAAACATGCCCTCTCACAGGGCGTCCGGAATGATGAGGGGAATGACCCCGCGGCCATGCTTTCGATAGATCCTGAAATCCGTGTCCAATGTGAGGACTGCGCTCTGATCGAAGCGTTCGGCCATGCGCACAAGGCAGGCATCGGCGACGGCTATCGGAACATCGGAATACTTCTTCAGCAACGCTGCAACCGGAACAATATGATCGGACAATTGAAAGCTGATGGTGACGATCTGCCTCCGAAGCAATTCAAACACCGCACGCTTTGCGCCGGGCACACGGTTAAGTAGAAAGCAGGTTTCGGATATCACGCTTTCACACGTGAGGAAGGGGGGCTGGACCTGTGTCCATAACGGCTTCACCCATGCGTGATAA
>WNGD01021620.1_pt1 | contig 11621 bp, 11 predicted proteins | sample 5400671 | NCBI WGS metagenome assembly WNGD01 (sample SAMN13153369, study PRJNA577476) | soil metagenome | isolation source: 40 cm soil or saprolite under grassland replicate 2 | place: USA:California | collected 2016-06-15
GAAGGTAGCCACCAGAGCGATCACTGCGAAGACCAGGACCGCCACAAAGCCGTGCTGGAGCGCGCCCAAAAGCATCAGTTTTCCTGCCTGATCGCTTGGGAGACGCTGCATCAGGTTGCCAGAGACGGAACTGCTCACCACGGTACCCACAATCGCGATGCCCAGGGATGCCCCCAACTGTCCCAGGTAGCGCAGCCCGGCAGTGCTGATGCCTAGGCGCTCGGCGGGCAGAGCATTCTGGACCACCACCATCGGTAGGGAGAAGAAGGGGCCAATGCCGATGCCGGTCAGAACCAGAATCGAGATGGCGAGCGCGATGCCAGTCGCCGGAGTCATGAGCGTGATCAGGAAGGTGCCCACGCTCATGAGCAGCGCCGCCACTATGCCAACGACACGGTAGCGCTTGAGCCTACCCATTGCCTGGGTACTCAGGATAGCGCCAACCACCATGCTCACGGAGAACGGGGTCATTACCAACCCTGCGTTGGTGGGCGAGACAGACAGCACGCCCTGGAAGAAGAGCGGCAGGTAGAGCGCCAGACCCAGCAGAACCATATTCTGGAGCAACCAGAATGCCCGCCGCAAGAATACTGAGCACTTGCGGAGAAGTCCAGGCCGGGATCTGCTCGCCGCCCCAGGTCAGTCCCAGCATCAGACAGATGGTGGCAGCGGCACAAAGGATGGCTCCCAGAAAATCGATGCGGCGCAGAGACTCCCAGCCGTTCCAGGCACTAGTGCGCACTGAGAGATTGGCAGGCAGGAAGATCATGAGCGCCACGACGGCGATCAGACCCACAGGCAAGTTGATATAAAAGACCCAGCGCCAGCGTGTCGACTCGGTGACGAGATTCCCCATCAGCGGACCATGCTCAGCGAGCCACCCGCCAATGGTTGGGCCGAACAGGTTAGAGACGCCGTAGACAAGGCCAAAGAGACCACTCCATTTCGCCCGCTGATCTGGCGGGAAGAGATCGGCCATGACGGTGGCAATCAAAGCTATGCCGATGCCTGACCCCAGTCCTTGTACGGCGCGGAAGATGATCAGTTGATCCATGCTCTGGGAGGCACCCGCCAGAATGGAACCCAGCAGGAACAGCGTCGTGCCAGAGAGCAAAAACCATTTGCGGCCAAACTGATCGGAGAGTTTGCCCACAATAGGGATCATGGTCATCGTGGCAAGAATATAGGCCGTCACGACCCAGCTATAGCGATCCAGGCCGTGCAACTCTGCGATGATGCGCGGCATAGCGGTGCCAACAATCGTCTGGTCGAGCGCTTCTAATAAGAGTGTCAGCATCAGGGCGGTGATCACAGAGATGAGCGCGAAGCCTCGCCTGCGCGGCTTGCTGTGTGTCTCGGCAGTGATGGATGCGATAGTCATCGGGTATTTCCTCTCTCATTTCGCTTGACGTGTTTCATACTGAAAGTATACTCTAGAAGGAGGACAGAATCAGTCCTCGTTTGAGAGAGAATTTTTGAAGATTGTTATAAAGAGGGGAGTTGTCATGTACCATCCAACCAGCCGAGTCCTCACGGTACTCGAATTGCTTCAGTCCAGGCCATCCATCAGTGGTCCAGAGTTAGCTGCTCGCCTGGAGATGGACGTGCGCACTGTGCGCCGCTACATCACGCATCTCCAGGATGTCGGCATTCCTATCGAAGCAGCCATTGGTCGGTATGGCGGGTATCGGCTCCGTCCTGGCTTTAAACTGCCACCACTCATGTTTACAGAGGAGGAAGCCACGGCGATCATGCTTGGCTTGCTGGGAACCTCTTGGCTCGAGATCGGACAGTCATCGGTGGCCGTTGAAGGAGCACTCGCCAAAGTCTCCCGTGTGCTTCCCCGGCATGCACGGGAACGCCTGCAAGCCATGTCTTCTCATCTGTTCTTCTTTTCTCCTCAACAAGAAGCACGGCCTGATGTCTCTCTGCTGATCACACTCAGCGAAGCCATTGGGCAGCAGCAACGGATCGCCATGGACTATCGTTCCCATCACAACCAGATTACTCACCGCAAGGTTGAGCCGTACGCCATGATGGGATGGGACGGACACTGGTATCTGGTTGGGTACTGCTGCCTGCGCCAAGACTACCGTACGTTTCGCCTGGATCGCATCCAGCAGGTAGAGGTGCTTGCGGAATCCTTTGAGAGAGCAGAGGATTTCGATTGCCAGGCCTACGTGCTTGAGCGGTCTTCTAAGGAATCTGCCCGCTGGCACATCGAAGTGGAGTTTCAAGCAGCGTTGCATACCGTGCAGCAGAAGATCCCCACATCCTATGGCGGGCTTTCAGCTACACCAACCGGGGTCCTGTTTCAGGGTCCTGCCGATGACCTGGACCACACGGCACGCTATCTGATGGCGCTCAACCTGCCATTCGTCATACATCACCCGCCAGAATTGCGTGAAGCGCTGCTACGCCTGGCAGAACAGATGGTTCAGATCGCCAGAGTTTGATGATGGTGAAACCTGCCGCCGCAAGCGACCCACTTCATCATCATCAACCCCAATTCCCTTGCCTACTTGTACGCCGACAAGACCGCCACATATCCAGCCCGGTCCGGCTCCCCGAGCTCGGCAAGCAGACTGGCGAAGTCGAGCGGCTTCCGGCTAAACGTGATTGCCCCGTCCTTGCGTGGCCACTGACTGGGGTCTCGGTCCCAGGCCAACTCGATCCCGTTGAAATCGGGATCGTGCAGGTAGATGGCCTCGTGAGTGCCATGATCGGAAGCCCCGTCGATGGACCAGCCATGATCGAGCAGGCGTTTGAGCGCAGCGGCCAGATCTTTCCGCTCCGGATAGTTGATGGCGAAGTGGTACAGGCCCGTTGTGCCAGGAGCGGGAGGCGATCCGTCCTTGCTCTCCCAGGTGTTGAGGCCGATGTGGTGGTGATAGCCACCAGCAGAAAGGAAGGCGGCACTCCCCAGGTCGAAGAGCAGATCGAAGCCCAGGTAGTCGCGATAGAAGCCGATCGCTCGCTCCAGATCAGCCACCTTGAGGTGGACATGTCCGATGCGCGTCTCGGCCGGAATGGATGGTTCAGTCATAGTTGACTCCTTCTTACCACATGCGCGCCTGAAGGCCCCTGTCTTTTAAGCATGGGGATGAAAGGCGCGCCGCCCGCAGGCGGAGAAAACCCTTGACATGTGTACAGTTTAAGCAGTATAATATATACATGCTTAAAAACTTTCAGTATCGGATTTTTCCGACAAAGAACCAACAGAAAAAGCTCAATGAGACGCTTGAAGAGTGCCGATGGTTGTACAATCATCTGCTGGCCTCTCGCAAGAATGCCTATGAGCAGGATGGAAAAGGATTGACGTGCTATCAGCAGCAATCTACCTATCCGATACTGAAAGAACAACATCCCTCTCTCAATACTGTTCATTCCCAAGTTTTGCAAAATGTGGCTGTCCGCATAGACCTTGCTTTCAAGGCGTTCTTTCGCCGATGCAAGGCAGGGGAGAAGCCGGGATATCCGCGTTTCAAGGGCTATGGACGCTATGATAGTTTCACCTACCCTCAGAGCGGTTTCAGCATCACCCATGATGAGCGTGTGACCCTTTCCAAGATTGGCTCCGTCAAGATGGTCTATCATCGGCCCGTCAAGGGCAAAGTCAAGACGTGTACAGTGCATCGCTCTTCTACTGGCAAGTGGTATGTTTCGTTCAGTTGCGAGTGTGAGCCTGAACGCCTTGAGATGGATGAGACCCAGGTCGGGATTGATGTGGGCTTGAAGACGTTTGCAACCTTCTCGACAGGTGAAGAGATTGCCAATCCGCGTTTCTTTCGCAAAGAACAAAAGGCACTGGCGAAAGTGCAACGCAAGCATTCCAAACTGGCAAAGGGAACGCCTGAGAGGCGTAAGCATCGTAAGGTTGTAGCACGTGTTCACGAACGGATTAAGTTCAGGCGTGACAACTTCAAGAGCATTCATGATGCGTCGTGGTCGGCCTTTTTCTCTCAACTGTCTTGCAAAGCGGAAGAAGCTGGTAGGCAGTTTATCAAGGTTAACCCAGCATACACGTCTCAGGATTGCAGCAGGTGCCATCATCGGCAGTATATGCCGTTGTCGGAAAGAACCTATCATTGTCCCTGTTGCCTCCTTTCGATTGATCGCGATCTGAATGCTGCTCTCAACATTCGTGCGGTGGGACTACACCGCCTGGGCTTGTCCCTAGAAGCCCCTTGTCTTTAGACATGGGGAGTAGTCACTCACTACTTCGCTGCACGCAGCGCGACGACAGGATCGAGCCGCGCTGCCCTTGAGGCCGGGTAAAGCCCAAAGATAAACGCAACCGCCGATGATACCGCAAAGGGGAGGATAATGGTAACAGAGGTAATAACCATCGGGAAACCAAAGGTCTTTGTCATGAAATACCCCGCCAGGACACCCAGCAGCAAGCCAAATCCTCCACCCACAAGACACAATACCAGCGTTTCGATCAAAAACTGGTTGCGAATGTCGCTGCGCCGCGCGCCAATGGACATGCGAATACCAATCTCGCGTGTACGCTGCGTCACCGAGACAAGCATAATATTCACAATACCTATACCTCCGACTGTCAGCGAGATAGCCGCAATACCTACTAGTAGGATCGTCAAGATCGCCGTTTCCTGCTGTGCCTCCTGCAAAATCTGCTGAGCGGTCATAATCTGGAAATTGTTCGGTGTGCCTCTGGGAACAGGGTGGCTGCGCTCAAGAGCGAGCGTAATAGCCTGCACAGTTAGATCGAGGTTGGAGATACTGTCGGCCTGCAAAATAATTTCATTAACTGCGCCCCCTCCCGCATTGCCCCCAAAACGGAGAAGCGCTGTATTGAGAGGGATGTAGATCACGTCGTCCTGCCCAAAACCTCCTATGGGAGCTAGTACCCCCACCACGCGGTAGAGTTGATTACCCATACGTATTGTTTTGCCCACGGCATTAGCTTCTGATGACCCAAAGATGTTCTGCGCCACAGTATCGCCCAAGACCGCAACAGCTCGTCCGGCTGAATTATCGGCATCGCTAAACCAGAGTCCCTGCGCCACATCCCAACTTTCCATCGGTTGCAACTCCGTGCCTACTCCCTCAAGGCGCGTACTCCAGTTCTGGCCCCCATACACCACCTGTACCTGTCCTCTGGTAATGATGGGGGAGAGGTAGGTCACATGCGGCAGCTTGTGAATGGTTTGAGCGTCGGAGAGGGTAAGGTTTTGTGCCGTCTGCTTGGAGACTACACCACGGTTGGTTAATGAACCAGGCGCTACTATAATAGAAGTGGCGCCAAAGCTCTTAATCAGATCAGTGAAATAGGCCGAGGCGCTCTGAGTCAGGGTGAGCGTCGCGATAACGGCAGCAATGCCAATGAAGATACCCAGCGTCGTCAGAAATGAGCGCATGCGATTGGCCCAGAGCGCTTCGAGCGCACTCCCAAAATTCCTTTGCAGTATGTTTGCACGCTTCTGGTCGCGCCTACGCAACTGTTGCAATAAATTTTGCAGAGGAGTTTCCTGTACAGACGACGATGCCCCAGTAGCCGTTGCGGGCGTCTTGGGAGCCGTATCTGGAGCATCTTTTACGAGACGATTTGCCCTCAGTTGCACCAAACGACTGGCGCGTGATTCGTTAGCACGGCTCACTGGCTTTCCTCCTTAGAACTGGTTTATAACGTTCTCTACGCAAGCAATTCTTGTATTTCTCTCTTATTCATCGATACGCAAGGCCTCCACTGGATCGAGATGCGCAGCCTGGATCGCAGGATACAGACCGAAGATCATCGTGATCGCCACCGAGACGGCCAGAGGCAGGCCAATGACTGCTGTTGTTACGACGAATGGCAAGCCCGCAGACCTGGTTACTCCCAAGCCAACCAGCAGGCCAAGAGCCAGACCAATGATACCACCAAGCAGACATAAGACCAGCGCCTCGATCAGGAATTGGTTTTGAATGTCGCGGCGCCGCGCACCGATAGACATGCGAATGCCTATCTCTCTCGTGCGCTCCGTCACCGAGACAAGCATGATATTCATAATGCCGATGCCCCCAACCGTCAGCGAGATGGCAGCAATACCCACAAGTAGGAACGCCAGTACCTGCGTCTGCTGTTGTGCTCGCTGCAAGTAGCGTGAGAAATCGGTTATGGTGAAATCATCTGCTGCACTGGTTCTGAGCCGGTGATTCTTCCTGAGAACTGTTTCAATAGATTGTTCCACCTGTTTAACGTTGTCACGCGAATCTGCCCCAACCTCGATCTGGTCAAGCCAAGTAACATTTTTCAGACGTTGGCGAGCAGTGTTAAAAGGCACAAAGATTACGTCGTCCTCACCACTGCCCTTTGCTGCCAGTACGCCGCCTACACGAAAGAGCGCACTTCCTACACGAATCGTCTGCCCCACTGGGTTGGCATTGGTGGCATCAAAGAGGTTGTGCATGACCGTATCACCGATAATTGCTACTGATATTGCCTGCTGATCATCAGCCTGGCTGAACCAGGATCCTTGCGCCATACTCCACGTTTGAATCTGCTGAAAGTCCGTGTTCACACCCTCAACCTGGGTGCTCCAGTTCTGCTGCCCATAAATCACCTGCACACTGGGTAGCTCGAGAACAGGGCTGGCCTCCGCTACATGCGGTAGTTTGAGTATGGATTGCACATCCTCTTGGTTAAGAGTCTGCGAAGCGCCCACTCCTCTCGCTCCCCCACTACTAAGTGCAGCAGGTGAAATGGTGATAGTACTTGCCCCTAACTTGTTTATCTGTTCATCGACGTATGCGCTCACCCCTCCAGTCAGGGTGAGCGCCGCGATGACGGCGGCGACGCCGATAAAGATACCCAGGATGGTTAAGAACGAGCGCGTACGATTAGCCCAGAGCGCCTCCACAGCGCTGCCAAAGCTCGCTGCCAGAGGACCAAATAACGGTTTGCGTCCCTCTTCTATGCGCAATTGTTGCAAGATCCTCTCCAGGGAAGATTCCTGTGGTGTTGGCCGAGTGGCGCTCACCAAGCGATTCTTACGCAGTACCACCTGGCGCTTCCCGGGAGATCGAGTTGAACGACTCACGGCTTCTCCTCCTTGACCCGAGTCTTGCTTTCGACGGGGGGCCCGTTTACCAGTGCCTCCCACTCCGCTATCGCGGACCGCCGGTCAAGCACCAGTTCATCATGTACAATGCAACCATCAAGGAATTGGACCTGGCGCTTGGCGTAATGGGCCACATTGGCATCATGGGTAACCATTACAATGGTCAATCCCTGGTCGTTCAATGCCTGCAAGACTCCCATAATCTCTACGTTAGTCCGGCTATCCAGGTTGCCGGTGGGTTCGTCAGCCAGCAACACCGATGGCCCATTTACCAGCGCACGGGCGATAGCCACACGCTGTTGCTGTCCACCAGATAGCTCCGTCGGCTTATGGTTCAGGCGCTTGCCCAACCCAACAAGGGTCAACACTTTACGCGCTCGCCTCTCTCGCTCTCGCCTCGGCAGTCCAGCGTACACCATCGGCAACGCGACATTGCTGACCGCCGTTGCCCGTCCCAATAAGTTAAATCCCTGAAACACAAAGCCAAGCAGGCGATTTCTAATGGCCGCAAGTTCATCGCTCGATAGACGACTGACCAGTTTCCCGGCCAACCAGTACTCTCCACTGGTTGGCCGATCTAAGCAGCCGATAAGATTCATAAGCGTTGTCTTTCCTGAACCCGATGGCCCCATAATGGCGACAAACTCGCCAGGATATACTTCCAGTGATACATCCCGCAAGGCATCAACACGGGTCTTTTTGCCTAATACATAGGTCTTTGTCAGATTGCGTATGGAAATCACCGGTACAGGTTTGTAGGTTCCAACCCCTTGCTCGATTCTGGTCAGGGCCATCTGAGGCTTCGTTGCCTCGGCAGAGATGGTTGACGCCTCAATCTCTGCAAGATCCTGCTTGACTACTGCTTTGTCGGGTGCATCTGGTTGTTCACCAACCGCTGTCCCGCCAGCCTCATCAGGTTCCTCTAGAGGCCGACCCGTTCCAGGTTGGATCGATTGTTCATTACTCTCCGGTTGTATTTTATTCTCATCCGCCATGATTAGTAGCCCTCAATTTCGCACCAGGTTCTGCTCTATAGAGCATAGCTAGCATACTTGAAGATGACAAACCCTTTAACCTCCGCTGCCAGGACCGGTATTGGTATTAGCGCCCGTCAGCGCGCTGGAAGCAATACCGACGACAACCGTATCAGCCGTAGTCAATCCTTCCAGAACCTCGTACTGGGTTCCATCGGTCAATCCCAGCACGACCGGCTTGGCGATGAATTGGCCGCTTGTCGGACTCTCAAGCACGTATGCCGGCGTCGGACTCTCCGCTGAGAGACTAGGCTGACTTTGTAGTAGATTAATCAGCATCTGTCGTGCCTCTATCATCGCGCTAGTGGCAGCTTGACTACTGATAAGCGGGGGAGTTCCACTTGTGGAACGGGTGCTCGCTAAGCGGGCAAAGTCCACGGCATTCACCGGGATCAACAAAACACCAACGCGACTGACTACCGTGATCGTGACGTTGGCGGTCATGCCAGGTATCAGGTTCGTACCTGCCACGCTGCTCATGTCTATATCAATACGCACCGGATAGGTGACGACATTCGAGACTGTCTGTCCAAGGGGAGAGATGGCGCCCACGGTGCCACGGAATGTCTTGTTCGGGTAGGCATTAACGGTGAATGTCGCCGGTTCCCCTATCTTCAGATTCGCGGTATCCGTTTCGTTTACACTGGCTTGAACCTGCAAGTTTGAGGTATCGACGATCTGAATGAAGGTATTGCCACTGGTCGTTGTGCTGCTCGTGCTGGCGTTCTGCGGCAGACCGGGCGCACCTCCTACTGTCCCATTAATGACGGTGACGACCCCGGCGTGCGGCGCTTTAAGTATACTATTGTCTAGATTATGCTTGTCCGCAGCGAGCAACTCCTCTGCGGAGTTGAGCAGCCCCTCGTCGCTGATGACTACCTGCTGCGCTGAGGCAATGCTCGATTCTCCACTGGCCTGCGAGGTGTTTACACCCGCCTGGTTACTGTTGACCATTCCCTGAGCTGTGGTATTACTCTGATTGGCCGTGGCTATTGCCTGATTCAGAGTCTGCTGATCGGCAGTGACTTTTGCCTGCGCGGTCTGAACGTTCGCATTGGCCGTGGCTATTGCCTGATTCAGGGCCTGCTGATCGGCAGTGACTTTTGCCTGCGCGGTCTGATTGTTCGCATTGGCCGTGGCGCGGGCCTGATTCAGGGCCTGCTGATCGGCAGTGACTTTTGCTTGCGCGGTCTGATTGTTCGCATTGGCCGTGGCGCGGGCCTGATTCAGGGCCTGCTGCTACGTTATACGCGTCCTTCGCAGCTTGTATGCATGGTTGGGTAGGCGGTGTAGTGCAAGCCGCGATAGCCGTCTGCTCCGTCAGCAAAGCCTGGGCTATCTGTGCATTGGCAACCGTCGTGGCCTGTGCCAGACTGGCCTGGGCGTTTGACAAAGTGGTTTGCGCCGCCGAGATACTCGCCTGCGACACGCTCAGGACCTGTGTCAGAGCGGTCTGATCGTTTGACAAAGTGGTTTGCGCCACCGAGATACTCGCCTGCGCTTCATTCTGCACCTGTATCAGATTGGCCTGGTCGTTTGACAAAGTGGTTTCCGCCACCACGACAGCCTGCTGCGAGGCGGCCAGTGTGGTAGTCAGGCTTGCCCGCGAGTTGCTGAGCGAGGTCTGCGCGGACGCAACGTTGGCATTCGTTAACCCCTCCGTCTTCAGCAGCTCGTTCATTGCGCTGTTCAAGTTGTTCTGGTCTGTTCTAACAGCCGCCAACTGCTCATTATAGACATCCTGTAGTGACGTCTTGTTCAGTTTGGCAACCACCTGGCCCGCTACCACCTTCTGACCTACCTTGACATCAATTTCGTCAATGATGACACCACCACTCTGACCATTAAAAACCAGATTATAGACAGCACTGGTTAGCGGCCCGGTCGCGCTAATCGTAAGCGCTAAGTTCCTAATCTGTACCGGCTGGTACTCGTATTTCACCGGCGGCTTCCGATTCAACAGAGTAAAGAGCAGTCCCCCCAGTAAAATAACTAGCAACGCGACAGAGATCCCAATGATTGGCCCTCTCCGCCTCCACCAGGGTCGAGGCGTTCCCCCGAGATCGATATCCGCCGCATCACCTGTACCAGGAAGATTCAACAATGGACTGGCAGCGTTTGGATCCTGTGTCATACAGATTTCTTCTCCTAAGTTTTTCAGTTATAAATAAGTCTTATTCGATTATACTTCTATCCACCAGTATATATATTTAGATATTCCCCCTAGTATGTTTAAGACCAGTATACTTCTCCTTGGTTGGAAAGTCACCCCAAATTTGTAAAAAAATTGTAAAAAATTAGCAGTCAAGGCCCATTCCCATTATCGCTTAACACAGCCGCCGACACCGGCATCACTGCCCAGAATGGCTCACCACATGCGCCAGGATGCCGTGGGAGACCTGTCACTCAAATGGTGGCGACGCTTTCGCAGAAGAAGGACTATGCCTCCACACTGATCTGAAGGACGCGCACACCACGCATATCAAGCCAGTAGCGTCCCTCTGCCCGTGCAACGCGAATGAGTACGCTATCGCAGGAGGGGCAGCGTATAACCGTCCCCATCCCATGCATATAGACAGCCAGCGCCCCAATCGCATTGGTGGTGCCGCAGCCCGTACAGGTGGCCTGAACGAGCGTCATTTCAAAAGGGAAGATCTCTTGTAGCATGCCCGCGGCAGCGTTGCCATCAAGTTTGTTCTCCATCATGCTTCTCCTGTCGGGCCGAATCGTTCGGTCTTGATTCGTCCTGGTTCGTGTCCCAGTCTCACGAGACTCGCTGCGGCGCTTTCGACGAACGGGGTGGGGCCACAGATGAACGTCAGGGGGCGTTGATCTGACGGCCAAGCCACCTCACGGAGCATCTCGGTATCGACCCGGCGCTGATATCCTGTCCACCCAGGCGGTTGCACACGGGTCAGAGTATGCACCACCTCCAGCATCGTAGTGTTCCTGACCAGGCGGTCGAGTTCGTCGCGGTAGATCACGTCCTCATAGGAGCGCGACGAGTAGAGCAAGCGGGCCACAATGGTGCTCCCCACGGCGGCCCGGTGGCGGAGCATCGCCATCAAGGGCACCATCCCCGACCCCCCAGCTACCAGCAGGAGAGGGCCGCCCATGGACGCCTCCCAGACGAAGTAGCCACCGATGGGGCCGCGCAGTTCCAGCTTGTCGCCGACGCGCAGTTCATCGACGAGGTAAGGGGACACTTCTCCGTCATCCAGTCGTTCGACGGTGAGCGTCACGCGTGGCTGCTCTTCGGGTGGAGAGGAGATCGAATAGCTGCGCTCGGCCTGGTAGCCGTCTTCGGCAGTGAGACGCACATCCACGTGCTGACCCGCTCGATGCCCGATCCAGTTAGGGACAGAAAGCGTGATACTCTTGGCTCGCGCTGTTTCTGCCTGCGTGGCAACCACTTCACCAAGTTGCCAGGTTAGTCGCCCTGGTAGCGTTCCTCTTTCCATGGGTCTCCGTGATTGTTGTAGCCAAGCGTCTCCCAGAAGCCGGGTTCATCCTCGTCAAC
>WNGD01006051.1_pt1 | contig 11619 bp, 12 predicted proteins | sample 5400671 | NCBI WGS metagenome assembly WNGD01 (sample SAMN13153369, study PRJNA577476) | soil metagenome | isolation source: 40 cm soil or saprolite under grassland replicate 2 | place: USA:California | collected 2016-06-15
TGAGTCCGCGTGACGCGTCAGCGGCCCTGGCGCTGGTGACCGCGGCCAGCGAGGAGCAGTACGAGATCGTCGGCTTCTACGCGGGCCGGCGAGGTTGGAAGTCGGATCGGAAGGGCCCTTGGGACTTCTTGAAGAACGGTCTCACGCCGCTGGCGATCAGCCAGCGGCAGTGCCTGGACGATGCGATCAAGACGGTGACGGACCTCCCGTTCGGCGGCACGGACTGCGCGCTGCCGATGCTCTACGCACTCGCGAAGGAGCGGGAGGTCGACACGTTCGTGATCTATACCGATTCAGAGACGTGGGCCGGTGACGTCGCTCATCCTGCTCAGGCTCTCAGCCACTACCGACGTGCGTCGGGCATCGACGCCCGTCTCGTCGTGGTCGGCATGGTCTCGAACGGCTTCTCGATCGCAGATCCAGCCGATCCGGGAATGCTGGACGTCGTCGGTTTCGACACGGCGACGCCTCAGCTCATCGCGCAGTTCGCAAGCGGCGTGCTCTGAGCGGGCGCGCCGCCCGCGGCGGCGCTCGTTCACACAACGCCGGCCGAGTGGCCGGCCTAGATAGGAGCACGACATGGGACTGCCGTATCGCGCTCGTGTCAGCGAGCGCTGGTTCCTGAACCTGCCCGGCTTCCACGGCGGCGCCTACGTGATCGCCTACGTCGAGGACACGCGCGAGCGTGGTTTCGAGCACTGTGGCGGTTGCGGGGACGAAGACTGCCGGCGTTGCCCGTACAACTTCGAGCCGCGGATGATCCTCGAGATCGCCGACTGCAACGATCGGATCACTCTCGAGTTCGACGTCGACTCGGAGGCGGGCCGCGCCAACTCGCGGCACAAGCTCGACACCCTGCTCGCAGCCCTGCGTGTCTTTCGCGAGGGCGTCGTGGCCGAGTTCGAGCCGTACGACCAACGGGAGCGCGAGCTCGCAGAGCAGCGGGACTGAAGTCGGATCGAACGGGCGGCGGCGAGCAGTCCAGCCGCCGCCCGCGCGTCGAAACCTCGGGTCAGACCCTGGCTGTTGAGGTCGTGACGATTACAGCTGGGGTCAGACCCTGGCTGTTTAGGTCGCATGGAAGGAACACGCGCGGGCGTGGCGCAATCTGGAAGACGCACCGGTCTCAGAAACCGGACTGTGGGGGTTCGACTCCCTCCGCCCGCACCTTGCCTCCGTAGCTCAGCGGACTCAGAGCACCGGGCTTCGACCCCGGGCGCAGAGGTTCGAATCCTCTCGGGGGCTCTCGTAACACCATGACACCGTGACCGAGCGGGGAGGTGCGCGCCTGCAAAGCGCGCCACGGCGGTTCGACTCCGCCCGGTGTCTTTCAGCACGCCACAATGGAAGGATTAAGGCATGAGCACGATCAAGACGTTCGGCGCCGTCGACCAGCGCAGCCTCGCGCAGCTGGAGCGATGCATGGAGGCGGGCGACGCCGAGTTCGGCGTTCTCTGCGCCGACCATCACCCGGGCTACAGCCAGCCGATCGGCGGCGGTATTGCCTACGAGGGTTACGTGTCGCCGTCGGGCGTCGGTTACGACATCGGCTGCGGCAACAAGGCCGTGCGGACAGAGCTGACGCGCGCAGACCTCGACACGCTCGGCGGCGTCGAGGCGATCATGCGCGAGATCACCCGCCGGGTCTCGTTCGGCATGGGCGTCCCGGCGCAGGAGCGCAGCGATCATCCGGTGCTCGACAAGATCCGGGACGCGGATTTCGAGCCGCAGCGCAAGCTCCATCAGGTGGCGGCGTCGCAGCTCGGCACCGTCGGTTCCGGCAACCACTACGTCAACCTGATGGAGGACGAGGAGGGTCGCATCTGGGTCGGCGTCCACTTCGGCTCGCGTGGCTTCGGCCACAAGACGGCATCCGGATTCCTCGCACTCGCGCAGGGACTGCCTTTCGGCGGCCGGGCCAGCGAGGGAGAGATGGACTCGCCACCCGTCCTCTTCGAGGTCGGCTCCGAGCTCGGCGAGTCCTACGTGTCGGCCATGGAGCTTGCGGGCGAGTACGCCTACGCGGGCCGCGACGTCGTGGTCGGCAAGGTGCTCGAGATCCTAGGCGCCGAGGCCGTGCACGAGGTGCACAATCACCACAACTTCGCCTGGCGAGAGGAGCACTTCGGCCGCACGTACTGGGTGATCCGAAAGGGCTGCACTCCGGCGCGTCCCGGTCAGGAGGGCTTCGTCGGCGGCTCGATGGGCGACGAGTCGGTGATCCTCGAGGGCGTCGCGGGCACCGACGCCGAGGAGTCGCTCTTCTCGACCGTCCACGGTGCGGGTCGTGTGATGAGCCGCACGCGGGCGGCGGGCCGCGTGCGCCGGCGGAAGCGGTGGATCTGCCGGAACCGCGACTGCGGCCGCGTCTTCGAGCGCGACGGCGCGTGCCCGGATCATCCGGACGCAGGCCTGAAGAAGGCCTGGGTCGAGGAGCAGATCAAGACGGGCGTCGTCGACTGGCCGGTCGTGCAAGCGCGTCTGCGCGAGCAGGGCATCGTGCTCATGGGCGGCGGTGCGGACGAGGCGCCGGAGGTGTACAAGCGCCTGCCGGAGGTCCTCGCCGCGCACGCGGGCTCGATCCGCGTGAAGCACACGCTGCGGCCACTCGGCGTCGCGATGGCCGGCCGCGACGTGCAGGACCCATACAAGGACTAGGGCTGCGTTCCGCGCCAGCGCGGCCCTGGTTCCTGATTCACTCTGGCCGATGAGAGACACCGCCGCCGAACTGCGCGCCCGATTCCGGGCGCTTCATGACAGAGAGCAGCTGTTGGTCATGCCGAATCCGTGGGACGTCGGCTCCGCCCGACTGCTCCAGTCCGCCGGCTTCGAGGCGCTCGCGACGACCAGTGCCGGCTTTGCCTGGTCGGTCGGCAAGCTTGACCAGACCGTGTCGCGCGACGAGCTCGTCGCACATGTCGCGACGCTTGCGGCTGCGACGGACCTGCCGCTCAACGTCGACAGCGAGCGCTGTTATCCGGATGAACCGGGAGGTGTGACACGAACTGTGGAATTGCTCGCCGCGGCCGGCGCCGCGGGCTTCTCGATCGAGGACTACGACCCGGACACGGGGGGCATGGACGCGGTCGAACGTGCAGCGGAGCGTGTTGCGGAGGCTGCGCAGTCGTCGCACGATGGGATGCTGCTCACCGCTCGAGCGGAGAACCACATCCGCGGCGTGGACGATCTCGACGACACGATCGCCCGCCTGATCGCATACCGCGATGCCGGTGCCGACGTCGTCTACGCGCCGGGCCTGACCGACCTCGAGCAGATTGCTCGGGTCGTCGAGACGGTCGGAATTCCACTCAACGTGCTGGCGTTGCCGTCGGGACCGAGTCTCGGCGAGCTCGCATCTGCCGGGGTTCGGCGTGTCTCCACCGGGAGCCTGCTGGCAGGGGCCGCCTACGGCGCGTTGCTCGAAGGCGCGCGTGAGCTACGAGAGGAAGGCACATCGCGCTATGCAGAACGTGGCGCTTCGCGCGATGCGCTCAAGGCCGCCTTTAGCTAGAGAGCTTGGGCGAGAGCGATCGCGCCTAGGACACCGGCCCGCCTGCCGAGGCCGGGCAGCGTGATGTAGTCGGCGATGTGGGATGCGCATGTGCCCGAACTCCGGATGCAGCAACCCGTGCAAGAGCAGTCCACCTGCCATCCCGCGGCCACCGATGCCGGTGCCGACGGTGATGTAACAGAATGTGTCGAGTCCCTGGGCCGCACCCAGCGATGTTCGCCGAGCGCAGCGGCGTTGTCGTCGGTGTCGAACGCCACCCGCACGGAGAGACGGCGCCGGATCTCCTGGCCCACGTCGGTGTGAGCCCAGCCCGGCTTGGGCGCGTTCGTGATGTGGCCCCACGTCGGCGACGCGACCTTCTGGTCGACCGGACCGAACGAACCGATTCCGATCGCCTCGACGGGCCCTTCGCGCTCGAAGAAGGCGACGGGACGTTCGATCGTCTCGTTCGGCGTGGTGGTCGCGATCGTCTCGGTCGCGCGGAGATCGTCCGGCCCGTTCCCGACCGCGCACTCCCACTTCGATCCGCTGGTCTCGATACCGCCGTAAGCACTCACTTCGCCCCGCACGACTTGCGGATGATGAACTCGCCGGGCAGGACGACCTCGTGCCGCCGTTCCGGCCCGCGGCCCTCGATGCGTTCCAGGAGCAGTTGTGTGCCCAGCGTCCCGAACGTTTGCGCCGGCTGCTCCATCGCCGTCAGAAACGGATAGAGCCTCGATGCGTACTCGATGTCGTCGAAGCACACGAGCGCGACGTCGTCGGGGACCTCGAGCCCGGCCTCGCGTACCGCCTCGATCGCGCCGAGCGCGACGAGGTTGTTGACAGTGAAGACCGCCGTCGGCCGTTCTTCGAGCTCGAGCAGCCTGCCCATCCCGGCAGAGCCCCCGCTCGGGTCCGGCGCAGCGTGCGCCACCAACGCTGGGTCGAGTGCGATGCCGGCCGCGCTCAACGCGGCTTCGTACCCTCTTCGCCGATCGCGAGCGGTCGAGACGTCGTCGGACTCGACGATGAAGCCGATGCGCCGGTGTCCGAGCGAGATCAGATGCTCGACGAGTTGGCGTGCGCCACCCGAGCTGTCGCCGAGGACGACGTCGCAGTCGACACCTGGAATCGTGCGATCGATGAGGACGAAGGGAACGCCGAACTCGGCAAGTCGCCGCAGTTGCGTGACCGAGCGATCGCTCACCGGCGCGATCACGATTCCCTCGGCTCGGTGTGCGATCAGCTCGTCGATGACGTCGCGCTCGACGTTCAGGTCTGCTCGGGTATCGCAGAGGATCACCTGGTAGTCGGCTCGGCGCGCAACTTCCTCGGCGGCCCGCACGACCGCGGTGAAGAACGGATTCGCGACGTCTGGAACGATCACCGCGAGCGTGCCCGTCCGCTGCCGGCTGAGTCCGCGGGCGAGGCGGCTCGGCACGTATCCGAGCTCGGAGATCGCCTCTTCGACGCGTTTCCGCGTCTCGGGGCTGACGCGTTCGCTGTCGTTGATCACCCGCGAGACCGTCATCGGGGAGACCCCAGACAGACGGGCTACATCTCTGATCGTGGTGTTGCTCGGACTCATTGTTGGTATCGGTAACACGATTTTTGGCCAGAACTCACGCTAATCCTGCCTGCGGCGCTTGACTTTTCGACTGCCACCGTGTTATCGGTACCACAATCTGGGCCAATGAGGGAAGGGAGGAACGCATGCGCCATCCGCAAGGGGGTGAACGCCGAACGTGGAGGTTCGGGCTTTTCACGGCAATCCTCGTCCTGGTCGTCATGGCCGTCGTCGTCTCGGTGGCAGCCGCGAAGCCGACTGCTACAAGCGCGACCGTCAAGGTCGGGCTGATCACCAAGGATGCAACAAACCCGTTCTTCGTCAAGATGCACGCGGGAGCGACCGCGGCGGCGAACAAGGCCGGGGCGCAGCTGATCTATGCCGCTGGCAAGGACAGCTCCGACAACGCCGGCCAGATCACCGCAATCGAGAACATGGTGACGGCGGGCGTGAAGGGGATCCTGATCACCGTGGCCGACGCGAAGGCCGAGAATGCGGCGATCGCGCAGGCGAGGGCGAAGGGAGTGTTGGTGATCGCGCTCGACTCGCCGACCAGTCCGACCAGTGCGGTCGACGCACTGTTCGCCACGAACAACTTCAACGCCGGCGTGTTCATCGGTAAGTACGCACGCGCGGCGACGAAGGGCCGCAAGGTGACGATCGCGATGCTCGACGAGCACGCGGGATCGTCGGTAGGCGCGTTGCGCCACAACGGGTTCCTCAAGGGGTTCGGAATCAAGAAGAACGACAAGCAGATCGCCTGTGTGGCGAACGGCGGCGGACAGCAGACCCAGTCGCAGCCGGCAATGGAGAACTGCCTTCAGAAGAACCCGAACATCGACGTGCTCTACACCATCAACGAGCCGAGCGCCGCAGGCGCGTGGACGGCTCTGAAGAACGCTGGCAAGAAGCCGAGCGGAGTGACCATCGTCTCCGTTGACGGCGGCTGCGCCGGCGTTCGAAACGTCAAGGCCGGAATCATCGACGCCACCTCGCAGCAGTACCCGTTGAGAATGGCGTCACTGGGCGTCGCAGCAGTCGTGAAGTTCGCGAACGGCGGGGCGAAAGCGTCCGGCTACACCGACACCGGACTCAACCTGATCGCCAAGAAGCCGCTGAAGGGCGTGCCTTCCAAGAGCGTCAAGTACGGCCTGGCCAACTGCTGGGGCTAGGCAGTCCGTCCAGCGACCGCAACCGGGGGCTACCTCCTCGCCTCCGGTCGCGGCCGTTGCGGCCTTAGGATCGGCGTTTGGGACCGACGAGGACCCTGCAGCTCGTCCGTCGCCTGATCACGGCGCCGACGGTGGGGCCGTTCATCGCGCTCGTCCTCACGATGGTGTTCTTCTCGCTGAAGACCGACCGGTTCTTCCAGGCGCAGAACTTCTCGCTCGTGCTGCAGCAGGTGATGATCGTCGGCGTTCTGGCGATCGGGCAAACGCTCGTGATCCTCACCGCCGGCATCGATCTCTCGGTGGGCACGGTCATGGCGCTCGGGCAGGTGATCATGACGAAGCTCGCGGTCGCGAACGGCGTTCCGGTCGTGCCTGCGCTCCTCCTCGGGGTCCTGACGTGCGTTGGCTTCGGTGTCTTGCACGGCGGGCTCGTGACCGGCGTTCGGCTGCCACCCTTCATCATCACGCTCGGCACGCTGAACATCGCCTTTGCGTTGACCCACATCATCTCGAACGACCTGACCTTCACCGGGTTGCCCAAGCTCGAGCTGTTCTGGGGCCGAACGTTCACCGTCAGCGGGACGGACTTCACGTACGGGGTCGTGCTGATGCTCGTCCTCTATGCGCTTGCCTGGTACGGGCTCAACCAGACCGCCTGGGGGCGGCACGTCTACGCCACGGGAGACAATCGCGAAGCTGCGCGCCTGACCGGCATCAACACCAATCGCGTTCTCCTCTCCGTCTATACGCTGGCCGGCCTCACATACGGTATCGCCGCGTGGCTGCTCATCGGGCGTACGCAGGTCGGCGATCCGAATGCAGGACAGACGACCGAGAACCTCGACAGCATCACGGCCGTGGTCCTCGGCGGCACGAGTCTCTTCGGTGGACGCGGAACGGTCATCGGCACGCTGATCGGCGCGCTGATCGTCGGGGTGTTCCGAAACGGCCTGACGCTGATCGGCGTGTCGGTCATCTACCAGTACCTCGTGACCGGCATCCTCGTGATCCTCGCGGTCTCGGTGGACCAGTTATTGCACCGGCGGAACGGATGAGCGTCGCTCGCCTTCGGCTCGCTCCCGTGGGGGAAACCATGTTTCCCCCACGAGCCCCCTTCTTTAGAAGTCGCCTCAGGGGTGGTCGCGATGCGACCGCCGCCAGCACGCCTGAGGAGAAAGAGCGGGGAAACCTCCCGGTTTCCCCTTACGCCCATTCCCCCACCCATAGGCCACAGGTTGGCCTATGAGCTCTCCGGAACCGATTCTCGAAGCGCGTGGGCTCGTCAAGAAGTACGGCCAGGTAGTCGCGCTCAACGGCGCAGACTTCGAGGTCTACCCCGGAGAGATCCTGGCCATCATCGGCGACAACGGTGCGGGGAAATCCACGCTGATCAAGGCCCTCTCGGGTGCGCTGCAGCCGGACGAAGGGGAGATCTCACTCGGCGGCGAACGGATCAACTTCCGTTCGCCTCGCGACGCGCAGCGTGCCGGGATCGAAACGGTGTATCAGGATCTTGCGGTTGCGCCCGCGCTCGACATCGCCTCCAACGTCTTCCTCGGGCGAGAGACCCGCCGCCGCGGCCCCCCCGGGAGCTTGCTCCGCCTCCTCGACAAGCGCGGCATGCGTCGTGAGGCTCGACGTCAATTCGAAGAGCTCGGCATCGGCGTCCAGTCGATCGGCGAGGCCGTCGGGAACCTTTCCGGTGGCCAGCGCCAGGGAGTGGCGGTCGCGCGGGCCGCCACCTGGGCGCGCCGGCTCGTGATCATGGACGAGCCGACCGCAGCCCTCGGGGTCAAGGAGACCGGGCAGGTGCTCGACCTGATCAAGCGCGTTCGCGAGCGCGGGCTTCCGGTGATCCTGATCAGCCACGACATGCCGCACGTCTTCGAGCTCGCGGACCGCATCCACATCATGCGGCTCGGACGTCGTGTTGCAGTCGTGACGCCGAAGACGCACACAATGCCCGAAGCCGTCGCAATCATGACCGGCGCTACGCCGAGCGAGCTCGACAAGGTCTTGACCAAGAAAGGGGGCCCCGAATGAGATACGTCCCCGCAGAGGATCGCTACGACCACATGCTCTACCGCCGCTCAGGCCGCAGCGGACTGCAGCTTCCGGCGGTCTCGCTCGGGCTGTGGCAGAACTTCGGTTACGACCGTCCGCTCGACATCAGCCGCGCGATCGTCCGGCGCGCCTTCGACTTCGGCATCACGCACTTCGACCTCGCCAACAACTACGGGCCGCCCTATGGATCCGCAGAGGCGAACTTCGGCCTGCTCATGAAGCAGGATCTCGCCCCGTATCGCGACGAGCTGATCGTCTCGAGCAAGGCGGGCTATGACATGTGGCCCGGGCCCTACGGCGAATGGGGCTCGCGGAAGTACCTACTGGCGAGCCTCGATCAGAGCTTGCGGCGCATGGAGGTCGATTACGTCGACATCTTCTACTCGCATCGCTTCGACCCGGAAACGCCGCTCGAGGAGACGATGGGCGCCCTCGACACCGCCGTGCGGCAGGGCAAGGCGCTGTACATCGGCATCTCGTCCTACTCGGCCGCGAAGACGCGGGAGGCGAACGCGATCCTGCGTGAGCTCGGGGCGCCTCTCGTCATCAACCAGCCGTCCTATTCGATGCTCAACCGGTGGATCGAGCCGGATTTGTTGGACACGCTCGGAGAGCTCGGCATCGGCGGCATCGTCTTCTCGCCGCTCGCTCAGGGAATGCTCACGGACAAGTACCTCAACGGGATTCCCAAAGGTTCCAGGGCGAGTCGCCACGGTTCACTCTCGCCCGATCTGATCAACGACCAGTCCCTGGCGAAGATCCGAGCGCTGAATGAGATCGCTGCGCGGCGCGGCCAGACACTGGCGCAGCTGGCGATCGCCTGGACACTTCGCGATCCTCGGATCACCTCGGCGCTGATCGGCGCTTCGAGCGTGGAGCAGCTGGAGGCGAACGTCGCGGCTCTCGACAGGATCGACTTCGCGGAAGAGGAGCTCGCGGAGATCGACCGGTATGCAACCGAGGCGGACATCAACATCTGGGCCGCTTCGAGCGAGACCTGATCCGGCTGTAACGCTTTCAGGCCCGGCGAGACTGGGCACTGTGCTAATCCGCCTCATGCTGTTGGTCGTCCTCGCTGTGGCCTCCATCTCGTCGGCTTCTTCGGCGTCATCGGCCGCCTCACGCTCAACGCTCACGGTAGGACCTTCCTCTTACGGGCGCATCCTGTTCGACGGGCGCGGCTTCGTGCTCTACGCGTTCACGCGCGATCCGCGCGGCAAGAGCGTCTGCGACGGCGCGTGCGCCAAGGCCTGGCCGCCGTTCGTCGTGAAGACGCGGCCGCGCGCGGCCGGTGGCGTCAAAGCGCAGCTTCTCGGAACGAGGAAGCGCGCCGGGGGCCAGCTGCAGGTGACGTACGCGGGGCGGCCTCTCTACTACTACGTCGGCGATCGGAAGCCGGGCCAGGTGCTGTGCCAGAACGTGCGCGAGTTCGGCGGCCTCTGGCTCGTGATCCGTTCGACAGGCACACTCGTCCGCTAGCCGGACCTGCTCAGTATCCGCGAGCGCTCTCGGACCCGAACACGAATCGATCCCGGTCCGGCTAGAACGATGACGCGACGTCGGGTCGTACGCCCGTGGCGGAGGAGACGGCCGGCCAGGAAGGCGAGCGGAACAGATGCGGCGATCCAGGCACCGAGACCGACGAGCGTCCACATCAACCAGCCATGCATCAGTACTGCTCCAAGCTGTGGCTCGCCGCGCGGCTGGTCAATCGTGTGACCAGCGCACGAAACTTCACCGGCTTCATCGCTGCCGACTCGTCTCCTCGATGAGTCGGACGCATGGAGTTCTGCCGGGAGGGCCAGAACGACCAGGCAAAGGTCGACGCGAAACGCTCGCAGCCGTACTGGTCGTGTGCGAGCCCAGGCACGCCGTAGCACCAGTCGCGGCCTCCGAGCTCGTGGAGTAGCTGGGCGCGCTCGGCGTCGTCGAGCAGCAGGTAGTCGACCTGATGGCCGAACTCGTGCTGCACGACACCCCAGGCGAACTCACCCGAGCGCAAGAGGTCGGCGTCGAGCCAGATCTCGTGTGGGATCGAGCGCGAGGGTTGTCCGTGGACGATGTGAATCGCAAGCGAGCCAGGAAGCAAGGTCCAGTCGAACGAGCTCGCATCGAGGGCCGCGACCACGGTCTCGCGCTCTTTCTTCGTGCCGCTGTCGAACGTGTATGTCCTTAGAGCAGCACCGGACGTCGAAGCCGGAAAGGCGACGCAAGCAGCCGCGAGGAGAAGGGCGACGCGATGCATCGCTCAGTGACTCCGCAACCCGAACTCGGCTGCGGCGATCTGCACATCGCGTCCCCCATACGCGCCCGGGGCCCTGACTGCGGACACGACGCCGATGCCGAGCTCGCGCCAGGACTTCGTCAGGAGCATCCGGCGGTGAGTGGGACTGTCGAGCCATTGCCGGACGGCACTCGCGGGGGTGAATCCCGGGGATGCCCAGACCAGGTTTTCGCCGGCGCTCCAGGCGCGGAAGCCGCGAGCCGGATAGTAGGTGCGGATCCAGCTCGAGAAGAGCCGTCCCGTCGTTGGCCAGTTGTGCGTGAACATTCCCGCCGTTGCAAGCGCCGCCGAGTGCTCGGTCGCTGCGCTCGCGAGCCGCGCGGAGTAGGCGAGCGGGCGCAATCCGTACGCGCGCCGAGCGCGGTTCACCTCGGCCACGATCGAGCGGGCGACGTCTGGCGCGGCCGAAACGCCGGCCGGTCCCGCCTGAGACGACGGGCTCGTCTGCGGAGAGGCAACCTTCGACGGCTGTGGCTGAGACTGTGCAGGCTGGGGGCAACTCGTCGTCGGCGTGGGCAGCACCGAGACGCAGGCCGGCGGATCGACGGGAATCCCTCCGGTGTCCGCGGCGCCGGCTCCAGGCAAGACACCCGCGCCGAAGACCGACACGAGTGCGATGAACCACTAGAGCGGATGCGGCGAACCATCGATTCCTCCTCTGACTGATGTCCCGCAGAGGAGAAAGCGAAAGGCAACAAAACATGCGGTAAATCACTCGTACGAGGGATGCTGTTACTGCGCAGCCGGTACGGCCAGCTGTGTCCACACCGTCCCGTCTTCGAGCGGCGCCGGGCATTCGGGCTCTCGAGTGGAGATGCTCGCGACGACGCAGACGTCCGAGAATGCGCGGCCGACCACCACCGCCAGGCTGCGATCGAACTCGCCACCCGCATTCGGCGCGAGCGACCATTCGGCCAGGTTGCGCCGTGGCTGTCCTGGTGCGATGCCGAACACGCGCAGCGTCATCGACCGCGACGGGCGCTGAGGCAGGTTGCGAGCCCTGAGCCTGACGAGCAGGCGTGGCGCTCTAACGAAAGTC
>WNGD01006053.1_pt1 | contig 11617 bp, 10 predicted proteins | sample 5400671 | NCBI WGS metagenome assembly WNGD01 (sample SAMN13153369, study PRJNA577476) | soil metagenome | isolation source: 40 cm soil or saprolite under grassland replicate 2 | place: USA:California | collected 2016-06-15
TTGGCTGGAGTCTGCCTCGGGCAAGATCGAGGCGCCGGTGTTCTTGACTCCGGCGGCACGGCCGGATGTGGTCAGCATTCCCTTCGGCCACGGGCACAGGTTTTATGGGAGGTATGCGAAGGGCCGGGGCGTTAATCCATGGGAAATCATCGTGCCGCGGGGTGTGAAAGATACCGGAGAGCCTGCCTGGGCGGCCACGCGTGTGAAGGTAATCAAGACGGGACAGAAGGCTCGTGTCATCCAGCTCGGGCAAGACCGGGGACACACGCCGGAGGAGCTCCACCGCTAGCTTTTAAATGACAAATGACCAATGGCAAATGACCAATGACAAATAGCAGTCAGAAGTCCGGACAGCGAACTGACATTTGTCATTTTTCATTGGTCATCTGTCATTTGGCAAATCTCTCTCTGCGGCCTCTGCGGTGAGCTTCTTGGTTGCCGCTGGGCTGCACCGTGTTGATCTGTGGTTTCATCATCAGTTTGGGAGGATAGATGGCGGAATGGGCGATGGTAATTGATCTCGATCGATGCACGGGGTGCGAAGCCTGCGTGGCGGCCTGTCGCGCGGAAAATAATGTCCCGACCCGCGGCGAAGAGGAATGCGCGAAGGGCAGGCATCAGAGCTGGATCCGCGTCGAACGCTACCTGGAAGGGGAGTTCCCCGATGTGCGGGCCCGTTTCATTCCCGTGCTGTGCCAGCACTGCGACAACGCGCCCTGTGAACCGGTATGCCCGGTGTTTGCGACCTATCACAATCCTGAAGGGTTGAACGTTCAGGTCTACAACCGTTGCGTGGGCACGCGCTTCTGCGCCAATAACTGCCCCTATACGGTGCGCTTTTTCAATTTCTTTGCTCCGGCGTGGGACGAGCCCCTGAATTACCAGCTCAATCCCGATGTTTCGGTTCGCATGAGCGGCGTGATGGAGAAGTGCACTTTCTGCGTGCAGCGCATTCAGAAAGTGCAGGGGATCGCAAAAGACGAGGGACGCGCGGTGCGGGACGGCGAGATACAGCCCGCCTGCGCCCAGGCCTGCCCGGCCGAGGCCATTGCGTTCGGCGACCGCGGCGACCCCGAAAGCCGTGTCTCGCTCCTGAGCCGGAGCGGCCGCCGTTTCCAACTGCTCGAGGACCTGGGCACGCAGCCGCGGGTGGTCTACCTCAAACGCGATTCGTGGGAGGAGGGGCGCAATTCTGAAGGAGAGCGACGTGGAACGTCCGCATCCGTCAAATAGACAGATCAACGAGGACCTCCTCCGGCCGATCCTGCACACCTCCTGGCGTTTTTACGCCGCGACATTGCTCTTAGGCCTGTCGCTCCTGGCCGCTGTCCTGGCTTGGTCGTACCAGATTCACAGGGGCATCGGGGTCGCCGGCATCAGGTACCCGGTGATGTGGGCTTTCTACATTACCAATTTCGTGTTCTGGATCGGCATCAGCCATGCCGGAACTCTGATCTCCGCCATTCTGAGATTGGTGAATGCCGGCTGGCGCCGGCCGATCACCCGGTGCGCCGAGGCGATCACGGTGTTTGCCCTGATGATCGGGTCTATGTTTCCGATTATCCACCTGGGCCGCCCCTGGCTTTTCTTCTGGCTGATCCCTTATCCGAACGAGCGCCTGATCTGGCCGAACTTCCGTTCGCCGCTTATGTGGGATTTCATGGCCATCAACACCTACCTGATCGGGAGCCTGACCTATCTGTATCTGCCCATGGTGCCCGACCTTGCCGCGGTGCGCGATCGCTCGCGGGGCCTGCGGCGGAAGATTTATTCGCTGCTGGCGCTCGGTTGGCAGGGCACGGCGACACAGTGGAACCGGTTGGAGCGCGCCATATCCATCATGGCGGTCATCATCGTGCCGGTGGCCGTGTCCGTGCATACGATCGTGTCCTGGGATTTTGCCATGACGCTGAATCCGATGTGGAAGAGCACGATTTTCGGGCCCTACTTCGTCGTGGGAGCCATCTTCTCGGGGATTGCCGCTCTCATTCTGGCCATGGCCGTGCTGCGGAAGATCCTGCGTCTGGAAGAGTATTTGAAGCCGCTGCACTTCGACAACCTCGGCAAGCTGTTGCTCACGATGAGCTGCCTCTGGTTTTACTTCACTTTTGCCGAATATCTGACGGTCTGGTACAACAACGAACCGCATGAGCTGGTCGTGTTCCGGTCGAAGGTGAGCGGCCGCTATGCCCCGCTTTTCTGGACAATGATGGCCGGCAATTTTGTGATTCCCATGATCCTCCTGGGGATTCGCCGGCTGAGAACGATCACGGGCACCGCGATTGCCGCCTTCACCGTAGTGGTCGCCATGTGGCTGGAAAGATTTCTCATCATCGTTCCCACGCTGGCGCACCCGCGCCTCCCCTTTGTGCGCGGGACGTATGCGCCCACGTGGGTGGAAATCACCATCACCGTGGGAACCGTCGCTTACTTTGCCCTGCTTTACCTGATCTTCACGAAGCTCTTTCCCATTATTTCGCTCTGGGAGTTGAAAGAAGGGTACCGTGAGCGGCGCGCCAGGACCTCGCTGCCCGTGCCCTTCGCCGCTGCTTCCGGGGCAGGAGATCTCCGGCCATGACAGTTCCCCCCTTGCACCTGAGCTGCCGGACAGCGGACGAAGCCGGTCACATTATCTCTCTTCTGCTCAGCCGCAATGTGAAACCGAAGGACATAGAAGTGCTTTCCGCGGAACCTCTTCATGAACTGGGCGAAACCATTTCGGGAAAGTCGCGATTGCCCGCCTTCGTGCTTGCCGGCGCGGCGCTTGGAATCGTGGCCGGCTGGTCGATGGCCGCGCTTACGGCCCGGCTCTACCCGCTCAATACGGGCGGCATGCCGGTCGTAGCGGCACTCCCGGCGGGGATCGTCACCTACGAGTCGATGATGCTGCTGGCCGTCTTGTTTACCCTGGCCGGCATGCTGCTGGAGGGCCGGTTACTGAGGAGGCGGCGCAAGGAATACGAAGAGTACGCGGACTCCATCGTCGACGGAGAGATTCACATCTTTGCTCGCGTAGCATCGGAGGAAGAATCGGAGGACTTGCGTCTTGCGGTAGAGACCGGGCTGTGCGGCAGCGAAACCTGAATTCTGTTTCCCCAGGCAGCCGCGAGTTTCAGGATCTGGTGAAGAATTGACGCTAGAAAAACTCGCCACGAATTACACGAATTCCACGAAGAAATTCGTATAATTCGTGGCAAGTTTCTTTTGCCGTCAATTCCTTCCACAGGTTTCTCCCGAGGCTTAACGTGTTACGCTCCCGGAGCGAATTCCGGTTGTTAGTTGCCGGTTGCCGGTATATGCTTTTTGACCTCTAATGCTTTTGGCAAGCTCATGCATGTCTTCGAGCTGGCGCGACGCCTGATCGAAATCGAATCGATCACCGAAAACGAGAAGCGGGTCGCCTTCTTTCTGAAAGAGTATCTTTCGGGATTGAAGTACGATGTCTCGCTTCAGGAGGCGGCGCCGGACCGTTTCAATGTCACGGCGTTCGCGGGCAAGCCGGACCTGGTGTTCACGTCGCACATCGATACGGTGCCGCCATACATCCCGTTTCGGGAGGACGAGGAATACATCTACGGCCGCGGCGCATGCGATGCAAAAGGAATTGTCGCGGCGCAGATCCACGCTGCGGAGAGGTTGCGCGCGCAAGGGGAGACGCGCCTCGGCATGCTCTTTGTCGTGGGCGAGGAGCGCAACAGCGTGGGAGCCCTGGCAGCGAACAGGACGCCGCCCGGATCCGGATTTTTCATCGACGGCGAGCCGACGGAGAATCGCCTGGCCGCAGGGTCCAAAGGCTCTCTCCGCGCGGAGATCGTCACGCGCGGGAAGGCGGCTCATTCGGCGTATCCGCAGGCGGGAGAATCTGCGATTTTGAAGCTTCTCGACCTGTTGCAGGAAGTGCGCGCCATGGAGCTCCCCCGCGATGCTGTTTTGGGGGAAACCACCTGCAACATCGGGATACTGGAAGGTGGAACCAAGCCCAACATCATACCGGATCGGGCTAGGGCGGAAGTCATGTTCCGGTCGGTCGAACCCATCGACCGCCTCAAGGCGCGGCTGGAGGCGGTGATTCACGGCCGCGCCGAGGTCCGCTATCCCTTTGAAGTGCCGCCCGTGATGATGAATGTCGCGGAAGGGTTTGAGACCACGGTCGTTGCCTTCACGAGCGATGTCCCATTTCTGACGCAGTGGGGGAAGGCGTACATGATGGGGCCCGGCTCTATCCTGGACGCACACACCGACCACGAGCGCATTTCCAAGAAGCAGCTCCTGGAGGGGATCGACCTCTACGTGCGCCTGGCCAGGACCCTCCTTCACGGCTGAGCGCGGCATAGCCGCAACCAAGACTACCAAGGATTTTCGGTCAAATGACCAATGACAAATGACGAATGAACAATGACAAATAGAAGTCAGAAGTCTGGACAAGGAACAGCCATTTGTCATTTGTCATTGCTCATTTGTCGTTGGTCATTTGCGAAATCTTCCTCCGCGTCTCTGCGGTGAGGCTTTTGGGGTTTGCGGCTGGGCTGCTCCGTGTTCATCTGTGGTTTCATTTTGCGCAGTTTACGCAGACGAATATTCTTTCCAGGTGCCGGCCGATTAATACAGGCGGAAACTGACCTCGATGGTCGCTTTCACGGGCACCGCCTCGCCGTCGAGGGTGCCCGGCCGAAATTTCCATCGGTCTTGAATGGTTAAGACAGCCGATTCGTCCAGACCGTATCCCAAGCCTCGAATTACGTTCACGTTCGCTATAGAGCCGTCTTCGAGCACCAGCGCCTCGAGCAAGACAAGACCTTCAACGCCCAATTTGCGCGCCGAATCGGTGTAGAGGGGGAGGGGCTGCTGAACGGCGCGAGGTGGAGTGACTCGGTTGACTTTATCAAGCTTGTACACAGTCCGGTCTCCTGGATCCACGCGCCGCACTGCCTCCAGAAAGCCGGTGTCCAGCGGAGCGGTCAGAGTCTTGCGATAATCGCGAAGCGCTCCGAGAAAATTCTGCGCTACCGTATAGGGGATCCCCCTTTGATACAACAGCTCCAGCACTGCCGCTCTCAGTTCCGGAGCGCGGATCACGCGCCGCCCATACTCTCTCTTGAATTGAGCGAGCAATTCCTCCTCCATCTGGGGAGAGAGCTGCGACTGCACGGCAGCCAGGCGGAAAACTTCTTCAAACTCCGGAAGCTGCGTCACCTTCTCATCCGGAGAAGGTGCCTGGGCGTCGAGGGCCAGTGCAGCCAGAAAAACAAAACAACCTGAAAGGCTAAGGCAGAGCGCGCTCCGTTTCATACCTACCTCCTGTGGCCAATCGAGAGAGCAAGTTGAGAGCCATTATATATTGACTCCGAGTCCTCATGCCAAGGTTCACCGAAAGCTCACACCTAACGTTTCGGAAACAGCGCAAAATGAAACCACAGATGAACACAAAGCAGCCCAGCCGCAACCAAAAAGCCTCACCGCGGAGACGCGGAGTACGCGGAGAGAGATTTGGCAAATAATGACCAATGACCAATGAAAAATGACAAATCGCGGTTCGTTGTCGGAGCTTCTGACTTCTATTTGTCATTGTTCATTTGTCATTTCTCATTTGACGGAAAATCCTTTGCTTTTTGCAAAGGATTCTTGTGCGTTCTCCTGGGAGCGCACGCATCCTGCGTGCCGGGCGTTCGAAACTCGGAGCACGCTGGAAGCGTGCGCTCCCAGGGACGACCTCCGCGTACTCCGCGGTGAGGCTTTTGGGTTGTTTTTGGTTGCGGCTCTGCCGCGTCGTGGAATTCGTGGTCACTCTGGTCGGTTGTAGGTTGTCACTTGGGAGAGGTTGTGGGAAAATACACAGCTTCTTCGGCGATTCTGGGATCGCGATTCGCGTGAGGGTCTATGAGTGAGAAGATACCGGTAGCTGTGCTCGGCGCTACGGGCGCAGTCGGGCAGAAATTCATAAAGCTTCTCCAAGACCATCCCTGGTTCGAGGTGACCCAGGTGGCCGCCTCGGAAAGATCAGTGGGCCGGCGCTACGAAGAAGTGGTTGCATGGAAGCAGAACACGCCTATTCCCGAATCCGTGCGGATTCTCGAAGTCCGGCCGTGCACGCCGGACCTGGACTGCCGCATCGCATTCTCGGGTCTCGATGCGGCGGTAGCGGGCGAAGTCGAAGACAGCTTTGCCAGAGCAGGCTGTGTCGTGCTGAGCAATTCCAAAAACCATCGCATGGATGCGGACGTGCCGCTGGTCATCCCGGAGTTGAACCATGACCATCTGGGCCTGATCCCGATACAACGCCGCAATCGGGGTACGAGCGGCTTCATTGTGACGAATTCCAATTGTTCGACCATGTTCCTGGCCATGGCGTTGGGTCCCCTGCATCGAGCTTTTACGGTCGAAAAAGTCTTTGTTGCGACCATGCAGGCTGTTTCGGGCGCAGGGTATCCCGGTGTTCCTTCTTTAGACATCCTGGGCAACGTCATTCCGTATATCGGCGGTGAAGAAGAGAAGATGGAGTGTGAAACCCGCAAAATCCTCGGGCGTTTCGACGGCGAGGGAATTGAGTTCGCGGATTTTCCGGTCAGTGCCCAATGCAACAGAGTTGCTGTCGAAGACGGCCACACCGAATCCGTGTCGGTGCAGTTGAGAACCAAGGCCTCGGCTCAGGAAATCATACAGGTGCTCCGGGAATTCTACGGCCCTCCCCAACAACTCCGCTTGCCGAGCGCTCCGGAGCACCCGGTGGTTGTCATGGGGGCGCAGGATCGCCCTCAACCGCGCTTCGACGTGAACCTTTACGGCGGCATGACGGCTATTGTGGGCCGCATCCGGCCCTGTTCTGTCCTGGATTTCAAGTTCACCGTGCTGGGCCACAACACCGTTCGGGGCGCAGCAGGCGCCTCCATTTTGAATGCCGAGCTTCTCAAAGCGCAAGGCTTCTTGGATTAAGCCGTAGTACAGGGCGCAACCCGGCCGCACCGGAAGAATCAAATGAAACCACAGATGAACACAGTGCAGTCCAGCCGCAACCCAAAAAATCCACCGCGAAGACGCGAAGAACGCAAAGTTTTTGAAATCGCTTTTCTTCGCGCTCTTCGCGTCTTCGCGGTGAAAATATCCTTGACCGCCGGACAAGGATTCGCACGTTAGTAGTACAGATGCACACAGATAGGCTGAACCAAGCATCCTGACATTTTTTGAGTTGCGGCTGGACTGCACTGTGTTCATCGGTGGCAAAAGATTTTGCCTAATACATCATGATTGTCTGCAAGTTTGGCGGAACGTCCGTCCAGGATGCTGAAGCCGTGCGCCGCGTCGCCGGCATCATCAAGGCTCGTCTGAAGGACAAGCCTGTGGTCGTGGCCTCGGCTATGGGAAAGACCACGAACGGGCTGCTGCAGGCGGCCGAGACCGCCGCGCGAGGCAAGCGCCAGGAGGCGCTGGACCTCCTCGGCAAGATCCGGGAGAGGCACTATCGAGAAACGCAGAAGCTGCTCGCGGGGAGCGCCCAGGAAGCGGTGTTGGAGGCCCTCGGCACACACTTCAAGGAGCTCGCTACCCTCCTCAAAGGGCTGGCTATACTTGGGGAGCTGACGCCGAGAAGCATGGATGCCGTTGCCAGCTTCGGGGAGAGGTTCTCGACCCTGATTCTCACGGAGGTTCTCCGTGAAGGCGGCATTGCAGCCGAGCTGATGGATGCGCGGCAGTGCATCATCACCGACGACAACTTCACGCGCGCCGCACCGCTGTTCGACCTCACCGACGCCGCGGTTCGGGAGCACCTGTTGCCTTCCATCAAGGCGGGAAGAGTTCCGGTCCTGCAAGGCTTCATCGGTTCGACGCGCAACGGAATCACCACCACGATCGGGCGGGGCGGTTCGGATTATTCCGCCTCCCTCGTGGGAGCGGCTTTGGACGCCTACGACATCCAGATCTGGACGGATGTGGACGGAATCATGACGACCGATCCGCGCATGGTTCCGGAAGCGCGGAGGGTGAAGGTCATCTCCTTCGACGAGGCCGCAGAGCTGGCATATTTCGGCGCGCGTGTCCTGCACCCCGCGACCATAGTGCCTGCAGTGCGCAAGAAGATTCCGGTGCACGTGCTGAACAGCTACAAGCCGGAACAGGAGGGAACTCTCATTACGGACGAAGCCCGCCCGTGCGAGAATCCCGTCAAGGCGATTGCGTACAAAAAGGGGATCACTATCGTCAATATAACCTCCACCCGGATGTTGATGGCCTACGGGTTCCTCAGGAAGATCTTCGAGACCTTCGAGCTGCACAAGACCTCCGTAGACGTGGTTTCTACGTCCGAGGTGAGCGTGTCTTTGACGCTCGATGACATTTCGAAACTCTGGGATGTCGTGACGGAGTTGCGGAAAATCAGCGAGGTGAATGTGGATGGCGGCAAAGCGATCGTCTGCTGTGTCGGGGATAACCTCAGGAATATCCCCGGGCTTGCGCACCTGGTGTTCACCGCGGTCCAGGACGTCAACGTCCATATGATTTCGCAGGGCGCTTCTGCGATCAACATCTCCTTCGTCATCGATGAAGATCGGCTGCCCCACGCGGTGAGAAGCCTCCACGACGTTTTCTTTCAAAAGCTCGACCCGAATATCTTCGAATGACGCGGTAAAAAGCCTGGCCACGAATTTCACGAATTACACGAAACAGGCTGGGGATGACGTCCGTGTGGAGAGATTTTTCGTTCGCGCAGACAAAAAATTCGTGTAATTCGTGTAATTCGTGGCAAAGTCTTTCGGAGCCCTGGAGAATACACTAAGCTGGTTTTCGGCGAGGGATAATTACTTGAAAATTGCGCTGATCGGCTATGGCAAAATGGGCAAGCTGGTCGAGACGCTGGCCATCCTCGACGGCTGGGAAATAGGGCCGAGACTGGATCTCCACAACAATCCGAACGGCGCCGGCATTACAACAGAGCTCATGCAGGGTGTGGATGTGGGGGTGGATTTTTCCCAACCGGATGCCGTCCTGCCCGACATAGAAGCTGCTGCTCGCGCCGGATTGAACCTCGTGGTTGGAACCACAGGATGGGACCAGGCGCGCCACATTGCCGAGAAAATAGTGCGCGATTCGCGGATCGGTCTGGTCTACGGGTCGAATTTTTCCGTGGGCATGAACCTCTTCTTTGAAATCGTTGCCCATGCGGCCCAGGTCATCGGCAACGCGCCGCAGTATGATCCGTACGTGGCGGAAGAGCACCACCGGGCCAAGAAAGACGCCCCCTCGGGCACGGCGTTGTCCCTGCGGGATTTGATGCGACCGTTTCTGGGCAAACGAAACCCAGGCGTCGCGAGCACGCGCGCGGGTCACATTCCCGGAAACCACGTAGTCGGTTTTGACAGCGAGGCCGATACAATCATTCTGGAACATCGTGCACGCAACCGGCAGGGATTTGCGGAAGGGGCCCTATTGGCCGCGCGCTGGATTGCGGGTAAAAAGGGCTTTTACAACTTCAAGGATGTCTTTCATCAAATTCTGGCGGAGCGGGAGTGAATGACGAAGGAAAGAATTCAGAATCCGGAAAGATGCACCAGCCCAGTCATTCTGGATTCTCAATCCTAATACATTCGTCAATCGTCAATCCAAAAGGGGGGGGCGAGATGCACCGATTGGAGAACCTTAAAGGATGCGGGACGGCAATGGTGACGCCGTTTCGTGCGGACGGGAGCCTCGACGAGAGAACTCTGGCCTCATTTGTGGAGTGGCAGATCAAGGAAGGCATCCATTTCCTGGTTCCTTGCGGGACAACCGGGGAGAGCGTCACGCTGACGCACGAAGAATACCTTTGTGTCGCCAAGATTACGGCTCAGGTGGCAGCAGGACGGGTACCGGTCGTGGCCGGCGCGGGCGGGAACAACACCGCAAAGGTTGTAGACCTTGTAGCGGAGCTCCGGTCGCTTGGCGTTGACGGGATACTCTCCGTTTCTCCCTATTACAACAAACCCACCCAGGAAGGAATTTACCGGCACTTCGAGGCGATCGCGGAGTCCACCGATTTGCCGATCATCATCTACAATGTCCCGGGCAGAACCAGTTCCAACATCCTGCCGGATACGCAGCTGCGTTTGGCGGAGATACCGAACGTCCTGGGCGTAAAGGAAGCGAGCGGAGACATTTCTCAAATCGGAGAAATATGCACGCGCGCGCCGCGCAAGTTTCGAATTCTCTCCGGGGACGATGCGCTGACACTGCCGGTGATCGCCCTGGGCGGACATGGAATCATTTCCGTGGCTTCGAATGAAGTCCCCGGAATGATGGCAAAGTTTACGGAGGCCTGTCTGGACGGGCGCTGGGACGAAGCGCGCGATTGGAACCGAAAGCTCTACCCGCTCATGAGGGCAAATTTCATCGAGTCAAGTCCGATTCCCGTAAAGGCGGCCCTGGCGATGATGGGGAAGATCACGGAGGCCTACCGGCTCCCACTGGTGAACATTTCTGACGGAAACCGGCCCAAGCTCGCCGCAGTGCTCGCGGACCTCAAATTGATTTGAATTTCCGTGGTTCTTTGCGCCTTGGAAAGACTTGCCACGAATTACGCGAATTTTTCGTGTGATTCGTGGCCAGTTTTTTCAGTTCCTGCATTCTGTGTCGAGGGCTATGGCAGCGATGGAAAAAGCACTGGTTGGCCTTTTCGAAAATCCGCCCGAGGGTGGGTACACCGAAGAACATCTCCAGCTCTTTGAGGAGTTCAAGAGGGCGCTGAATGCGGGGGAGGTGCGTGCCGCGCAACGGCAAGACGGTGTTTGGAGAGTCAACCTCTGGGTCAAACAGGGAATCCTGCTGGGGTTCAAGATGGGGACCCTGAAGAACTTCTCGCTGGACGAGAACTTCCGATTCTTTGACAAACATACTTATCCCCTGAAGCGCATCACTCTGGAAGACGGCGTGCGGATCGTCCCGGGAGGCTCTTCGATCCGCGATGGGGCGCACCTCGGCAAGGGAGTCACCTGCATGCCGCCGATGTACGTCAATGCCGGCGCCTTTGTGGACGACGGTACAATGATAGATTCGCACGCTCTGGTAGGTTCGTGCGCGCAGATCGGCAAGCGCGTCCATCTCAGCGCCGCAAGCCAGGTCGGCGGCGTTTTGGAGCCTGTGGGAGCGCTGCCCGTGATCGTGGAAGACGATGTCTTGATCGGCGGGAACTGCGGCGTGTACGAAGGAGCGATCGTGCGGGAGGGAGCAATCCTCGGTGCGGGCACTATTCTCACCTCTGGAACTCCTGTCTACGATCTCGTCCAGCAGCGAGTCTACCGCCGCGAGGGAGGCCGCCCGCTGGAAATCCCCGCCCGGGCTGTGGTCGTGCCCGGCAGCCGTGGCGTGACGCAGGGCTGGGGCCGGGAACAGAAACTGTCAATTTACACACCCATCATCGTGAAGTATCGCGATTCCAAGACCGAAAGCAGTGTTCAACTGGAAGAGCTGCTGCGCTGACCCCGGTCAAATGACAAATGACAAATGGCAAATGGCAAATGGCAAATGAACAATGACAAATAGAGATCAGAAGCCCGGACAACCAACTGCCATTTGTCATTTTTCATTGGTCATTTGTCATTTGTCATTTGTCATTTTCTTTGCGTTCTCAGCGTCTCTGCGGCGAGATAGGTTT
>WNGD01006055.1_pt1 | contig 11615 bp, 13 predicted proteins | sample 5400671 | NCBI WGS metagenome assembly WNGD01 (sample SAMN13153369, study PRJNA577476) | soil metagenome | isolation source: 40 cm soil or saprolite under grassland replicate 2 | place: USA:California | collected 2016-06-15
GCATAGGTCAACGCCCCACCGAGGTTCGTGCCCCGGCCCCGCGGAGCGAAGGCCACGAGGTCGCGGATGACCCGGAGCGCGTGCGGGCGGCCCTTCGCGGGTCGCACCACGTATTCCGGCGCGTCGGCGAAGAGCAGCGCGCCGACGCGGTCGTTGTGTCGCGCGGCGGCGAGCGCCAACACGGCGGCGACCTCCACCGCGAGCCCCGCTTTGGTGTAGGGGCGGCCGAAATGCAGCGAGCCGGACTGGTCCAGGATCAGGAGGAGCGTGAGCTCGCGTTCTTCCATGAACGTCTTGACGAAGGGATGGCCCATGCGTGCCGAGACGTTCCAGTCGATCGCCCGGAAATCGTCGCCCTGCTGGTATTCACGGACTTCCGCGAACTCGATGCCCTGCCCACGGAAGACCGACCGGTACTCCCCCGTGAACAGCGTATTGACCAGGCTGCGGGCGCGGAGCTCAATCCCCTTGACATGCCGGAGCACTTCCGCGGTGACGGCCCGCCGGCGCACCCGGTGGGCGGGAGTCCCGCCGCGCCGCCGCTCCTTGCCTTCGAAGGTCACGGCACTCCCACGGCCTCCAGGATCTTCGCGATGACCTGGTCGGCGTTCATATCCTCGGCTTCGGCCTCGAACGTGAGCAGCACGCGATGACGCAGCACGTCGAACGCCATCGCCTTCACGTCTTCCGGCACGACGAACGCCCGGCCACGCAGATAGGCGTGCGCGCGGGCGGCCTGCGCGAGATAGATCGACGCACGCGGCGAGGCGCCAAAGGCGATCAGCGGCTTGAGCTCGGGCAAACCAACCGCCTGCGGCTCACGCGTCGCGCGCACGGCGTCTACGATGTAGTCCACGACCTTCTGATCCATGAACAACTCGGCGATCGCGCTGCGCGCCGCCAGGATGTCATCCGCTTCCGCGATGCGTTGCACCTCGATCGGCCGCCCGGACGCCATCCGCCCGACGATCTCCTTCTCCGCGTCGCGCGTCGGGTAGCCAACGCGCACCTTGAGCATGAAGCGGTCGAGCTGCGCCTCGGGAAGCGGATAGGTGCCTTCGTGCTCGATCGGGTTTTGCGTTGCCAGTACCAGGAACGGCTCGCCGAGATAGAAGGTCTCCCCGCCGATCGTGACCTGCTTCTCTTGCATCGCCTCGAGCAACGCCGACTGCACTTTCGCAGGCGCGCGGTTGATTTCGTCGGCGAGCACGAGGTTGGCAAAGAGCGGACCCTTCTTGGGATAGAACTCTTGCGAGCGCTGGTCGAAGACCATCGTGCCGATCACGTCCGCGGGGAGCAAGTCGGGCGTGAACTGGATGCGAGAGAACGTGATCTTCAGACATTCAGCCACGGTGCGCACCGCGAGCGTCTTGGCGAGCCCGGGCACGCCTTCGAGCAGCACATGGCCACCGGTCAGCAGACCGATCAGCAGCCGCTCCACCATGACCTCCTGCCCGACCACGCGCTTCGCGACTTCGCGCGTGATACTCTGCGTCAGCACCGCATCGGACGTTTTTGCCGTGCGTGTGGTCATCGCAGCGACGCCTCCGCGGCGCGCTTTACGGTCGGTTCCTTGTCCCGCGCGTAGAGCTCGAGCAAAGCTTTTGCCTCCATTCGATCCAGTCGCGCCAGTCCTTCGATCGCGGCCGCGCGCACAAACGGCGTGCGCCGCGGTCTCCCGCCGGGCTCGGCGTACTTCGCGAGGACTTCCAGCGCCTCCTTGGCGCCGAGCTGGCCGATCGCCTTCAGCAACGCAGCCAATACCCCTTCGTCTTTCTCCTGCTCCAGCCGCCGCACCAGGACCGTCGTCGCCCCCACGTCGCCGGCCGCCGCAATCGCGCGCGCGGCGGCGGTGCGCACCAGCACCGATTCGTCCTTCAGCGCGGGCATCGCGGGTCGCGAGATCTCGCGCCCCCCGAGCTCGGCGAGCCCGAGCAGCGCCGCTTCACGCACGCGCTCATCACCGTGGCGTGTCAAAGTAATGAGCGACTCGGCAACCTGTGGGCTTCCGGTCAACCCGAGAAACTCCGCGGCGGCAGCAACCACTTCGGGGACCTTGCTGTCGATCCGGCTTTGCAGCAGCTCGACCGTGCGCTCACCCGCCGCCCGCATTGCCGCACGATACGCTTCGCGCCGCTCCGGCGCCGCGTGCAGATAGGCGTCGACCACCAGCCCCGCGGACACCGCCCCCAAGGCGCCGACCGCATGCACCAGATGGGCGCGCTCAGCCGGCGGCACCCGCGCCTCTCCCAAGCGCGCCACCATACGCTCCACAATAGCCTCGTCCGCAAGCGCCCCCGCCACTACACCGATCGCCTCCTGGATCTCGGGATCTTGGATCTTGCCGAGCGAGCGATCGAGGCCGGCGACGACCTCGGCGACCGCGCCAATATCGCGCAACGCAATCACGTCCGGTGTGAGCTGCCGCAACTGTTCGATGCTCGCACGTTGTTCCACCGACCCCGCCGCGGCCAGCAATGCCGTGACCGCGCGCCGTGCTTCGACATCGGCCGGCAGAACATTCGGGCGAAACACACTGCTCGAACGCGAGGGAGCGACCGTCTCCGAGGGTGGCGACGGAGCGGGCACAAACACAGGCTCCGATGGAGGCGGAGGCGAAGCGGCGTCGACAGCAGGCGGCGGCGAAGCGGCGACAGGAGGCGGCGGTACTTCGGCCGCCGGTGCCGGTGGAGCCTCATCGAGCGCACGCGCCGCCGACAGGCGCTGAGTCGCGCGTCGGCCCAGGTGCACCGTGATGCGTCCGAGGACGGCGTCATCGGGCGCGACGTTCCCCACCGCTACGCCGAACAGGCCAAGCCAATGCTCAGGGGTCACGCCCGGATTTACTTGAATCGCACGGACGCCGCGCGCGAATAGCAGTCCGGCGAGCTCGGCGACCTGCGTGTTGCGCGGCAGCAAATGTTGGCCATGCCAGTGCAGGCCCGTCGCGCCGATCTTCCACTCCACCGACCCCAGCCCGGCGAGTGCCGGCAGCGAGGCGGTGATGTGGCGCATCGCTTCCAGCACCGCCGGGTGCGACGGCGGATATAAGCGTGTCAGCCGGAACGTCGTGCCGATCGCGCCGAGCGCGCGGTCGACTGCTCCCGTGTCAATGGCCATCAGCGCTTGATACGCGTCCCCTTGTCTTCGACCGTAAAGACCCACGTCGCGAAGCGGGAGGGCTCGATCGGGTCTTGAGGCTCGATCGCGTTCCACTCCACGTCGCTGCCCGAACTCTTGCCGTCTGGGGCCACGATCGGCAACCCAACTGAGATAATCTGCTGTCGTAGCGCGTCGTCCGTGGCGAGCAGGCGCCACGCCGCCTCCGCGAGCGCCGGCGCCTTGCTGCCCGCGAGGGCGCGAACATTGGCCTGACCACTCGCGCCTAGCAACATCACCGTCCGGTCAGCGAGGTCCATGCAGTCGCTCGATCGTTCCGATCTCCTGCCGGGTGAGCTCGCGCCACTGACCCTCCGGCAGCTTGCCCAGCCGCACGGGGCCATAGGCGACGCGGTGCAACCATTCGACTTTGAGACCGAGCGCTTCCGCGATGCGGCGCACAATCCGCTGCCGACCTTCGGCCAGCGTCAGCTCGATCTCGACCGACTTGCCCTGCGGCCGCACGCGCGACTCGACGATGTGCACGGCGCGGCCGTCGATCACGATGCGTTGCGCGAGGGCGGTCCTGATGGCGCCGGGGTCGGCGCCATGCACGCCCAGCCAGTAGGTGCGAGGCACCTCGTAGCGCGGATGCATGAGCCGGTGGGCGGCCGCACCGTCAGTCGTCAGGAGCAGCAGCCCGGAGGTCATCACGTCCAGCCGACCAACGTACGTGAGACCCGGAACCTTGGGGAGAAGCCCGAAGACCGTGCGGCGCCCTTCAGGGTCGGAGCGGCTGACGACGAAGCCGATCGGCTTGTTGAGCGCAAGCCACGTGGTGCGCGTCGCACTGCGTACCGCGCGGCCGTCAACCGTGATTTTCTGCGCGCCGGGATCGACGCTCATCCCGATCGTCGCCGGCGTGCCGTCCACACGCACGCGGCCGGCGCGGATCAAGTCTTCCGCCTTGCGGCGTGACGCGACGCCCGCGCGCGCCAAGGCGCGCTGCAGGCGCATCAGGGTCATTCGGGCTCGTCGACGGGGGCGGGACGCCGGAGGGCCACAGACAACTCTTCGAGCCGCGGCAGATCCTCCAGGTCCTTGAGTCCGAGAATCTCCAAGAATGAGGGCGTGGTGCCGTAGAGCAGCGGGCGGCCCAGACCTTCGCCGCGGGTCACGACCTCGATGAGACCGCGCTCCAGCAGTTTGTCGATGACCGCCCCGGAGTCGACGCCGCGGATCTCATCCACCTCCAGCCGCCCCACCGGCTGGCGATAGGCAATGATGGCCAGGGTTTCGAGCGCGGCCGGTGACAAACGACGCGGCCGCAGCGCAAACTGTGCCCGGTCGATGGTCTCGGCGTATTCGCGGCGCGTGAGGAACTGCCACCCCCCAGCGATTTCGACAAGTTCGACGCCATGCTCCTCGCCGTACATCGATCGGATCTCGTCGATCGCCGCACGCACGGCGAGTTCTCCCGCCCCCGGGTCGAGCGAAGCGAGGTCCTCGAGCGTGAGGGGGCGGGACGCCGCAAACAGCGCGGCTTCAAGCAGCGTCGCGAGGGGCTGCACGCGTAATCACCATCGGGCCGAATGGTTCAGGTTGTGACAGCGTGAGCGCGCTGCGCTTGGCCAGCTCCAGCAGCGCGATGAAGGTTGACAGCACATCCACGATCGTGGCGGCAGGCCCCACGATATCCGACCACGCCACTTGCTCCCGTTCGGCCAGGAGTGCCGTGATCCGCGCGGTCGCCCCCTCGACGTCCAGCGGGCGCGGCACGACGCGGTGCAACATCGGCTCCGGGATGAGCGCGATGACGCGCTCGGCGGCCGCGAGCAGGTCGTTCAAATCGATCTGGAGCGGCGCCGGTGGGGCGTCTGGAGGCGGTGCCTCATAGCCGCGGCCAAAACGCTCGGCGCGAACGTCCGCGGCATGTCCCAGCCAGTCGACGAGCTCACGGATTTGCTGGTATTCCAGCAACCGGCGCACCAGCTCCGCCCGCGGATCTTCCCATTCGTCGTCGCCGAGGCGCCGCGGCAACAGCATTTGCGCTTTGATCCGCAGCAGCCGCGCCGCCATCTCGAGGTAGTCGGCCGCCTGGTTGAGCCCCAGATCCTGAATGACTGAGAGGAACTGATCGGCGATCTTGGCGATCGGCAGATCCGTGATGTCGACTTCGTCTTCGCGGATGAGATGGAGCAGCAGATCGAGCGGACCTGAGAATTTCTCGAGCTCCACCACGAAGCCGGGCTGCTCCCGCATGGTCGGCCCGGTCATCAATAAAGTCCGAACACGCTTGAGGGCAGTCCGTTTGGCAAGGCGACGGGAACAAGCACGTGCTTGGCAACGCCGAGCAACTGGAAGGCCGGCCACAAGAAAAAGCGAACGACGCCGGGCAACAGATAACTGACTAGGACGATTGGCAGGAAACCGAAGCGCTGCAGCTGGCGGTACTGCATGCCCGCGCCAGGCGGCAGCAGATGATAGAAGACGTGGCTGCCGTCGAGCGGCGGAATGGGTATCAAGTTGAAGAACGCCAACACTAGATTGAGCCACACGCCCCACGCCATCATCCGCTGCAGAATCTCAAGCGTCGGAGAAAGCGCTGGAAGCAGTTGGGCAATAGTCCCGATAGTAGCCACTAGGCCAGTGAAAATCGCGAACAGTACAAGGTTCACTACAATACCGGCCAGCGAAACGACGACGTCGCCTCGTACATAGTTGCGATAATTGCGCGGGTTTACGGGCACCGGCTTCGCGCCGCCAAACGCAAAGCCCCACATAAACCACGTTAAGACGGGCAGGATCACCGTCATGAACGGATCGATGTGTTTGAGGGGGTTGAACGTCAGTCGACCGAGCATGTACGCGGTGGAATCGCCTTGACGATACGCGGCTTCGGCATGGGCGTACTCGTGAGCCACCATCGAAAACAGCAACACCGGGGCCCAGAGGAAAATCTCGAACGAGATAGCGGTGCTCGGGTAGGTGACGGCCAAAGATATGTATAGTCTTGACCCCACGCAACTTACCGTCTAGTTTCCGCGCTATGCCGAAGATCAAATCCGCGAAGAAGGCGATGCGCCAGGCGCGCACGCGCACCATCCGCAACCGCGCGCAACGTTCGTCACTCCGCACTGCGCTGAAGCACGTGCGCGTCGCGGCTACCGCCGAGGCGGCCGCCGCAGCGTACGCGCTCGCCGCCCGCGTCCTCGATCGCGCCGCACGCAAGGGACTCATCCATAAAAACAACGCCGCGCGGCAGAAGTCCCGCCTCGCGGCGCTCGTGAAAAAGCTCCAGGCAAAAGCGTCGGCGTAGCTACATCGCGGCCAGCTCCCCGCCGCAGTTTTCGCAGTACCACTCCGTCGCCAGATTCATCGTCCCGCATTCGCGGCATTTCAGCGTCTTCTCGACGGGCGCGTCTTCGTCCTCGGGCGCGACCGGTGTCGCGTTTTCGTCGATCTGATACTGCGCGCCACTGGCGCGCCGCGGCGACGGCGCGTTTTTGTCGTCTTCCGTCACCGACTTCAGGAACGCCAGTTCGTCCATCGGTGTCTTGCGCTTCTCGGATTTGGGCGGCGGCGAAGGGGTGAGCGTGAGTTCCGCCTCAACACCCCGTGAGGGGGCCGTCGGTTTGGCTTTCACGAGCGCGTCGAGCTCCTCGAGCCGTGTGATGTCGCGCTCGACATTCAGCAGCTCGTCGCGTACCGCGCCGAGATCCGCGAGCGCATCCTTGTGGACCTGCGCCCACTGCCCTTCGTCGTACTCGCCGACCTCATGCCGCAGCTCCATCTCCGCGAGCCGCTCGGCGGCTGCCTTTTCCTGTTTTTGGAGCTCGAGCAGCGTTTCTTTGCGCTGCGCGATCAGCTGGCGCGCGGCGTCGGCGTGGGCTCTGAGCTCTTCGGTGACCGCCTTGAGTCGCGCCTCGTAGTCGGCCTTCACTCGGGTGCGGACGTGTTCCGGCGCCGAGTCGGGAGTCGCGGTGATGCGCGCGAGCCACGCCTCGTACTGGCGGCGCTCTTCCAACAGCCGCTGAATCGCCGCGGCACTCTTGGACGGTCCCTTAGGCATCCTTCTCCCGCTGCACTTGGGCGCGCAGGGCTTCGAGTCTCTCGACGGACAGCGCAGTCAGGGGTTTCGGCTTTCCGATCCCACGCGCCGCGGCGATGATGCGTGCGGCATGCTCGAGACTCTCCATGCGAATCCAGGCCTCGTCCAGCGTCTGGCCCATCGTCACGGCGCCATGATTTGCCAGCAGCAGCGCGTGGTGACGTGTGGCTGTGATGTATGGGACGATGCGGTCGCCAAGCTCCGGCGTCCCTGGCATCCCGAAGGGCACGAGCGGCACCGGTCCCACCACGAAGATAAGCTCCGGCAACAAATTGCCCGGAATCTCCTCGCCCGCAACGGCAAACCCTGTAGCTGCAGGCGGATGCGCGTGCACCACAGCGTGGACGTCGGGGCGATGGCGCAGGATGCGCAAGTGTAAGTCCAACTCGCTCGTGGGCTTGCGGGTGCCGCGCTTGCGGGGCTGTCCGGCGAGATCGACTTCCACCATGTCGGCCGGCTCGAGGAGCGACTTGATGAGGCCGCTGGGCGTGACCAGCACGCGATCCGCGCCCAGACGCACCGACAGGTTTCCGTCCCGGCCCGCAATCAGTCCCTGCGCCGCGAGCTGCCGGCAGCACAGCGCCATGCGCCGGGCCACCGCACTCGCGTTCACAGCTCGTGGACGATCGTGCCGGCGACGATGGTGAGGACCGCGCGCCCCGTCAGCGCGCGACCGGTGAACGGAGTGTTGCGGCTCTTGGAATGAAACGCGGCCGGGTCGACGGACCACTTCGCCGTGGTATCGAAGACGGCAACGTCGGCGACCGAGCCCGGCGCGAGCGTGCCCCCCCCGCCCGGCAGATGGAAGACACGCGCGGGATCCGTGCTCATGCGGCGAATCAGCTGCGGTAGCGTGAACAGGCCGCTCTCCACCAGCTCCGTATGCGCGACGGCGAACGCGGTTTCGAGGCCGACGACCCCGAAGGGCGCCTCGTCGAAGGCCGCCTCCTTTTCGTCGTACGCGTGGGGCGCGTGATCGGAGGCGATGCAGTCGATCACACCCTCTTTGAGCGCGCCACGGACGGCGGCGACGTCGGCGGCCTCGCGGAGCGGCGGATTCATTTTGGCGTGCGTGTCATACTCCTCGCACGCGTAATCCGTGAGCGTCAAGTGATGTGGCGTCACTTCGGCGGTCACACGGATCCCCCGCTCTTTCGCCTCGCGAATGATGGCCACCGAGCCACGGCAGGACATGTGGCAGAGATGCACATGCCCGCCCGTCAGCTCGGCCAGGACCACATCGCGCGCCACCATGATCTCTTCGGCGGCCGCCGGAATCCCCTTGAGACCGAGGCGCGTGGAGACCAGGCCTTCGTGCATCACGCCGCCGGCCGCGAGCGTGGGATCTTCGCAGTGATCGGCGACCGGGACATGGAACGTGCGCGCGTACTCCAAGGCGGTCCGCATGAGATGGCTGGAGACGACCGGCTTGCCGTCGTCGGAGACCGCGACAGCGCCGGCACTCACCATCTCCCCGAACTCCGCCAGTCGCTCGCCTTTCTGGCCGATCGAGACCGCGCCGATCGGATGCACGCGCGCGAGCCCGGCAAGGCCGGACTGCCGCACGATGAACCCGACGGCCGCCTGATTGTCGGTGACGGGGTCGGTGTTGGGCATCGCACAGATCGCGGTGAACCCGCCCGCCGCGGCCGCGCGCGCGCCGCTCGCGACCGTCTCTTCGTCCTCGTTGCCCGGTTCGCGCAGATGGACGTGGAGGTCCACGAGCCCCGGTGCGACGATCCTGCCCTTCACGTTGCGGACAAGGGCACCATCCGGCGCCGTGAGGCCGCGCCCGACCGCCGTGATCTTTCCGTCTTGAATAAGCACATCGGCGGGTTCATCCAGGTCGCGGCTCGGATCGATGACGCGACCGCCCTGCAACACCATGGGCCGGCTCACTCGCTCCCTCGCTTTGCGGCATCCGCGAGCTCCGCCCGGCCGCCGGCGAGCAGGTACAGCACCGCCATGCGCACCGCGACGCCGTTGGTGACTTGATCGAGGATGATGCTGTGGGGGCCGTCAGCGACGCGTGAGTCGATTTCGACCCCGCGATTCATCGGTCCGGGGTGCATGATCGTGATCGGCTTGGGCGAGCGCTCGAGCCGCTCCGGTGTCACGCCGAAGACGCGATAATACTCGCGCAGACTCGGGATGAACCCCGTCTCCATGCGCTCGAGCTGGAGGCGCAGAACGTTGAGCACATCGGCTCCCCACTCGATCGCCTCTTCGACCCGTCCGAACACGCGGACCCCCAGCTCCTCGATCCCCCGCGGCATCAGCGTCCGAGGGCCGCACACGGCGACCTCGGCGCCAAGCTTGCTGAGCCCCCACAGGTTCGAGCGCGCGACGCGGGAGTGCAGCACATCGCCGACCAGGCAGACCTTGAGACCGGCGATCTTGCCGTGCTTGTCGCGGATCGAGAGGAGATCGAGCAGCGCCTGGGTCGGATGCTCGTGCTTGCCGTCGCCGGCGTTGATGACGTTCGACGCGATGCGATTGCCGAGGAATTCCGCCGCACCCGACGAGGGATGGCGGATCACGACCATGTCGATGCGCATCGCTTCGAGGTTCCGCGCCGTATCGACGAGCGTCTCGCCCTTCGAGACGGAGGAGCCCGTCGCCGCCACGTTCACGGTGTCGGCCGACAGCCGCTTCTCGGCGAATTCGAACGAGACGCGCGTGCGCGTGGAGGCTTCGAAGAACAGGTTGACGATCGTCTTGCCGCGGAGCGCCGGAACCTTCTTGATGGGGCGCTCGGACACTTCTTTGAATGGCTCGGCCGTGTCCAGGATCAACCGGATCTGGTCCGGCGTCATGTGCTCGAGCCCGGTGAGATCTTTGCCGAGAGTCGAACTGGTCATTGGATCAAATCCACCTCATCCCGGCCGTCCAGCTCTTCGACCTGCACGTCCACGCGATCCCCGGTGGCCGTCTTGACCGACTTCCCGACGATATCGGCTTGAATCGGCAGCTCACGACCGCCACGGTCCACGAGCACGCACAGTGAGATGCGTTTGGGTCGTCCGAAATCGGCCAACTCGTCGAGCGCCGCGCGGATGGTGCGACCCGTGAACAACACATCGTCCACGATGACCACGTGTTTGTCGGTGAGGTCGACCGGGATGTGGGTCTCACCAATCACCGGTTTGGGGCCGACCGTTTCCAGGTCGTCGCGGTAGAGCGTAATGTCGAGCGCCCCGCGCGGAATCTGCCCGCCTTCGTCCTTCTCGATGAGCGTGGCGATGCGTTCGGCGAGCTCGACACCGCGCCGCTGGATGCCGATGAGCACCAGGTCGTCCGTGCCGTGCGCCAGCTCGGTGATTTCCACGGCCATACGCTGCAACGCCCGCGACATCGCGCGGGCGTCAAGGAGAATCGTGCGGTCTTCCGCTTTTGGGCGAGGCATTCTGAGGGCTAAAAGCTAGCGATCAGTAGACGGGGGTCAAAGGGGGGTTTCCGGCCAACACCGCCTGCACGTTCGCGACGGCGATCCCGACCATCTTGCGGCGGGTCTCTTCCGTCGCGCTGCCGATGTGCGGCAACAACACCGTCCGGGGCGCGGCCAGCAGTCGCGGATGGATGGTGGGCTCATTGGTGTAGACGTCGAGGCCTGCCGCGCCGATATGGCCGAGCTCGAGCGACTTGGCCAGCGCCTCCTCGCGAATCACGTCGCCGCGTGCGGTATTGATCAGAATGGCGCCGCGTTTCATCCGCCCGAGCGTCTCGCCGTTGATCATGCCCTTCGTCTCGGGCGTGGACGGCACGTGAATGCTCACGATGTCGCTCTCGGCGAGCAGTTGGTTCGTGTCCACGCGCCGCGCCTCCGTCTCACGCTCGAAGTCGGGCTTCGGCGTGCGGGCCGTGTAGACGATCCGCAAGCCGAATGGCGCGGCCCGGCGGCCGACCGCCTGCCCGATCCGCCCGGCGCCGAGCAGCCCGAGCGTCCGCCCGCGCAGTTCGAGGCCGAGGAGCTGCTCGGGATGCCAGCCGGTCCACTGGCCGCTGCGGACGAGATCGACGCCTTCGACGAGCCGGCGCGCCGTGGCGAGGATCAGTGCCCACGTCAGGTCGGCCGTCGCTTCTGTGAGCACCCCAGGCGTGTTGGTCACGAGAATCCCGCGCATCTCGGCCGCCACGAGGTCGACGTTGTTGTAACCGACGGCGCAATTCGCGACGATCCGCAGTTTCGGAAGGTTCTTTAATTCGGTGCCGCCAACCCAACGCGACAGGAGCGGTACAATGGCTTCCCAGTCACCCTTGGGCGTCGGGTCGCCCGCCGCCAACCAGGTTATGTCAAGATCGATGAGCTGGGAGGGCTCTAGAAGACTCTTCAGCTCGGCCGCGACTAGTACACGGTGAGGCATGGGCGGCGTGATGAAGCGGCGGCGGGGGGCGGCGAGAGGCG
>WNGD01010993.1_pt1 | contig 11614 bp, 9 predicted proteins | sample 5400671 | NCBI WGS metagenome assembly WNGD01 (sample SAMN13153369, study PRJNA577476) | soil metagenome | isolation source: 40 cm soil or saprolite under grassland replicate 2 | place: USA:California | collected 2016-06-15
TACGCGCCGGTCGTGAGGCTGGTCGAGCAGAAGCACGAGTGCGGCCTCGGCGAGCCCTACCGGCCGATGGACGTCAATGCGCTGTTCGATCAGCCGTCGGTGGCGCTCCGCGGGCCGTGGAACCCTGACGACCTCGTCAAGATCGCGCCGACCGCGAAGGACCTCTCCCGAGGCCTCTACGACTATCACCTCGACTTCCCCGGGAATGCGCTCGAGCCCTGCTTGCAAGCTCCCATCTACCTGATCCCAATAGCCGTCTGGCGAGCCGGCCGGTAGGCCCTGATCGCCCCCAGCATCGAGCCCGAAGAGCTCTCCGCAGTCGGAGGCTTGCGCCGCAGCGGCCGGCTCGTCCAGGGAAAGTGGCTTAAGGTCACCTCGCTGATCGTGGTCGGAGGGGCGTTCGCCGCCGTCGTCGGGCCGATCGTCGGCGCGCTACTGATCCTCGGCACCGACGCGCCGTTCCGGAGTCGTCTACGCGTTGACGATGCCGCTCGTTGCGATCACCACGGCGTACGTCTACTTCGACCGGAGAGTCGCGGATGAGCTCGCCGGCGAGCGCGAGTCGGCCGAGCTTCCGGCGGAGATCGAGCTCTCGCGCTGATCCCGACGGCCGGGCCCGGCGAACGGCCAGAACCGGTGTCGGACACCGGGTTTTGTCAAGGGCAACCGGCGACAAAACTGTCACGGAAATGTGGCGAAAAGTGCCGAGTTAGGACGCTCGCCGCATCCGCGAGACGAGGATCGCGATCACCGTGACGAGGTAGAGCTGGCCGACCAGCGCTTCGATGATCGCCAGGGTGCGTCCAAGCTCCCCGGCCGCCGTGTAGTCGCCGTAGCCGAGCGTCGCGAGGGTGACGAAGCTGAAGTAGAGGCGCAGAGAGCGCGTCCCGTCCGTGCCTTGCGCGAAGAAGTCGCCTGAGCCGAGCTTTGCCAGGGCTCCGTAGAGAAAGACGAACAGGATCCCGATCAGCACGTAGACGCAGACCGCGCCGGTCACTGCGCGGGGGTTCGCCTCGCCTTGGTCCACCACGCCCAGGGCTACCGTTGCGATCGTCGCGGCCGCGAGCAATCCTGAGAAGACTCCGACGAGCCCCGAGAGTTCGTTCCCTCCGAAGACCAACAGTGCGAGCGCGGCCAGGCTCGCAACGGCGATCAAGCCCAGGCTGAGAGTCGAGTCGGCACGTGCCACACCGGACGTCCAGAGCGCCGTCACGAGTGTGATGCTCTGGAGAAAGACGAGGACGCTCTCGCCCCACGAGCTGTCAGGCGCGACCGACATGAAGACGAACGAGGCGACGATCAACCCGAGCACGAGGCCGTAGCTGTGGCTCGCCCGGACGCGGGCGACCCGTGTGCCGGGATGCCAGAGCCGCACGAGCTTCGGCAACCTCCGGCTCCTCAGCGAGCCGCGGGCGCGAGCGTCCTTGAGCGCTGCGGATCCCGGGCAGGATCTGCGGGACGGCTGTTCAGCAGGCTGCGCCACTCCGACAGGAGGTCGTGGACTGCCGCCGCGCCGACGATCGGCTCGCCGGGGAGCGAAAGCGCCGCGGGATAGAGGAGGAACGGCCGGGTCTGCGGGCCGCCGATGCCGCCGTGGAAGGAGATCAGCTCCTCGAACGCGCAACCCTCATCGAGATCGGGGTCATAGAAGCTACCGACCATGATGTCTGCAACGTGCTCGAAGCCGTCCGTCCGCAGCAGGTGCTGTCGCGCGTTCGCTGAGAAGGCCGCCAGGGGGTCGTCTCCGTCGACGCGTCCGTCGGCCAGATAGTGCGTCCCGTGCGCCCCGAGGGCCACCGCTCCGTCCCGCTCGGAGCGAACGAGCAGCCAGCCGACATGGGGGTGGTCGCGCAGCGCCGGTAGCAGGCGGGGATGCCGCGCGTCAAGTGCCTCACGCGTGAGACGCCGCCGCTCCTCCATCAGGTAGACGAGGCCGAGGTTGCCCGAGCCGAGCACGACCACGTCCTTGTCGGAGACGTCGTTCTTCGGCCGCTTCTTCTGCTTCTGGCCTGTCGCTTCGGCAGTGGCGTTGCCGACCATCGAACCTTGTTCGTCGCCACCGCCGACGTTCGTGACGGTCCCTTGTGCGAGCGAGCGTTCGACCAGCTCGTCGAGCCCGTAGCCGTTCCGCTGCTTGAAGGTCGCCCCCTGCGTCTGCCCGTGGTCGGAGAGGACGACGATCTCGTACGGTCGCGCTGCGTATGCGCGGGCGCGCTCGATCCGCCCGAACTGCTGGTCGAGCTTGCGCAGCGCCTCGAGCGTGTCTGAACGCTCGAGGCCTGAGTGGTGCGCCACCTCGTCGTAGCTCGAAAAGGTCGCGTAGATCGCGGGGCGCCCTTTCATCATGTCCGTGAGCACCCCGTACACGATCAGGTCGCGGACGACGACGCAGAGCGCCGCCCGCATGAACGGGTAGAGCCCACCCCGGTGGCCGCGGGGGCGCACGTCCCGCCTCTTCGCCCTGTCTGCGGCCGACCATTCGAGCAGTACCTCCCAGCCGAACAGAACGAGCACACGGACGACGTTGAACCCGTTCGCGAAGAAGGCGCGGTAGCCGGGGTTCGAGCGCTTTTCGGCGTCCATTCGGCTGACGGTCAGGATCACGTGCTCGGCCTCGCCGGAAAGGAGGTTGCCGCGGCTGGCGCCGCCATCCGCGAGCAGCCCGCGACCCGACGCATGCCGCCGCTCGATCTCCGCACAGTCGGGCGGACCGGAGCACGCGACAAGCTTCGCCGTCTCCTTTTCGACCCAGCGAAAGGCGGGAATGTCGTCATTGGAGCCGAGCAGGATGCCGGCCTGGCTAGCGCCGGTCTGCGACGAGAGATCGGTCTCCCATTCGGCGAGCCGATGCGTTCCGTCGCCGACCCAGCGCGCCAGCGCCGGGGCGTTCCCGTCTCGCATCGCCCGCTGCAGCACGGGCAGGGCAAGCCCGTCGATCTCGAGGAAGACGATTCCCGGCGCATCCGTGATCGTCCGTTCCCCGGAGCGCCGTGCGATCCGCTGGATGACTCTGAACGTGTACGTGTCGTCGTCGTTCGTCCCCAGCACCACGTCGAGGACGACGCCGACGGCCGACGCGACGAGGGCGACGCCGAGCGCCGACCAGAACGAGTTCACCGACAGGGCTCCGTCGGTGATGGCGTCCGCTGCGAGCAGCATCAGTGCGTCGAGGACGAGGACCAGGACGAGGCCGACGAGGAGCATCAGCGGCAGCCGCAGTGCCGCGACGATCGGCGGCAGGACGGCATTCAGGACGGCGATCGTCGCGGCGGCGGCCAGGGCCCCGCCGAAGTCGTTCACGCTCGCGCCGGGAACGATCCAGGCCGCGATCAGCAGCGCCGAGGCCGAGACGACCCAGGCGAGCAGCAGCCGCAACGGCCGAAGCCGCGGACGACTCGGGCTCCAGGCCGGCTTCTGCCCGTACCGTGTTTCGTTCGTTACGACCGTCATGGTTTGCTTACTCCGCGGCGATTCTCCGGCAGCACAGGTCGCCGAGACTCATCCCAAGGGGGTGATGAAGGCCGCGGGGCCGCGGCGATCCTTTCGCCCTGATGCCGATGCGCGGCAGCGGGCGGCGGTGAACCGGGTCACCTGGTTCGGGCACAGCACGGTCGTGATCGAGATCGACGGCACGCGTCTCGTCACCGACCCTGCACTGCGGCGTCGGATCTGGCATCTGCGCCGCTCCGAGGCGGTCAGGACCGCCGCGATCGGCGAGCTCGACGGAATCCTCGTTTCCCACGCGCACTTCGACCACCTGGACCTTGCGTCGCTCGAGAAGCTCGACCGCTCGTTGCCGGTCGTCGTCCCCCACGGTGCGGGCGGGCTCGTACAGCGGCGAGGTTTCGCCCGCGTCCTCGAGGTTGCGGCGGGGGACGAACTCGACCTCGGCAGCGTGCACGTGCGCGCCATCCACGCGGAACACGCGTCCGGTCGCGGCCCGTTCTCCCCGCGATCCTCCGCGCTCGGCTATCTCGTCAGCGGATCCGTGACTGTCTATTTCGCGGGGGACACCGATCTTTTCGACGGGATGGCGGAGCTTGGGTCGCTTGACCTCGCGTTGCTGCCTGTCTGGGGCTGGGGCGCGCGGCTGCCGGCCGGACATCTCGATCCGCTGCGTGCGGCCGAGGCGCTACGGATGCTGCGCCCGCGAACCGCGGTGCCGATCCATTGGGGGACGTTCAGAGCGCCCTTTGCGCCGAGATCCGGCTCCGTGCCGGCCCGTGACTTCGCTCGGGCCGCGGCGCGGGTCGCGCCGGACGTGAAAGTCCACGCGCTGGGGATCGGAGAGTCCTTCGAGCTAGCGGCCTGACCGAACCACTTGCTCACGGACCCGGTTGGTTCATCCCCTCCGGACGATGCGAGATTTGGTGATGCGGAGGACACTGCTAATTGACACGATCAACTTCAAGCACCGAGTGGGCGAGAGGCTACGGCGCCCATGGTGAGAGGAGCTCGCGTGATCGGCAAGGCTCCGACGACGGAGGACCGGCTTCGCGCCGTCGCCCGCGGCGACTTCGAGACCGTTGGTGTCCGTCCCGACCTGCAGAACGGCGGTGTTTCGGGATGTGGGTTGGATCCGCAAAGTTGTCAGCTGGTTCAGATCGCCGCCCTCGTGGCGATCGACGCGCCTCACGCCTCCTGGCTACGCCACCTGGAGGCGGCCGACGACCAGGAGATCGAGCTCGAAAAGATCCTCGGCACGCTCCTTGCGGTGGCACCGGTCATCGGTAGCGCGAAGATCGTCTCCGCGTGCGCGAAGATCGTGCGGGCAGCCGCCCTCGGCGAAGAGTTCGGCATTCTCGCCGAGGGGTGAGGGCCTCAGGCAGGATCAAGCGTTGAGCTAACGGCGGGTCTGCCGGCGCGCCGGGTGCTGGATCCCTGCGACCGATACCGGCGAGAAGGTGCGTCCGAAGACGTCGATGAAGAGTGCGCACGGCCCAGTCCGTTTCGGGAGCGTCCCCTCGAGGACGTCGACCGTGTACGTCAGCTCGTGGCCCTCGAGGTGCGGCTCGTGGAGCACGACCACCGCGTCCTCGGGAGTGGGCCCGTCCTCCTCGAGGAAGGACAAGACCGCATTCGGAGGGTCGATCGAGAAGTCATTCTCGTCGCCCTCCCAGAGCTCGACGAAGCGGTGAGAGGAGATGTGGCCGACCTCGCGGCGCGGACGGTCAGCGAAGTAGACGGTCGAGTCCGTGAGACCGTGTAGCGTCAAGGTCCTCTCATCGCTGGACGAGCCCGACGCGCTTTGGACAAATAGCGCGTCGATCCGCTCCAGCGCTCCTTCCGAGAGCTTGTTCACTGCGTCGAGTGTGGCGCGCACCTTGCGACCGTTCGTCATGCCGATTGGGTGAAATCCCCGAGCTGACGGCGTGTCGTCGAAGCCCCGGCTGCGACGCCGACGGGGCCCGCGTAGCGCGGAGAAGTAAGCATTCATCCCGTCTGGACGATGCCGAACGGCCGCTTCGCCGTGACGATCGACCCGAGCTAGGCAAAGGAGCCGGTGTGGAAGAAGGTCTTGGAGCGAAATTCTGGTTGGGCATGGTGGGCGTGATCCTGGCGATCGGCGTCGGCGCAATCCTGCTCTTCTGGTTGGTGAGCGCAGCCGCGTACCGGTGGGGATTCATCGGAGGCTTGCTGTTCTTCGGCGGCATCCTCTTGGTGGTCGCAGCCATCTACGACCGCACGCACCGGCGACAGTACGACGATGACCTGAGCGCGTAGGCGTTCGGTCAGGAAGCGGCGGACCGCACGTCTCCGCCGAGCATGCCGGCAGCTGGTGGGGCTGCGCCGTCGACGAGTCCGAGCTCGCCCGCCCTGGAAATCGCGTCGCTGCGGCTCGACACTCCGAGCTTGCGGTAGACCGAGATCGCCTGCGTCTTGATCGTGTTGCGCGAGACGAATAGCCGCTCCCCGATCTCGCGGAACGAGAGGTGCGTCGTGAGCAGCGGCAGGAGTCGAAGCTCCGCTCCGGTCAGACCCGACTTGCTTCCTGTGGCGATCTGGGGCATCGCGTCAGCCTCGGCCTGCAGCTTCGCAACGTGGTCGGCGAGCACTCCGATGGCGGGCCGGACCCGGAGGATCTCTTTGGCCTCCGCGAGGCGTCCTTGCGCGCCGTCCCGGTCTCGCAGCGTCACGTACGCGCGGCCCAGTTCGAGCCGCACCTGCACGGATAGCCAGGGGATCGCGTGCGTCAGACTCGGCGCTAGCCGCTGTGCGAGCGTGAGCTGCCGGCGGGCGTCGTCCCACTGCCCGTGCCGGAGGAGCGTGCGGGCCGAGGTCGCGATCTCGAGCGCGCTCGTCGCATAGGCATCCAGCTCGCTGTCCTCGATCAGATAACGCGCCTGCAGAACCAAGGCCTCCGCCTTCGGGTCGTCGGTCCCGGCGGCGAGCAGCGAACGCTCACAGAGCGCCAGCGCGTGGCTCTCGGTCCTGCCGAGCCGCTCGGACGCGTGGGCGGCCTCGGTGAGGATGGCGACGGCGGGCTCGTCGTCGCCCAGTAGCACGTGAGCGGCGCCGTGGACGAGCAGCGCCCACGGGTACCAGGAGTGCTCGGGCGAGAGGTCCGCCAGGGCCGACTGGGCGTCCGACAACATTCGCTTCGGCCCGTGCGCGCACATGATCGCGCGCAGCACGGAAATGCAGGCTCGAGTCGAGAGGTCGTCCTCGTCTCTTTCCACGCCACGCTCCGCCGCCGCAAGCCAACGTTCAGCCTCGTCAGGCCGCCCGCGCAGCGCGTGGACCCGGGATCCCTCGACGGCGACGGCCGGATAAAGCTGGAGCAGGGCGTCGTCGTCGAACCGGTCGAGCCACGACTCCACGGCTGCGACCCGGCCGCTGCAACAGACACCCATTGCGATCGAGCTAAGGATTCGGGCTGCACTGTCCGTGTTGCCCGCCGCGTGCGAATACTCGAGGGTCGATTCGGCGTCGCCTTGCGATTCGAACCAATCCGCGGCCCGTTGGTTGAGCACCGGCACGAGCTCCGGCTCGCGCTCTTCGAGCTCACGCCTGAGCAAGTCGCGGAGGAGCCGGTGGTACCGATACCAGCCGCGGTTGCGATCGAGCGGAACGAGGAACAGGTTCGATTTCTCGATCGAGGCGAGCTCGAGGGCCGACTCTTTGCGTTCCAGGACGGCATCGCAGAGCGGACCGGACATCGTCTCGAGCACCGAGGTTCGACGCAGGAACGTCAGGCGGTCCGGCGGGAGGTGTGACAGGTACTCGGAGCGGAAGTAGTCCGCGAAATAGCGGTCGTCTCCCCTGATTGCAAGCGCCTCGCGAGGGTGGCCGTTGGTGGGTCCGCTCGCCTGGAGTGCGAGCGCAGAGAGGTGCAGGCCGGCGGCCCAGCCCTCCGTGCGCTCGAGAAGCTCGTTGATCTCGGGGTCGGACAACTCGACGCGGGCCGCGCGGAGCAGGATCTCGGCCTCGCGCCGGCTCAATGCGAGCTCGTAGGGGCCGATCTCGAGCAACGGTCGGCGGGCGCGAAGCGCGGCGACCGGCAGCCTCGGGAGCATGCGTCCCGACAGCGCGATCATCGAGCCGGCCGGGACCTGCTCGATCAACGAGGCAATAGCTGAAGCGGAGTCGCGCGCGAGCAGGTCCGCGCCGTCCAGGACGAGGACGAAGGGTGACTCGCGTGAGGCCACCGCTTCGGCGACGAGCGGCAGCGCCTTCGCCGAGACCGATTTGCCGTTTGGCCGCAGTGCCCGGAGTGATGAAGGCGCGATTGGCTCGATGCGATCGAGCGCCGCCGCGACGTGCCTGAGCAAGACAGCCGGATCGTTGTCGTGTTCATCGATCGCGACCCAGGCGAACGAGCGGGCGTCTCGATTCGCCCATTGCGAGAGCAACATGGTCTTGCCGTAGCCAGCGGGGGCCACCACGATCACGAGCGGGAACGCGCCCGCAGCGCGAAGACGGTTGACCAGCGCCGTGCGGGAGACAGCTTCGGGTGGAACTGAAGGCACCCGGAGCTTCGACTCGAGGACGCCGAAGGGCAGCCTCGGCGGGGTGAGGGTCCCGACCAGGACGGCTTTCGCACCGGCGCTGCGCAGGCCAAAGTTGAGCGGGTCCTCCCGCTCCACAAGCGAGTCCACGCCCACGCGCGGGCGTGCACGGCGGTTCGCGATCAATTTTTCTCCCTTCGGCGGCTGCCTCGTGGGGGAGGCGACCGCTTCCACCGACCAGTATCGGGGTCGTGGTGCGCAGGGCTGCTGCGATACTCGAGGCCGGAAAAATTAAATGGAGCGCCCCCGTCGAAAGCGGAGCGGCGCAGACTCCAGTTCTGGCCGCCGCTTCGATCAGGGCTTCGGCCGTACGATCTCGGACGAAGAGGAGGTCATTCCATAGCGGCGGTCCCGTCAACACTCTGTTACGCATCGACTCACGATTGCCCCCCACACTCGTCAGCAGCGGGACTACCCGGAATGCTGGCGACGCCGCTTGCTCATGGCGCAGCGTTCCGCTCAAATTGGGAGGAGAGGGAGCTAGCTCGACGGTGATCAGGGTTGTTCTCGCCGACGACAGCTTTCTCGCCCGGGAAGGGATCGCGCGGGCTCTCGAGTCCATCGAGGACGTCCAACTCGTTGAGACCTGCGTCGAGCTCGATGAGCTTCGGGCGGCCGTCGAACGAAACAAGCCCGATGTCGTCTTGACTGACATTCGCATGCCCCCGACGAACACGGACGAAGGCATTCGCTTCGCACTTGAGCTGCGGTCGTCACATCCCGAGGTCGGAGTTGTCGTTCTCAGCCAGCACGCCGACCCGTCCTACGCCATGGCCCTATTCGCCGACGGCTCGGAACGCCGTGGGTACCTGCTCAAGGAGCGCGTGAAGGACGAGGACGAGCTGGCACGGGCACTGCGTGAAGTGGTCGCCGGTCGTTCACTCGTCGATCCGCGCGTAGTCGACAGGCTCGTCACCGCCCGCGTGGACAAGGATCCTGGGCTCGAGAGGCTGACGCCGCGCGAGCGCCAGATTCTGGCGATGATCGCCGAGGGGCGCAGCAACAACGCGATCGCGGAGACGCTCATGGTCACGAAGCGCGCCGTCGAGCGCCATATCAACGGCATTTTCCTCAAGCTCGACCTGGGTGAGGCCTCGGATGTGAACCGCCGCGTGAAGGCAGCGTTGCTGTACCTGACCGGCGAGGGAGGCTGAGGCAGATGTCAGAGGCCGCGCTTGCGCACGATGCCGGGCCCCGGTACCGGGCACAGTGGCTCGGGAGGGCGCCGATTCGCTACGCGGTCGGAGTGGCCTCTCTGGCGGGCCTGTACTACGCGAGCGCCAAGATGGGGTACCTGCTCGAGTTCGCCGGGCCCGTAGCCGCGATCCTCTGGCTGCCCGTCGGCGTCGGCGTCGCTTTTCTGTACCTCGGGGGCCTTCGCTACTGGCCAGGAGTCCTGATCGGCGACCTGTTCGCGAACAACTATGCGACCCTTCCCGTCGGCTCCGCCTTGGGCCAGACGTGCGGGAACCTCCTCGAGGTGATCCTGGCGACGGTGCTGATACGCCGTTTCGTCCGCCGCGGGTCACCGCTCGACAGCGTCAGCGGCGTCGGGTGGCTGGTGGTTGCGATCGCTGCGGGAACGGCTGTCAGCGCGACCGTGGGGGCGCTCTCACGTCTCCTCGGGGACGTGATTACCTGGCAGGCGGCGCCCACGGTGTGGCGAACGTGGTGGCTCGGCGATTCCTCCGGTGCCCTGATTGTCGTTCCGCTCGCACTTGCCTGGTATCGGCCGGTGGTGCGCCGCTGGCAGCGCGGTCGCGGGCTCGAGGCCGCCGTCATGGTCGGAACCGTCGTCGCGCTTGCCGAGTTCGCTACGCGGAGCCAGCGCCCACTGACCTACCTGGTCTTCCCGGCTTTGATCTGGGCTGCACTTCGCTTCGGGCAGCGTGGAGCTACCCTTGCCGTCGCCGTTACAGCCCTCTTCACCGTCTGGAACACCATCCACTACGTGGGGCCGTTCCACTTCGAATCTGTCTCTCGTAGTGTCCTGAGCGCGCAGGTCTTCATCGCCGTTGCGGCGCTGACGACGCTTTCACTGGCCGCCGTCGTTTCGGAGCGGGAGCAGTTCGCGGCGCGACTCGGGGCCTCCCGTTTGAGGCTCGTCGCAGCCGCAGGCAACGCGCGACGCCGGCTCGAGCAGGATCTTCACGACGGCGCTCAGCTCCGCTTGACGTGGCTCGCCGTTCAGCTGCGCGACGCCGCCGAGCTGTCGCGGCAAAACCCAGAGCGGGCCGCGGTGGTCCTCGGGGAGGCTGAAGGCGAGCTGGAGCTCGCGATCGACGAGCTGAGGCAGCTCGCTCACGGCATCCATCCCGCCGTGCTGGTCGACCTCGGTCTCGCCGAAGCGATCAAGGGCCTTGCACTCCACTCGAGCATTCCGGTGACGCTGGTGGAGCTGCCTTCGAGCCGCCTGGACGAGACGGCTGAGACGATCGCGTACTACATCGTCGCCGAGGCGATCGCGAACGCGCAGAAGTATTCGCGCGCCTCGTCGATCCAGGTCCGCATTGCGGCCGGCGTGGACATGCTCCGCATCGAGGTCGTCGACGACGGGGTCGGCGGCGCCGCGCAGCGACCGGGCTCCGGCCTTGAAGGACTCCGGGATCGTGCGGAGACGATAGGAGGGACGATGGAGCTGGAAAGCCGCGCCGGTGAAGGCACGCGAGTCGCGGTTCGGATTCCGGCCTCCAGAGGCGTCTGATCCTGAAACCGCGCTGAGCCCAGGCTTCGCCGGAGTTTCATCCCTTCGGGGCGATGCCTCGCGGCCGCCCCCGCGGTTTGCTCACTGGTGTCGTGGTAGCGGAGAAAACCCGGCGCGAAGAGAAGGGGTCTGGTGGCCGTCGCATCGCCGTGACCGTGTTGCTCGTGCTCGCGTGCGTGCTGGCGCCGCTCGCGGGCGCTTCGGTCTGGCTGAAGAATCAGGTCACGAACACCGACCGGTACGTGCGGACGGTCAAGCCGCTGGCGTCGAACCCCGCGATTCAGTCGGCGATCGCCGACGACGTGACGAGAGCGCTGTTCAGTCGGGTCGACGTCCAGGCCGAGGCTAAGCAGGCTCTGCCGCCTCGCGCTCAGTTCCTCGCGGGGCCGCTTGCCAACGCGATACGCACGTTCGCCACGAACGCGACGAAGCGCTTCCTCGCCTCGCCGCGGTTCGAGACGCTCTGGGTGAACGTGAACCGGCGGGCCAGCAAGCGGCTCGTGCACGTGCTCACCGGTGAGGGCAAGGGGCTGGACACGAAAGGGGGCAAGGTCGTCATCGACCTCAGTCCCATTTTCGCCAAGGTGAAGCAGGAGCTGGCAAAAAGAGGGGTAACGAACTTCAAACGCGTCCCAGCGAGCGCTGTCGGTACCAGCTTCACCTTAATCGAGTCGAAGAATCTCGAAAAGGCACAGCAGGGCGTCAAGCTGTTGAAGGGGGCTGCGATCGCGCTACCGCTGATCGTCCTCGCCCTTCTCGCCGCCGCGATCGGCCTTTCGCGGCGGCGTCGGCGAACGCTGCTGCAGGCCTCGCTAGGCATCGCGTTCTCGATGGCTGTACTCGGAATCGGCCTGACCGTCGGGCGCTCGATCTACCTGAGCTACGTCGCGGGCCCGAACCT
>WNGD01023307.1_pt1 | contig 11614 bp, 14 predicted proteins | sample 5400671 | NCBI WGS metagenome assembly WNGD01 (sample SAMN13153369, study PRJNA577476) | soil metagenome | isolation source: 40 cm soil or saprolite under grassland replicate 2 | place: USA:California | collected 2016-06-15
ATCCAACTGTTCGGGACGCCCTGCTTCCTGAAGCAAATGCATCAGGTCGGTTCTCGTGACTGCTGCGCCCTCAGTGTTTGCTTGCTGCTGTACTGTCATCGTCATGGTACTCCTCTTCATCCTTTCCGCTCGCATCGCTGGCTTCCCTTGCCAGACGGAATGACGAGTGTGTTTCTACCTCTCGCTCACGATGAGGCGAGGAGGGTTTCAATCGTAGCCAGGAATGAATCCAATTCGAATGGCTTCAGGAAGGTGATAAGCTGGCGTTGTCGAATCTGCTGTTGAGGTACAGAGCGATTGGCTGTGATCAAGATCGCGGGAATAGGTGCGAACTCCTGATTGAGATGGAGGCGGTCAAAGAGTTCGATGCCGTTCATACCTGGCAACCCGTAGTCCAGAACAAAGAGGCAAGGCGTGAAGTGCCGCACCAGTTGCAATGCGGCAATGCTGTCGCTTGCCACGATCGCTCGATAGGGCGTCTCCTGCGCAATAACCTCAACGAGGAATGCGCTAATGTTCGCATCGTCCTCGACGAGGAGGATCGTGTTGGTTGTCGCCTGCGCTTCTCCCCCTAACTGTTCTGTATCTAGAGACATAGCCTTGCTCCAACTCTTTCGGTGGATACCGAATGTGCTTCTTCTCTAACACGAGAGAGACTGGCAAAGCGTTTCAAGGATGTATCGCTTACGCCAGGTACGTGAAACGAGCGCATGGCTGCTGCACGCAGCAAGCGCAAACAACCGGTGATGCACGCATGTGACGAGCATGCAGGGATGTCAATAGCGCCTACGATCTGGAACCTTTGGTGAACAGAGCCAAAGGAGAGAGCCGGACAGAATCTCTCACGTGCTTCGAGCGTTGTTTTTCAAGAGAGGACAGTTTCTGCAGTGCTCCGAACACCACATGGAGGGGAGTTCTGTATAGGTTAATATAAAAGGGGATCATCCTCACTTTTGGGGAAAGCTCTTCTATAATGTGAAATGAGACATATATTTGAGCATAGAAAAAGGAACCAGTCGGAACTATGAACTCAGCAATCCCCAAAATTGAGGGAGACCCCCTTTTATGTTAGCACAAAGCCAGGTGGTTCCCTTTTTCGTTGTCAGATGGCCCCCAAATCTGATTATCAGTGACATGTTCACAAGAATCGCTGGCCCCGATTCTGATTCGAAATTGGCTCCCAATATCGGATCATCCTCACATTTGGGGAAAGCTCTTCTCTAATGTGGAAGGAGATATGTGTTTGAGCATGAAAAAAGGAACCAGTCGGAACTATAAACTCAGCAATCCCCAAAAGTGAGGGAGATCCCCAATATCATTGACAAATACAGAGTTCCATAAACAGGCCAAAATTGCCAGTAATCACTGCAAGCCACATGGTTCAGGTGGATATCCTGGTCGGTAGGCGTGTTTGAAACGTGGAGCTTTGTTGCTGCGTGTTCATAGTATGAGGAACGACATGTCCCATGCGACAGCGGAACAGCCGCATGGTCGACCAGGGCATGTCACACTCCAGTGCTTCAGAGAAGAAAGGAGCTTGAAGCATGAACCGTGTTGTGACAGGACTCCTCATTGGAGTCGGTGTGGTTAGCGGCTTGGCCGTCCTTCTCATGCGAGGGGAAAAGACGCAGCGCTTCTTGCGCGAACACTGGCAGCAGCTGCGTAGCGCTCTCCCAGAACCTGAACACATCCAGCAGTATACCCAGCACGTAGCTGATCGGCTTTCACAGGCAACTAGTGAGGTGAAAGACACGGCGCAGCAGGCGATGAAGAGGGTGAGAGTTGCCGGAGGTGATCCAGGCGATGTGGCACAGCAGACGTCCGCGACGATCAAGCAAACTGGCCAGGATGTCGCCAGCAAAACCAGGCAAATGGCAAAGCGGAGTTACGACTGAGTAGGAGGTTTCTGGTCATGGTCATTACGTTGGGAGATGTGATCGTCTGGTTGATCATAGCGGCGCTGGTTGGCTTTGTTGGTGAACTCTTAGCAAGACGGCGTACCCCCTTTGGGATCGTAGGGGCGATCATGGTAGGGTTCATCGCCATCTTTCTGGTCGTCGGCGTCTTGCACTGGCACATAATTGGCGAGCCCTACCTCAATGGTGTGCCAGTCATCACTTCCATCCTGGCTGCGGCAGTTGTAGTGCTTCTATGGAACGCTTTCGCGTATCGTCACGCGTATGGGTAGTATGCGCGCTCCTCTCGACGTGGCGGCTACGTCGGTCGGCCTCGTCGTCGTTACCGCTGGTTTTAAGGGCTACTGACCATGGTATGATCTGCTAAGGTCAATACGAGTACTCGCAGGGCAATTTTTCTGCGTGGAGAGACAAGCCTGAAGAAAGTTCACCAGCCGTTTTAAAATGCGGCATGATTCATAGTCTTTGTTTGGGGCAGGGGATGGGTTCACTCACTTTCCTGTTCCAATACTCCTCATGCCTCTGCTTGCGTATGCCAGGTTTACTCGCGCGCGAGTGGCAAGGAGAACCAGAAGGTGTATCCTTCTCCTGGTGAGCTCTGGACACCAACCTGCCCTTGATGTTGCTCGATAATGGTCTGGCAGATGTGTAATCCAAGCCCTAATCCGGTGCCGGACCCACCCTGCGCTTTAATTCTCTTTACCTGGTAAAAGCGTTCCCAGATAGCTTGTTGTTCCTCCGGGGACAGTCCTGGTCCCTCATCTTGCACCGAAACGCGCGCCATTTGCCCTTCGATCGCAAGGAAGACTTCAACGGGTCTATCAGCCGGCGAGTACTTGATAGCGTTGGTCAGGTAGTTGGTGACAACCTGGCCGATACGATCAGCATCGGCCACCACAGGAGCAGTCGCCTCCGCAGGCACATGGAGACGAATGCTGCGCACAGGGACCAACAGGCTTTGATCCTCGACAGCCCCACGGACAATGGTAACCAGATCGCAGGGTTCCAAATTCAGTGCTATCTTGTTCGCCTGAATACGCGAGATATCCAGCAGGTCGCCCACCAATCGATTCTGTAGCCGTACCTGGCGCTCCGCACGATCAAGCAGGGTGTGTATCAGTTCAAGTTTGCCAGCCAGGTCGCCGGCATACGTCCCGTCCTCATTAATGCTTTTTTTCACCTGGCGAAGCGCCAGTTGAATGTTACCACTGATGGCCGTAAGGGGCGTCCTCAACTCGTGACCGGCCATGCCGAGAAACTCATCCATGCGCCGGCTGGCTTCACGCAAGGCGAGTTCATTTGCCTGCGCTTGTGCTCGTTCGTAGAGCAGGTGCTCACGCTCAATCACCAGGGCCGCAAGTTTCGCTATCGCCCCGGCGAGCGCCGTCTCCTCTTCCGTATATTCGTGCTCTACACCGCCATAATCCAGCGCGAGGATGCCGGCCAGTTGATCGCCCACGAACATCGGCGCAATCAGCAATGTGCGCACACCATACGGGTTCCGTTGATCAACAAACGGCGGCTGCGTCATGTCAAGCAGCAACACATCATGTGCGCGCAGCCGGGAGACGAGTTCAGGGTATGGGCTGTCACTCAAGCCGCCATACTGTTGCTGGTCGGCTCGCCACTGCTGTTCCTGCTCAGCCGAGAGTCCGACGAACACCACAGGACGCAACATATCCGTCTCAGGCTCCAGGGCGAGGATAGCAACACGACGGCAGCCCAGGATACTACACGTCAGATCGGCCAATCGCCGTGCTACTTCAGTTATGGTTGCTGGTGTTTGCTCCTCCACCGCCGGTTGCTCTCGCACGGAGCTGGCGTCATTGGGTACCTGCACGAGGTCCTCTGCCATTGCTAGCAGGGCATTCAGAGCTTCCTGGGTGCGTCGCTCCAGTCGCCGCCGCTCTGTAACATCGCGGTAGACACAGATTGCACCGATTGGGCGGCCTCCGAAGCTGTACACCGGAGTGCCCGTGACGTTCAACTGTACCTCGTTCCCATCCTCTACCTGCAGTATCACATCCATCGCATTCGCGCTCGTCAATACCTCACCATTCAAAATGCGCGAGAGCGGCGATTGCTCCTCAGAAAGGGGTTGAGCGTGCTCATCGAGCATCTCAAGCACTGGGTTCCTTTCACGCCGCAACCGGAGGGAGAATTTAGGTTTGGGCCTGGTATCCAATGCAAAAAGGCTGCGGGCGACGGCATTTGTCCGCAAAATGTGTCCCTTGTTATCGTAGACGATCACCCCATCTGCCATCGCCTCAAAAGTTGCCTCCAGTTCATTTGCCCGCTCCTGCTCCTCTTGCTCTGCAGAGTGGGCCTGGCGCCGGGCCCACTCTCGCTGGCCCGTAACGACAGCAATGATCACACTGGAAAGGAAGAAAGGTGCAATCGGCATTAGAGCGTTCCAGGTGGTCACATCAAGGTTCAGGGAAATAGGAATATACAAGTAGGCGAGAGCGGCGGTACTCAGGAGCGCAGAGAAGATTGCCGGGCCAATACCCCAGATCATCGCAATTACCATGACCGCGAGTAGTAGCAGTCCATCAAAGAAGGAGAAATGGGGAAACAGGCGTTGTAGCCACACTACCCCAAGCGATGTTAGCGCAACCACAAGGATACTCAATACATAACCGGTGAGAGGACGACGCCAGCGTGGCACCCAGGCAGCGGAGCGTTTGTGCCGCTGCGCCTGCTGGTACCGATGTACAGGTACGAGAGATAGGCCCCGGCGGTCAGTATCTGCTTTTTGTGTGCTCATCTCGCCTCCTGCAAGGATTTAGCTTCGCCGTTGCAAACTAGTGATGACGCCTTCGCTTCCATTGTATACTTTTCTGCTGAAGTTGTACAATGAAGTGGCATTTATAGAGGGGTGCGTAGGATTTTTGTACAAAGTGCCAGAGGGACCTCGGCGCGAAAGGTGAAGAAAGGATTTCGTTATGAAAAACAACATCGCTCCGATCAAAGAGTTCCGGCTTGAACTGAGCGATCTGGCCTACACGGGTCACGATCTGTCACGCCCCGAATCAGTACTTGCTCAGCCAAATGGCACGCTGTGGACATCGGATGGTCGTGGTGGTGTGACCCGTATCAATCCCGATGGTTCCCAGCAATTTACCGGTGGTCTGGATGGCAATGAACCAAACGGCCTGGCTATGGCCGATGATGGCTCCATCATTGTTGCCAACCTCGGTATAGGCAAAGTTCAGAAGCTCCACCCTGATGAGCATGTTGAAGACCTGCTGACAGAGGTGGATGGTGTGAGTATAACAACGCCGAACTTTGTCTTCCTCGATAGCCGCAATCGGCTCTGGATTTCTGTCATGACGCGAGAGCACCACTGGTGGCCTGCGTTCGTGAGCCCGATGGTAGCCTGACCGGCAAAGAAATATTTGGGCCAGATAATCTGGGTACAGGAGCAGCTGTCGATGGTTTCAGCTTCGATGCCGAGGGCAACCTCTGGGTCACTCTGGTACTGCGCAACGGTCTGGGCGTCATCACTACCGACGGCGACTACCACGTCGTCATTGAGGACCCACACGAGGATGTACTCAAAAGATTCGAGGAGAAAATTGCCAATGGCACGGCAGAACCAGGCGATATGGCGATAGCGGCTGGACCCAACCTGCAATTTATCACGAGTCTAGCTTTCGGCGGCCCAGACCTGCGCACGGCCTATCTTGGCTCGCTGGCGATGAGCACTCTTCCAACCTTCCAATCACCAGTGGCCGGATTACCCATGCGGCATTGAAAATAGTCAAGGACCCCAACCTGTACGCCCGGCCCGCCTGCGCACCCTGCCTTTCTGTAGTGCGAGTGCGACAACGGCAATGACAAAGATGGCAATACATACGAGCATGACCAGAATTGCGCTTACCAGCCCGAGCACGCCTGCCACCAGCAGCACTTCCTGCCCGTTGGCATATTTCAACACCAGCGCCGATGCTACAATCCCTGCAACACTCGGAAAAAAGCCTATGGAGGAGAGGATAATCATCATAATACCAAGAGCTTTGCCGCGCCAGCTAAGCTCCTCTTGCGGATAAATTTTCTGCTCCTGGTAGTCGTCTCCGGCTACCACCTCAATAGGCTCCTGCCGCTGGGCTGGCTCATACCTTCCTTGATATCCGGTGTCAAAAGTGCTGTGCTCCTGCCCGGTTTGCTGCCACTGCTCTGGTTCCTGCATGCGCATGGCATGTTCTCCCTGGTCTGACGCTGTTTACGCCTTCTCTCTTTGTGCCGTCTCACCTCTCATTATATACGTTAAAGCGTTACGTATGATATATGTTCAGGAGTTACGTATGTTCGTGCCAGGGTACCCGCAAGGGGCACCCAATAGGCATCAACCTAAGCAAAGCGAAGCGAAGAAAAAGCTCCTGTGAAGTGCTAGAATTGACGAAGAACTGAAGTCAATCACACACGACAGGAGCACGACTATGAGCAGTGTACCACAGGTAGCCGAGGCGATGCAACGCGTGTTAACGACGCACGCCAAGGCCATGGAACGGGCGACCGGCTTTGTGGAGCGATCCACGGCGCAGTTGGATGGGCCGATCTTTGCGCAAATGACGGTCTTTGGCTGGATGGACAACCCCGAGGCGAGCTATCCGCAATTACGGCACGTGGCCGCGAGCCTGGATGTGCCGGTGAGTACGCAGGCGGTGGAGCAACGCTTCGGAGCGCAGTCCGTGGCGTTGCTGCGGGAGCTCTTGCACGAGGCGGTGGGAGAAGTGCTCTGCAGTGAGGCGCGCGTGCCGGAGGTGCTCAGCCGCTTCAGCGGGGTCTATGTCCAGGATGGCACGGTCATCAGCCTGCCGCCCGAACTGGCGCAGGCGTGGCGCGGCTGCGGTGGCAGCACGCAAGACGCGGGGCAGAGTAGTCTGCGGGTGCAGGTGCGGCTGGATCTGGCGCACGGAGGGATGCAAGGGCCGTGGCTACAAGCGGGACGGGAAGCCGAGCGCAGTGGAGAAGCGCACGAGGCGCCCTTGCCGGCAGGCTGCTTGTACAACGTGGATAGCGGCTATTTCACGCTGGGCGAGATGCGTGCGCTGGGCAAGGCAGGGTGCTCCTGGCTGACGGCAGCCAAAGCCGGCATACTGCTGATCGATGCGCGGGGGCAGTGCTCTTCCCTGGTGTCGTTCCTGTGCGCGCAGAAGAGCGAGGAGGTCGATGTGCAGGTCTGGCTGGGCAAGCGGGAGCGGCTGCCGGTGCGGCTGATTGCCCGGCGGGTCAGTCCTGAGCAGGCCAAGCAGAGGCGGGCGGGCGCCCAGCGCTCCAAGGAGGGCAAGCCTAAGGGCGTGCAGCGGCCCAATGAGCGCAAACGCCGGGCTGGAGACACCCGGCAGCGGCACCGCAAGCGCAGGAAGACCGCCCCGGCGCGCCTGCAGCTCTTGGAGTGGACGATCTTGGTGACCAACGTGCCCCCGGCGCTGCTCTCAGTAGACGAGGCGCTGGTGCTGGCACGCTGTCGCTGGCAGATCGAACTGCTGTGGAAGCTGTGGAAACAGGTGGGCAAGCTCGATAGCTGGCGCAGTGCCAAACCCGACCGCATCTTGACCGAGATCTACGCCAAGCTGCTGGGCTGCCTGATGGCGCACTGGCTCACGCTCATCGAGTGCTGGCAGGCCCCCAATCGCAGCCTGGTCCAAGCCCGGCAAGTTGTACAGTGGATGGCTCCCGTGCTGGCCTTGGGGGTCGCGGGCGTGGTACCCTTGGCATCGATGGTCAGGCGCACCTCGTCCTCGATGGCCACCGGCTGTACGGTCAATGCCCGTCGCAAGCGGCCTGCGGCCTACCAACTCGTCGCCCAGCCCAAGCTCATCCGCGGCTTAGGTTGATGCCTATTGGGTGCCCCTTGCGGTCACCCGGCACGCCCCATCATGGGGGCGACCCTTGCGGTCGCCCATAGACACCAACTTAAGGGGAAAACGAGACAACAACCAGCTTGCTGTGAGATGATAGAAAAAAAGTCTACTCATCACCTCACAGGAGCAAGTTATGGACAGTATAGCACAGGTGGAACACGCCTTGACCACGATTGTACAGGAGGGGTGGGCGTCATTTTTTTGCGAGGAGGCGACGGCGCCAAGGATGGTCAGAAGCTGGTCGGCGGGGAGCAGTGGAAGCAGTGGAGCAAGAAGCAGACTGGGAAGCAGGAGGTTGGGGTTGAGGACGGGAAGTCTTGGACAGAGCAGGAGAACCCAGGAGCAGCAGGCGCAGGATGAGCTGGCGCAGCTTGGACAGAGCTGCAGCCCGGCGAGTCTGCTGGCGCAAGAGGCGGCGCTCTAGCCGCTGGAGCAGGCGCTGGTTGCATGCCTGGAGCCAAGCTGGTTCCCACTGATCGTTACAGACCGCTGTGCGCAAAGCAAGCATCGGATTGACATGCGAGCGCTCCCAGCGCATGCCAGGTCCTTTGAGTCGTGCTTGGACGACCCCTTTGTTGGCACTTTCAACACTGCCACTGCCAATGGGCCAGCCCAACGCTTGGTAGCGTGGATACTGCATCTGCTGCTCACGCTTACACAGGTAGGTGACCTTCGTGTCCAGTTCAGGGACGTGTGGATGCAGGTGCAGCAAACGGGTCACTTCCTTCAAGACCGCTGCTGGTCCATGGTGCTTGAGCTCATGCAATTGCTGAGCCAGCCACTCCTCGGGCAAACGAGTGCCAGCAGCCCGCACCAGCTCAGCAATCTCACTCAGATAGCCTGCCGCATGCGCAAAGTCGAGAATGCGCACCGCATCAGGCCGATGTAGATCCACAAAGCCTTGGATCCACTCGGCTCCATCTTGTACCGCACACACCTCTGTGGCTTGACAGACTCCCCGGCGCTCGGTTTCCACGGTCGCCAGTCTGCCAAAGGTCTCGGAGTCGGTCAGACGGGAAAAATACGAGAGGGTGACGATCTCGACTTGCTGCTCTGGTCGCTGCTTGCTGGGGGTCTTTTTGCACTTGACTTGTCCAATGACCACGGTTTTGGCTTCTGCCCAGACGCCTCCCACCAGAGGCACCATGGCTCCATCACTACTGAGTGCTCTCCCATCAATTGGCTGGCTTGCTCGTTCTGCACCGCTTCATACGCTGCTCCTGCTTCTTCTGTGTGTCGGCGGGCCGTTGCTTCACTCACCTGCACTCCCATTAGCTGTGTCAGCAGCTTGACGGCCTTCGGAAAGGAGACCCACAGCGCCAGGTGCACCAGGTGCTCTTGCTGCAATGGCGTCAAGCTTCCCGGCAGTAACCCTAATTCCTCATCGAGGGGGGAAAAAACCGGTCTCGCATTTCGGACAGCTTCCATAGGTTCTTTCCAGCTCAATCTCTCTTGCCATGGTGGCTTGCATCCTGCGCTTCTGTTTGCCTCGGGCTACCAATGGTTCTCCGCAGTTGGCACACTTGGGTCGCTCCTCTGGCTCCTTGCCTGCCCACTCTTTGGCCTGCCCTGCTAAGGCACTTTCTTCGATCAAATGCGCTTCCAACCTGCTCACTCGTTTCCTTGCTTCCAGCTCGATCTCTCTCATCGTCGCCTTCGGGTGGGAGGCACGCCATTCTTTCATCCCTGTTATGACCTCAGCAAAAATCTCTTGGCTCTTTTCTTGCTCGTTCTTCTCCATCTTCTCTCCTCTGGTTTGCTCCTAGATGTGCTGCTCATATCTTACCTCGCCTTTCCCGGCTTGACTATTCCCTTTGCAAAAAAATGACGCCCACCCGTACAGGAGCGAGCCAACATCTTAGCGCGTGAGACGGGTTGTATCGAGCGCCAACGCAAATTTACGGGAGCCAGCTTGGCCCAAACGCTCATCTTTAGCTGGCAGGAGCATCCGGAGGCGAGCTTGGACCAGATGGCCTCGCTGGCCGAAACGGCAGCCGTCTCGGTCACTGATACCGCCGTCGACAAGCGCTTTACCCGCAGCTGTGCCGAGTTCTTGCGTCGGCTGTTGGAAGAGTTGAGTGCGGTGGTGGTCCAGGCCGCCGAGCCGGTGGCCGTGGAACTGCTGCGGCGCTTTGGTGCGGTGATTCTGGAAGACAGCAGCGTGATGAGCCTGCCGAGCGCCTTGCACGAGGTGTGGCCGGGCTGTGGCAACCAGAACACGCAGGAGGCGGCCAGCCTCAAACTGCATGTACGTTGGGAACTGCAACGTGGGCGGCTGGATGGGCCGGCACTGACCGCCGGACGGGTCTCCGATCACCGCAGTCCATGGTACGAGGCGGCCATCGAAGCCGGAGCCCTCTATGTGCAGGACCTGGGCTACTTCAACCTGCACCGCTTCCAAGAGCGGCGGGAGGCCGGAGCCTGGAGCTTGAGTCGGCTGCAAGTGGGCACCACCGTCTTGGACCGGCAAGGCCGCAGCCTGAACCTGCGGCGATGTGCCCCCAAGCAGGTGGGACAGTACAAGGAATTGCCGGTGCTGCTGGGCAGCCAGCTGCGCCTGCCGATGCGCTTGTTGCTGCTGCGCGTGCCTCAGGCCGTGGCCGAGCAGCGACGGGAGCGGCTGCAAGCCGAAGCCAAACGCCGCGGCCAGACGGTGTCGCCCGAGACCCTGGCATTGGCCGACTGGACCCTGCTGATCACCGATGTGCCCTGCTCCCAGCTCAGTCTGCTGGAAGCCCTGGTGCTTTTGCGGCACCGCTGGCAAATGGAACTGCTCTACAAGCTCTGGAAACAAGATGGGCAGGTCGACCAGTGGCGCACAGCCAATCCCTGGCGTATCCTGTGCGAAGTCTATGCCAAGCTGATTGGCTTGCTGCTGCAACACTGGCTGATCGTCCTGTTCGCCTGGCAGGATGCCCAGCGCAGTCTGGTCAAACTGGCCCAAGTCGTCCGCAATACGGGCTGGAGCATCATGGAAGCCTTGGCCGGCTTTCGCTCGCTGCGCTCGGCCTTGCAGCTGATTGCTCGCCGGATGGGCTCCGGCTGCCGCATGAATCGCCGCCGACAGCGGCCCAATTCGGCCCAACTGCTGCTCGATGGCCTCGATTGGGCCCTGTCTAGCGCTTAAGTTGGTGTCTATGGGCTCTCCCACCACGGCTCCCCCGGTTTGGCTGCTTTCCACAGGGCAAAGTCACGGGGGTTCCGCTTGCGCTCGTCTGGCTCGAGACGCCCTCCGGCCTCCATCGCCTCTCGATTCCGTCTGGAAAGCTTCCCATAGCCGGGAAAGGAGTCCGTGGAGAAATAGACGTCGCGGTCGCCTTCTACTCCGAGCACATACGCGTGCCCTTGCTCTATGAGCTTTTGCACAAAGGCGATAATCTGGGGGATAAACTGGGTCACATAGGTGTAGGCATCCGCCGGACGGACTGCCAAAGCGTTCATATCACGGAAGTAGCCTGCTGTATAGCGTTTGGCGGCCTCAGAGGCCGGGATACCCTCTCGCAGACCGGCCTGGATAATCCTATCATCAATATCCGTGAAGTTCTGGACGTAAGTGACCGGATATCCTCGGTATTCCAGGTAGCGCCGCATCACATCACTGGCGACGAAGAGACGTGCGTGACCCAGATGCGGCTCGTTCTTGGGGGTCAGGCCACAGACATACATACGGACGGGCAGGGAAGCCGGAACAAATGCTTCTTTTTCACCGGTGAGGGTGTTCGTAATACGCATCGTTGAGATGCTCCTTTTCTCGTAATATCTTCTCTCACCGCGGTGGGTGAGAGGGAAAGCATGGGAACCCGCCCCTATTATGCACAATTCAATGCC
>WNGD01006056.1_pt1 | contig 11613 bp, 13 predicted proteins | sample 5400671 | NCBI WGS metagenome assembly WNGD01 (sample SAMN13153369, study PRJNA577476) | soil metagenome | isolation source: 40 cm soil or saprolite under grassland replicate 2 | place: USA:California | collected 2016-06-15
GAGGCCGCCGCGTCGGCGCTGCGGGCGCGCAAACACCGGGAGGACAAGCCGTTCGCGCTGATGGTCGCCGACCTGGCGGCCGCGCGGGAACTGTGCGAGGTGGACGAGACGGGAGAGTCCCTGCTGGCCAGCGCCCGGCGGCCGGTGGTGCTGCTCGCCCGCCGGCCCGGCGCCCCGGTCGCCGGCGCGGTCGCGCCGGGCAACCGCCAGCTGGGGATCATGCTTCCCTACACCCCGCTGCATCACCTGCTGCTCGCGGAGGCCGGCCACCCTATCGTCCTGACCAGCGGCAACGTCTCCGACGAGCCGATCGCCTACACCGACGACGACGCGCTGGCGCGGCTGGCGGGCATCGCGGACGCCTTCCTCACCCACGACCGGGCGATCCACATCCGGACCGACGACTCGGTGGTACGGCCGCTGCGGGGGAGGGAAACGCTGCTGCGCCGCTCCCGTGGCTACGCGCCCGAGCCGCTCGGCCTCGCCGCCCGCCTGCCTCGGCCGGTGCTGGCCTGCGGCGCGGAGCTGAAGAACACGTTCTGCCTGGCGGTGGAGGACCGGGCGTTCGTCTCGCACCACATCGGCGACCTGGAGAACTTCGAGACCCTGCGGTCCTTCACCGACGGGATCGCCCATTTCCGGCGGCTGTTCGACACCGAACCGGAGGTGGTCGCGTACGACCTGCACCCGGAGTACCTGTCCACCAAGTACGCGCTCGAACTCGACGGCGTGGACCTGGCCGGGGTCCAGCACCACCACGCGCACATCGCGTCCTGCGTGGCCGACAACGGGGAGGAGGGCCCGGTCATCGGGGTGGCGTTCGACGGCACCGGGTTCGGCGTCGACGGCACCATCTGGGGCGGGGAGTTCCTGCTCGCGGACCTGGCCGGCTTCGAGCGGGCGGGCCACCTGGAGCCGGTGCCCATGCCCGGCGGCGCGGCCGCGATCAGGCAGCCGTGGCGGATGGCGGCCGCGTACCTCGATGCCGCGTACGGGGGGGAGCCGCCGGACGGCCTCGCGGTCGCCAAGCACAACGCCGCCCGCTGGCAGGATGTGGTGCTGATGTCCCGGCGGGGGATCAACGCGCCGCTCACCTCAAGCGCGGGCCGGCTGTTCGACGCGGTCGCTGCCCTGCTGGGGGTGCGCGACGCCATCAACTACGAGGGCCAGGCCGCGATCGAGCTTGAGCAGTGGGCCGACCCGGCCGAGCGCGGCACCTACCGGGCCGCCATCGAGCCTGGCCCAGCCGGCCCGGCCGATGCGGGCGCGGGGGATGCGGGCGCCGGTGGCGGAGACGCTGGCCCGCTACGGGCGGGCGGCGCTGGGGCGCAGCGGGTGCACGGCGCTGGCCCGCTGCGGGTGCGCGGCGCCGATCTGGTGCGCGCGGCGGCCGAGGATCTGCTAGCGGGTGCCGGGCCCGCGGTCATCGCCGCCCGGTTCCACCGCGGGGTGGCGGCCGCCATCGTCGAGGTGTGCACGACGCTGCGGGAGACATCGGGGCTGGGCACCGTGGCGCTGTCGGGCGGCGTGTTCCAGAACGTGCTGCTGCTTGGCCACGTCGTAGATCGGCTGGAGGAGTCGGGATTCCGCGTGCTCACGCACGCCCGGGTACCGCCCAATGACGGCGGGATCAGCCTCGGCCAGGCGGCCGTGGCCGGGGCCCGCGGCCGCCTGGCCGGGAGTTAAAGCACGTGACTGCTGTGACGTAGGTGACCCGTGCGACGGTGGACCCAGCCGTGATCATGGGATCACTATCGTTCTTGCAGTAGCCATCCCATGATCACGGTCCCAGGTGGGGCTGCTGGCCGGAACTCCGGCTGCCGTTAGGGCACGAAGACCACGCGCTCGCCGTTTCCGGCTTGCCGCCACGCCCGTTCGACGTCGGCGAGCGGCACAGCCGCGACATGATCGCGGTCCGGGAGCGGGAGCGGGCCGGGTGCCGGTCAGAGCTCGTAGTCCAGGGTGTAGGAGTGCGCGCCGTCCGCGCCGATGATGATCTGGCCCTCACCGTGGATCCCCGCCAGGTCGCCGGTCCCTGTCGTCTCGACGATCTTCCAGGTCATCCAGGGGACCCCGTTCGCACCGCCGGCGTTGTGCTGGAGCACGAAGCCGCCCTTCCGGCCGTGCAGCGTCCCCTCGAACCGCTCCATGCCGACGTATGCCGCGGGGTGCTCGGTCTGAACCGTGATGATGTCCGTCTCGCTGTTGCCGACCAGATCCCCGTGGAAGGTCTTTGTGATGTGGGCCCGCGCGAGCGTTATCCCCTCGCGGTCGTCGTGGGGTGGCTGCGTGTCGAAGCGGTCGATGTCGAACGTTCCTTCTGCTCTGCTCATACCGGCCACTTTGCCGCACCGGTGGTGCCCGCCCGCCGCCGGGGCGCCAGGCCGCGGCCGGGCGGGCGCAGGGTCAGGGCAGGCCTCAATGCCCGCCCGCCGACGCCAATGGATACCGCCCGGACACCGTTCGTTGGGCGCGCAGCCGCGCCGTTCTCAGGCGCGGTCCTCGAGGACATCCAGGTCGTAGAACACCGGTGGCGCATCGGCAAGTGCCATGTACTTCTCCGCGGCCGCTTGCGTCTCTGGCAGTTTCGAGTTCTCCATCGCCGACTCGTACGAGTCGAAGAACACGATCGCGAAGTAGCGGCCCGGCTGGTTGCGGTCGGCTGCCAGGATCTCCCGCCGGACGGTGCGCTTGCCCTCGGCGGCCCGCCGCCACTCCTCGTCGGCCTGGCGGACGGCGTCGAGGTTGGAAGTGCGGAACTCGAACACCTGCACAAAACTCATCTGCTCGCTCCCCCCGTCGATGAGCGGTGTTCAGTAAATACGTCGCCGCGCCGCAGCGCGGATCAGTGAATCGGCAGTCCTCAGACCGGGCCCGATGGCGGCGTGCCACGACCCTCCGCGGTTCATCGGGGTCAGCCGTGGCTGCCGCTGGTGAACGGGGTCAGCCGTGGCTGTCGGCGGTGAAGGCGTCGGCGACGAGGCCGAGGCCGATCCCCAGCATCCAGATGTCCTTGCTGACGGCGACACCGGCCTGGCTCGGCCAGATGCTGCCCGGCTTGCGCAGCGCGGGAGTGCGCGCGTACATGGTGACAAGGCTGCCGGAGAAGCCGGCGAGCGCGGCCCCGGCCAGGGCATTCGGAACGATAGGGGCGAGCAGCGCCGTTCCTATGGCGATCTCGCTGGCGGCAAGGAGGCGGAGGAAGCGGGCCGGCGGGATGCGGTTGAGCACGGGGAAGGCCCGGGCGGCCATGCCATGCAGGGCCGTGGCGCGGGTCTCGTCGGCACGCCATTTGTCGAGGCCGGAGTGGAGGATGTAGGCGCCGGTGGTAACGCGGCCGGGGAGATCACGTGCCTTGACCGGAAGATGCACGGGGGTCCTTTCGAGGGTCGGGCTTCGGAAAGCAGCCGCACCGGGCTGACGCTTCGGCGGCCTCTTGGGCTGGGCTCAGAAGCCGGGGAAGATGCGCCGCAGCTCGTCGAGGTCGACCTCGCGCGCCTCGACGGCCGGTGTGTGGGCGGCGTCAAGACGCCCGTAAACGAGACGGACCAGGGCCTCGGCGGGAAGCCGCAGCTCGGGGAGAGACTGTGCACCCGCGTCGGAAAGCCGCAGCTCCGGGAGGGACTCCGCGCTGTCGGCGGGCGCAAGCGTGACCGCCTCTCCGGACTCCAGGATGAAGCGCCGCTGCGGGCTGGTCGCCGATACCAGCAGCCGCAGCTGCGTCCCATCCGGCTTGCCACTGCGCGTCACGAGCTGGCCGAGCGCGTCGACGAGCAGGGCCACGGCATCGGGGGCCACCGTAGCCGCCGGGTCGAGCGCCACCGCGATATCCCAGGTGTGAATGGCATGCTCGCCGAGGCGCATCCGCAGCAGCCCGGCCATGTCGAGATCCATCCCGAACAGCTCCAGGCGGAACCGGTCTCGCTGGCCGGCGTCGAGTGATTCGATCCGCTCGACCAGCGCCCCGTCGGCCACCACGGCGTCGGCCGCCTGCGCCTGCGGGCTCCGTGCGTTCCACGCGTCCCAGATCGGCGGGAACGCGTCCCGGCCCGGTGCGTCCTGCCCATTCAGTCCGGCGTCGAGGAACAGGCCGAACACCTCCGACTGCGACCCGATGTGCGAGAACACCTGGGCGATCGACCACTCCCTCGCATACGAGCGCTGCTGCAGCTGGCCGGCGGTCACCGGCTCCGCAAGCGTACGCAACCTGTCGTGGGAGTGGCGCAGGGCGTCGATCCACGGGGCCGGGTCGGTCTCCATGCCGCTTCTCCGTTCTCGGCGGTACCGGGCATGCCCACAAGCCGCGGGCGACGCATGTGGAGGATGGTCTCCGGAACGAACCCTATAACAGCTTCCGGAGGCTGGCCTCCATATCGTCTACGATGGTCCGATGACCGTCCCGACCAGCCCGGCTCGCGGGGCTGGCCTGGCTGCCGCCGCTTGCCAGGCTGGCCCAGGCGACGTGGCCGATCCGGCCGGCGCGGCTGACACCGCGGGTACCTGCGGGGGTCATCGTCGGCTGCGGGTGGATGCCGAGCGGAACCGGGCCGCGCTGCTGGATGCCGCCCGGGAGGTGTTTGCCGAACAGGGTCTCGAAGCGCCCCTGGAGGAAATCGCCCTGCGCGCCGGGGTCGGCATCGCCACGCTGTATCGCCGTTTCCCGAACCGCGGACAGCTTGTCGCTGCTGCGCTCGTCGGCAACTTCGCCCAGTATGCCGAGGCAGCGGAGCGTGCGCTGGCCGTCCCGGACCCGTGGGCCGGCTTCGCCGGTTTCATCGAGCGGATCTGTGAGCTGCAGGCCGCCGACCGTGGCCTGTCCGACCTGCTGTCCATGGCGATGCCCGGCGATGAGCGTATCGAGCAGCTTCGCAGGCTCGCTAACGACCGGGTTGTCGAGCTCATTGAGCGCACCAAGGCCGCTGGCCGGCTGCGTGAGGATTTCGTCGGCGAGGACATCCTGCTGCTGCTGGTCGCCCACGCCGCGGTGGTAGCAGTAACCCGGGAGGACGCCCCGGATGCGCCGCGGCGGTTCGTGGCACTGATGCTCGACGCGTTCCAGCGCAGGGATGGGGCCGCGTTGCCCGCGCCGCCCACGACAGCCCAGATGACGAGGGCCATGCTCCGGCTTGCGAGGGAACGGGGCTGCGGCAAGCACACCTGAGGCCCGCGCCCGCCGGTACGGGCGGGGCCGGTTTGCGGCGGTCGGCCCGCCCGAGGCTGCCAGCCTGCCCGGGGTCATCAGTCCGCCCGGGGCCGTCGGCCTGCCGGGGTCATCAGTCTGCCCGTGGGCCGTCAGTCTGCCTGGGCCGTCAGCTTGCCCGTGGGCCGTCAGCGTGCCTGGGCCGTCAGCTTGCCCGGAGCCGTCAGCGTGCCCGGGCCGTCAGCGTGCCCGGGCCGTCAGGTTCCCAGGGGCCGCCAGTCCCCGCGGTACGCGGCTCGGCGAGGGTGCGGGCGGTCTCACGCGGTTGCCGATGCCACCTCGACCGACACGATCCGCATATCGCCGCCGGACAGCACGGCCGCGTCGGCGCTGCCGCACTGGCACAGCGGGATCGGCCCGTCGGGCTCGAACTCCGTGCCGCAGGCACCGCACAGGCACCGGGCCGGGACCTCTTTAATCTCGAGCCGGGCCCCTTCCAGATTCGTTCCCTCGGCAGCCATTCCGAAGTAGAACCGGACCGAATCGGCGCTCACGCCGGACAGCGAGCCGATCTCGAGGTGGACGCAGCTGATCGTGGCGTCGGGCAGGCGCTCCGTGACCGAGGCCACGACGCTCTCGGTGATCCCGTACTCGTGCACGTGGCGCCTCCCTCGCGTCGTCCGCGGTCGGTACGTCAGCAGATCCGGGGCAGCGGGTCGCCGACCAGCAGATCGACGATCCTGGTACCGCCGAAGGCGGTCTTGAGCAGCACGATGCCCGGTTGGTCCGCCATGACCTGGCCGATGACCGCGGCCCGCTCGCCGAGCGGGTGCGCGCGCAGCGCCGCCAGCGCTCGGCCGGTCTGCTGCCCGTCGACGATCGCTACGAGCTTGCCCTCGCAGGCCACGTACATCGGGTCGATGCCGAGCAGTTCCGCCGCGCCCCGCACCTGGGTGCGGACCGGGATCTGGTCCTCCTCGACCACCACACCCACCCCGGCTGCCACCGCCACCTCGTTGAGGATGGTGGCCACCCCACCCCGGGTGGCATCGCGCATGGCCCGTACCCCGGGGACCGCCGCGAGCAGGTCGGCGATCATGCCGTTCATGGCCGCGGTGTCCGATGACAGGTCGGCCTCGATGTCGAGCTCGCCGCGGGCAAGCATGATCGTCACACCGTGATCGCCGACCGGGCCGGACACGATGACCACGTCACCGGGGCGGGCGGTGGCGGCACCGAGGGCCAGATCGTGCTCCACCACCCCCACCCCGGCCGTATTGATGTAGCAGCCGTCGGCCTTGCCGCGCTCGACCACCTTGGTGTCGCCCGTGACGACCTGCACCCCGGCCACGACGGCGGCGGCCTGCATGGACGCCACGATCGCCGTCAGGTCGGCGACGGGGAAGCCTTCCTCCAGAACGAAGCCGGCCGACAGGTACAGCGGGGTGGCCCCAGCCACCGCCAGGTCGTTGACGGTCCCGTTCACGGCCAGGTCGCCGATGTTGCCGCCGGGGAAGAACAGCGGCGAAACGACGTAGGTGTCGGTCGTCAGCGCCAGCCGCGAGCCGGCCACCCGCAGCAGCGCGGCGTCCTCCAGCGGCTCGAGCACCGGGTTGCGGAACGCTTCCAGGAACACCGCCTCGGTCAGGGTCCGGCTGGCCTTGCCGCCGGCCCCGTGCGACATGGTGATCCGCTCTTCCCTGATCCGCGGGCGGCGCCGCCGGGCCCGGTCGATCCGGTCGAGCACCTGCTGCTCACGATCGGAGGGGGTGCCTGCCCGCCCGGCTGTCCGGGATGCGGCGCCTGCGTCCCCGGCGGCCGCGTCCACGGCGCCCGGGTCCCTGGCGGCGGCCTCCTCGGCGGCGGCCTCCTCGGCGGCGACCTGCTCGGCGGCTGTGTGCTCCTCGTGCTCGCGCAGGGCCTCATCGACCCAGTTGGTCCCGCGGCCGGTCATGGCCGGCTCAGCTCCACCTCAACCACCCGGTGCCGGTTCATCCGGCCGTAGTTGTAGTAGGCGGCGCAGGCGCCCTCGGGGGAGACCATGCAGGTGCCGATCGGTGTCTCCGGGGTACACGCCGTGCCGAAGACCTTGCACTCCCACGGCTTGAGCACGCCCTTGAGTACCTCGCCGCACTGGCACGCCTTGGGATCGGCCACCCGGACCCCGGGCACGTCGAACAGTACCTCGGCGTCGAAAGCGCGGAACCCGTCGCGCAGCCGCATCGCCGAGTGGGTGATGAAGCCAAGTCCGCGCCACTCGAAGTAGGGCCGCAGTTCCATCACCTGGTTGATCGCGGTGAGCGCGGCGAGGTTGCCGTCCCAGGGCACGACCCGGGTGTACTGGTTCTCCACTTCGCTGCGGCCCCCGGACAGCTGCAGCATGAGCATGTAGATGGACTGCAAGATGTCCAGCGGCTCGAAGCCGGCCACCACCACCGGCTTGCCGTAGCCGGACGGGATGAACTCGTACGGCCGGCAGCCGATGACCGTGGACACGTGCCCGGGGCCGATGAACCCGTCCAGCCGCAGGTCCGGGGAGTCCAGGATGGCCTTGATCGCCGGGATGATCGTGACGTGGTTGCAGAAGACGGAGAAGTTCTCCAGCCCTTCTGCCTTGGCCCGCAGCACGGTCATCGCGGTCGACGGGGTGGTGGTCTCGAAGCCGATGGCCATGAACACGACCCGCTTGTCCGGGTTCTGGCGGGCGATCTTGAGCGAGTCCAGCGGCGAGTACACCATCCGGATGTCGGTCCCGGCCGCCTTGGCGTCGAAAAACGAGCCCTGGCTGCCCGGCACCCGCATCATGTCACCGAACGAGGTCATGATCGTGTCCGGCTGCGAGGCCAGGTGGATGGCGTCGTCCACCCGCCCCATGGGGATGACGCACACCGGGCACCCAGGGCCGTGGACAAGCGTGATGGCCTCGGGCAGGTAGTCCTCCAGCCCATGCTTGTAGATGGTGTGCGTGTGGCCGCCGCACACCTCCATGAACTTGTACTGGCGCCCTGGCTCACACAGCTCCGTGATCCGGGCGGCCAGGGCATGTGCCTTCTCGGCGCTGCGGAACTCATCGACGAACCGCATGGCGTCTCACCCCTATTCGATCCGTGATTCGGCGAGGGCAGCGAGCTCGTCGGCGTAGGCCTGCCCGATTCCCTCCAGGAACTGGAGCGCGGCCGCGGCCTCGCCTTCGTCGATCTTCGACAGCGCGAAGCCGACGTGGATGAGCACCCACTCACCCGGCTTCGGCAGGTCGTCGGCGAGCAGGCCGACGTTGATCACCCGCCGGACGCCGCTGACGTCCACCCGGGCCAGGTCCGCCTGGTCCGGGAGGAACTCCACCACCTCACCGGGTATGCCAAGGCACATGTGATCACTCCTTCGTAGCGGCCCGGCCGCTGTTCGCCGATGACCCGCCGCTGTTCGCTGATGGCCCGCTGTTCGCTGATGGCCCGCTGTTCGCCGATGGCCCGCTGTTCGCTGATGGCCCGCTGTTCGCCGATGACCCGCCGCTGTTCGCTGATGGCCCGCCGGGCCGTGTGAGCCCGGCGTGGCCGCCCCGCACCAGGTCCAGCACGAGCCGTGCCGCCTCGTCTACCGCCGCGGCGACCGGCTCACTCAGGCCGATCCCCTCCGCCACGCTGACCGGCTCACAGCCCACCACCAGCACCCGGCCCGCCTCGGCGCCGAGCATTCCGGTCATGCCGAGCATCACGTCGGGCTGCATCCCATGAGGGTCGAAGAGCATGCTCTCGGTCAGGCTCAGCGACGTCCCGCCGCCGTCCGTCGGCTGCTCGCGCTCCGGCTCGATAACGTAGACGGTTCCCGGCTTCCCGCCCCGCGGTGCCGCGTCCACCAGGATCGTCGCGTCCCAGCCCTCGGCCAGGTCGTATGCCAGGTGCATCCCGCGGATGCCGTAGTCGGTCACCCGTGTCCCCTCCGGCAGGTCCTCGCGGGCCAGCCGGCGTGCCACTTCCACCCCGAACCCGTCGTCCCCCAGGAAGATATTGCCGAGGCAGGCGACGAGGGTGCGGCCGGGCATACCGGGCTCACCCCCTCGCGCCGAGCGCCGCGAGCGTCAGCTCCCACAGCGCGTGGTAGATGGTGGTCTGGGCTTCCTGGATCCGGTGGATCGACGTCGACGGGGCGACGAACAGGTGGTCGAGGCCGTCAATCTCGGCCATCTTCCCGCCCTCGTAACCGGCGATCCCGACGGTGAGCATCCCCCGCTGGCCGGCCTCCGCGAGGCCCCGCAGCAGGTTCTCGGAGTTGCCGCTCGTCGACAGCGCGACCGCGATGTCGGCATGACGCCCGAACGCCGCGACCTGGCGTGAGAACACGACGTCAACCCCGATGTCATTGCACAGCGCGGTTACCACGGCGGTGTCATTCGACAGGCAGAACGCCGGCAGCGCCCGCATGCCGCCGCCGGGGTGGAGGAACAGCGTGGCCATTTCCTGCGCGTCGGTGGAACTGCCGCCGTTGCCGAACGCGAGCAGCCGCCCGCCCGCCGAGAACCGCCCGGCCATGTCCTCGGCACAGGCCCGCAGGCGGCCGGCGTCGCGCGCGCAGACCTGGCGCCGCAGGTCGGCGATCTCCGCGGTCTTCGCGATGGTCGACCGCCGGACCTCCTCCATGACGGCGTTCAGATCACCGCCACTGGCGTAGAGGAAGGGGTATAGCGACTCCATCGCCGCCGTGTTGCCAGCGTGCCGCGGCTTACCCGGCTCGGCCGCGGGCGTCACGAGGTCACCACCGCGATCGCCTCCCCTGCGTGCACAAGGATGGTGTCGCCGGGCTGGGCTGATACGAACGCCACGCTGACCTCTTCCTCACCGGACCCGGTGTCCACCACCGCCAGGCCGTCGGCGAGCAGCCGCCTGACGGTCACCGGGACGGCGCTGTCGGAGCAGGTCACGCACACGTCGTCGTGGCATTCGGGGACCGCGGGCGGGGCCGACCCACCAGTGCCCCCCTGACCGGTGGATGGCCACCGGCCCGCGGCCGACTGATACCCCGGGACGTCGCTCATGCGATCACCCCGGGGGCGAGTACCCCCGGCTGCTCGAAGAACACATGCACGAGTTCCCAGAGGATGTGGTAGATCGTCACGTGAACTTCCTTGACCACGCGCGGATCGTCAGACCTGACGGCGAGAACGTGGTCGACGGCCAGACTGTCCGCGATCGCGCCGTCCTGCCCGCCGGTCAGCGCGATGGTCAGCAGCCCCATCTGCTTGGCGGTTTCCAGACCGCGCAGGACGCTCGGGCTGCCGGAGTCCGCCGCGATGCCGAGCGCGATGTCGGCCGGCTCTGCCAGCATGCTGATCTGGTGCGCGAAGATGCCGTCCATGCCGTCGCCCGCCGCCAGCCCGGTGACGGTGGCCACGTCTGCGGTCAGCGATATCGCGGGCAGCGCCCGTTTGCCGACGATCACCGGGTGGACGAACTCCACCGCCACGTGCAGGGCGTCGGTGCTTTCCGCGCCGGTTCCGAAAACCACGAGCTTGCCACCCTGGTGGAAGCGCACGGCCATGGCGTGACAGGCTTCGGAGACCGCCCCTGCCTGCCCGGCCAGGTCCGCGATCGGCGCTTCCCTGCGGGCGAACAACGCGGCGACGTCGTCGTCGGTGCCGGGCCGCGTCACCGGTGCCTCCGTGTGGATCCCCCCGCCCTCGGGCCGCGGACGAGACACGTCCGGCGCGCTTCCAGGGCCGGGCCATGTCCGGTCTGGGCGGTCCAGCCGTCACGAGACTTCTTAACGACGATCGGGCCGCGGTCCGGCCCCAGCCGGTAACGTCCAGGGGCTACCGCCATGACAGAACGTTAGGACACTTGTGACGAGAACTCCAGGCCCAACACTGGACACAGGTGTCCGCACAAGGCACGGGCGGGCTGGGAGCGGGATCAGGCCCGGTCAGGGGAACGGGAGTTCCCCGAACAGTTCCTGTATCCGGCGCAGATCCCGCATCCTCGGCTCGGTCTCCCCGCCCACCCAGCGGCCTACCGTCTTCACCGACACCCCGAGCTGGCGGGCGGCCGCCTCGTGGGTCATGCCCTCGCGGCGCAGCGTGGACGCCATCCAGTCGGCGAAGGTGGCCTGGCGGGCCGGTTCGGCCGCACGCGACGGGGCGGCGGCCGGGGCTGTCACCGGCGGGGCGGAGTCGTTGGAGTGCAGGACGTCCACCTCGACGTGCTCGGGGAAGATCCGGAACGAGACCTGGATCGCGCCGGTCGGCCCGGCCGCGTCGAGCAGGGCGCGGAAGACTGTCTCGCTGACCTCCCTGTTGCCCTCCTCCGTCAGCGGCGACTCGGCCAGGCAACGGCGGACGAAGTCGCGGATCTCGGGGATCCAGGAAGGGCGGGCGGGGAACGTCTGCGATATCACCACCACCGGGACGACCTCGATCGGCCCGTCCCCCTGCCCGTGGTTCCGGTCAGGCACGCCTGTCTCTCCCTCGCACAGCCCGGCCA
>WNGD01006060.1_pt1 | contig 11611 bp, 12 predicted proteins | sample 5400671 | NCBI WGS metagenome assembly WNGD01 (sample SAMN13153369, study PRJNA577476) | soil metagenome | isolation source: 40 cm soil or saprolite under grassland replicate 2 | place: USA:California | collected 2016-06-15
GGCGAGCGACGCCGGCGCAGAACGAGCGCGGCGCCGCGAGGAGAATCCGCTTGTTCACGCTATCGCCTCCAGGCTCTTGAGCGCGCGGCGAGCGTCCCTGGCAGCCCGGGCGGTCTCCCGGGGAGCGCGGAGGAATGCGCGGGCAAGGCCGACGTAGCTCGTGTCGCCGTTCAGCTTGGCGCCCTGCGCCAGGGCGCCGAGCTCGCGGTCCGGGGTGTCGCTGATTGCCCGGACGCACCCGGCGAGGCGGCCGCTGCGTGCGAGTGGAGCCGATTCCATGTCGACGGCGTCTGCGCCGGTCGCGCTGTGCAAACGGGCGCGCTCCTCCGGATGATCCACGATCCGCGAGGCGCCGAGGATCGTGCCGCGGCGTGCCGAGGGGACCCCGACGGGCTCGCCTTCCCAGAGAACCGTTCCCGACTCGTCGACGACGCGGGTCGCGTCGATCACGGTGCCGACGTCGAGCCCCGGACGCAGTGCTCCGGCGATCCCGAAGGAGACGAGCTCACCCTCCGGCGGGATCCCGTTCGCGGCGCCCAGGCCGAGGCGGGCGGTCCGGCCCAGTCGCCGTGCCACCCGTTCCTCCACGGCCATCGCGCAGGCGAAGATCAACCGGTCAGCGTCCAGGCGACGCTCCGGACGCTCTCCTTGACGCTTCCCACCGCTTCGAACGCGGCCGCGGGCTCGAAGCCCGAGTGGATGCCGCAGTGCTCGCAGCGGTCGTCGTGTCCCGGGCCGTAGTTCTCCCACTCGATCCCTTCGAGCAACGCATCGTAGGTGGGGAAGATGCCGTCGGTGAGCAGGTAGCAGGGCCCCTTCCAGCCATACGGGTTGCGCGTGATCGAGCCCCACGGAGCGCAGGGGAGCTTTCGCTCGCCGGTGAGGAAGTCCTGGTAGATCGGGCTCGCGAGCCAGCGGTAGTTGTTCCGCTTCGCCGACGCGCGGATCAGCCGGAACTTTGCCTCGTGCTCGGCCCGCGTCATCGTCAGGTTCGGGTCGATCTGCGAGTACTGGTAGCCCGGCGCGACGAGCATCCCGTCGATCCCGACCTCGTTCGTCAGGTAATCCATCATCTGGAGCACGTCTTCGACCTTCGTCTCCTTGAAGACGGTCGTGTTCGTGGTCACGCGGAAGCCCTTCGCGCGCGCGGCCTTGATCGCGTCGACGGCGGTGTCCCAGAGTCCCGGGTAGTCGCAGATGTAGTCGTGGATCTCGCGCATGCCGTCGAGATGGACGACGAAGGTCAGGCGCTGGTTCGGCTCGAAGACGTCGAGGTACTGCTCGAGCCTGAGCGCATTCGTGCAGAGATCGATGTTCTTCTTCAACTCGAGGAAGCCGGCGACGATGTCCTCGATGCCCTTGTAGACCAGGGGCTCGCCGCCGCAGATCGAGACGACCGGCGCCGGGCACTGGACGCCCGCGTCGATGCATTCCTCGACCGAGAGGCGCGCCTTGTTCGACTCGTACTCGCGGATCTTCCCGCAGCCGATGCAGGCGATGTTGCACGCGAGCGTGGGCTCCAGCATCAAGACGAGCGGGTAGCGCTCGCCCGTCCGCTGCTGCTGCATGACGTACCTGCCGATCTGAGCGGTTGAGCGAAGCGGAAACTTCATGCCGACAGCCTTTCTCGTAGTCGTCCGAGGGCGAGGACGGGGAACGTCAATCGGTAGAGGTGATAGCGAATCATGAACGCGAGTGGGAAGCCTGTGCCGGTGAAATGCTGTTCCTGCCAGTCGCCGTCTTCCTGCTGAGTGTCGCAAAGGTAGCTGGCCGCGCGGTCTGCGGCGGGCGAGCTCTCCTTTCCTGCAGCGGCGTAGGCTAATAGCGCCCAGGCTGTTTGGCTAGGCGTCGAGACCCCGCGGCCTCGCCAGGCCTCGTCTTCGTACGAGCGAATGTCCTCGCCGAAGCCGCCGTCCTCGTTCTGGACGGAGTCGAGCCACGCGGTGGCCCGGCGCATGACTGGATGGCCCGGCTCGTACCCGCAGGCCTCGAGGGCCGGCAGCGCGGCGGCCGTACCGTAGATGTGGTTCACGCCCCAGCGCCCGAACCAGGAGCCGTCGTCTTCCTGCTCGCCGAGCAGCCAGTCGAGCCCGCGCGCCACGACGTCCGCGTGCGCGCGCTCGTACGCCAGCGCTTCGAGCGCATGCGCAGTGACGTCGGAGCTCGGCTCGTCGGTCACCTTGCCGAAGTCGCAGAACGGGATCTTGTAGAGCCAGAAGCATTCGTTGTCCGCGTCGAAGGCGCCCCAGCCCCCGCTCCGGGACTGCATCCCGGCCGTCCAGGCGAGGCCGCGGCGGATTGCAGGGCCCTCGATCCCGAGCTCGCGGAGCGCAAGGACGACGACTGCGGCGTCGTCGACGTCGGGATAGAGGTCGTTCTGGAACTCGAAGGCCCAACCACCGGGCTCGAGGCCGGGTCGGCGAATCGCCCAGTCGCCTGTCGTCGTCACTTCCTCGCCGAGGAGCCATGCAGCCGCCTTCTGGAGCCGCGAGTCGTCCGCCGAGACGCCGGCCGCGCGCAGGGCAAGGACCGTGAGCGCCGTGTCCCAGACGGGCGACTGGCAGGCCTCCGGGCGCAGCCGGTCGCCTTCGTCGACCAGAAAGCCGTCCCAGCCCTCGACCGCGCGGCGAAGTGTCTCGTCCTCGAATCCGTGCCCGCGTGTGGCCAGCATCAGGATCGACCAGACCCACGGCGGCTGGATCCCGCCCCAGGAACCGTCCACCTCCTGGTGCTCGCGCACCCAGCGCTCCGCGACCGCGATCGCATGCCGCCGGATCCGGTTCGGGCGCCCGACGGGCCTCGTCTCTCCCGGGCGAGCGCCGATGTCACGCAGGTCGACCCCCGCCGGCCGTACCGGGCGCAGCGCCGAGACCACGGAGAGCGGCGTGAACGTCCCGCGCGCCCAGCAGGAGAAGTGGTAGATCGAGATCGGAGCGTTGGGCGGAAGCAGCACGAGCTCGGGCGGAATCGGCGGTGTTCGCTGCCAGGGCCACTGATCGAGGAGCGCGAGGAAGCACTTCGTGAAGACGCGGCTCTTCGGAATTCCACCCTTGCTGCGGATGAACTCGCGTGTCGCGTCGCCCGGGTCGACGCCACACATCCGAAGTGCGACGTAGGCCTCGATCGTCGTGTCGAGGTCGCCCGGGCCGTCGAACCAGATCGCCCAGGTTCCATCGTCGCGCTGTCGCGCCATCAGCTCGTTCGTGATCTTTCGGTCGAGCTCGCGCGTACGCAGGCCGAGCATGTGATGCCAGAAGAGGTGTTGCGCGATCATCGTCGCGTTCGACTCGAGCTCGCCGACCCAGTAGCCATCAGGGTGCTGGAGCTCGAACAGGCGCCCGACACCCCGGTCGAGCGCGACGTCGAGGGTCGTACGCTGGTCGAGGAGCACGCTCACGCGGGAACCTTCTCACGTTGGAGGACTGCGCGGACCGCCGCGGTGCCGCTCAGGACGGCGCTCTCCATCGTCGCCGGCCAGCCGGTCGCGGTCCAGGCGCCTGCCCGAACGACATTGGGCCGATCGGTCTCAGGAGGCAGGCGAAGCCGCATCGTTCCTGGTCTCGCCGCAAAGGTCGCCGCCGGTTCTCTGCTCACGCGCGACCACAGGAGCTCGGCGCTGCCGAGCCGGCCCTGGAGCTCCCGCGCCATCAGCTCGACGAGCTCGCGCCCGCGGATCTCGAGCAGCTCCGGCACTCCGCTCGAGACGACGGTGAGGTACTGGCCGTGCTCGGGCGGATGGCCGGTCAGCAGGCCGCGGTCGAAGACCCAGTGCGCCGGGCTCTCGAGCAGGGCCGCGAGCTCGTAGCGCAGGAGCCGGCGATCGAACAGGAGGTGGACGCTGACGATCGGCGAGTCCTCGAGCGCCGGCTCGGGCTCGCCGAGCAGCGCTGCGCTCTCGCCCGGCGGGAGCGCAACGACGAACGCGTCCGCGAACACCCGCTCCCCGTCGCCGAGGACGGCCGCGTTTTCCTCGAGGTCGGCGACCCGCGCATTCGTCCGCACGGTTGCTCCGGCCGACTCGAGGCTTGCTCGCGCGGCGGCGCCGTGCATCTCTCCGAGCGGCGCAATCGGAAGCACGAGATCGCTTGCCCGGCGATCGCCGAGCAGCGCCGTCTGGACGGTGAAGAGGGCCAAACCCGCGCTCACCTCCTCGCTGCGCAGATTGAGCGCCGGCCGGACGAAGACGTCCCAGAAACGGTCGATCGCCTGCTGCGAGGAACCGAACCGGCGCAGCAGGTCGGCGAAGGTCTCGTCGTCGTGCGCGGCCGGGTCGAGCGGCTCGAGCCGCCGCACGACTCGGCCGAGAGCGGCGCGCTCCCCGAGCGAGAGGTGGCGGTAGCGCAGGAGCGCGACCGGGCCGGGCCGGATCGTGGCGATCCTTCCGTCAGTGGCGATCACAGGCAGTGCGAGCCGTTGGCGCCGAACGTCGTTCTGGCGGCCGATCCGTTCCAGGAAGCCGAGATAGGCACCGCAGCAACCAAGGGCGATGTGCTGGCCGTTATCGGGCGGCGGATCGGGATCGCCGTCTCGTTCCGGCAATGTCTGCACCGCTCCACCAAGTGTCGGCCTCGCTTCGAGCAGGGTCACCTCGTGGCCGCGGTCGACGAGCTCGAGGGCCGCCGCGAGCCCCGCCAGACCACCACCGATGACGACGCTACACGTTCTGGAGTCACGCGCGTCCCTCCCGTCCCGCCGGTTTGAACTCGCCTGCATCAGGACCCGACTCCGGTTGCTCGACGCACGCGCGGCCGGAACCCCGCCCCGACCACACGGAGCTTCGTCATCCTAGAGAGCTGCGGCGGCCCGCCGAAGACGTCGAACCCAGCCTCCTCGATCCGGTCGAGGGTCTCGCGGTAGAGCCCGGCAAAGGTCGAGACGCAGGCGCTCGAACGTGCATCCAGGTGCTCGAGGAGGGTCAGCCCATCGGCGAGGTAGGTGCGCGCGCGGGCTGCCTGGAATCCCATTAGCGCCTGCCAGGCTGGCGTCGGACGGCCGGCGGCGATGTCGCCCTCGGAGACGGCAAACGACGCGAGCTCATCCTGCGGGAGGTAGACGCGGCCAAGGCCCCAATCTTCTGGGACGTCACGGATGATGTTGATCAACTGGAGCGCGATTCCGAGCGTCTCCGCCCGGTCGAGCTCCTCGGCCCCGTAAACGGCCACGCAGGCGATCCCGACCGCACCGGCGACTCGGCGGCAGTAACCGGCGAGCTCCTCGAAGTCCGCGTAGCGGCTCTGAGTCGTGTCCTGCATGCCTCCGTCGATCAAGTCGTGTAGGGCGCGGCGGGGGATCGGATAGCGCTCGCAGGCATCCGCGAGGGCAACGAGGGTCGCATCCGTCCCGGGGCTCGCCTCGAGCGCCGCGCGAAGCGCTTCGAGCTGCTCGCGCTTCTCTTCGTCTGTCCCCGGGCCGTCCGCGATGTCGTCCACGCGCCGCGCGAAGGCGTAGATCGCTGCGATTGCGCGCCGCTTGGGCCGCGGGAGCACCATGATTCCGTAGGCAAAGTTGCGGGCTCGTCGCCGCGTCAACCGCTCGACCTCGGCGTAGGCGCGCTCCGCGATCATCGGACGAGAGCTCCGACCGCGGCGCGGGCGAGACGGGCTCGGGAAGGACGCGGACGGCCGTTGAAGATGTCCCAGCCGGCGTTCTCCAGCGCCTCCAGCGCAGCCAAACCACCGCGCGAGAAGAGCCCGACAGCTCGACCCACGCGCCCACCGATCCCCTCACGGAGACGCTCGCCGCCGGCCAGGAGCGAGCGGGCGCGCTCAGCTTCGAAGCGAAGGAGCTCCCGGAGCGGCTCGTTCGGACGGTCGAGCTTGGTGACACCGAACCGCCGCCTGTCTTCGGCCGGCAGGTAGACCCGGCCCAGCGCGAAGTCGCGGGGAACATCCTGGAGGAAGTTCACGAGCTGGAGGCCGGTGCAGACCTTGTCGCTCGCTGCGACGAGCTGCGGGTCGCGGTCGCGCCCGAGCAAGCCGAGCACAAGCCTGCCGACGGGATCGGCGGAATGGACGCAGTAGCGCTGAAGCTCGCTCCAGGTCTCGTATTCGGAAACACGCTGGTCCATCCGGTTCGCCTCGATCAGGCGCAGAAAGGGCTCCCGCGGAAGATCGAACTTGTGGATCGTCGGCGCCAGCTGGCGCATGACCGGCCAGGTAGGGGTACCGGTGTAGGAGGCGCCGAGCTCCCGCTCCAGCTCGTCGAGCGCGGCGAGCCGGTCGCCCGTGACCTCGTCGCCGAGCATGTCCACGAGACGCGCAAAGCCGTAGACCGCACGCAGATGCGGACGCAGCTCCCGCGGGAAGAGCAGCGAGGCGACGGGGAAGTTCTCCCCCCGCGAGCGTCTGGCGACGGTTGCGACGTTCATGAGGTGAAGCTTCGCCGCGAGGGCGTCGCCACGTCAAACGGCACGGTTCCGTCACGGACCGGTGTCACACCCGTGCGTTCCTCGGCGATAGGCTCAAGCCGGTGGGTGGTCTGCGGCCGGCCCCAGGCAAAACCAGAATTTGAGGTTCCCTTTTAGACCTGTTCCGCGAGGGCGAGGCGGTCGCCGGCGCGCAGGCCGCGCCGGGCCGATTCGCCGGCCGGGAGCTCGACCACCGCCCGCGCCCCTGAGCAGCGCGCCGCTCGCCAGGGTGCGAGGTCCGCAGCCACCTTCAACACGGCCAGATCGCGGTCGAGAAAGACCGCGTCAATCGAAAACCGCATGAACGCCGTGTGAATCGACCCAGCCGGCCGGAGCAGGATCCCCTCACCACTCTCCAATCCACTGCGCCCGAGCAACCCCCGCATCCGCGAGAAGGCAGATTCAGCAACGAGGCATCTCTCGCACACGACACGCCCGTCGTCACTAGCCAGCCGTACGACCCTCATCAAGACCTCGTAGGAAAGCAGCGATCAGTCGGCGGAGCCGGGCCTTGCCCGGCGGGAGCCCCACAGCGCCAAAAAACGCATTGAGTGAGCCGGCATTCGTCAGCTCCCGCAACGCCACGAAGCGAGCCGCCGCCCTGAAGGAGAGGGCTCTTGGAGAAACCAGGGATTCCCCCACGATCTGCCGGCGGAGCCGGGCTTAGCCCGGCGGGAGCCTCACAGCGCCAAGAAACACGAGAGCCGGCGAGGCGGTCCCGCCGGCTCCTGAAACGCTTGAGCAACACCCACGCTGTCAAGGAGGGGGCTCGTGGGGGAACCAGGGGTTCCCCCACGTTTTTAGTAGCCGACGTGGATGTGATCCCAGTGGTTCGCGAGCGCGAATGATGGCCCGCCCAGGCCCTCGAGCGAGATCACCTGGCGCGGGAACACCTCGGGCGGCAGGAGCAGGACGTCCCTGACCGCATCCTCGGTCAGGCTGCCCGGGCCCTGATGGCCCGCGATCGAGGTTCCGCCGAGCGAGGCGATGTCCACGGCGCGTCCATAGATGTGCGCCGAGATCACGCCGGGCCGCGCGTACAGCTTGTGGCCCGTGATCAGACACGACACCGTCACCTGGTTGTACGTGTCCGCCAGGTACTCCATCAACACGAGCACGCGGACATCGACCCGTCCCGAGGAGACGTCGTGCCGCCCACCCGAGTAGATCGAGAGCCGCGGGTCGTTCAACACCCGCGCCTGCAAAGCAGGCTTCGAAGCCTCGAGGCCCTTGACAAGCCCCTTGAGACCGACAGACCGGTAGTAGTGCGAGAGCGCGATCGTGCGATCCGCGAACATCGTCTCGCCCGAGAGACCGAATGCGGCCGCCCAACTGTTCCTCGTCACGCCGAACGCGGCGAGATGTCCGGCCAGCGAGCGAAGCCGGCGCGCGCCGGCCGGAGCCGACCCGAGCTCACCGCGCACGCGCAGGACTCCCAGCATCAGCGCCCAGTCGACGTGTGCGGCCTTTGCAGTCGAGGCAAGTCGGGCCGCGAACTTCGGCGTCAACCGCATCGACGGCGGCGTCGGATCCGGAAGAGCGGCCGCGTTCAGCCAGACCGTCTGCGTTCCGGGGCCCTCGACCTCCGGGAGCGGAGCCTTGAGGACACGCTGCGGCTTCTTCGCAACCGCCGCCTGCTTCTTCTTCGCCACTGCGGCTAGCCCGACATGTCGCGCGGATGCGCGGAGGGTCGGGGCACCCGACCGAATCGCCGGCGCCTTCGCCGGCGCCGAGGCGACGGCGGGATGGACACCCGCGTGGTTACTCGCCATTGCCGTAGCCTCGGGAGCGGGGACTGGCGCGGGCTGCGCCGGTGGGGCCACGGGGACCGCCGGCTCAGGCGCCGGGTTCGGCACCGTGTCGGGCGCGGTGGTCGTCGTCTCGGACGTCGACGTCGTGTCCGTCAGCGCCGCGTCGGAGGAGCTCGCGTCGCCGCTGGCGTCAGCGAGCCCGCGAACCTGATCGCCTGCCACCGCCGACAGGGCGGCTCCGGTGGCGAAGATGGCAGTCAGAGCGACGGTGACGGCGATCCGGCGAGGCCGGAACCGGGGTCGATCTGCGGGCAGCGGCTCGACCGCAGGGCCCTCGGGCTCGCGTCGTCCGCCGTCCCATTCGTCCCAGCCGCTCCGGCCAGGAAGCACCTGCAGGAATCGTTCCGTTGCGTTCCGTTGTGGCATTGCCTTTGCTCCCGTTCGTCGAGCGCCGAGGCCGCCACACGGCGCGGATCTCCAGTTGCAATCCGCGGCCGAACGGAATGTGAGGGAACTATCGAGCGGGGGCCCTTCGGCGCGTTCCCCCGATCAGGGGGTATCCGCTGCGAATCACCAACACGAGGGATGTGCGCTCGGATCGATTAGCACGATGAGTGCGGCAACTGAGCCATAGGCGGCGCGGCCACGCCCCGAACGTTTCCGGAGGTTTTCCGGCGTGACCAAGCGCATTGCCCGCAGATTCAAGAGGCTCGCATCAACCCATTTCCCGCCGCTTTCTCCTTCGGCAACCGCGCGGACCGTTGAGTTCGCCCGATCATGAGAGAGGAGGTGAATTAGATGCTGAAGCTCTTCACCTTCGCCCAGGCCTACGCCGCAGACGCTTACGAGACTCTTCGGAAGCGTGAGGATGGCCAGACGATGGCGGAATACGGTGTCGTTCTCGCCGTGATCACGCTGGCCGTGATCGGCGCGATCACGCTGCTCTCCTCGCACGTTCGGAACGCAATCACCAGCGTGGCGAACATTCTCCCCGGCGGTTAATTCCTGAGCTTCTCCGGCACATGGGCGGGCTCTTCGCCCTCGAAGAGCCCGCCTTTTCCCCGCAAGCTTTCCCGTGAAAGACAAGGACATGACGAACCGAATCCGATTGAAAAACGAGCGAGGCCAAGCGATGACCGAGTTCGCGCTGGTCCTTCCGGTGCTCGCGCTCGTCCTCTTCGCGATAGTCCAGTTCGGGATCGTCTTCAACAACTACGTCACCTTGACCGATGCAACGCGTGCTGGTGCTCGGAAAGGGACAGTCGCGCGGCGACTCTCAGACCCGGCCGGGAGTTGCACCCAGGCCGTCAGAGACTCCGCGACGGATCTCAACGGAAGCAATTTGACCGTCTCCTGCAGTTCCAGCAGTTCCACGTGGCAGCCCGGGGATGACGTCAACGTCACCGCGACCTATCCGTACTCGATCAGCTTGCTCGGCCTGGTGGTCAAGTCTGGCCGTCTCTCGAGCACGACCACGGAGCGAGTCGAATGAACAGAAGAAATCACCAGAAGGGACAGACAACCGTCCTCACACTCGTCTTCCTGACGGTGCTGCTCGGGATGGGAGCGCTCGTTCTCGACCTCGGCTCGTGGTACCGAGCCGACCGTGCGGCGCAGTCGACCGCGGACGCGGCCGCCCTCGCCGGCGCGCAGGCGCTCCCGGACGACACGGGCAAGGCCACCTCTTCCGCACTCGAGTACGCGGGCAAGAACGGCGGCGGCCTCGGTTCCGGTGACATCACGTTCTCGACCAAGATCGTCCCGAACGACACGATCACCGTCCACGTCAGGCGCACGGCTCCGGGGTTCTTTGCGAAGCTCTTCGGCTTCAACTCCGCGCAGATAGGCGCCACGGCGGCGGCCCGGGCCGAGAACATCCAGGCGGCGCGGTACGTCGCGCCGATCGTCGTTCATTACAAGCACGCATTGCTGAACTGCACGCGGTCATCGTCGCCGACGTGCAACCCGACCTTCGGCGCGACGACGACGCTCACGCTTTCAGACCTTCACCAACCGGGAGGTGGAAGCGGAGCGGGCGCGTTCGGATTGATCAACCTAAACCAGAACGATTCGAGCGGTACCGCCTCGGCCGGAACGCTCGCGGATTGGCTTGCCAACGGCTTCGACCAGTACATGCAGCTCGGCAAGTACTACTCCGCACCGTCTGCGAACTTCAACAACTCGCAGTTCCTTACGTCGCTGGATTCCGTCCTCGGCAAGGAAGTCCTCTTCCCGGTCTATCGGCTCTTGACCGGCCCCGGATCGAATGCGCAGTACGACATCATCGGCTGGGTCGGGTTCGTGATCCAGTCGTACAACGTGAACGGAAGTTCGTCGACGATCACGGGGTATTTCACCCATTTCATTGCAGATGGAATTCAGGTCGACTCTGGCGGAAACCCCGATTTCGGTGTCCGCAAGGTCGAGCTCGTCAACTAGGAAAAAAGGAGAACATCGACTGCCATGACGTATCGAGTCAGAAATATCGGGATTGCGGTCGCGCTTGCTGCCGTCGCAGCCCTTCTCACCAGCTTCTACGTGACGAACTACAAGCGTCATGTGCAGCGAGGCGAGGAGCACGTGACGGTGCTCGTCGCAAGCCAGACCATTCCGGTGGGCACATCCGGCTCGGACGTCGCGCACATGCTCCGGACGGAGACCGTCCTGCGCCGCAACGTCGTCGCGGGCGCGATCTCCAAGCCGGAAGAGGTGCAGCACTACGTGGCTTCGCAGAAGACGTTCTCCGGCGAGCAGGTAACGATGCAGCGCTTCGGAGCTGTCGCCCAGACGGGTGCCCGGGCGGACCTGACCGGGAACATGCGGGGCTTCCAGATCCAGGGCGACGCGAACCAGACGCTCGCCGGGACGCTGAAGGACGGCGACCACATCGACGTCGTCGCCGCACTCAAGTACAAGTGGGTCGACTTCCACCCGCACTCGGGCTCGTCCACGAGCTCCGACACGTTGAACGCGAGCCGGGTCGTCCTGCGCGACCTCAAGGTCCTTCGAGCCCCGGGCGCTCCGGCTCCCGGCAGCAAGCTGACGGGCGCGGTCGACCAGAAGTTCCCGGTGCTCCTGCTCGTCACGGACAGCCAGGCCCAGAAGCTCCTCTTCATCACCGCCAATACCGGAGATGCCTCCAGCGGATCCTCGTGGGCGCTCGAGCTCCGGCCCGTCGTGCATGCAACCGACAGCCCGGATCACGTCGACCACATCAGCACGATCCTCATGGACGGTCTCAGTCCCCAACAGCGCCGCGCGCTCGCCCCGTAGGAGGACCCTCAATGAGCAATCACGAGACAGAACTGATGACCCGCGACCGGGTGCGCGTGTACCTGACGGGCACCTGCGACGGGTTGCCCGACCTGCAGGAAGCGCTCGAGGGTCACCCCGAGATCGAGTTCATCGGGGCCAGCGAGCAGGTGTTCGGAAGCGCCACGTCGCTCTCCGGAGG
>WNGD01017681.1_pt1 | contig 11609 bp, 10 predicted proteins | sample 5400671 | NCBI WGS metagenome assembly WNGD01 (sample SAMN13153369, study PRJNA577476) | soil metagenome | isolation source: 40 cm soil or saprolite under grassland replicate 2 | place: USA:California | collected 2016-06-15
ACGAGCTGGCCGCAATTCAGGAAAAGGTCATGCATATCAAGGATACTTATAGCATTTACCGCAATGGAAATGTGCTCGCCACGGTCAAGAAAGCGTTGATCACACCGCTGCGCCAGCGTTTCGACGTTCACGTAGCAGGTGGGGAGAACATGGAAGCACAAGGCAATATCCTGGATCATGAATACGAGATCCACGCTGGACGCAATCGGGTGGCCGAAGTCTCGAAGAAATGGTTCCGAGTTGCCGATACGTATGGCGTGGACATCGCTCCTGGTGCCGATGACATCTTGATCCTCGCCATTACGGTGGTCATTGATATGATGGTTGACCAGGGAAGATAACAACGTTTGTAAGATCACAAATTTCGTTTTTCGTGTGCAGGTATCTGCATTTTTTAGATGAACTGGTCAGCAACAATGGCCGGGATGAAGTAGGAGAAACAGCAATGGGTATGTTAAGGATCATATCAAAACGTGGGGATGATCGTCTGTTCTGGAATGTACAGGACGCACAGGCTGGTGATGCAGAAGCGACTGCAGCGATTCAAGAAGCAGAACGGATCTTTGCCAAAGCGCGGGCCAAGGGCGCGACAGCTTTTCGAGTCGAGCCGGGTAAGCCGGTAGAGCGACTTGAGCAGTTTGACCCACAGGCCAAAGAGATTGTTATGGTCCCACGGGTGGTTGGGGGATGAACATAGAAATGCTCATGGCTCTTTTGGGAGAGGGCATTCTTCTCTTGTTGCTTGGGGCGTTCATTTTTGGAAACTCTTTCAAGCGACCGGAGGCGAAGCGACGTGCCAATGAGCTTCTCTGTGCTGTCCTGACCCCTGAACAATACAGCCAACTGACCCAGCGGGGCCACATCGATATACCCAGCCCCAGCGATCCAGAACGCATCTACCGTGTGCCAAAGTACCCTGGGCGTGTGCAGGTGAGAGAAAAGGGGAGAGTAACGATGTGGCTCTGCCTGCAACCATATGACTGGGTACCCGATGCCGATGTCGTGGTCATTCACAAGCTCATGATTGAGGCAGACGAAGAGACCTACCTTCAGAAGGCAAATCAAATCACTCCATTTTCTTTTGATTACAATGTTGCGCATTGATAGGCCACCTTTTGGAGAGAGTGGCGCAGTAATTCCCATCCCCCTAGAAGAAGATGGGAATTACTGCGCCACATAATTTAAGGCGTATTGCCCCTAAAAGGCAGGAGTCCGCGCTCAGGAGGGGGTTTGACCGACAAGCCCCCCCAACGAGGTGCGGTCGCTGGATTCTCAGCTCAAATCATCATTAAAAGCGACGGTCACGACGGCAGTCACGACGGTGTATACCCGCGGCTGAAACTGGCGACAACGGCCTACCGAAAGGGTCAATGAACAGCGAGCATGGCCCTGCATTGGCCGGTAGCGTCCCATCAAGCACTTCGACCTTGTAGGTCAGCGTATCTTCTGTCATTTGTGGATCGCGAATGACCATCGTCACATCTTCGGGGTGTGCGTCTCCTTCCTCCAAGAAGGAAACAACCGCGTTTGGGGGGTCCTCAGTGAAGCTGTTTTCGCCAACACCCCAATCATCGACGAACTTACTGGTATGCATGTGGCCTACGACCCGCTGGGGACGGTCCGCAAAGAACAGGGTCGAGTGTGCTATTCCGTGAAATGTCAGGGTGCCATTACTGGTCGTCATCCCGTGAGCACTCTGGACAAACATGGCCTCGATATCTTCTAATTGTGTTGCATCGATTTCACTCATAGATTCGTTCCTTTCATAGAAACATCTGGTACGCTTACTTGAGTTGAAAAAGTTCGATGTTTCTACTGAACACCACTGTTAGTGAACTGAATCAGGAACAAAAACACATCCTGCAAATGCACTGTTTTTGCACGCTTCTAAAACGAGCATGGGAACAAAGCATTCAGCTTACATAGTGTATTTACACTGGCCGCCCCTACCATTGAACGTGCTTGATGACATTAAGACAAGATGATATCACTAACCAGAATCACTTAACAGATGGCAGGCAGCTTGTCAGCATAGAAATGCAAGACTTTGTGGCCTGGGCTTGTGGCACAAGATCGCTCTTAGTTCCCCGAAGCTGTGCTTAAGCTCCTGATGACCTCATCCGGTCTCACAAATACGATAGAAGCCACGCCACCTACCAGGAGCAACACCGCGGCCAGCACGTACGCATTGTGCAATCCGATGGCCACCTGGTTTCCTGTCGTCTGAATCAGCACACCTGTTATAAAGGGAGCAAAGAAACCGGGCAGCGTAGAGAAAGCCACCACGACGCCCTGTACAGAACCCCGATTCGCTTCCGGCGTCACATCCAGTACGATGGCTGCCAGCAGGGGAATAGCAGCCCCTGCAGTAGCTGCAAGGATGAAAAAAGTAACGGCTCCCGGCGTTGAAGGTACACTCACAGCCAGGTAGAAGAAAATGGCGCCCATGATCAGCAGTGCCGCCACCAGTAAGACACGTGATCTGCGAACGCTTCCAGTGAGCCGGAAGGCGCGATCTGCGGACGCACCAAATACAAAGAGTGCGAGTCCTTGAAAGATCCAGGGTAGACTGACTCCTGCAATGTAGAGGGGATCGGTGAGTTTGAGGTGGAGGACGGTGACCAGGTAGACAGGAGTCCAACTGAGCAATAGCGCTGTTCCCCAATAAACGCTGAACGCCGCAAGTATGGAGAAGATGATGTTGCGCGAGAAGATGAGGGGAAGCACCTGCGACCAGCGTATTCTTTGGCGAGCCACATGCGCTTCATGTACAGGGGTACTCCCCTCTGCTGGGCGCTCTCGAGCTACCACTAGCCAGATGACCACCCAGAGAACACCAATGATGCCGAGAAGCGCAAAAGCCGCGCGCCACCCAACCATGACGATTACGAAGGTGAGCAACGGGGCAAAGACAGCAGGCCCGATCGAACTGCCAAGAGTCATCACAGCCAGGCCAAATGCGCGACGATCGGGAGGCAGCCAGGGAGCAGCTGCGGTAACTGAGGTCCCATAGGATGGACCCTCCCCTGCTCCCAGCCCAACACGTGTGAGGAGTAATGCTGGGAAAGAGGTGACGAACACAGTGGCAAATTGCACCAGGGCCCAGGTCATCGCAAGGAGTGCCAGGACTTTTTTCGTCCCAAACACGTCGGCCCACCTGGTCACCAGCACCGACGAGAGCGAGAACAACCAGAAGAGACTGCCACTGACCAGGCCATATTGGGCTGCACTCAGGTCGAGTTCCCTGATGATCGGTATCGCTGCCAGGCCAAGAACCGCTTTGTCAGCGAAGTTGATAGCCCCAAGAGAGAAGAGTAAAGCGATCATGACCCATCCGAACGGTGAGACGCGCGTTCGAGTCATGTCCTGGGCATCTCTTTCCATCAGCGGATTTCGTTGTACGCTTGCCTGAATCGGCTCAGTCATGTAGTTTTGCCTTTTGTGTCTTGTGGGGCTGATCACTCATTCATCTCTTTAAGATGAGGAATCCAGGCCCGCATTCTGATCACTCAGCAAAGCAGTACGCATTGACTATTGTTTCCCAGTACCCCTGAGCTTGCCTGGTCTCACTGCAGCGCTGCAGTCAGGCGAGAGACATTCTCAAACAGCTTCTCCTTGGCCGAGCGGGAATCCCACTCGTCCAGGTTTACTGGCCTGGATCTGCTCAGGTTCTGCGCCTCGACTTGCCGCAAGTCAGCTACCACACTCGGAGCATAGCAAATCAATGTCACTTCAAGGTTGAGCTGGAACGAGCGAATATCCAGGTTGCTCGATCCGATCACCGCGATATCGTCATCAATACTGATATGCTTGGAATGCAGCAGGATTGGCGCATTGTAGCGGTAGATCTTCACCCCGGCTTTGAGCAAATCCTCGTAATACGAGCGCTCAGCGTGGCTCACCAGGAACTGGTCGGACACCTCCGAGTTGACCAGCGTTACATCCACTCCACGCTCGGCTGCGCTGGTGATCGCTGTCATCAAGGCGTCATCGGGCACGAAGTAAGGATTGGTGATCACGAGGGTATGTTGTGCAGCATAGATGAGTGCAGTGAACAACTTCAGGTTGTTCTCGTTCTCGAAGCCCGAGCCGCTGGGAAGCACCTGGCAGAGCACATTACCAGCAACCTTTGGTTCGGGAGCTGTTTCTGGCGCGATTTGCTGATTGAGCAAGACGCCGGTTTCGGAATACCAGTCCGTGAGGAAAGCTGCTTCGAGCTCAGCAACCACAGGGCCACTGATGCGTGCCACTAACTCGTCATAGTAGATGGCATCCTTGCGGAAGTAGTTGCGCCTGATCAGGTTCTGCGACCCGGTGAAGCCGATCTGCCCGTCGATCGCTACAATCTTGCGGTGGTTGCGCAGGTCGATGCGTGTGTAATTGGCACCAAAGAAGTGTAATGGAAGGGACAGGTGCTGCTCGATGCCAGCAGCCGTGAGCCACTCACGAGTCTCCTTAAAATGCGGATACTTGCGAGAGCCCAGGTGATCGAGCAGCACGCGCACCTTAACACCGCGCTGCTGAGCCCGCTCCATGGCGGCGAAGACACCCTTGGTTTCCTCATCCTGGCTCAGTGCGAAGTATTCGATATGTACATACCTCTGGGCGCTGTCGATATCCTGGGCGATGCGCTCAAAGGCGCTCGGGTAGTCAGGGAGTAGTTCGACAGCATTACCTGCGAAGGCAGGCAGATCGCTCAGATTGGTGTTCAGCTTGACGAAAGGCTCAAACCGAGGCGGGATCGGTGGATCGAGCAGAGCAGCCAGATCTGGCTGCTGCCTGCCCTCGGCTACGGCTTTACTAATGAGGTCGTCCATGAGGTGTTGCCCGGTACGGCGACGCCTGGACAGTTTTGGGCTACCGAGGAGCAAGAAGATGATCAGCCCCAAATAAGGCAGTAGAAAGAGTAGCAGCAGCCAGGCGGTGGCCGACGAGGGCTTGCGGTTCACCGGGATGATGAACAGCATCACGAACGGGATGATCCAGCCGATGATGGCGATTATGGTAGTGATGGTGGCCCAATTCCAGAACATATAGACACCTTTCTCTTTGTGAAAATCCAGGAAAACTCGCTTCCATCAGGAAAGGAAAGTAGCACGGACGCTGGAAACTGCAGAGCACCTGGACCATTGCTACTAGTGTACTTGTCCTGGGATAAAAGCACATCCCCAAAACGCACTATTTTTGACCCTACGAACGAAACAAGCGTTACCTGAACTGGTAGAATTACCTAGTGCGTTTGCACCGGTAATCAGGAATCATCTTGTGAGAGAAAGAGATGATAACCAGGGTGCCAGTTCCTCAGCAGAAGCAGGTACCCTGGTTGTGTTCTTCACCTACTACCAACGCAGCTTAATTACGAGCGTCAAATGGGCGCAGGAAGACGGTTGGCTCGAAATTGAGGAATGCTGGTGGTACTATGTTCAAAATTGGGCCGAGTGCAGCCGCTTCCTGGTTCAGCAGACCAGGATTGGTAGAGCCGTCCCACCCTCCAGTATCCAGGCGATGGATAAGTGTTTGGAAGGCAGTCAGGGTCTCCGCAGGGGTGAAGGCACAGTGGCCGGCGCGGTGAACGAACACCTGGCGCAGCAGGCTGTTGTTCCCCTCAACGCGGACAACGCTCGCATATGCCTGCTCGTCCTGGTTGGCCACAAGCCCATCGCCAGTTGTATGCATTGTGAGGACAGGAATACTCAGGTTTCCATTGAAGATGATGTAGTTGCTCAGGTACTGCACTGCTTGTGGATCAGCTGTGATACGCGGAGCAGCTGCGAGGGTGCCCAGGTCCTTATTCAGATCCAGTCCAGCCTGCTTGTAGAGGGCCACTACTTCACTACTGTCCGCTGAAAGCTCCAGTTGCTTACGATAGTCGACACCGGTGTTCCAGGAGGGATTGCCAGCAGCACGAGCTTCGAGTTCGGCACGGGCAAAGAAGGCGAAACGGAAGTCAACCAGGCTTTCCCAGAGAAATTGATTCTGCTCCTGTGAAGTGAAGTCCTTGCTCGCGGGTTCAGTTGTGGTAGGGTTAAACCAGCCGGGAATGTCTGACAGGGCCGCTACCAGTGCGATGCGTGCTCTGCCTTCAGCGGTTTGTTGTGCTGCTGCAAGTATGCCCTCACCCTGAGCGAAGGTACCTGCAGGATTGGAAATATGAACGATTGGCAGTTTGTTCCCAGCCAGGAGCACGTCGAAGGAGGTTCCAGGTGCCCACACCACCCGCAAGCACGCTACACATGGGCAGTGCCCCCGCAAAACGACCAGGGAACAGTTGAACGAGGCCAGCTGTGATGATCCCACCCAGCGAATGGCCCCAGGCGATCGTGCGGGTGGGATTGCCACAGGTCGTATCGAAGACATCAAGCAAAGCGATCTGATCGTGGAACGCCTGTTGGAGTGCCCAGCCGGTCTGGCTGTAAGACGAGCCAGCAAGCGCATAGCCCTGCTGCAGGAGTGCAGCCCTGGTCAGAGGGTCACCGGCATCACGCGCGGGGTTGGGGTCGCCGGGAAACACATAACCGTGACTGTAGAGCACAAGCGTTCCATTCCAGTTCGATGGAACGGAAATAATGTAGCTAGCACCACCGGGTAGTGTACCCTGAAGTACGTTCGTTCCGTTGGGATTGACACAACTGCTTGTAGCAGCGTGGGCAACTCTGGTGGTAGTGACCAGCAAGCCACTCAGAAGCGTAAACAGCACAAGCAGGCAAAGTAGATACCGTTTCATTGGCTCAAACCTCATTTCTTCAGAAGCAGTCCAACAAATAGAGTACTACGAGCGGAACACGAAGACGAAGATATGCAGAGAAGCCTACTCTGTATTCTTCATTCCCCCAGGCCTGTGTAGTAGGCCCACCTGCGGCTAGATCACCTCACACTTAACCACTTGCTCACCACATCACATGATACAACAGCGCAATAGCAAAGTACAACAAATCGGCTCTGTAGTTGCCGATGCGTTTCTGCCAATGGAATAGCGGGTTGCAGCAAAGTGTTATAAGTATTGCAGCTAAATGACCAGTACTGTATCATAACAGTGGATAGGTCAGAACGTGAGGGGCGCAGGCGATTGCGCCTCTACAAGTTTTACATGTGGTAAGGGACATACGAATTTGCGCCACCTCTATGAGGGTATACCTTCATAAAGGTGAGCTTTGTCATGCCCATTGCGAGGTTTGTGTGACACTAAAAGGACTACTGACACTTTTAACACAGCGGCCAGAATTTCGCCGCCTTATACAGCGCATCCAAGAAGCCGGGGGGATACCGGCCCTCACCGGCATTACCGAAGCTGCGCGCCCCTATGTTATCGCCGCGCTTGCATCGGCCATCAGGCAGCCGCTACTCGTCGTCGTTGCCGATGAAACTCAGGCGAATGTAGTAGCGGATACACTCAAGGCGCTGGCACAGCAGCCCAATGACGTGCTGTACCTGCCAGATCGCGATGCACTGCCCTATGAGCGGCTAATCAGTGATGCGCAGACAACACAACAACGCATGAATGCCCTGATCTCTTTAACTGAGCGTGATCGCACCACGCTCGTTGTCTGTTCAGCGCGAGCGCTCACGCAACCCGTCATTCCCCCCCAGGAACTCTCGGCCTCACTCTATAGCCTGAAACCAGCACAGGAAGTCGATCTTACGTTGATGCTTGAGCACCTCTACAATCTTGGCTACGAACCAGTGACAGAGGTGGAAGAGCCGGGACAGTTTAGCCATCGCGGGGGTATTGTCGATTTGTTCCCACCTACGCTACCGCGCCCTGTGCGTGTTGAGTTTTTCGGTGACGAAATCGAATCGCTGCGTACCTTTGACCAGGCATCTCAGCGTTCGCTCAATCCTATTGCATCGTGTGTTATAAGCCCGGCTCCATGACGCTGAGGAACGCTGGAATCGGGATCTTGAAGAGTTGCGCCAGCAGCGCTCGTTTGACGATATCACCTTTTATCTGCCCTATCTGCACGCACAAGCCACTGTCCTGGATTATCTCCCTACCAGCGGCCTGGTCATACTCGATAATCCTGAGAGCATCCAACATCGCATCACAGAACTCGATGCCCAGGCACAGGAGTTGAAAGCACGCTTCGAGGGCGACCACGAGAACCCGGCACATCTACGCGATGCCCACATTACATGGAATAACCTGGAGCCGCGCTTGCAGCAACGCCGTCAATTGCGCTTCGCTGATATCCTCTCGGCCAGCGAGGGCGAGTTTGACGCCCGCCAGCAGGGTGGCACAGAACACCTGGTGCCCCCTTTTAGCAGCGCCAGTTCTTACGGCGGCCGGCTGCGTTCCTTTGTACAGGATTGCCGCAAGGCGCTCGATAGCCGTGAGCGTGTTGTCATCGTAACGGCGCAGGCCCGCCGGTTAGCTGAGGTGTTGGGCGATGATTCTATACTGGGCGATGCAACTATCCATGTGAGCCCTGGCACGAACATTAACGAGGAGCCAGAAAGTAGTACCCTTACACTTATACAGGGTCAGCTGGTGGAGGGATGGCAATCGCGTGAGATGGCCCTCCAAGTCTTCACCGACACCGAAATCTTTGGCTGGTCAAGACGACAGTACTCGCAGAGACGAAAGATCATTACGCCGGCCTCATTCCTGGCAGAGGTCAATCCAGGCGACTATGTAGTACACCAGGAATATGGTATCGGACGCTTCGAGGGACTCGTCAGGCTCGACAGTACTGGCGTCGAGCGCGAATACCTGCTCATTCACTATGCAGGCACTGATAGATTATACATTCCGACCGACCAGCTTGATCGCGTTACACGCTACATTGGCATGGGCGACGCTGTTCCAGCGCTCAGCAAACTGGGGACGACTGAGTGGACCCGCACCAAGACCAAAGTCAAAGAGAATGTGCGCGATATCGCACGCGACCTCTTACGTCTGTACAGCGCGAGAGAGGCGCTCGAGAGGCCTCCATATCCGCCGGATTCTGAGCAGCCCTGGCTTCACGAGTTGGAAGATGCTTTCCCATTTGAAGAGACGCCCGATCAAACCGAGGCTATCGAAGATATCAAGGCCGATATGCAGCGTCCACGACCTATGGATAGGCTGGTTTGTGGAGATGTTGGCTATGGTAAAACCGAAGTCGCTCTGCGTGCTGCTTTCAAAGCTGTTCTCGATCAGCGCCAGGTAGCCATCCTGGTCCCAACGACAGTTCTGGCTCTGCAGCACTTCAATACGTTCAAAGATCGGCTGAAACCCTTTCCTGTGCGTGTAGAGCTGCTCAGTCGCTTCCGTTCAGAGAAAGAGCAAAAGCAAATACTGGAAGACCTGGCGCTGGGCAGAGTAGATATTGTGATTGGTACGCATCGACTGCTACAGAAAGATGTCGTGTTCCTGAACCTTGGCCTGATGGTTATCGATGAAGAGCAGCGCTTTGGGGTTGCGCATAAGGAGCTACTCAAGCAGTTACGCAACCAGGTTGACGTACTGACCATGACTGCGACTCCCATTCCGCGCACGCTACATATGTCTTTGGTCAATGTGCGCGATATGAGTGTTATCGAAACTCCCCCTCAAGAACGCCTGCCAATTCGCACCGCTATACGCGAGTATGATGAGAGCCTGATCCGCGAAGCGATTCTACGCGAGATTGATAGAGGAGGACAGATATTCTTCGTGCATAACCGCGTGCATGGCATTCAGGTGATTGCGCAGAAACTCCAACGCCTCATTCCAGAGGCTCGCATTGTTGTCGGTCATGGGCAGATGCCGGAAGATCAACTGGAAAGGGTAATGATGGATTTCTCAAGCGGTGAGTATGACGTGCTCGTCTCAACCACCATCATTGAAAATGGATTGGATATTCCTAATGCCAATACAATCATTGTAAATAACGCAGCTCTCTTTGGCATGGCACAACTTTACCAGCTACGTGGTCGTGTTGGACGTGCTACGCAGCAGGCATACGCCTACTTTCTTTACAACAAGGACACGAAACTTACCCCTATCCAGGAGAAGCGTTTACGCGCTATCTTTGAGGCAACCGAGCTAGGTGCAGGCTTCCGTATCGCTATGAAAGACCTGGAGATTCGCGGCGCTGGTAACCTGTTAGGGCCGGAACAATCGGGCTTTATGAACTCGGTTGGCTTTGACCTATACAGTAAATTGCTTGCAGAATCGGTTGCAGAAGTAAAAGGCGAACGTGCTGAGGCCGTCATGCCGGGTGTGATTATCGATCTGCCACTTGATGCTTATCTACCCGATGAGTACATTGGAGACCGCACATTGAAAGTGAAATTCTATCAGCGCCTGGCAAACCTGAATCGCCCCGAACAGGTCGAAGCTATGGGTGCAGAACTCAGTGACCGTTTCGGCACACCACCTTTACCAGTAAAGAACTTGCTGGCCATGGTACGCCTAAAAGTAGAGGCGGCTACGTTAGGATTTGAAGCCATTTCTGCCAAAGATAATGAGTTCGTTCTAACAGTGAGGCGCACCGTCGTTCCCAATCGCATCGTCCTCTATCGCCGTTTCCATAACGAAGCCCGCGTGCAACAAGGAGTGATTCATATCCCTCGCCGCCTCTTGGGGTCAAACTGGATGGAACAACTCCGCGAATTGTTACCAGCGATTACAACAGCAGCATAGCAAGTTTATCGCGCCCATTGCCCGATTGATTGCGCTCCTGCAAGCTAAACAGCAACAAGGCCCTGTTCTTGCAGCTCCCCCAGGATCAGTTGAACCTCCTGGGCATTTTTACCTGTGCAACGTGAAAGGTCAGCAATGGTGCGACGACCATCCACTAGCATATAGATAAAGCGCTGGCGGCGGGTAAGTGGCAATGATAGCACATCTCGCTCAGCGCCTCGCTTTTGTGGCACAAGCCACTCAACCCCAGGAATATCCGTGGAAGATGAATTATTCGAATTACTTGTACCACGTTCCCTAGAACTGTTCCCATTCAGCGATGAATACTGTGGTAGAGGCGAAGAAACAGCGGCGGCGCTAGCAGCATCTCCTAGAGCAAGAGTGCCCGCAGGCTCGATGGTATCTTCAGCAGCACTGGTAATATAGATGTCACGCCACCTCAGCAGGTAGTTTAAAGCATCCTGGCCAATCAATTGTCCAACACGAGCGTAGACAGGTTGACCAGATTGAAGGTAAAGCTCGCCTAGCTCAACTCTTCCGCCCTGAGTATGCTCTATAGTCAACATGCCAGTTTGTCGCCTTATACGGGCCGACTCTAGCACATCATCCAAACGTTCTGCCTTACCTTTTGTTGCCATGACGCTCGATACCCCCTTTTGCTCTTTTCGCCTCTCAGATACGGAGATTATGCTCATAGTTATCGACGAACACCGAAGTAATAGGTATCACTCATCACGTCTCTGCCGGTTGTTTTTAATGTGATTTTTATCCGCCTCTATCGTGAGCGGCGCGTGTGCATTAAATAGAACATCATGGCCTGCTTGTAATCAAACATGCTGGCTTGTCCGCTCGCGATAATCTGATTGGAGAGATTGAGCAAGGTCGAGACAACTTGTAGTCGCGTCCCATCAAAATCATGCTCCTGGCTCAACAATTCAAGTAACTCAGAGGGTCCCTGGCCAGAAATATCTATACCAGCGTGCACAGCCTCTATACGCAACCACAT
>WNGD01006062.1_pt1 | contig 11608 bp, 7 predicted proteins | sample 5400671 | NCBI WGS metagenome assembly WNGD01 (sample SAMN13153369, study PRJNA577476) | soil metagenome | isolation source: 40 cm soil or saprolite under grassland replicate 2 | place: USA:California | collected 2016-06-15
GAGGCTTATACGAAGAAAGCCGTGGCCGAGAATCTTCTCGATCAGCAAGTGAGAGATATCGAGATCGGAAAGGCTCACGTCGGCATCGGCATGGTCTACCGCGGAAAGCTGGACAAGCCCGGCGCGGACTCGGTTGCCGCACATGACCAGGTCAGCGAGGGCTACCAAATCATCTCCGGGTCGGCCACGCTCGTCCTGGGTCCGGATATCGTCAACAGGCAGCGGCGTCCCGCGACGCAGCGGACTGTTGTCGAGTTCAACGGGCCGGGGAACAACGGATCGGAAATTCGGAACGGCGTGGCGCATCAGATCAAGGCTGGAGACGTCGTGGTCATTCCGGCGGGCACGGGCCACTGGTTCACGAAGATCGACGATCACATCAACTACCTGATGATTCGCTACGATCCCGACAAGGTCACGCCCCTAAGGAGCGAGGCGCAGTCGAAGGAGTACTTGTCCAAGCCCGCGCCGCGCTGAGCCGGAGCGTCAGGCTGCCCCACGCAACTCGGGAGTGTGGTGCTGTGAGTTTGAGCTAAGGGCTCGCCCAAAAATAATATGGCAGAATGCGGGCTCGAGATCCCCGGCCGGATTCAGGGCAGCGGATTCTGCCAGCCGATGTTCGATTATCCTTGGCAATCTGCCTGATTTCTACGAATAATGACCACTGAATGGCATCCACCCCATGCCGTAAGGAGAATGGATAATGAGCAACATTAAATTGAAGGTGAACGGGAGAACGCACACCCTGGATATCGACCCTTCGACGCCGCTGCTCTATATCCTGCGCAATGATCTCGGCTTGCAAGGTCCGCGCTTTGGTTGCGGACTTGGCCAGTGCGGGGCGTGCACAGTGATCATCAATGGCGCGGCGACTCGGTCGTGTATCACGCCGACTTCCACCGTTAAGGGCGAGGTCACCACGCTCGAAGGCCTGGCCAAAGAAGGCAGGCTACACCCCATCCAGCAGGCCTGGATTGACGAGCAGGTCCCGCAGTGCGGCTTCTGCCAAAACGGGCAAATCATGAATGCAAAGGTGCTGCTGGACCGGAATCCGAATCCGACGGATGCGCAGATCCGTGAGTGGATGGCCGGTATCCTGTGCCGCTGCATGACGTATTACCGCGTCCAGGCTGCCATCAAGCGGGCCGCGAAGGTGAAAGCGGCTGACGGGCCAGCTTTGATTAAGGAGGTGGTCGCATGACTCCCTTCACGAACATTCCGAAAGAAGTCGAAGAAGTGTTGGAGAAGTGGACCGGGACGACCTCCCGGAGGAACTTCCTCAAAAGCTCGGGCCTGTTCGTCGTAAGCTTCAGCGCCGCGGCCGTTGCCAGCGCCAGTCCACTCGCCACTGGGGCAAGGGGAGCGAGCGCCGAAGCGGCGCCCCAGGCTGCTGGTCCGTATCCCGACCCCAACTTCAGAGAACTCGATTCGTGGATCGTCATTCATGAGGACAACACGGCGACCTTCTATGTCGGAAAGACCGACTGTGGCCAGGGTACCGGGACGGCATTCCGGCAGATGATGTCCGATGAGCTGGACATCGCATTCAACAGAACCACCTGCATCATGGGCAGCACCGACATCACCGTCGACCAGGGCGGATCGGGCGGTTCGGATGCCATCCAAACCGATGGCTGGCCCATGCGGCGCGTGGCTGCCGAGGCCCGGCGAGTCCTGCTGGAGTTGGCATCCGTACGGTTTGGGGTGCCTGTCGATCAGCTCGCCGTCAGCGAGGGCGTGATTACTGTGAAAGCAGATCCCTCCAGGAAAGTCACCTACGGAGAACTGATCGGCGGAAAGAGGTTCAATGTCTCGCTGACGGGTAACAATATCGACGCGACCACCGGTGTGGCCAAGGTGAAGCCGGTCCAGGAACTCAAGATGGTCGGCCAGTCGCCCCAGCGCTATGACATCCCTGCCAAGGTGGACGGCTCGTTGAAATGGGCTGTGGATGTTCGGCTTCCCGGTATGGTTCATGCGCGCAACGTGAAACCGCCGGTGGCCGGCGCCAAGCTGATCAGCATCGACGAGTCTTCCGTTCGACGCGTACCTGGATTCATCAGGGTGGTGAGCCAGGGCAACTACGTCGCGGTTGTCTGCGAGCGGGAAGAGCAGGCGATCCGAGCGTCCAGAGAGCTCAAGGTCAACTGGCAGAAGCCGGCGACAGCATCCTTCCCGGCATCGGAAGACCTGTACAAATACATGCGCAACGCGACGCCCACCTCGAGCGCCAGGCCGAACGTTGTTGGGAACCCCGACGCAGCGCTGGCCGGCGCCGCGAAGGTCCTCGAAGCCGAATACGATTTCCCGTTCCAGGGGCACACGGCCTTCAGTCCGGCCCATGCCATGGCCGATCCGTCGAACGGTCTGATGACGATTTATTCCAATGACATGAAATCCTATGGTCTGCGAACAGGCGTCGCTGATTTTCTTGGGATGCCGCGGGACAAGGTGCGCGTCGTCTGGATGGAAGGCCCCCAGGGGTACGGCCGTACGGCCGCCGATGACGCGGGCTTCGAGGCGGCCTTCCTGGCCAAAGAAATCGGCCGGCCGGTTCGAGTGCAATGGATGAGGCACGAGGAGACGGCCTGGGATACCAAAGGCCCCGCATTTACATTCAAGATGCGCGGAGGACTGGATGCCCAGGGCAATCTCGTCGCGCTGGATTACAATGCTCAGGCCGCCGACTACAATCACCTCGGTTATAACGAGGCCGATACCGTACTGATCGCCCAGCTCATGGGAAAGAGACGCTCCACGCCGGCCCCTGGCAGCGCGGCCACGCCTTCGGACATGTACGCCATCCCGAACCGGCGAATGGCCACACAGGTCGTGGGCCTGCCCCTCGTTTGGGAGACGCCGCTTCGCACCGGAAACTTGCGGGATCCCAATGGTCCACAGGTAACCTTCGCCGCCGAATCGTTCATTGACGAACTGGCGGCGGCGGCGAAAGCCGACCCGGTCGAGTTTCGCTTGAGGCTCCTCACTGCCAGCACCACCGATGACAACGGGTTCAAGCGGGCGCGCTCCATCGCCGCGGTCAAGGCGGCGGCGGAGGCTTATGGCTGGGACACCCGTTCTTCACCGAAACCGCTCGGCACCGGAACCATTCTCACCGGTCGCGGTGTTTCGTACTCCTTCCGTAACCAAACAGTCATCGCAGAGATCGCCGAGGTCGAGGTGAATCGCGAAACCGGTCACGTTTGGGTGAAGCGTCTGGTCTGCGCGCACGACTGCGGACTGATTATCAACCCCGAGGCGCTGCGCCGCACCATCGAGGGCGGCATGCTCCACTCGATAAGCCGCACGCTCTACGAGGAAGTAAAGTTTGACACCGAAAAGGTCACCAGCATGGATTGGAACTCTCATCCCACGCTCACGCACGCCGACACGCCGGCCCGGATCGACGTCGTGCTGGTGAACGGAGATCCCAATCCGAGGCGGCCGGATCTTCCTCACTATGGAGCCGGCGAGGCGGCATGCAAACCCGCGATTGCGGCGGTCGCCAACGCGATCTACGATGCGACTGGCGTTCGTCTCCGCCGGGTTCCATTCAGAGACGGGCGCGTACTCGCAGCACTCCAGGCTGCACGAGTGTAACCCAAGGAAAAAGACTTATCCATGGCCCGCTGCGCCGATTCTGGCGCGGTGGGCTTTTTGTTTGGTGCGCCGGCCGCCGGACGGAACGGTCAATAACATTCTGACGTTTTCCTGGCCGGAAATATTCGAATCGTTTGACCCCCAAAATCGGTCGTGATACTTTCAACCACCCGAGGATAAAGCGCAAAGTGATTGGTGCAACCGCTCGTGCCATAACCCTGACATTCCTAATGCTTCTGGCGATGCAAGCCCCGGCGCAACAGCTTCCGGCTTATCGCGCGCCGCGCTTTCCCGGAACGCAAACCCCAGATTTGAACGGAATTTGGCAGGCGATGAACTCGGCCAATTGGGATCTCGAGCCTCATGCTGCGGGACCGGCGCCCTTTCCGGCGCTTATGGGCGTGATCGGCGCTGAGCCGGCTGGACAAGGCGTCGTCGAGGGTGGAAAGATCCCGTATCAGCCTTGGGCGGCGGCGAAGAAGAAAGAAAATTTTGAAAAGCGGCTGACTCATCCCACCACGCACGACCTCAACGACACAACGGGCGACCCCGAAGCCAAGTGCTATCTGCCAGGCGTTCCACGGGCCGCGTATATCGGCCTTCCCTTTCAGATCATTCAGACAGCCAAGCAGATCCTGCTCTCCTACGAGTTTGCCAGTGCGACGCGCATCGTCTATATGGATCGCAAGCCGAAGGCTCCTGCCGATTCCTGGATGGGCTGGTCCATCGGAGGTTGGGACGGTGACACGCTGGTCGTTGACGTAACCGCTCAGAACGATAAGACCTGGTTCGACCGGGCCGGAAATTTCCATAGCGATGCTTTGCATGTGGTGGAGCGTTATACGCCGTTGTCGCCATACCATTTGATGTACGAGGCCACGATCGAGGATCCGAAGGTGTTTGCGCGTCCTTGGAAAATCAGCATGCCTCTGTATCGACGTATGGAGCCGAACATCCAATCCTTGGAATTCAAGTGCGTAGAGTTCTCGGAAGAGTTCGTCTATGGACATTTAGTCGATAAGCCGAGCAAGTGAGACAAAGAGTATTGTAAAGAGGGCACGTAAACCGGTCGGAGGAGGCTTCCGATGAAGCATCGATTTCTTGCACGAATGAGCGCGCTGCCAGCAGTGGCCGGACTGGTGCTGTTGGCGCAAATGCCGGCTGCCGGCCGGCAGGCCGCAACAAGAGGAACCCAGAAAACTGCCGCGCCCGCATCCACCAGCTTTGCCGTGCCGCGCACCTCGTGGGGTGATCCGAACCTGGAGGGAGTGTATACGTTCGCTACCCTGACACCTTTCCAGCGGCCGGCTGCTCAGGCCAGTAAGGACGTACTGACGGAGGAAGAACAGAAGGCGCTGGAGGAGCAACTCAAGAAAAAGCAGGAGGAGAACATCGCCACGAACGAGCATTTCAGCTATAACGCGCTATGGTTCGCGAGCGACCAGGGGAGGCCCACAGGCCGCACATCGATTCTTATGGATCCGGAGGACGGCCGCTTGCCTCCATTGACGGAGCGGGGACAGAAACTGCGCGCGGAAATGCAGGCGCGCGCAGCCACGAAGCGCATCGGAAAGGACCAACTGGTCGACACGTGGGAGGACATTTCGACTTACAACCGCTGCCTCTCCCGTCCCATGCCGCGGGTCACACAAGAGTACAATCAGGGAGCCGAGATCCTGCAGACGCCTGGATACGTCACGATTTTCTACGAGAGCATGCACGATGTTCGCGTCATCCCGCTTGACGGCCGTCCGCATCTGGATTCCGGCATCCGCCTGTGGAATGGCGATTCCCGAGGCCACTGGGAAGGAGACACTCTGGTAGTCGACTGGACGAATTTCAGCGACAAGCAGAAGTCCGATGGGTCCGCTCCGTTCGGGGGTTTTCCGCAAGGCAACTTGCACGTCACCGAACGATTCCGGAAAGTGAATGCGAACACGCTCGATTACATGGTCACGGTGGAGGATCCAACGATCTGGACCAGGCCTTTCACATTCGAACTTCCCTGGAGAGGCGACGATCCGACGTATCGCGGCCCGGACGATCTTTTTGAGTACGCGTGTCACGAAGGCAACTACCGAATGATGGAGAACGCCATCACCGCAACGAAGGCAGTAAGGGCAGCCCAGTCCAGAAAGAAATAGGAGGGTGAATCCGATGAGTAGAACATTTCTTGGCGCGGCCGTGGCTGCTGGCGTGCTGCTGTTTGTGGTAATGGCGCCGGCATGGGCGCATCACTCCTTCGCCTCGGAATATGACGCCGATATGCCGGCAAAGATCCAGGGAACAGTGAAGAAAGTCGAATGGATCAATCCTCACAGTTGGATCACCATCGATGTGAAGGGTTCCGACGGTACGGTACAAACCTGGGAAATCGAAGCCGGCGCTCCGAATGCAATGTTCCGGAGAGGATTCAATAAGGATTCGCTGCCAATCGGAACGGAGATCGTCGTCACGGGGTATCTGGCGAAGAACGGTCTGAAGCGGATCAATGGCCGGGATCTCACACTCCCGGATGGGCGAAAGCTCTTCATGGCGACGTCGAATCCTTTTGAGCCGGATTCTGAAAAAAAGGATAAGTAGGCCGCGAGACGGAGCCCTATGCGAATTATTGCGTTGCTCCTTCTAGCCAGTCCGGCCATCGCACAGGCGCCTTTCCAGCCGGTGGCCACCATATCGGAGATCATGGTGGCCATTACGCTTCCGTACTCGGATGCGCTGCTCTATATCGAGCGGAATCCTCCGAAAAATGACAGGGATTGGGAGACGCTGCAGATGCAGGCGCTCATGCTTGCTGAATCCGGAAACCTCTTGATGATGAAAGGGCGCGCCAAGAATCAGGGACTGTGGATGAAGGACGCCAAGCTACTCGTGGAAGCGGGTGCCGCGGCCGTGAAAGCAACTCGAGCGAAGGACATTCAGGCAGTGCTCGCGTTGAACGAACAGATTGTCAGCTCCTGCATTGCTTGCCACACTCAATTCCGTCCCCGCAACCGCCAGCGGCGAGGAACGATCGACTGAACCTATCGCGGGTTTAATGGTGCGGGTCTACCGAACTTCACCTCGTCCACCGGGACATTCGTCTTTATCTCCTTCAGCATGATCGAATCGCGTCCGTCCAGCCATGCGTAGGTGATGCGGAATGGGAAAGCATCCTTCTTAGGACAAGTTTTTTGGCCGCGAATGACGCGAATGCCGCGAACCGGCGATCAACGATTCTTTTACGCGCCGGTTCGCGTCATTCGCGTCATTCGCGGCACAGAATCTGACGGACCTAAAAGAGGTATTTCATCGCGAACTGCATGATCCGCGGGTCACCGGCCATGAGAATCTTTCCAAAGTCCCGGCTGTTCAAAGCGAAAACGGGATTGTTTGGATTCAAATGGTTCGGCATGTTGAACGCTTCGGCGCGGAACTCTACGGACTGCCGCTCCGACACCCGGAACTTTCGGGTTAGACCCATGTTGAGTGTGATGAATCCCGGTCCCTGGATGTTCAGGGAAGCGTTGCCCCACACGCCATCGGCCGGTCGCGCGAAGGCCGCCGGATTCAGCCAGCCGTTGACGCCTTTATCGGGTAGATAAGGATCGGCGAGCACCTGGTTCGCGCGATCGTTACCAAATCCCGTACCCAATGATGTATTGAAGCCCGACATCACCGAGAAGTAAGTTCCGGACTGAATGCGGGCGATGCCCGATAGTTGCCACGCGCTGGCCAGCAGGCGAAGCAGATTGTTTGAAAACTGCGGCGTCTCGTACACCGTGGACGCATTGATACTATGCCGCGTGTCGCCGGGACAACCACCGCGTTCGTTCCGGCGACGGCCGGGAAAGACACCAGTCGAGGTCTGGGAACCTCCAGCCGCAAAAGGATCGGCGATACAGTGCGACCACGTGTAGTTCGCCTGTATGGTCACGCCTTTGCTGCGACGGCGCTGGACGGTAAGTAACATTCCGTTGTAGCTCGCGGTGCTTTCGTCGCCGAGTGTTGTGATATTCGCAAAGTACTGTCCTTCAGTTGGATTTGCCAGATTGAGGACTCGCCGCTGGTTTGTATTTCCGGTTGTCGAACAAGGACTGACCGTCTGGCCGTTGAGCATACAACTGGCTCCCGGAATGAAGATCGAGGGATTCGTTTCTGTCGCGCTTTGGCCGTGGATCGTGCTGTTCCCGATGTAATTCGCCGAGACCATCCAGTCGGTTCCCACCTGCCGTTGCAAACTCAGGTTCCATTGATGGACGTACGCTACTTTATTGTGCCACTTGAAATTGATGTAGAAGACGCTCTGCGGAAATACAACATTCGAGTTGAGCACTGTCGGAAACGGATTGCCTCCCGGATATCCCAACCACGGATCATCCAGTCCTCCCGCGGGATCGTTGCGCGTGACTTGATTCGCCCACGGGGCGCCGTTTCCAGCCCAGTGAAACATCGGAGGCAGGTCGTAAAATAATCCATACGCCGTTCGAACGGTCGTGCGGCCGTCGCCGCTGACATCCCACGCCAATCCCAGCCGCGGCGCAAACTTGAGCCAGGAATTTTCCACGTCGGTATTAAAGCCCGGATCGAGCGCGTCGCCCGTATACTGAAGTCCCGCGGGCGCATTCTTGAAGACCGTACTCCTGATCCCCTTATCAAACCATTCCCGTTCAAAGTGCATCGGCCGGCCCAGGTGATAGGGCAAGGTGTGCGGCTCCCATCGCACGCCTGGGCTAACAGTCAGGCGGGACGCTGCTTTCCAGGTGTCTTGTATGTACACACCGATGGAGTTCTGCCGGGTATTGGACATGACCGGGCTTCCCTGGACAAAAGCGGAAGCCTTGCCCAACAGGAAGTCGGACAACCCCAGGCCGGTAAAGTGGCCGTCGAAAGTTGTAGCAGGAAATACGGAAGAACCGACGCTGCCGTTGAGCATCTGATGGATCCAGCTCACGCCGAGCCCGATCTGGTGCCTGCCCCTCTCGAGACTAAGATCGTCGGCTAAATGATAGGACGTCGTGTTTTGGTGCCCGGGATTGGTGTTCGTGCCCAGGAGACTGAATCCAGTCATGACGGTCATGACCGTCATGTTCGGGACGCCCTCATAAACGCCCTTGGCCCCTAGAGACGTCAGATCGAAGGTTTTCGGAGCGAACTTCGGCAGGTACGACCAATTGACTGACCCATGAAACGAGCTTACTGCTCTTGGGCTAATTAGATAAATCTCGCCCAGTGCAAACGAATGCACATTCTGGATCAGATGTCCGTTAGCGCTCGTCAGCACATTCACGCCGTCATAATCCGCGGGCTGGTCCCGGTGCGCGTCGAAAAAGCGTCCGAACAGCGAGTGCCTGGCGTTTACCTGGTAATCCATTCTGCCCGTCGAGATCCATTCGTTCGTCTGAAGACGGCTTCCGAACCGGACTTCGCCGCACGGATCGTTGGTAGTGGGAAAGAGTTGATGATGCACCAGGTTCAACGCCACTTTTGAAAACTGCGAAGGATCGATCCTGTTGTCGATGAACGGAGAACGTAACATTACAGCTTTGCCGGCGTTGCATGCCGGCGAAGCAATTGTCGTAAAGTCTCCCGCGAGCATCGCCGGCGTCGGAATGTAAGCCCGGTTAGCCGAGGGCCGTGCCCGTTCCTTCGTACCTTGTTCGCCCGCGAAGAAAAACAGTTTGTTGCGGATGATCGGTCCTCCGACTGTTCCACCGAACTGATTACGTTTCAGACCATCGTTCGTAAGCGCGAATGCATTTCGAGCGTTGAGCGCGCCATTGCGCAAAAATTCAAAAAGATCTCCGTGAAAGTCGTTCGTGCCCGCTTTTGTTACCGCGTTTACCGCACCGGAGGAGTGGAAGCCGTACTGGGCCGCCAGGCCACTGGTTTCCACCTTGAACTCCTGCAATGCATCCGGAAACGGAAGCGGCAGATTCAGGTTATTGTAGGCATCGTTGTGGTTGGATCCGTCCAGGCGATAGGTCAGCCCAGCCTGCATCCCGCCTGCGACCTGGATGATGATCGTCGGGTAGTTTCGGCTGCCTGGATTCAACGTGCCCTGCGTCGACGTGGTCGCCACTCCCGACAGCAGGACCAACTCGGTGACCTGCCGTCCATTCAATGGCAGCTCCAGCACACGAGTGTTGTCGATCATTTGGCTGATGCCCGTGTTGCGTGTTTCCACAAGCGCGGCGTCGGCCTGAACTTCGACCGTTTCGGAAACCTGTCCCACTTCCATCAGGATATTAAGTACGGGGTTGCTGCCGACCTGCAGCACGATTCCCGTTTGCACATAGCTGCGGAAACCCGGCAGCGCCGCCTCTAAGCGATAAGGACCGATGGGCAGATTTGGCAAAATGTACAAGCCTGTCTCATTGGTAACGGCAGAGCGTGTTATCCCAGTGTCGGTTTGCGTGACCTTGACTTCAACTCCAGGCAAAATGGCACCGCTTTGATCGGTCACAACGCCACTGATTTGCGCCGTTGATTGCGCCATGACTTGCGTGCGCGCCAAGACGAACGACACCGCCACAATCGCAGCGATTGCTTTCAGGAAACGGATCCAGCCCTTCCTTCTTTGTCTGTCTTCCACCTGTCTCTCCATTACACGTCTCATAATGTTTCAGCGAAGGTCGTAGGCCTCTTGATCATGCTGAAGCGGATTGGCTGGTGGGTAAAACCGTCAAGGGTAGGCTTATACTTTCGCCTCGCTCAGATGAGTAGTTGCAATGAGCGCATTCTATGACGGCCCGCGTTGCAGTTCAACGAATTCCATTTGCTGATTTTCCGTCGTATACTGTCATCCAATTCCTTCTGGACAGTTCTTGAGGAGGCCAGTCATGCGGTCAATTGGAATTGCACTTTGCTGCCTGCTCCTGTTCTCTGCTGCGGCGTTTGGTCAGGGCGACCGCGGAACGACCGGTACAACCGTAACTTTTTATGGAGACGTTCTACCGATCTTGCAGGCTAGATGTCAGAGCTGCCACCGCCCAGGTGAGGTTGCGCCGATGTCCTTCCTCAGTTACCAAACCACGCGTCCATGGGCCAAGGCGATGAAAGCGGCGGTTATCGAAAGAAAAATGCCCCCGGGTGGCCTCGATCCGCAATATGGGCATTTCGTCGATAATTTCAGCCTGACGCAGAGCGAGATCGACACCATTGCTAAATGGGCCGATGGCGGTGCGGTTGAAGGCGACACCAAAGATGCTCCTCCTCCAGAGCAATGGGTGGAGGGCTGGCGCTCGAACCCAGACGTTGTCATAGAAGTGCCCCCATTCGACGTGCCGGCGAGAGGCTGGGTTGAGAACACGATCATGGTGCTACCCAACCCGTTTAAGAAAGATACCTGGGTGACAAGCATCGAAATTCGCCCTGGCGTACCTGCGGTCATGCATCACGCCGGTGTCCGCTTTGCACCTCATATGGATGGTGTGAAGTATGGCCAATTTTTCTGGTCCGACATCAAGCGAGATGAGGCCGGGGTCCACATCCCAGGACAGCCGAGACCCCAGCGGGTCACATTTTGCAGCGATGATTCTAGTAAGGTGTGTCCTGCCCCCGAGACCGACCTGATTCCTGACGGCGCTGCTGCAGGCTTTGAGGGTTTCTACAGGCCGGGTGCTGCCCCTCTGGATTATGCCTACTATAAGACGGCATATCTAATCCCGGCGAACACCGACGTGGTCCTCAGCCTTCACTGGACTCCGATCGGCAAGGCCGTTACCGATGTCACGAAGATTGGATTCGTAGTCGCAAAACAAGAACCTCAACGGCAGTTAAGCATGAGGGCTTTAAAGCCCAGGGGTAATGATGGCTGGAATGATCGGCAGCGATGGCGCATTCCCGCGGGAGATTCCAATTGGGAGGCGCCTCCAAAAGACGTGATCTTCAACATGGATGCTGAACTGGCCGTGATGAGTATCCATATGCATGAACACGGCAAGGACATGAAGTACATGTTGATGTATCCGGACGGGAAAGTTGAAACGATACTGAATCAGCCGCACTATGATTTCAACTGGCAGAT
>WNGD01010880.1_pt1 | contig 11608 bp, 11 predicted proteins | sample 5400671 | NCBI WGS metagenome assembly WNGD01 (sample SAMN13153369, study PRJNA577476) | soil metagenome | isolation source: 40 cm soil or saprolite under grassland replicate 2 | place: USA:California | collected 2016-06-15
GTTAGTTTGCCGAAATTGAATCTGCATTATGCGCTGCGCCAATGAAAGCCGCATAGAGCAAGTTAGTATCGGCCCGCGCTGGATTGATAGCCCGCATGCCGTAGCACAGGCTGCTGTTCCGGTTACGATGCCAACCCCAAATGTGCTGAAAACGGCTTTGCGTAGATTTGTGGGTACAACGACTGGCAGCCCTTCAGTTAGCGAAGAAGTCACGGAAATTCTGCATTTCCGGCGGACGCTGCGTCCTCCGTCCAGATTCACTCGGCCAAGCGATAGATTTTCGAACTCTGTGCCTAGGTCGCCACTCATGAAGGCCCGTGATGCAAGGCCCTTCAGCTCCGTACTGATTCAGCACAGTCCAGAGCTTCGGAGAAAAGAGGTCGAACAGAGAAAGCCGTAACGGTGAACCAACATTGTCAGTCCAGAGGTCCCATCTAGGAAGCCCGCCACTTCTGAAGTTCTGCGCCATACGGCCATTGTCGGAGAATGTTCGACACGTTGGCGCTGGCGGAGGGAGAGGAACTGGAATCCAACATTCTCCACATGTGCGAGTTCCGGCTTTCCGGCTCGGCATGTAGGTCGTGCCCCGTAATTGGCGGCTGCTCGTTGCCTGAGCCGACATTTTCATTAAAGGCAAGCACTCGGCCACCGGCGAATGATCGAGTCATCTGAAAGGGTGGCATCATATTTTGTACTCAACGTACTGGCACCACGAACACACAGCGGCTCGAAAATGTCTGACAAAAGACAAAATTTATTCACACGCGGTAAAATCCGCGTGGACGAGGTTTTCGACAGGCACAGCGCCGAAATCCCTGATTCGAACTGGAGAATTAGAGAAGCCTGCGTACGAGGACCGAAAGGGCCGCGCCGACCGCCTGCGTTCGCACAGCATCGCGGTCGCCCGAGAATACATGTCGTTCGACCAACGTGTCTGAGCCTTTCCGCGCTGACGCCACATAGACTGTGCCGACGGGATTCTTCTCATTCCCGCCGCCCGGTCCGGCGTACCCCGTCACCGCCACTGCAACGCCGGCACTGGAATGGATCAGAGCACCCTCAGCGAGCCCCTTCGTGACTTCCGCGCTCACCGCCCCATGGTGTTTCGAGATTGCTTCTGGAACACCGAGTCCGGTGGCCTTAGCCAAATCATGATAAAGTACGAAACCGCGCTCGAAAATCCTTGAAGCACCGGGAACCGAGGTCAGGCAACTCGACACCAGCCCTGCGGTGCAGGTCTCGGCAGTGACGATGCGAATGTCCTTGGCTCTAGCAAGATCGAGGGCCTGCTTGGCCTGGTCAAGTAGTTCCCGTGAAAACACTGCGCTCCTCGAGATTCTATTTCGCAGCGGCCCGCAGCCGCTCGATGGTGCGGATCGCGCTCGGCTTTATGTCCTGCACGTCGAGGCTGATGTCGACCGCCCTGATGCTGTGGGTAAGGTCGCCGACCGAGATCACGTCCACTCCCGTCTCGGCGATCGGCACGATGGTCTTCTCGTTGATGCCACCGGAGGCTTCGGTGATCGCCCGCTTGTCGACGAGCTTCAATCCTGCATTGATCTCATCGAGGTCCATGTTGTCGAACATGATCACCTCGACCCCGCAATCGAGCGCATCCTGAACCATTTCGAGCGTCTCGCATTCGACTTCGAACTTGAAGGTGTGCTGGGCGTGCGCCCGGAGCGTCTCGACAGCATTGCGGATGCCGCCGGCGATCTTGATGTGATTGTCCTTCACCAGCACGCAGTTATGCAGGCTGAAGATGTGGTTGTGCGCGCCGCCAACCCGCACGGCGTATTTCTGCAGCATGCGAAGGCCCGGCCAACCCTTGCGGGTATCGGTGACCCGCACGTTCGTGTGCTTCACCAAGTCGACGTAGCGCCGCGTCTTGGTCGCGATGCCTGACATCTGCTGAACCCAGTCAAGGGCGCAGCGCTCGATCATGAAGAACGTGGAAGCCTTGGCCCTAATCTTCAGCAGGATCTTACCCGGATCCATGTCGTCGCCGTCCACGGCCATATGCTCGACGTGCGCATCGGGATCGACGGTTTTGATGGTTTCGTCCGCCAGCAGCAGGCCGCAGACCACGCCGTTGCCCTTGGCATAGATCTGTCCGGTCTGGACGGGATCGTCCCCGACCAGGAAGCCGCCGGTGGTGTCGCCGGGACCGATCTCCTCCCGCAGCGCCTGTTCGACGTAGGGTCGGATCATGAAGCGATTGAGCTGCATGTGCTCTTCCTTCTTGCCAAAGCCCCGAACCGCGACGCGCCTTCACCTGGACAGCAAGTTACGATATGGCTTTCCGTCTTTCATGATGAGATGCAGTCGATCTCGGTGCTGCAGGACTGCAATGTCTTGTAGAGGATCGCCATCGACCACCAGGACGTCTGCGACCCTGCCGGGCGCGAGCGCGCCGAGCTCGGGCCGCTCGATGCACCGAGCCGCCCCGCTAGTTGAGGAAACGATTACCTCCATTTCCGACATTCCCAGCCACTTTACCATGAATTCCATTTCGACAAGATTCTCGCCGACGAGCAGGCGATGCGACTGGTCGGTGCCCATCGCGACCTTGATGCCGCGCTTGACCGCCTCTTTCCAGAGCGGGATTTGCTTCTGCATGGCCTGGTAGATGGCTGCGTCTTTGTCGTCCTCCTTGGCGAGCTGCTGGCTGCTCCAGGCCGGATCGTTCTTCCGTCGCTCGACGGACAGCGGCACCAGCGCAATGGTCGGCACCCACCAGATGCCGCGCTCGATCATCTGGTCGACGCACTGCTCGTCCATGAACCAGCCGTGTTCGAGCGAATAGATATCGGCGCATAGCGCGTTGCGGATGCCGTCGAGGCCCTCGGCGTGCACGGCAACGCGCTTGCGTTTCGCCGCGGCTTCGGCGACCGCGGTGCGGATCTCATCGGCGGCGAATTGCGGCTCGTCCCAGCTGTCAGTCAGCGAGGTGATCCCGCCGGTTGTGCAGATCTTGATGAAATCCGCGCCGGCCATCAGGAGCGTGCGGACGAGCTTGCGCATCTCATCCGGCCCATCGCACACGCCGCTCGGCAGCCAGGCCCGTTTTTGGAGCCGGACGCCAGCCGGCACCCAGGAATCGCCGTGCCCTCCCGTCTGCGAGATCATGACGATCGAGATCAGGAGACGCGGGCCCTTGATCAATCCGTCGGCGATCGCTTCGCGAAACCCGGCGTCGGCGCCGCCCATGTCACGGGCAGTTGTCACGCCGCAGGCGAGGGTCTCCTCGAGGATATGGGTCGAGCGCAGCACGTTATAGGTCGGCGTATTAGTGAGATGCTTGCGGATGTCGCGTGCCCTGTAGGTAGAGTGGACGTGGCAATCGATCATGCCCGGCAGAACGGTTCGACCGGCCGCATCGGCTACTCTCGCACCACGGGGAATCGACACGTCCGAGTCCTTGCCGACCGCAGTGATGCGATCGCGCTCGATCAGGATCGATGTCAGAGCTTACTTGCCTTGTCTCCACCGCACCGGGTGGACCTTAGGATCCGGCGGCGGCATGAAGTGCCTTTCGACCACGTCGGGAGCGTAGGTCTGCATCGGCTCGTAGATGGGGACCGGAAACTCGCTGCTGACCACGCCCTTGCCGATGAAATAGGTCTGTACCGCCTGGTGGTCGTAGGCCCTCAGCGTGATCTTTCCCTTAATCGTGTCGAATTGCTTCCCCTCGAGAGCCTCGATCACCGGATCGGCATCGATGCTTTTGGCGTTGGCGATGCCGGTGAACAGGACCTGCACGCCGATGTAATGCACGCCAGCGGCTTCCGAGTAGGCGCCGTACTTGTCGAGATATGCCTTCACGAATGCTTTGCTCTCGGGCGAAGGCCAGTTCGGGTACCATGTGATGAAGGAGTATGTGCCGTCGAACACGCCCGCCTGCATTCCGGTGACTTGCTCGGTATTGGCCACGGCGAGGCCGAGCGCCATCCGCGACTTGAGCCCCATGCTGACGGCCTGGTTCAGCGCAACGGTCGCATCGCGGCCGTACTCGACCATCCACAGCACGTCCGGATTTCCGGTCGAGGCTTGCTGCAGGTGCGATACGAAGTCGCTCGTGCCAAGGGCGGGAAAGGCTTCCGCAACGATCGTGCCGCCATGCTGCGGCACAAGTCGACGCAAGTGATTGGCGTAGTCCTGGCCATAGGCGTAGTCGGCGGCCATTACCCCCCATTTTTTGCCAACGGATTTCGTCATGTAGTCGACGGCAACCGCCGCCTGAATATAGGCATTGCTATACGTGCGGAACTGGTAACGCGTGCCGCGACTACCGGTGACGGCTTCCGGTGAGCTATACGGTGTCATCATCACCGTCTTTTCCCGCTCGGCAACTTCGAGGAGCGCCAGGGTGGAAGCCCCACTGATTTCACCCATCAGGAATTTGCAGCCATCCTGCTGGATCAGCTTAGTCGCCTTCACGACGGCCGTTTGCGGTCTGAGCTGCGAATCCTCGACGAGGATCTGGACTTGGCGGCCGAGCAACCCGCCCTGTGCGTTCGTCTGCTGAGCCAGGAGTTGAATTCCTTGCGCGGCTGCTGTCCCCTGCGCTGCATAGGCGCCGGAAAGCGGCAACACCACTCCGATCTTGATCGGCGACTTGTCCTGCGCGAAGACGCGTGGAATGACGGCTGCGCTCGCAAGCGATGTTGCACCAGCCACCCCGAGAGCCTTGAGCGCCTGGCGGCGGGTCAATCTGATCGACACTTTGAGGCCCGCCATTGTTCTCTCCTTCACCAGGCTAGCCGGAACGGTCGGTTCGTTGGCGTGGTTCAACCCACGAGTTCGGTACGATGCTTCGAACGGCTCCATGCGCGTTTGAAGCGCGCAAAAATACCGACAAGTCCTCCCGGCTCGAAGACAATGATGAGAAAGAATATCATCCCCATGAACAGCGGCCAGTGTTCTCCGAGCTTGGCCAATGCCACGCCGCCGATGACCGCGCCACTCGCCGACCAGCTCGAAATAAAATCGCGCAAGATCACGAAGACCGCCGCGCCCAACACCGGACCGTAAAACGCACCTGAACCGCCAATGACGGTCATTATGATGACCTGTCCAGAGAAAGTCCAGAACAGCAGGTCGGGAGAGACGAACTGGATAAACGGCGAGTAGAGCGCTCCGGCAAGTCCGCTGAACGCGCCAGAGAGAATGAACGTCAACGCGCGATACGCGTTGGTGTTGTAGCCGATCTGTCGCGCACGCCTTTCGTTTTGATGAATCGCCTGCACCACACGCCCCGCGGGAGAATGCACAATCCTGTACAACGCGACAAGCGCAATGGTGACGATCACAAACGCGAACACTGCGTAGCTGACCGGAGAGCTCAGCAAGACGGGACGCGAGACCGGCAAGCCGTTGTCTCCGCCGGTGAAACTCGTCCACTTGATTGCAGCCACGTACACTACCTCCGCCAGGACGAAGGTGAGCACCGCATAATAGACCCTTCGGGTCCGGCGGATGATGATACTCACCAGCGCCGCGAACAGACACGCAACCATTATTCCTCCAACGATGTTGAAACCGAATGGTAGGTTGAATTCGCGGGCAAGGAGCGGGACGCCGAATGCGCCCAATCCGAAGAAAGCCGCGTGACCGAACGAAATCTCCCCCATGTAGCCGTACACGAGATTGTACGACACGGCCCAGAGCGTGAGGATGATGACTTCGGTCGCAAGCGTGGCGGTGTAGGGGCTGACTGGTGCGACCGCTAGCACGATGCCAAACACGAGCCAGGCGCAGGACCACAGCGAGGCGCGAAGGCGGTTGTTCATCGCCCCTCTGCCCGCCCGAAAATCCCGGCTGGCCAAACGAGAAACACTGCCGCCATGATGCAAATCGTGAGAACGTCTGAGTACTTGCCTACCGCGAGCAAGCCCAGGCTCGACGCCTCGCTCAGGATGATCGCAGCCAGGATCGTACCCCGCAGGCTGCCCAAGCCGCCGGCGGTCACGACCAGAAAGGCCACCGTGATCAGCTCTTCACCCATGCTCGGGTGAACGCTGAAGATCGGTGCCGCCAGGGCGCCTGCCAATGCGGCGAGCGCGCTGCCGCCTGCGAACACCATCGTTGAAACGGCCCTGGTGTTGACGCGCAACAACGCGGCCATTTCCGGATCTTCGGAGGCCGCGCGGATCAACACCCCCAACTGCGTCTTCGCGAGCAACGTGCCGATCCCCAGGCATACCAGCAGTGCAGCAAAGATCAGGAACAGCCGGTAAGACGGGATCACGAATGGACCAAGGTTGACCGTCTGCGCGAACGCAGCCGGAAGGCTGACCGCATAGGCATCGTTTCCCGCAACCAGGCGAATGATCTGCTCGATGACGAGCGCGAGCGCGAACGTTGCGAGGAACTGAATCAGGTGCGGTCGATCGGCGAGCGGCCGGATCGAGATATGCTCGACCAGCACGCCGATGAGCGCGACCACCAGCGGCGCGATCGCGAGCGCCCACCAGAAGCTGCCGGTGAGCTTCACCAACAGATAGCCGAAATACGCGCCCAAGGCGTACAAGACGCCGTGGGTGAAGTTGAGCACTTTCATCATCCCGAAGATCATCGTCAGGCCGAGCGATACCAGCACGTAGATGGCAGCGGTGCTCAGGCCCAGGATGAGCTGATTGCCGATGCTCATCCAGGTCATGCGGCAACCCCGAGATATTGCTCGATCAGCGCGGGATTTTGCCGCAGGGCGTCCGAGGTGCCGTGAAACACGACGCAACCGTGATCCATCACGTAATGATGGTCCGCAATCTGCATCAACCATTTGAGATTCTGGTCCACCAGCAACACCGTCATCTTGCCGCGCAAATCCTGCAACGTCTTCTCGATGCGCTCGGCAATGACCGGCGCCAGTCCTTCCAGCGGCTCATCGATCAGTACGAGCCGTGGATGCGCCACCAGCGCGCGCGCAATGGCCAGCATCTGCTGCTCACCGCCGGAGAGCTGATCGCCTGGACGCCGCAGGTAGTTCCGTAAGCCAGGAAACCATTCGATCGCTTCTGCAATCGCGTCGCTGCGGCCGCCGGCAGCTAGCAGAATATTCTCGGCAACGCTCAAACTGCTGAAGATGCGGCGATCCTCGGGCACCATGGCGATGCCGCGGCGGGCAATCTCATGGGTTCGCAGGCCGGTGAGGCTCTCACCGGCAAATGATACCCGGCCCGCGCGCACTGGGACGAGACCGAACACGGATTTCAGGGTGGTCGTCTTGCCGACGCCGTTTCGCCCCATGAGCGAGACGATCGTGCCGGCTGTCACCCGCAGGCTTACGCCTTGCAGCACATGGCTCAAACCGTAATGGGCATGGACGTCATCGAGTTGCAGGAGTGCTTCACCGTCATTCATAGAGACTGCCTAGGTATGCGTGCCGCACTTCCTCGCTGGCGCGAATTTCGGCCGGAGTGCCTTCAGCGATCACCTGGCCGGACTGCATCACGATGACCGACTGCGAAATCCCCATGACGAATTCCATGTTGTGCTCCACGAACAGGACCGTCCGTGTCGCTGAAATATTGCGGATGAGCTCCATCGTCGAACGGGCTTCCTCGCGCGACATGCCGGCGGTGGGCTCGTCGAGCAGAACCAGTTCGGGATCCGTTGCGAGAACGATACCGATTTCCAACCGGCGTTGATCACCGTGGGATAAGCTGCTGGCCAGCGTGGCACGGTACTTGGTCAATCCGATCGTCGCCAGAGCTTGTTCGGCGATCTCGGTGGTCTCGGACAATCGGCTGGCGCTCGAAACGATATCGAAATTGACATGGCGCTTCGACTGCACGGCGATCCGCACGTTCTCCAATACGGTCAAGCCGCGGAACACGTTGGTGATCTGAAACGAGCGCCCGATGCCGACGTGCGCGAGCACATGCATCGGATAGTGCGCAATATCTTCGCCCCGATAGACAATTCGACCGCGCGACGGCTTGATCTCGCCGGACAGCATATTGAACAGTGTAGTCTTGCCGGCACCGTTCGGGCCGATGATCGCCTTCAGCTCCCCGCGGCGTACCGCGAGCGAGACCTCACGTACGGCGGTGAAATGCCTGAAGTCTTTCCCGACGCCCTCGACGGAAAGCAGCACGTCCTGGGCTGGACCGATTGCCTCAGCCGATCGAGCCATGGCGCGGACCTGGAGCTCCGATCACTGAGCGAACTCCACAAAGACGTTCTTGACTTCAGTGTAGAGGGACAGCGCGTACATACCAAGCTCGCGCCCCAGCCCTGATTTCTTGAAGCCGCCGAACGGCGCATAGGTTCCGTACCGACTGGCGCTGCCATGCGAGTTGATGCTGACCATCCCGGTGCGCAACCCGCGCGCGACGCGCAGCGCCCGGCCCACATCGCGCGTCCATACCGAGGCGTTTAGCCCGTAGTCGCTGTCATTCGCAAGGCGCAGGGCCTCGTCCTCGGTCGTAAACGGGATGACCACGACCACCGGGCCAAAAACCTCCTCGCGCGCGATGCTCATGCCATTGTCGACGCCCGTCATGATCGTCGGCGCGAAATACGGCCCTTGTGACATATTGCGCGGGCGATCGCCGCCGCAAATCATGCGGGCGCCCTCGCCGAGGCCCGCTTCGACCAAATTCTTGACGTTACGCCACTGACTGTTGGACACGAGCGGTCCCATCTCGGTTTCCGGCTCCATCGGATCGCCCACCCGGTATTGCTCCGTCGCACGGGTGAATGCGTCGACGAACGCATCGTGCAGCGTCCGTTCCACGAACAAGCGCGTGCGCGCCGAACAGCTCTGGCCGGCATTTCCAAATCCGCCCTTGACGGCGGCGGTCGCGGCCTTTGCTACATCGGCATCGGCGAAGACGATGTTCGGGCTCTTGCCGCCGAGCTCGAGCGAAACGCGCTTGATCCCGTCGGCTGCGACCTTGAGCAAGCTCACGCCGGTGCGCGTCTCTCCGGTGAAGGCGACCTTGTCGATCAGCGGATGCCGCACCATGTACTCGCCGATTTTTGCGCCTGGTCCCGGCAGTACGTTGAGCACCCCGCCAGGCACGCCGGCGTCCATTGCGAGCCGACCCAACAGCAGCGATGTGAGCGGTGTATAGCTCGCCGGCTTGAGGATGACGGCGCAACCGGCCGCGAGCGCCGGCGCGACCTTCCAGGCTGCTGCGAGGAATGGGAAATTCCAGGGTGTAATTTGCGCCACGACCCCCACGGGCTCGCGCAGTGTAAAGTCGAGCACGCCATCGCCCATCGGGATGGTCTCGCCAAAGAACTTGTCCATGGCACCGGCATAATAGTCGAACACGCGGGCGGCGGCTTCGACCTCGTTGCGAGAGTTGGCGATCGTCTTGCCGCCGCTACGCGTCTCGACCTCGGCAATGGCGTTCAAGTCGCGGCGGATGGAATCGGCAATGCTTCGCAGAATACGGCCGCGCTCGAACGGAACCATCTTCGGCCACGGTCCGTGATCGAACGCGCGACGCGCCGCGGCTGCGGCGGCGTTAACATCCTGCGTGCCGGAACGAGCGACCGTGGCGTAACGGCCGCCGTCCAACGGACTTACGACGTCGAAGGTCTCGCCGGTTGCGCTGCCCGTGAACTTGCCGTCCACCAGCAGCCTGGTCTCGAGCTCCATTGCGCCGGCTGACCTCATGCTGCGTGGGGCTTGACCCAATTCAAAATCTCCCTGAGGTCAGAAATGGTCATGTCCGCATGCGCGGTTGCCGTCGGATGCCCCGTGAACCATACCGTACGTAAGCCCAGCGCCTTCGGCCCGATGACGTCGTTGTCGAGATCGTCACCGACGAACACCGTCTCCTGCGGTCGAGCACCGATTTGTTCCAGCGCAGTCTGGTAGACGCTCGGATGCGGCTTCAGCCATCCAAATTCTCCGGACACCACGATCGCCGAAAAATAGTGGCGCAAACCGAAGCGCTCCAACGTTTCGCTCACGACCGGCTGGTAGGGATAGTTCGAAACGACGACGAGGCGCACATGCTTTGCGAGTTCCGGAACGACCTCCGTTGCGCCATCGATCACCTGTGCCTCGCGAACAACATGTTTCGCGAAGGGAACGACGAGATGCGCGAGGTCAGAAGCCTGTAGCTTTTGCGTTGCCCCGGCAAGCTGGAGCGCGTGCACGAATCGGTCTTCGAAACGGTGCTCCCGGCGCGTTTCTTGGGAGCGCTTGATGTGAGTGCGGGTCGCTTCTACGTATGCATCACGAAAGCGCGGCCAGGGGACCCCGTAATCCAGCAAAGCTGGCCTGCCATTGCTGTCAGGCTCGAAGTAAATCTGCTCGAGGCAGGCGATGTGCCGCTCGACGGTATTGAACATGTTGGGAACGAGAACGAGGGTTTCGCCCCAATCGAACAGCACGGCCTTGATGGGGTGCGACATGCAGGCCCCTTGAGCCGGCTCAGGCAAACCGCAGCGCTTCGCCCGCGAGCCGTCGCGCGGCTTCTGCCGGATTCGCGGCGTCGTAGATCGCGCGGCCGACGACCGCATAGAGATCGCAGCCGGGAGCCGCCGAAAATGTCTCGGCAATCGAGCCTCCCAGCGCACCGATACCGGGGATGAACAGTGCGGGCCGCTCGATCTTCTCCACCAGCCAGCCCGCATGATGCGCAACCTTCACGGCCGTGTTGCCAGGGATGACGAAGTGATCGACGCCGATCTCGATCGCCTTGCGGAAGATCTTGTCCAACGCATCGTCGATCACGTAGCCGCCACCACTGGCATTATAGTCCGGAAACGGCAAATCGCCTCCAACAATTGGCAACAGGCGGTTCACATAGGCGCTTCCGGCAAACTCGACGACGGCGCGAGGACCCGCGATAGGAAACAGAATCAGACCGTCAACGCCTGCCTCCTTGCATGTGGCGGAGAATTTCGGCGCCATGTCGGGCACATCAGGGCCCGCCTTTTGATGATCATAAATAAGCGGCAAGTCGGTCACCGAATGCAGAGACTTGACCGCGCCGCCGAGCCCCAGCCGCAGAGTTGCTGTCAGGCCGACTTTGTATCCGACGATTCCCTCGACTGCGGTCGTCTGCTCAACGACCCGACGCATTTGATTAAGGGATTCCATGTCGAGCGCGATCAAGATGCCGTGCGTCGATCGCAGGCGCACATCATGCCATTTTCTGATGGCAGCGCGCGCAATTCTTCCGTCAGCCAGCCGGCATGTCTCGTCCGGCATGGGATAGGACACGGCTTTATTCATCGTGAACCCCAAACCGTGCTATGCCGGTATCGACCTTTAGCTTCAAGATTGATCTCAACTAATTCATGTTTCTTCTTTGATCCGCATGTGGCGGTCAAGCGGCGAGCTGCCCCACTATTCCCTTATCATAGCATGCCGATGTCACGTCCCCAGCCGGAGCGCCGACCCTTCTGGAAAAAAGCCGAGGAACTGCAGGGCTGGCCTGGCGCGCCATGTGAAGATCGTTGGTGAACGACGGGTCGGCAAGCGTTCGTGCGAAAAGCTGCCCTCCGAGACTTTCGGGTCGCTCAATGAGCGCGCAAAATTGATGGTTCACGCGTACCAGTGAATAGCCGGGTGCCAAAGAGACTACAATTTAATCCGCCGACCCAGGGCGGCGTATCGCCGTCGAGAAGGTAGGCT
>WNGD01013841.1_pt1 | contig 11608 bp, 13 predicted proteins | sample 5400671 | NCBI WGS metagenome assembly WNGD01 (sample SAMN13153369, study PRJNA577476) | soil metagenome | isolation source: 40 cm soil or saprolite under grassland replicate 2 | place: USA:California | collected 2016-06-15
CAAGTATGGGCGATTGCCGACGCGGCAGGACGTGCAGTCGAACCCGCCGGGGATCATCGCGATGTTGACCCAGAAGCAAGTCATCACCGTGCTGATGAGCCCCGACGAGGAGCGCAAATGGCAGCGGCTTTTCGATCAACTGTTCAAGGGACGGTGAGTCCGCGTGCGTACCCGGCGGGGGAATCGGGCGTGAGCGTTGCCAATAATCGTTTGTACGATTTACCCCGCGTCGTAACTGTCGGCCGGTTGGCTGCCCTCGCGAGCCTGCCAAACCTCATGCTCGTGGGCTGCGTCGTTGTCGTGGTTTGGCTCGTCTTTGTTCCGCTATCGGCGCTCCTTTATAACGCATTCACCGAAGACACCGGATTCGGGCCGGGCGCCTTATCGCTCGACAATTTTATCGAAGCTTATTCGAGTTGGCACATTCCGGGACTGCTCTGGAATTCCGTCGTCTTTGCTCTCGGCACGGCGCTCGCGACATTCGTGATGGGCGCGCTCGTCGCCTGGGTCGTCGAGCGCACCGACGCGCCGGGCGCAAGCCTCTTTCACGTCATGTCGCTGTTATCCTTCGCAGTGCCCGGATTATTGATGGCGATGGCCTGGATCTTCGTCTTCAGCCCGAACATCGGCTGGGGCAACGCAGCGCTCAAAACGACGTTCGGGCTGAGCGAAGCACCCCTGAATATCTATTCGATGGCAGGCATGGTCTGGGCGCTGTCGAGCCACTATTTTCCGCTCGCCTATCTGGTGCTGGGGCCGGCGTTGCGCGCGCTCGACCTGCGCATGGAGGAGGCCGCGCTGATGGCGGGCGCAAGCTACCGCCAAGTCTTCGCCAAGGTTACGCTTCCGTTGCTGCGGCCTGCGATCCTTTCCGCGTTGCTGCTGCTGTTCGTGATGGGCATGGCCTCCTACGAGGTCCCCCGCCTCATCGGCCGGCCGGCGCGCATCGACGTGTTCACCACCGACATCCAGGGCGCCATCATTGCCGCGCCGCCGGCGTTCGGAGTGGCAAGCGCGCTTGGCCTCGCGCTGCTCGCGATTTGCGTGCTCGCAGTATTCTTCTATCGTCGCGCCACCCAGCACGCGGAATCTTTCGCCACGGTGACCGGTAAAGGCTACCGGCCGGCCCGCATCAAGCTCGGGCGCGCCCGCTGGCCGGTGGCGCTCGGGATCGGCGCGATGTTCACCTTCGCGCTCGGCCTGCCGGTCGTTACGCTCCTCTGGCAGTCCTTCTTCCGTAATCTGGCGCAGCCGTTCGTCTCCACACCTGCGCGGGCGACGCTCGAGAATTACGAGTTCATCCTGAGCTATCCGATATTTCTCGCGGCTGTGAAAACGAGCGTGCTGCTTGCGGCGATGGCCGCGACCATCGTCGCCGGTCTCACCTTCGTCATGGCATGGATCGCGCAGCGGTCGCTGCCGCGCTACGCGCTCATCCTCGATGCGCTCGCGTTTGCACCGATCGCGATACCCGGGGTGATCGTCGGTGCCGGAATCCTCATCGCCTATCTCATGCTGCCGATTCCGATCTACAACACGATTTGGATCCTGCTGGTTGCATATGTGACGCTGTATCTTCCCTACGGGATGCGATTTGCATCGAGCGGGATCGCCCAAATCCATCGCGAGCTCGAGGAGATGGCTGCCGTCTCGGGCGCCGGGCTCGCCCAGACCTTCACGCGCATCCTGCTGCCGCTTCTCGCGCCGGTGCTGCTGGCAGGTTGGATCTACGTCTTTGTGCTGGCGGTGCGCGAACTCGGCGCATCGATCTTCCTGGTCGGTCCTGGCACGCATGTGCTGGGCACCATCAGTCTGACGATGTGGGAGGAGGGCGGCAGCTATGGTGCCGTCGCCGCGCTAGGCGTGATTCAGATCCTTCCCCTTATCGTGATCGTCGCGGGCCTGCGATCCATCGAGCTGCGCATCCTGCGGCGCGCGCAAGTGCAGCAATCCTAGCGCAAAGCGCGGGCCGCGCACGGCAGGAGGAGAATATCAGTCCGCAGCCGAATTGAGGGCCGGGTGCTACCCGCGTCCGCAGTCTTGCACGCGGCCGGCTAAGCCGCGGCGGCGAGATTGCCGAACCGTTTGAGGTTCTCCCGCTGTTTTTCATTGCGCGGCGGCAGCTTGAACAGCCGCGCCGCCGTGCCGCCGAGAATGTTGTGCTTGCCCTTCTCCGAGAGGAACGGCAGGTCGTAGATGGTGGCCGGCAGATCGAAGTCCCAGTGCGGATAATCCGACGAGTAGAGGAGCTGCGTCTCGGCGTTGATCATGCGGAACGTGCACTCCAGCGCCTGGCGGTCCTGAATCTCGATCGGCTGCGAGGAATAGTACATATCGCGCATATAGTCGGATGGCTTCTTCTTGAGCAGCGGCGCCTCCGACGGCCGCAGCATGAATTCATGGTCGAGCCGCTGCATCAGGAACGGAACCCAAGCGAGTCCGGACTCGATCCAGATCACCGGCAGTTTGGGGAAGCGCTCGCCCATGCCGTTGATCACCCAATTGGTGCAGTGGAGGATGTTGTAGAAGGTGAAGCCGAGCGCGTGCACCGACAGGAAGCGGTTGCAGGCGCGGAACACCGGCTCGTTCCAGTTTGGCCCGGAATGGAACGCAAGCGCGAGGCCGCGCTCCTCCAGCATGCCATAGAGCCGCATATAGGCGTTATCATTGACTTGCAGGTGGCGCACCGTCGTGACCATGAAACCGGTCACGTGCTTGCGGCTGCCGAAGGTCTCGACCTGGCGCACGCAGGCGGCCGGATCGGAGAACGGTAGGCATAGCATGGAATACATGCGGCCGCCGGCCTCGGGCAACACCCTCTCAGTGACCCAGCGGTTGTAGGCCCAGCAGAGATCCGCCTCCATTTCCTTCTGCGGATGCATGCCGATATTGAGCATGCCCGTCGGGAACAGGCAGGAGTAGTCCACGCTCATCGCATCCATCCAGCGCTCGCCGAGCTGCACGTCGCGATGCTTGCCGCCTTGCTCTGTCTTCTCGGAGCGGCGCAGCGGATAGCGTGTCACGCGCCCGCCCATGTCCTGGATGAAGCCTGCGTTGGTCGGCACGACGGAACCGCGATCGGTCATGCCGCGGCCACCCATGGTCCACTGCCGGAATACGTCGTTCTCCATGTATGGCAGGATGTCGCTGTAGTGCTCGTTCTCGTAGTGGTGCGCGTCCACATCGACGATGAGAACGTCGTCGAGCTTTCGCTTCACCGCCTGCTTGCGAGCGTGGGCAAGAAGCCTGCTGGTATTCAACTCATCGACAGAGACGCGTCGACCGCGTTCAGCGAGGAGGTCCATGATTCGTCTCCTGACGTTTCCAATCCTGCTTGCGTTCTGCAGGCAAAGCCGGCTCGGCCTAACGGCCGGTCCAGCTCTGCCACATTCCGAGCTCGAATACAGCGAGGTTGGCGGCCTTGAGCAGCCCGCTCGCCGTGATCATGACTTCGGTGGCGGTGGCGCCGCCGCGCTCCGGAAGCGGCAACACCTGCTCGCCCGCTTCGACTTGCGCCGCGTAGGTCTTGCACACCGCGGCCATGAGCGCCTGCAGCGCCTGGGTGCTCAGTAGATCGCGCCGGCCGCTGGCAAGCGCCCGCTCGAGCTCGCTGGCAAGGCGCTTTGCCTGTGCGGAATCGGCGCCGTTCGCGGCCGCGCCTGCGGGCTTTGCCCGTCGCTCGACAGGTTTGGCGCCTTGGGCGCGCTTGGTGGCCAGCCGCGCCGGCACTGCCGCGCGCCGCGCGGTCTTTGCCGTCCTAGGTGAGGACATAAACCTCGTCACCTTTCTCCACGATCTTATACTTACGCAGCTTGAGCCGGCGGTCGGACACGCATTCGCCCGTCTTCATGTCGTATTCGTAGCCGTGCCACGGACAGACGAAATGCATTTCGCTTTCGGAGAAATAGAGTCCCTGCGAGGTCTTGTCGGGCAACAGCCGCTCCTCGACTTTGGCAATGGTGAGGCCTTCGCAAGCGGGGCCGCCCTGGTGCAGGCAGAAGTTGCTGTAGGCGTAAAATTGCCCCTCGTGCCGGAAGATTCCGATCTCGTTGTCTCCGGCGAAGATGATCCGGCGGTCGCCGTCGTTGAACTCGGCGATCTTCCCGACATACTGCTCGGCCATGCTGCGACGCCTCCTTGAGCTTTCCTGCGATTGATTCGCCTTAAGTTTTTGGGATGCCCCTTTGTGGCGGCGAGATCGGCATCCATCCGAGTTTGTATAATACAATTGCTGGAACAGAACCAGCGCCAAGGCATGGCCCGGCATGTCGAACGGCATGCCTTTGCGCGGCCGAAGCGCCGCGCAATCACACCATCTTATTGGTCAGTGTTCCGATTTTCTCGATCCAGATCTTGACGACGTCGCCCGCCTTGAGGAATTCCCCGCGCGCGGCGCCGACCCCGGCGGGCGTGCCGGTGAGAATGAGGTCGCCCGGATGGAGCGTCATCCCGCTCGACAACTGCGCGATCTGCTCGGCCAAGTTGAAGATCATATTCTTGCTGTTGGAGTCTTGCTTGAGGACATCGTTCACCCACAGCTTGAGGCCGAGATTTTGCGGGTCGCCGATGTCGCGCGCCGGCACGATCCAGGGGCCCAGTGGACAGGAGCCCTCGAAGGTCTTGTGCTTGGTCCAATCTGTTCGCCCGCCGGCCGCGGTCGCGCGCGGACAGGTCATTGGCAGCGGTGTAGCCGGCAACATAATCGAGCGCCTTCTCCTGCGGCACGTTTTTAGCCGCTCTGCCGATCACCGCCGCAAGCTCGACCTCCCAATCCATCTCGCTCGCGTATCCGGAAATCTTCACCGTCGCGCCGGGGTCGGCGAGCGTTCGCGTCGCCTTGATGAAATGCCACGCCTTGAGGCCTTGCGTGTGCGGATCCGGCTCGGGCGGCCGGTTCATGCGGCGCGCCATCTCGGCGGCGTGATCGGCGTAGTTGGCGCCGGCGCAATAGATCGCCGATGGCCAGCGCAGTGGTGCCAATAATTTCGTGCGTCCGAGCGGAAACGGCTTGATGCGGCTCTTGCTCGCCGCCGCGGCCGCTTTGCGCAGGACGCCTTGCGCCGTTCTCCAGTCCTCGAGGATGCCGAGCACCGTTGCATAAGCGGCTTTGCCCGTAAGCTTGGCGGAATCGAATACCTTATCGTCGATCACCAGCCCCGCGCGCGCGCCATCGGAGGCTTGATAGGTCGCGAGCTTGTAGCCGTCCATAGTGTGTTTCTCCCCTGTTTTCTCGGGCCGCCGGCAAAACCTTTCGCCCAATACGTCGATCTTGTCGAGGGCGCGCCCTCGGAACCCTCCATCTCATGCGCGCATACATCAGTTGGCTCGAGCGCATGTCGCCGGGCTGGCGATGGCGAGCCGAAGGGGTAGGATAAAGCGTGGTGAGAGCCGGCACAGAGGCCACCGCAGCGATATCGCGAGGCTTGGTCCGGCGTGCATGGTCGGAGGACAAAACAAGGAGAAAACGTCATGGTCAAAGCGAGACGCGTCGGTCACGCAACCTTCGAGACGCCCGATCTGGAAAACGCCATCGCCTATTACGGCGAGTTCATGGGACTGATCGTCGCCGAGCGCGAAAAGGACCGCGCCTTTCTCGCCACCAAGATCGGGCAGCTGGTGATCGAGCTCAACAAGGCGGATCGGGCCCACTGCATCAAGCTGTCTTTCGAGGTAGCGCCCAATTCCGATTTCGGCGAATTGGCGCGCGAGCTATCCAACGACGGCGTACGCAGCGAACTGCGCAACGATTCCGTTCCCGGCATGGGCCAAGTACTGTCGTTTAAGGACGACAAAGGAACCACCATCGACCTATTCAAAGATTGGAGCTATCTCGCCAAGCACGCGCAGGTCGCCGGTGTGGGACCGCTCAAGCTCGGGCATGTCGCTTTCTTTACGCCCGACATCCAGCGCACGGTTGCCTTCTACGAGCGGGTCCTCGGCTTTCGTGTCTCCGATTGGATCGGGGATTTCTTCTGCTTCATGCGCTGCAACACGGATCATCACACCGTGAATTTCTTCACCGGGCCCGACGTGAAGCTGCATCACATCGCCTTCGAGCTCAAGGATTTCATGCATCTTGAGAACTCCTGCGACGTGCTGGGCCAAAAACAGATACCGATCATCTGGGGTCCGTTGCGGCATGGGCCGGGGCACAACGTCGCCACCTACCATCGCAATCCCGATGATCAGGTCGTCGAGTTTTTCTGCGAGCTCGATCAGATGAAGGACGAGGAGCTCGGCTATTTCGAGCCGCGGCCCTGGCACCGCGACGCGCCGCAGCGGCCCAAGCGCTGGACGCCAGGCAAGACCAACGTGTGGGGCCCGTCGCCGGAGGAGGATTTCCACCGGACGCAGTGACGCCGAGGCGAGCAACTCACAATCCTGGCGAGCACGCTACGGGCGCACGGCCGGCGTTTCGACCGGCATGCCGCGCGCGCGCCACATCAGGTAAAGCTCGAGATCGACAAGCTCGCTCGCGCCGTAAGGATAAGAAACCGCGCGCATGCCGAAGAGACAGTTTCGCAGCCGCCGCTGCAGCGATCCAAGTGTCTGCCATTCGAGCCGATAGAGCGGATATCCGGTCGGATGGCCCTGCGGGATCGCCGCGCCGGCAAGCTTTTGGCCCCAATTATCGTCGTGGCACTGCGCGCAGGAGAGATTGAGCTGGCCTTGACGGTCTATGAACATCGCGCGGCCGGCTTCAAGAAACGGCCTGATCCGCGCGTCGTCCGCGATGTCGATCGGCATGCCGCGCGATTGCTGTCCGACATAGGCTGTAAGCGCGAGCAGCTCCTTGCTCTCGAAGGCAAGCGGGGTCGCGCGCTGCTGTTCGGTGCGGCATATATTGACCCGCTGCTCGAGATCGATCGGGCGGCCGCGCGCCGCGTTGAACGCGGGATAGCGCGCCGCGACGCCTCTCATGCTCGTGCGCGCATCGCCGTGGCAGTCCGCGCATGATTTGCCAGCAGAACCCTCCTTGCGCTGCCAGAGCGTCTCGGCATCGAGCACCGACAGCGTGGCGGGATTGGCGCTATCGTCGTCCTGCATCGCGCGCGTCTCGCGCGTCATGAACTCGTAACCCGACTTGCGCTGCGCGAGTGGAATGTCGGCCGCAGCCGCCGCGGCTCCCAACACGGCAATCACGAAAAGAACAGCGGCCGGCCGCGTCATTCGACCGTGATATTGACGGACTGGGTCGCCGTAAAGCCGTTGTCGCCGCTCCATTCGAAGTTCAGCGTGCCGGTTTCGTCAGCAACCGTGAAAAAGGTCAGGAACGGATTGGCGGCGATGGCCGGAAAGAGCTCGGCGCGGAAAATTTCCTCTCCGTTATATTTGCAGATGAACTCGGTGATGATGTCGCGCGGCACCGGCTTGCCGGTGCTGTCGGGGCGAAAGCCGGTCTCCATGATATGCGAGATCAGCGTCTTGATCTCGATCACTTCGCCGCGCTTGGCCTTCGCCGGCGCATTGATGAGGGCACGCGCCATGCTCAGCTCCCCTCGAGGCACGCGGCCAGCGTGACGACGACTTCGACCTCATCCGTCCAGAACGAGCCGTCGCTCATTTGCGCCACGGCAACGATCTTCTGCGTATCGGCGAGGCGAATGCGGGTCGAGAAGCTCGCGCGTCCAGCGCGCGGGCCGAGGCGAGCGCCGATGACGTTCGGTTGCGGATTTTTCTCGGTGAATACATGAATCGCCTTGACGTGGTCGTCTTGCGTCATCGGGCTTTCGCAGGAGACCGTGAGCGGGACGGCATTTCCGTTCTCGATCAGCGCCGGCACGTCGAGCTTGACTTTGCCCTTGTTGAGCGGCGCCTCGCCGACGATGTTTTTGATCGCGGCGCGCATCGATTCCGGCGTGGCGGAGGTTTGCTCCACCGCAAGCGGTAGCGCGATGCCTGCGGCGCCCGCGAGTGCCGCCGTTTCGGCCAGGAAACGGCGCCGCGTCCTTTGCAGCTTGCCGTCGTCGCGCGTCATGGTGCTCACTCCTCGCGCAGCGTCGCGAGATAGGCGACGACATCCTCGATCTGTTCCGCGCTCAGCACCGGCTTGGCTTGAAACGCGGGGGCGACCCGCGTGAGACCGTCGATTCGATAATAGGGCGGCATGATCGTGTTGGGGTTGAGTTGGCTCGCATCCACGAGGCGCAGCCGCAACTGACCCTCAGACCAGCGTGCACCAGTTCCTTTGAGGTCCGGGGCGAGTGTGCCCTGGAACTTCTCCTCCGGGAAGGACCCGCTGTGGCAGAGCAGGCAGAGCCCCACCTGGCGGTTAACGACGATACTGCGGCCGCGTTCCACATTGCCCTTCGCGCCGGTCAGCGACTGGGGGATGGCATCTCCGACAACCGTATAGGGAGGCAGTTGCTCTTCGGTGCGCGCGCGATCCGTCCAGCTTGCGATCGCCGCGGCGAGCGCGATCGCCGCGATGCGCGAGCCATGGCGCTCAGCCGAAAACTTCGGTGGTGATTGTTTTGAACCAGTCATTCGCGAAAGTGGCCTCGAGCGCGCGCGTGGTGTTCGGCGCGTCGAGCGGGCTCACGCCGGCCGTCCCTTCTACCTCCTTGATCTGACCGTCCGCTGGCCGATAGACGCCTTCGATCGAAATACCGTAGTCCGGCGCCACCAGACTGTAGCAGGTGTTGATGAGTCTCGGCTCATCCGGAGTGCTGCCGGCAACGAGCTTAGCCACCGCGGCCGCGCAGACCTTGGCCTGGGCATTGGCCGAGAAGGCCGATTTTGGCATCGCGCCTGCAATCGAGGCGTCGCCGATGACGTGGAGATTGGGCTGCAACTTGGATTCGAAGCTGGCTGGGTCGATGGGGCACCAACCGGTGCGATCGGCGACCGCAGCTATATCCGCGATACGGCCTCCCTTCTGCGGCGGAATGACATTTGCGACATCGGCCTTGTGCCGGTCGAAATCCGTGACCAGCGTCATCGCACCCACGTCGACCGAAGTGACCTTGCCACCCTTCGATAACGAGACCCACTCGAGGTTGGGATAAAGCGCCTTCCATGCGTTCTCGAACAGGCGCTGCTTGGAGAAGGCGTCCTTGGCGTCGAGAATGATCAGTTTCGATTTCGGTTTCTTGGTTTTGAGGTAATAGGCGATCAGGCTTGCCCGCTCGTAAGGGCCTGGCGGGCAGCGGAAGGGATTGGCGGGTGCCGAGATCACCACGGTGCCGCCATCCTCCATCGCCTCGAGCTGCCGGCGCAGCACCAGCGTCTGCTCGCCGGCCCTCCAGGCATGCGGCATGCGCTCGGCGGCAGTCTCGGTATAGCCGGGCAGGGCGTTCCAACGGATGTCGATGCCCGGCGAGAGCACCAGTCGGTCGTAGGCATGCTCTGTGCCATTGCCGAGGGTCACTGTCCGGCGCTGAGGATCGATGCCAGTCGCGGGCGAAAACTGGACGGCCACCTGATCGGTCGCAAGCTTGTCATAACCGAATTGCTGCGCGGCAAGATCGCGCAACCCGGCGATGACAGTGTTGCTGTAGGGGCAGGCGATGAACGTGCGGTTCGCCTCGACCAGGGTCACGTTGATGCGCGGATCGATGCGTTTGATGAAACGGGCGCAGGTCGCGCCCCCAAATCCGCCGCCCACCACGACGACGCGAGCACCCGCGCCCTGCGCAATGGCGGGTAGCGGCAGCAAGGCCGCCCCCGCGGCCGCGGCTTTGAGGAATTCACGCCGGTTTGTGCGCGTCATGAGCCGCCTCCATTCCTCAATCCTTTTGCGCGCCGTACCAGGCCGCGATGGCTTTGACCTCGTCTTCGGAAAAGCCCTTGGCTATTCGTTCCATGACTGTCGAGGGAGGTTGTCCCGTCTTGAACGCCTGCATGGCCGCGACGATGTCCGCGGAATTGCGGCCGATCAGTCGCGGCACGGCGGTGTCCACTGCGGGCGCGGTCGAATGACAGCCGGAACAGGAGAGCGCGCCGGGCGGCGCATCTGCCAATTCAGCCGCCGAAGCATGACCGGCTAAGATCAATGCGAAGGCGGCAATACCTACGATGCGTGTGGCGTTCATACTGAGGCCTCCCGAATCCGAAGGATGCCGATTGCGCCCGCGCGTTATACGCTCCGGAGATCGTGATTCTTGAGCGGCAGGGAGCGATGGGCCTGCCCGTCGCCGAGAAACGGCATTAGACAACCCCGGCGCGATGTCCGCAACGAGAGTCGCAGGCCACGCTCAGCCGTCAGCGCCCGTCGTCTGTAGCGGCGTGGGCGAAGGCACTATTTGAATTCATGCCTGTGGCTGCGGCACGATGCGGATATAGGGCTTCGGCGCTTTCCAGCCCTGCGGATATTGCTTTTTGGCCTCCTCGTCGCTGACCGAGCCCGCGATGATCACATCCTCGCCCTGCTTCCAATTCACCGGCGTTGCCACCTTGTGCTTGGCGGTGAGCTGAAGCGAATCGATGACGCGCAATACCTCATCGAAGTTGCGGCCCGTGGTCATCGGATAGACCAGAACGAGCTTGATCTTCTTGTCCGGGCCGATGACGAAGACGTTCCGCACGGTCTGATTGTCGGCGGGCGTGCGCTTCGTCGGATCGCCGGATACGGCAGCCGGGAGCATGCCATAGAGCTTCGATACCTTGAAATCGGAGTCGGCGATCATCGGATAGTTCGGAGCGTGCCCTTGCGTCTCCTTGATGTCGTTGGACCAGCCCTGATGGTTGGTGAGCGGATCGACCGACAGGCCGATGATCTTGACGCCGCGCCTGTCAAACTCGGGCTTGATCTTGGCCATGTAACCGAGCTCGGTGGTGCACACCGGCGTGAAATCCTTCGGGTGCGAGAACAGCACTGCCCACTTGTCACCGATCCAATCGTGAAAGCGGATCCTGCCTTCCGTCGTGTCTGCTTCAAAATCCGGTGCAGTGTCGTTGATTGCCAGTGTCATGGCTTACCTCCGTCGCGTGCCAGCCAGATGGTTCGGTAATATAGTGAATTGCAGTCTCAGCAGCCAGTGTTCGCCGCCATAGCCGCGTACTATCGAATGCCAAGTGTAATGGGGCCATATCCTGCCTCATAGAAGCGCTGCCGGAGAAGGAATGAACGGCACTTTCGTGCCGGAGAGAATTAATCGCTAGGCGTGCAAGAGCGACGGTTTGCCACGCCGGTACCTCAAGGCAGCGCAAGGAGCGCCGCCTCCATCCCGGCAGGCGATCGGAATGAAGTGCGCATGCGCCCGGAACGAAGCTTGCAACTCGCATGGAGTTCTTCGGAGAGGGCCTTGAGGCCGCGCTCGAGGGCGAGGTGCCGCGCGCTCGTCGGCGAATGTAAGCCGAGGATCAGAACCCCGGGCGGAAACCGAAGGATCGGGATGAAGCGTAGCCCCAGAAGGGATTTGGCTGCTCTCTCACCGGGCGCGCGCGTCGCGGAGCTGTCCGTACCTCTTGTTTTTTTGTCTCTTTCTTCGGCTGCTCGGTGACGCTGCTTTTTGCGAGTTCGGGTGTTGGTTCGGTTGCTGCAGGTATCGCAAGCGCCTCTGATGGGGCGGGTGGCACCCAGGGCGAATCTGCATAGTGCACGACGGTCTTGGGTGGCGGCCGATATGCCGCCAATCCAGGATTTGCGGCAACGCTTGGCTGCATC
>WNGD01006534.1_pt1 | contig 11607 bp, 7 predicted proteins | sample 5400671 | NCBI WGS metagenome assembly WNGD01 (sample SAMN13153369, study PRJNA577476) | soil metagenome | isolation source: 40 cm soil or saprolite under grassland replicate 2 | place: USA:California | collected 2016-06-15
TCGAGGTGCTCACGTGCCAACATCTCCTGAAGATTCCCATAGTGCTTCACGTGAAATTCCTCCATTAGCTTCTGTGCAGGCTTGAGGACCGTATCAACTACGGCAACGAGTTGCGCATCGGGCAAGGTGGCGATGGCTTTCGCATGGATGTGACCGATCACGCCACAGCCAATAATTCCGAACCGTAGTTTGCTCGTCATGCCTCATATTTCCCTTCTCAACTGTCTGCTTGCTGGCTCGTCTCGACGAGCCGCAGCCATTTGTCGATGCCTCGCGCGATGTCTGTGAAGAAGTCAGCCGTGTCGGCGTCCTTCAGTTCGCTCGCCTGCTTACTGGCGTAGCGTACATGTTTGCCAAAGGCGGTAAGCTTCGTCGCAAGTGCATCGATGTGGCCTTTCCCATCGGCAGTTGCCAACACATACTCATCGAGCGCAGACCGCCTGGCGACCGCATGCGCCGTTCCCTCAGCCATGCCCCCAAGCTGCACAATGTGCTCGGCGATCAGGTTCGCATCTGCCTCCACTCCCTGGGCGACCTTGTCGAACAGCGCGCGCAGGGCTATGAAATGTGGCCCATTGACGTTCCAGTAGGCCTGCCTGCTTTGCAGTTGCAGATCGATGGCGTCGGCTAAGCGGCGGTTCAACAGCTCGATCAGTTTGGCCTGCTGTTCGTTGGGCCGCGTATTTTTTCGCCTGGACATAGAGCGCGCCCCTTTCACTCAAGCAGCGTTTTGTGCGATAATGCATACGTTCTTCTAGAGGTGGTTGATTTGAAACGCTCTGACCTCCTCTTGTTCCTTATATGCGCAGTCAACTTCCTTTATGCGTAGTCAACGCTATGATCTGTATCATCTCTGATCTCATGATAAACGGAGAGCGTTATCAGGAGCGTTAAATGGACCTCTGCTCCCATCATGGGGGGCGAGATAACTGACATGGTAGCAGGAGAAGGTTTTGAGGACCGCTAGAAGGAACGTTACATGGGCAATTTACACTTCACAGTGCTGGGTCCGCCAGAAGTACGTCATGCTGATCAGATGCTGCGGTTCTCCACACGCAAGGAATTCGCGCTGCTCATCTATCTGGCAGTAGAAGGCCGCACCCATTTGCGCAAAACCCTCTCCGAGCTGTTCTGGCCAGAAGGTGACGCGCTGCATGGTCGGGCAGCCCTTCGCATTTCCCTGCTCCATCTGCGTCATCTGCTGGGTGAAGGTGCTGGTGTTGATCCTGCGTCTCACCTCCTCATCACAGACGATACCCTCGGTCTTGATTTCACCTCCGATATCGACTTAGACCTGCATACCCTCCACGAGGCCGGGACGTTGGTGCATGCCTCGACTCACACGGCACTGACCATGCCAGAGGACGCACATCGTCGCTTGATTGATCAGCTCCAACGGGCGACCAGCCTCGCTCGTGGTGAGTTCCTGGAGGGCTTCTCGCTGCGCGATGCCCCGGCCTTCGACGACTGGGCTTGGTCACAACAGGAATACTGGCACCTGCGCACAAGTGAGATCTTCGACCAGCTCTCCAAGCTCCAATTCGAAGCAGGCGAGCTTGCGCCTGCCATTGCAGCGGTCAATCGCTGGCTCGTCCTCGCCCCACTGCATGAGGAGGCCTACCGGCGTCTGATGCGCCTGCATTTCGCGGCCGGTGACCGATATGCCGCCTTGCACACCTATGACGTGTGTCGGGCGAGGCTTTCAACAGACATGCAGACCGAGCCCACCCCAGAAACCATGGCGCTCGCCAGCCGCATGCGGGCCGGTGCGCCTCCTCGCCGCAAGGAGGCGCACGCACTCCACACGTCCCCAGGAGCACTTTCTCCAGCTCTCCTCCTCGACGGCCCGTTCCTGGGGCGGACCACGGAGTTGGGTCTGTTGATCAATGCCTATCACACGGCGCAACGTGGTCAGACGCAGGTCGTGCTCCTGGAAGGAGAGGCCGGTATTGGCAAGACGCGGCTGGCAAAGGAGTTTCTGGCCTGGGCAGAGATGGAAGGGGCAGATGTGTTGCAGGGACGCGCCTTTGAAACCGGTGGCCGCCTGCCCTATCAGTCCCTGATCGAGGCACTGCGCCCGCGCATCGAGCGGGAGAATGCCCCGGACGACTTGCTTTCAGACATCTGGCTGGCGGAACTCGCATGCCTGCTGCCCGAACTGAGCGACCGCTATCCCGACCTGCCTGCCCCACGAGGAGACAAGTCCGTGGCACGCAACCGCTTATTCGAAGCGGTGGCACGCCTCTTGCAAGCCCTGGCCAAACGCGCGCCGCTCGTCTTGTTCATCGATGATGTGCAGTGGGCGGATACCGCCTCGCTCGACGTGTTTCATTACCTCGCACGAAGCTGGTCGGAGAGTGCGACGCCTGCGCTTCTGCTCCTGACATTGCCCACAGGAACGAGAGGTCTGAGACCCGAGCTTGACGGGTGGCGAGCCAGCATGGAACGCACCATGCCGTTGACACACCTGCAGCTTGACCGGCTCACCCCAGAAGACATCCTGCGCCTGCTGCAAGCATTCGGGGGGGCAGGAGGCAAAGACGGTGGGCCAGCGGCGGACCTGGAACGCTTTGGACAGTGGCTCTTTGCTGAAACGGAGGGACAACCCTTTTATCTGATGGAAACGCTCAAGGTCTTGCTCGAGCGTGGCGCGCTCGCCTCCCGCCCGCGCGAAGAGAGAGGGTGGACACTGGACGTTACAGCAGCCATGGAGCATGAGATGGTGAGGCGCGGGTGTTTCCCACCGAGTGTGCGCGAAGTGATCGTGGCCCGCCTGGATCGACTCACGCCGCATGCCTTTGCCCTGCTGCTGGCAGGAGCGGTCCTCGGCCAGGGAACCACGTTTGAGCGCCTGTGTCAGGTGGCCGATCTCACAGAAGAGGACGGACTTCCTGCCCTCGATGAGGCCCTGTACAGCGGCCTGCTGTATGAGTCGGAGCGCGAGGGAGGACCCATGACTGCCGGACGCTACGTATTTGCCCATCAGAAGATCCGTGCGGTCGTCTACGCTGAGGCGGGTGAAGCGAGGCGCTCTATCTTTCATCGCCGCGCGTTGCAAGCATTGCAAGCGGCACCGGCGGCGGAACTGGCCTACCATGCCCTATCTGCGGGGCTGACGGAACCAGCCTTCCACTGGAGTCTGGTAGCAGGCGACGAGGCGATGCGGGTGTTTGCGGTGCGTGATGCCCTCACCTTGTATGAGCAGGCGCGGCATCTGCTGGCGGAGCGAGTGCATGGGCTCGGCCTCTTGAGCATGCTTCCGGCACCCGAGGTCGAGCATCTCTACATCCACCTGGGGCGGGCCTATGAACTGAACGCGGAGTGGGAGAAGGCGCGGACGGCCTATACCTCGATGCTCGCATACGCACGGGAGGCGGGCGAGCTGGCAATGGAGAGCACCATCCTCAACCGCCTGGCGATCCTGGCCGCACAGCAGTCTTTCGACCTGGCGACAGCCAGGAGGCTGCTGGAAGAGGCATGGCGCGTTGCCGAAGCGAGCGGTGACCCGGTGATACTGGCAGAGACGGAGTGGAACCTGGCCCAGATGGCGATCCATGCCTGCAAGTCGAAGCGCGCCTTGATCCATGCTGAGCGTGCCCTGCAACGAGCACACGTGACCGGTCTGAAAGAACTGGGAGCGCGCAGCCTGTACACGCTTGGTCTAAGCTATGCCCTGGATGGCCGCTGGGAGGAAGTTGTGACGTCTGCCGAGGAGGCCCGAAGCCTGTACGCGGCAATCGATGATCAAGCAGGTGGGACCTCGGAATTGTCAGCACAAGTTATCTATGCTGGATCCCCACCAAGCGCACAGTTGACGACGCGGGCGATGGAGGTGCTCTGCCTGTGTTTGCTGGCTCTCGGCCACGTCAATTGTGGCGAGCCACAGGCAGGCGTGAACGCCGGGCAAGCTGCGCTCGACATCAGCCTGGAGATCAAGAACATCTGGGCACAGGTGTACAGCGTACTGAACCTGAATCACGCTTTGCTAGAGGTAGGAGAGTATGAGCAGGCGCTGCAGGTGACGCAGCAAGGGGTGGAGATGGCGCGGACGCTGCCCAACCCGATCCTGCTCTTCTTCCTGCTTACGGTCTTAGGTGCGGTGCATCAAGCGATGCTCTCGCTGGAGGAAGCACACGCGGCGCTCAGAGAGGCGCTGGCTCTCAGCGAGAGCATCGCGGTCCGGTCGTATCAAGTGCTTACCACCTCCAGGCTGTGCGCGAACAGCGCTCTCGCTGGTGACTGGAAGAGCGCATACATCTACGCGTTGGAGGCCGTAGCAGTACGAAAAGACATCGAAACGTCGTTGCTCTTCATCGACTTCCTCCGCTATTTTGAGATCGAGGCACTGCTGCGGGGTGGCGAGGAGGAGTGGGCCAGGGAGGAGGTGCAGAGCCTGGGTGCAGGCATCAAGACCAATCGGCGGCAGCGCCTTCCCTATCTGCGGGCGCTGGCAACCCTGGCGCAGTGGGATGGAGAGACGAGGGAGGCGCTGGCATCTTTGCAAGAGGCAGCAGCCCTGGCTCATGAGATCGGACTACCAGGGGAGCTATGGCAGATCGAAGTGGCACGCGGGGAAGTGTACGCATCCTCTGGGGAGAGAGAGCAGGCGCACCAGATGTTTGCCTGAGCGATGGCGATGATGCAGAAGCTTGCAGCGAAAATGGAGGATGAGGCGAAGCGCTCGAACTTCCTCGCCGAACCTGTAGTACAGCGCGTGTTAGAACGTGGACGAGCATAGCGATGCCTGACTCACGAAGGCCACCTTTGCAAAGATGTAGCGTTCCCCTTTTTTCGTTTTCGATAGTCATGTGGAGTCACATGCTCCAGCTTCGTAAACACCTTTGAGAAATAATTGGGGTCGCTATAGCCGACGCTCGAAGCAATTTCGGTGACAGATTCGTTGCTGTAATCCAACATATATTTGGCCTCGTCAATTCTGAGTTTATTGATATATGCGGTGAGGGTCATCCCCAGTTCTTTTTTGAAGATGCGGGAGAGATAGGACGGGTGGACCCCAAGCGTATCAGCAACGTGGTTCAGACTTAAAGGCTGATCGATATTGAAACGGATAGAGGTGACCGCTTCCCCGACTAGTGAAGAGAGTGTGGCTACCGACAATTCTCTCACCAGGTTGCAGTAGGCTTGAAGCATCTCTTCATAGAGGTATACTAACTCGGCTATGCTCTGTGCTTGTTCTATTTGGATGGCAAATTTCCCCGAGATGCTATCCAGATAAAGGGGATGAACCCCTCCGCTTTCCGCTGCTTTCCTAAATAACGTATTCGCACTAAAAGAGAGATTTTTCATCGACCGCACTGGCGAATTGGGATGGCGGTACGGCCAGGAGAGGTCCTTCCCTTCCTCCATCGCTGTTTTCAACATGTGAGGGTCCCCTTTGGCAATGGCATGCAGCAGCTTGTTCTCGCTCGCATATCTTCTCTCAATCAGTTCCCGATCCTGTTCCAGATCATAGTTGAACTTCACTGCTGTGCCCTCTGAGGGAGGCAATGCGATTTCCATCCGTTGCGGCTGTATCATTCTTGGGGTAAACACGTTGATGAGTAAGTAGCTGATGGCCTGTTGTTTCGCTTCATCTACCATCGTCAACGTGTTATAGCATTGGTGCAGTTGTCGCTGCATGACAAGGGGTAACCGTTCTTTGTGGATCATTTCACTTATCAGTTGCGGGGGATAGGCTTTACTGATACAGGGGCCTACCACAATAGTGCCTCGATATTCCGCTCCATCCCACATACCTGCCGCCAGAAACTCAAGCTGAATGGAGTCGCAAAACACATACACGCAGTCTTTCACAAGGGGCTGCTGAAGGACGTGGACAAAAGCTGCATGTTTATAACGCTCAAGCACGGTGGGCAAATCATAGGAGGCGTAATGGATCTGTGAAACCCTCTCGTTGTCAAACAATTGTACTTCGAGATTCGTGAGGATCGAAAAGAGTTGACAACCTGATCTGTACTGCTCATAAGCAGATTGCATAGCCATCCTCCTGCAAATGGTCAAAATACAACCTTTATTGGTTAAAATTATACGAGAAAATGGCAGATTGAGCAAGTATACTATTCCAAGAAGATATTTTCAGTTCTTTCGAACCTTTCACCGCATTGGAGAGCAAACGTTCCAACTTCTGCTCGCAACACTCGCTCATAGACGGCACTGCTTCCCAACGGCCTGGGACATGAGCGAACCGTGCGTTTTTAACGTTCTTTGTAACGCTTCTTTTAACGTCCCCAGTTTAAAATTAAAGTAGCTCGGACAATGGATTGCATTGCGCAGTAGAAGAAGGTCTCGGGAGCGCAACCGTTTCACCTCCCACTCGCAACACCCGCTCATGAAGGGCACTGCTTCCCAACGGTCTGGGACATGAGCGACCCGCGAGACTGAAGGCAGAAGAACAATGGAAGCGACGGTAACCAAACCATACATCTTTGAAGCAGTCGTCTGGGAAGCATGTTTGTTATGTGAGGAAGATTTTTGAACCGAAAGGAGTCCTTTCCAATGGAAGATCTACAAGCTGTTGACATTGCATTGTCCGCCGAAGCATCTCTCGACGTGCCAGAAGCACTGCAAGCCCCGACACGGCAGGTAAGCCGAGGCTTCATGTTCGCGCTGACTGCCGCTGCTATCTCTCTCTATATCCTCTACGCCGGTATCGGAGCCTTGCTGTTGCCCTTCCAAATTGGCCTGCTTGCTCCGGGGAGCAAAGTCGCGATCCTCAGTTTTTTCACGAGCATCACGGTCCTGATCGCGCTTTTTGCCAATCCCCTCGCCGGTGCCTTCAGTGACCGCACCACCTCGCGCTTTGGACGCAGGCGTCCGTGGATCTTCGTGGGTGGCCTGCTGACGGCAGTGGGTCTGCTCTTCATGTGGCGAGCGACGAGTATCCCGCTCTTGTTCCTTGGCTATTGTTTGGTCGAACTCTTCTCCAATATCGCCCTGGCCACGCTCGTCGCGACGATCCCCGACCAGGTCCCGGAGAACCAGCGCGGCACGGTTTCCGGTATCTTCGGACTCTCTACCGGCCTTGGAGGCATACTGGGCGCGATTCTTGCCGGTCAGATCTTCAAGTCCGCTCCGACGAACGCCTACGTGGTCATGTTCCTGATCGTGCTCGTGACCACCATTCCGTTCGCTCTGTTGCTGCACGACAAGGTCCTCCCCAAGGGCTACATGCCTGCTTTCCACCTCGGGGCGTTTCTCAAGAATTTCTGGATTAATCCCCGCAAACACCCGGATTTTGGCTGGGCATGGCTGACGCGTTTCGTCCCATTTGTCGGGTACTTTCTGGGGATCACCTATATCTTCTATTACCTCGAGGATGTCGTGAAATATCCGGCGGCGCTACAAGGAGCCTCGACGTTCAGCATCATCGCCGCGGTCGTGTCGCTGCTCTCCACCCTCCTGGGCGGCTTCCTCTCTGATCGTTTCCAGCGGCGCAAGCTCTTTGTGATCGCTGGGATGTGTATTATGGCCATCTCCATGCTCCTGCTCGCCTTTTTCCAGAGCTGGATCGCCGTGCTGGTCGCTGCCGCCGTGCTGGGATTTGGCCTGGGAGCCTACCTGGCCGTTGATGTCGCGATCGTCACCCTGGTGTTGCCCTCGGCAAAGGACCGTGCCAAGGATATGGGCATCATCAATATCGCCAACACGCTGCCCCACTCCGTGGCACCTGTGCTGGCCGGCTTCATCCTGGCACTGACGCATAATTATTCGGTCTTGTACATCTTTGCGACGATCTTCGTCCTACTTGGCATCCTCACAGTGATGCCAATCAAGGCCGTGCGCTAACGACACAGACCATCCAGTCCCCCACGCAGCGCGTGAGGAACTGGATGCCCAAGTTATCAAGGCTAGCATAAGCAGGACATACGTCGTAGAGTGTTCAATAGAGACATTTTCGCAAGAGGAGAGAAACCATGTTATACCCCATCATGACCACGTCAAGAGAACTCGTTGATTTGAATGGGATCTGGAACTTTCAGCTGGATCACGGCACAGGATTTGAAGAGAAATGGTTTGGACGCCCGTTACAGCAGGCGATCCCGATGCCGGTCCCGGCTTCCTACAACGATCTGTATGAGGGAGCGGAATTTCGAGACCACATTGGGTGGGTGTGGTATGAACGGGAGATCGTCGTCCCTGACCATTTCTTCACGCAACGCCTGGTGCTGCGTTTTGGCTCGGTGACGCATGCCGCCAGAGTCTATCTCAATGGACAACTGGTCGTCGAGCACACAGGGGGATTTACGCCGTTCGAGGCAGAAATCAACGCGTTCGTCAGCCTCGGCAAAAATCGCCTGACGGTCGCGGTCAACAATATTGTGGACCATACTACGCTTCCGGTGGGCAACTATCAAGAAGAAGACGTGCCCGGCCTGGGAAAAGTGGTGACGGACACCCCGAACTTTGACTTTTTCAACTATGCCGGCATCCAACGCCCGGTCAAACTCTATACCACCCCGAAAACCTATATACGCGATATCACCATCACGACGGAGGTAGAGGGAACGAATGCGCGGGTCGGATACACCATTGAGACCGAGGGAGCAGCGGAGGTTCGCGTCTCCCTTCACGACGAGACCGGTGAAAGAGTTGCCAGCGGCACCGGAGCGACCGGCCAACTCTCCATCGCAGCGGTGCATCTCTGGCAGCCGCGGCACGCCTATCTGTATAGCTGTGTGGTCGAATTGTGGCAGGATGGGCAGCGTCTGGATACCTACGAGGAACCGTTCGGCGTGCGGACGGTCGCCGTCAAGGACGGGAAATTCCTCATTAATGGGAAGCCGTTCTACTTTAAGGGCTTTGGGAAACATGAGGACTCCCATATCCACGGGCGCGGATTGGATGAAGTGCTTAATGTGAAAGACTTCAATCTGCTGCAATGGATTGGCGCCAACTCTTTCCGCACCTCGCACTATCCCTATTCTGAGGAGCTCATGCGCCTCGCGGACCGTGAGGGGTTTGTGGTGATCGATGAGGTCCCGGCGGTCGGATTGCATTTGAACTTTGGATTCTTTGGCGGTGGTGGTAGGGCGCATAAAACGTGGGAAGAGCTGGGGACCAAAGAGCATCATGCACAGGTGATCCGCGAACTGATCGCACGAGATAAAAACCATCCGTGTGTGGTGATGTGGTCCATTGCCAATGAACCAGCGTCCGAAGAGGAAGGCGCGTATGAGTATTTTCAACCCTTAGTCCAGCTGGCGCGAGATCTCGACCCGCAAAAACGTCCCGTCACCATCGTGATCCACCTGATGGCCACCCCAGACACCAATAAAGTTTCGGATCTGGTGGATGTGCTGGCGCTCAACCGCTACTATGGCTGGTATCTCCAGGGAGGCCAATTAGAAGTCGCCAAAGCCAACTTGCGTGCCGAGTTGACGGGCTGGAACCAGGTGCAGCCAGGCAAACCTCTGATGTTCACCGAGTATGGCGCTGACACCATCGCCGGCTTTCATGATACGACGCCCGTGATGTTTTCCGAAGAGTATCAAGTGGCATGTCTGCAAGCCAATCATGAAGTGACCGACGAGTTCCCAACCTTTATTGGTGAGCAGGTGTGGCACTTCACAGATTTCCAGACCAGTCAAGGGATTATGCGCGTGCAGGGTAACAAAAAGGGCGTCTTCACCCGAGAACGCAAACCGAAAATGGCGGCGCACTATCTCCGGGAACGCTGGATGGCGATTCCAGACTTTGGCTACAAATCATAAGTGTCGATCGGGACATGAGCTTCGAGAGGAGGAGATATGTCCGAGAAAAGATCCGATGTGCCAGCACGCTTCGACGTGCGCGGTCGCACCGCCGTCATCACGGGCGGCAGCGGCCACTTTGGACGAGCCATGGCCTCTGCCCTGGCCCAGGCAGGCGCACAGGTCGCGATCCTGGGTCGTCATCTCGAAACCGCGCAAACGGTGGCCCAGAGCATTCAGGCCGCGGGTGGCACGGCTCTGGGGATCGCGTGCGATGTCACGAATCGTGCCTCGCTTGAGCACAGCCGGGAGCAGATCACGAGCGCCCTGGGCCCGGTGGATATGCTGATCAATGCCGCGGGAGGCAACTCCCCCGCGGCGACCACCTCAGCCGAACAGAGCTTCTTTGACCTGGACACGGAAGCCGCCAACCACGTCTTCGGGCTCAATTTTACTGGCACCTTCCAGAGTTGCCAGGTCTTTGGACGCGACATGGCAGAACGGAAACAGGGTTGCATCCTCAACGTCACCTCCATGAGTGGTCTGCGACCCCTGACCCGTGTCCCCGCCTACAGCGCGGCCAAGGCAGCCATCGTCAACTTTACCCAATGGTTAGCCGTGCATATGGCACAGGAATACAGTCCACGCATCCGGGTCAACGCCATCGCCCCCGGCTTCTTCCTCACGGAACAGAATCACTACTTGATGGTTGATGCGGACGGGAAGTTGACTCCACGCGGGCGGGCGATTGTCGATCATACCCCAATGGGTCGATTAGGCGATCCAGACGATCTCGTTGGCACGCTGCTCTGGCTGGTCAGTCCTGCTTCATCGTTCGTTACCGGTATTGTGGTGCCTGTAGATGGCGGTTTCTCAGCCTATAGCGGCGTCTAGAAGGGGAGTGAACGCATCATGGTTCTCGGAAAAGGGTCAACGACCGCAACCTTGACAACAGAGGATGTCCAGGAACTGCTCGCCAGAGCAGATGAGGAGTTACTCGTCGGAGCTGGGCTGGACCCGACTCACAAGCGTATCCTGGTGATTATTCCTGACGGGACGCGCACGGCTCCCATTCCCTTGCTGTTTCGTCTGCTCTACGAGCAATTTGGGCACCGCGCCGCCCAGTTAGATTACCTCATTGCTCTGGGAACCCATCCACCCATGCTGCACGAGGCGATTGATCACCTGGTCGGAGTGACCGTCACCCAACGCGTCAAGGATGAGCCAGGCTACATCATTCAGACGCCTTCCATTGACTCGCTGGTTGGTGCAACAGCGGTCGAACGAGCGCAGCGCTATCCCAACGTGCGCATCTTCAACCACGACTGGCACAATCCACAGATGCTCACGACCATCGGGGTCATCTCGCGCGCGGAGGCCGGTGAGCTGACCGGTGGCCTGCTCACCGATGAGGTACCGGGGGAGCCAAATACCTCTTTCCCGGCATCGCGGGTCCCGATATTATCAATTTCACCCACTGGCTAGGAGCGCTCTCGACCAGTCTGCGCACCATCGGCATCAAGGATACCCCGGTCCGGCGCGTTATCATGCAGGCGGCAGGCTTTGTGCCTCGTCCGCTGTTGTGCCTGGCAATGGTGATGCAGGGCCAGGACCTCCACGGCCTCTACATCGGTTCCCACACGGACGCCTGGAGCCAGGCCGCCGATCTGTCGGCGCAGCTCGACATCACCTACGTGGACCGCCCGTTTCAGAGGGTGCTCTCCGCTCCGGCAGCGATGTACGACGACCTGTGGACGGCGGCCAAGGCGATGTACAAAACAGAACCAGCGATCGCTGACGGAGGCGAAGTCATCATCTACGCCCCCCATATCACCGAGGTCTCCTATACACACGGCAATCTGATTGACGAGGTGGGCTATCACGTCCGGGATTATTT
>WNGD01012135.1_pt1 | contig 11605 bp, 13 predicted proteins | sample 5400671 | NCBI WGS metagenome assembly WNGD01 (sample SAMN13153369, study PRJNA577476) | soil metagenome | isolation source: 40 cm soil or saprolite under grassland replicate 2 | place: USA:California | collected 2016-06-15
TCACTCAACTCGACGTTCCAGTAAGCAAGATCGACAAAATGCCGCCAGCTTTCATGCTGCGGCGCCGCAAACGTGACGTGGACGAACGGGCGCCACTTCGGCCGCTTCGGTTTCCGAACCAGATGCATGTGCGCCTCCTGCGGAAGCCGGTTGCCTTTGCGCGTATTACACGGAATGCACGAGCAAACGACATTTTCCCATGTCGTCATCCCGCCCCGGTCGCGGGGCACTACATGGTCGAGATTTAGCTCATTTCGCTCCAAAATCTCACCGCAATACTGACAGGTGTTCTTATCGCGCTCGAAAACGTTGTGTCGGGTAAACTTCACTTCCTTTTTCGGAAGGCGATCAAAAAAGAGCAGCACAATCACCCGCGGCACGCGAATCTTCCACGAGATGGTCGTGACCATTTCGTGGTCCGGCGCGGTTGTCGAAAAATCGCGCCAACTCTCGAAATCGTGCGTTAGGAAATTGTTGGCTTCATCGGACGAAACGACGTGGGCGTGGCCGGCGTAGACCAACGCGAACGCACGCCGGGCCGTGCAGATGTTAACCGCCTGCCACAGGCGATTGAGCACCAAAACCTGACTGTTCAGTAACGTATGCACACCTCTATGGCGAACTGGGTTGTCGTCCGCCTTTTGCAGACTTCCGCGTAAATTCGCGCGACCCTATCACTGGCAATTTTCATTGTCAATTCGACGGCCCTGGCATCTGCGTTCCAAAATGAACTTGTCGATCCGCGATCCGCTCATAAGGTCGAAGGTATGGTGGGACAAGGTTCGGCTGGTAATGTTCTGGCCGCTCTCTGCAGTTTTTTCATTCCTGGCTTGGGGCAACTGCTTCAAGGCCGGTTGCTAATGGCGATCGTCCAGTTTTGCCTGGCGGCAGTCCTTTGGTTTGTCCTGCTGGGCTGGATTATCCATCTCTGGTCCATCCTCGACGCCGCTCTTTTTCGGCCGCCCACATAGATTAACCACGATTTAACACGAATCGACACGAATGGATGGTCGTTCTATCAACCTGTCTTCATTCGTGTCCATTCCTGGTTAAATGAAGGCGCAATTCCCAACCGAGCAGTCTGAAACCGGAGAGTTTCAGCGGCAGGAGGACGCGTTTCGCGAATGGATTTCGAATGACGGATCGACACCGTATCCCGCGGTCGCCGGTCGTTATCATCTTTATGTCTCACTCGCATGTCCATGGGCGAGTCGCACCGTCATCATGCGACACTTGAAAGGACTTGAGCAAGCGATCGACATGACAGTTGTCGATCCGATTCGTGACGAGCGCGGCTGGGCGTTTCGCGATCCATCTGGAGGGACGACCTCTGTGTTGTCCTTTCGATCAACCGATCCGATCAATGGTTTTCATTATTTGAGCGAAGCGTACGCGGCAACCGATCCGTCCTTCGACGGCCGTGTCACTGTGCCGGTGCTCTGGGATAAGGAAGCAAAAAAGATCGTTAACAATTGCGAGGACGACATCTGCCGGATGTTCAACGACGCCTTCGATGCAGTCGCGCAAAATAGAGATGTCGATCTTTTCCCGAAAGAAATCGAAGACGAACACATCAAGCTTGCTGAGTTTGTTTACGAGAACGTGAACAACGGTGTTTACAAAGCCGGCTTCGCCACGCGCCAGCGGCCCTATGAAATTTCCTGCCAGAAACTTTTTGAGGCGCTCGATAAATTGGAGGCGCGCTTATCGGCGCGCTTATCGAAAAGCCGCTACTTGTTCGACAAACGCATCGTTGAAGCTGACTGGCGCCTTTTCTGTACGCTTGTCCGGTTTGACGTGGTCTATCATGGCCACTTCAAATGCAACATTCGCCGCATAATCGATTATCCAAACCTGCAGGGCTACATGATGGATCTATATCAGCAGCCCGGCATTGCCGAGACCGTCAACTTCGACCACATCAAGCGTCACTACTACATGACGCACACCGAAATTAATCCGACCCGCATCGTCCCGATTGGACCGGCGCTCGATCTCACGAAGGTGCTCGATCTCACGAAGGTGCACGGACGAGAAAAGATGTAGTCTTCGTCTCTGGGCCTGCTACTTGCGCAAGGGTTTGCAAGATTTACCGCTGCCGGAAAACGGTCGCTAAACAGTTGGTAAAACGGCGCTCCGTCTGCTGCTCAAACGCGAAAGTGAATTCGGCACAAGAAAATCGCCCAACTAGAACAGAAAAATCGGACATCTGAACTGGAGTTTTTCTTGTCCCTTTAGTTCAACGGAGGGAACCGAAGACAAACGACGCTCCGATTCAATGGAGATAACTTTCGCGGCCCATTCAAAATGAGCGACGATCGAGCGACCTATCCTGTCTTGCACCAAACGGAGGAACAATTCCACATGCTTGTGGATAGCGTCGAAGAATATGCGATCTACATGCTCGATCCCATCGGCAATGTGTTGACGTGGAACTCGGGCGCCGAAAAGATCAAGCAATACACGGCGGGGGAAATCATCGGAAAAAACTTTGCCTGTTTCTACACCGCAGCGGACGTTGCGGCGGGAAAACCGCAGTGCAATTTGCGCGAGGCGACGCGCAAAGGCTACATCCGGGATCAAGGACTGCGCGTTCGCAAAGATGGATCAACATTTCACGCGGAAGTTGTGCTGACGGCGCTGCGCGATGGAGCTGGCAAGATTCGCGGCTTTTCCAAGGTCATGCGCGACCTAACCGATCAACTGCGCACCCGGGAATTGGAAGCGGCAAAGATCGCTGCGGAAAAAGCAAACAAAGCAAAAGACGACTTTCTCGCGGCGTTGAGTCACGAACTGCGCACACCACTGACGCCGGTGCTGTTAGCGGCGAATTATCTCGCCGATAACGCTGCCAAACTTCCATCGGAGTTTATGGAGGAGGTGGACACAATCAGACGCAACGTACGGTTGCAGGCGCGGCTGATCGACGACTTGCTCGATCTCACTCGCGTCACGCGCGGCAAGCTCGAACTGCACTTCGAGCGCGTTGACGCGCACGTCCTGGTTTGTGAGGCAATCGAGATCGTGAAGGGAGGAATCGAGGAAAAGGGATTAAAAGTTTGCATCGAACTGAACGCGGAGAAGCATCATCTCTGGGCCGATTCGGCACGCATCCAGCAGGTGTTTTGGAATTTGATCAACAATGCGGTGAAATTCACGTCCCCTGGCGGAAAGATCGATATCAGTACGTCGAGTGACGATGATGGTCATTTCAAGTTCAAGATCGCTGACAATGGAATCGGAATTGAAGTCGAACGACAAAGTTCGCTCTTCACACCATTCGAGCAGGGCGATTCATCAATCACGCGCCGCTTTGGTGGGCTCGGCTTGGGCTTGGCGATCTCGAAGCATCTAGTCGATCTTCACGGCGGCGCGATCGACGCGCAGAGTCGCGGTCGCAGTTATGGCGCGACTTTCAATGTAACACTTGACGCGGTGGCCAACCACGCCGAAAAGAGCGGCGTGAATTCTCAAGCTCCGCAAAAGCCGGCAAAGCCGTTGCGCATTTTACTGGTGGAGGATCACGGAGATACGCGGCGGACTTTGTCGCGTCTGCTTAGTCACTTTGGCCACCAAATCTCAGTCGCCGATAACACACAGAGCGCTTTGGAGATCGTGCAGTCGCAACAATTCGATGTCGTGTTGAGCGACATCGGGCTTCCCGATGGCAGCGGCTACGAGGTGATTTCCCGGGCAAAACAAAAACACCCAGTTAAAGGCGTAGCTCTCACTGGATTTGGAGCGGACGAAGACATCCGGCTCGGCAAAGAAGCCGGATTCGATTTTCACCTTACTAAACCGGTGGACTTTCACGAGCTGCGCACTGTTCTCGGACAGATCGGCGCTTAGCAATCGTTTTCGTCGCCCGCCCAAGATTGACAATTGCCGCCTTCTACGGGCTATAAGCCCAATTGCGGTAGTGCCGAAAATCCTTCTGACCACCCCAGGTGCCTGCAATCATTTGCCCGCCAAGTTCGTCAAAAAGTTTCCGCGCTAAACCACGGTCATCGGCCAGGCAAGCGAATTGGCAATACTCACTTAGAATTTCCAGGGAAGCCGGGTATCTCTGTCGCATCAACTCAAAGCCATCACGGGTTTGAGGCCATGAAGCGTGACTCTCGCGAAATATGTTTTTGTAATATCCGCTTAACGCACTAACGACGCGCGAGTATGTTTCCAGTCCAAGGCCCTTCGGTTTGTCGATTTCCAACGTAAGGGTATATTCCCATTCCCCAGGCTGACCGTACCATCGCGGCAAAAGATATTCGGCCTTGGCTACATCATATCCCCAAAATTGTGGCTCAAAGGCTTTGGCATCTTGGAAAAGCTTTTCGAAGTCGTCGCGGCTCCAGCCTTGTCCTTTGGCGAGCGTCATGCAAACGCGCCACCACACCGGGCACTTCGGTTCGAAGTCCGTCGATTTCTCGAGAAGTTCTCTGGCTTTCGCCAGCCGTTCCGCGAATAAACGCCAGCCCTCTTTTGTTACGGTCTTGCTATAACCGCCTCCGCGAGCATGCCACGCATAATCAATGAAGAACTCTGCATGCGCCACGTACGCCGTGATCGAACGCGGCTTGGCTGCATCCCAATTTTCGTGAATCCGTTCGTGGAGCTGCCACATGCTTTCCGGCTCATCCGGTCGGCAAGCAAGTGACTCGTAGAATTGAGATATTTTCCAAGAGCCATTACCAAAGCGCGTACGGTCGGCTCGAATTTGGGCTGCCAAAGCTTCCAGTTCATCGAACTTACTCGCATTGTAAAGACTTCTCGTTTTTAGGCGAAATTCCCAGATTTCGGTCGTAATCTTGCCCTTGGTTTCCTTGATCGGCGGAAGACCGACTACATCGCGTTCTACGACTGCGGCTGGCTGATTTCGATGACAGCTCGCGAGAGTCGTTAGACTAAATGCGGCAATTATGAACGGCAGACCTAAGATTTGTAATTTCACGAATTGTTGAACTTAATCGACCTCCGGCGCCGGCGAAAAAATTCCGTGCAGATAATGCACGGCACGCGCCGGTTGGCAAGCCGCTCAAGCCGAAAGGGGCAAATTCGGCAATCTTGGACTCAACGGATAGATCAGCCTTGACCTGCTCAATTGAGCGATTAAATTGTGTCAATTGAATAAAGACGCGATCTGAATGAAAACAGCGACTCTCGAAAAGAAAACAGTCAGAGCAAAAGCGAAGCATCCGCACGAATTGATTCGCCGGATCCAGAAGGGATTATCTTTCTCCGAGCTGAAAGCGTTGCAGGACAGTATCGACATGCCGTTTGAGCAGCTCGCAGCAAAACTTTCCATCTCGCGATCCACATTGCAGCGGCGCAAAGTGAACGGCCGTTTGTCGCCGGATGAATCCGACAAGGTCATGCGATTTGCGCGACTGCTTGACCACGCGACGGATGTTTTTGGCGACGTGAACAAGGCGCGGGCTTGGTTGAAGTTTCCGCAGCGCGGTCTCGGTGGCGCTGTGCCGTTGGATTATGCGGAAACGGAAATCGGCGCGCGCGAAGTGGACAATTTGCTCGGGCGAATCGATTACGGCGTTTATTCCTAAACCGCGATGGTCTCGGCGTGGCGGATCGTGCGCGCGAGTCGCGCCAACACGGCGTTTACTGGAGAGGGCCCGTGGCGATATGGAGGCCGTTGGAACTCACCGGGCGTGCATGTCGTCTACGTGAGCGAACATCAATCCACCGCTGCGTTTGAGGTCTTCGCCAATCGTGTGCCGTTCATTCTCGAGGAAAAATACAAAGCGTTCCATGTGGAATGGGCGGATAATCTCACGGAAATTTTTCCCGCAAAGAAATTGCCCGCCGACTGGCGAATTTCTCCGCCGCCGGCCGAGACGATGGAAATTGGCGACCGTTGGGTGCAAGAGCGCCGTTCTGCCGTGTTGGCATTGCCGAGTGCGATCAGTCCCGACGACAGAAATTTTCTGTTGAATCCCGAGCACACGGATTTCAAGCGCATCCGCATTCATCCGCCGATAAATTTTGATTTCGATCCGCGCTTGCTCGGCCGCTGATCGTCACGATCGGTCGCGCATTTTAAGATGCTCGCGTTCCTTCGATGCGCTGCCGAGCATCGTTGCCGGCGCTTACGGGGCAATACGGTCGGTGAGTGTGTCGTTATGAAAATTCGTGTGGTCACGCAAGCGGAACCAGCCGCCCTCCTTCTTGTTCGTCTGCGCCACACTGTTTTTCTCGTTCGTGGCATAATCCTCCCACGAATTGTAACGGGCGATGGTGAGAAACGTCCAAGGGCCGCCTTCCAGATGCTGCATCAACACGTTGCCCGCACTTGTGTCAGTTGGTTGAGGCGTCTCACTGAGCATCCTCTCCAACCCGTCGCGATGACCGGGAGCAGGGCGATAAACAGATACAACGTAAACCGAGCCCGAAGTCTTGGCTGCTGAGTCACCGTCAATCCCCATGGCGCGGGTAAACTCTTCCCAGGATGGACCGTTCACAAAAGTATCGTTGTGCCACTCGCTCAGGTCGCGCTTGTCCGGAGGCACGGCAGTGCCGGCAGCTTCCACGCTTGCCTTTGTGCCGAGATGCTCAATAGCAACGTAATCCCATGCGTCGCCATCTTGATGGCGAAGGACAACAAAGTGTCCTGGCATGGGCGCTTTCGGATCCGGCGTTTTGAGCCAATCGCCCAACTGAGCGGCCTTGCCGAGAGCGGCCTTGGTGAAATGGACATGGTAAACGTCTGTTCGTTTGCCGGCCCCGGCGGGCGCGGCGGTCTTCTCATTTGCAGCGGGCTTTGGCGTGCCCTGAGCCTGAACGAATGGAACAGGCGACAGGATAAGGAATGTGGTTGCGAGGATAGCTGTGATTGATTTCATGATGATTTTTCTTTGCTAATCTTAGGTTGAATGGAGGCTCGTCCGGAATCCCGGGCACCCAGTCTGGGCGGGCCGCATTGAAACACGCGTGCTTCGTTACGCGTGCTGTTCCGCAAAGCTTATGCGGGCTAACTCTCTGGATGTCAAAGTTTATTCTCCTGTGACTTCTGACCTCTGAAATCTGACCTCTGGATTTTTCCTTCATCCTTTTTACTTTTGCCTTTCGCGCGTCCCCGTAGTTCAACGGATAGAACAAGGGTTTCCTAAGACGAAACCGGCATTTTAGCAGCAGTTCGCTGATGTCGTCACCAGTGCGCAAACCGTTGTATTTACGCGCCTTGAACAATTGTTGCATTCATCACCGGTAATCAGCAATCTGCCCATTTTCACCCTGCCGGGTGACACAACGGGTGACACACTTTTCTCCGTCTCCCCATTTACGGCGACCTCATCTGCGCGCGGGCGCGTAATACGCTTGCCATTTGGACCCGTATTTGGCAGAAAACCACGCGACACTCCCTTGATCCCGAATGACCACGCGTATCCGAACGGAAACTGAAACCGTAATCAAAAAAATCCTGCCTTATTTGGCGCGGCGCGAATATGACATCGAAACAGATTTTGATTTTGAGACAGCGGTCCAGACAACTGATCGGTACCAAAAAGGTTACGTCGACATCCTAGTAACCTGCGGGAAAACGAGACCACAGTTTCTCATTGAGGCTAAAAAGGCCTCCAAGCGTCTTACGCTAAAGGACCGAGACCAGGCCATCGGTTACGCCTTAAGTCTTAAAGTTCCCTTTGTTGTCGTGACAAACGGCACAGAAATCCAATGCTACAACACTACAAATAAAGCAAATCCAGCGCCTCTACACTGGTTCGACAGGGCTGGTTGAGCTAACGCCGGACCATGTAGACTCCATCGTCGTGGATCTATCGAAAAAGCTCAAACAACAACACCGACTCTCCGCACGACTACGAGCTCAAGAAATTCTCGCAACAGCGCAAAAAACAATGCAAGCCGGACCCGCTCTGGCAGGCGCTCGCTTTTGAAGGTCAGTGTCGCGAAAAACTGCCAGGCGATTTTATTGATTACGTGCAATTCGGCTGTTTCCATCACGTGCTCCCTTCCTCCGAATTAACAACGCGCGGTTTCAGCGGACTCAGCACCGTCATCTTTCCTTTGGCCCGGAACCGCCAGCCGAATGTCGGTTCGAGCTTGGAGATTCCGAGCATGACAATGCGTTCGCGCAGACGGCCGAAATACTCTTGTGCCTCTTCCGGCGTCATTACGTATTCGAAGATCTGATCCAAAGGCGTTTCGGTGTCGCAATCGATACACATAAGCAGGTAGTGAACACCCTTGCCGCGTTTCCACGAGAACTCCTCGCGGCGCTCGCCGATGACATGCGCTTTAACTTGCATCTTTATCTCCTTTTTTTGGGCTGGTTTTACCGTTTCGATCCTTTGTCCCATTGAGGTTCGATTCGGTGGAAATTACCGTCGCCGTGTCTCGCAAGAACCGCTCAATTTCGGATTTCGAGTAAAGAGGTCGCCGTGTCGCGCGGGACGGATGAATGAGACCACGTACGGCCAGTCGGTCCAGCGTCGCCGGACTCATAGCTAACGCGCTCGCGGTCTCTTCTCTCGTGAACGCTAGCTTTAACGCTCCGTTGCCTGCGTGATCTTCTGTTTCCACGCTGGCATCGTGGCTAATTACGCCTTAGGTGTCTCCCGACATGGCGAAAGTTTTTTTGTCGGAATCGCCTTCGCCCCTTCTCTGCGCCGCGATCTCGCGATAGCTCAGCCCAAGCCGCTCACACATCTTCTCGATGCGCTTCAGCTCTCCGACCAAATGACTCCCAAAAATCCTGCATAGAGCTTTATGCAATGCAGGAATGGAGCCTAGCTTTTCCACAGATCGCCAGGCGACCAGGAGTAAGATGTAGATACGAGTATTTGTCCTTCCGATATCCCCGACACCCGAAACTCTCCGCTCGATACCCCTGCCAAAGGCCGCGAAAAACTTTGAGCACGCCCGATACTCTTGCTCAATCGCCAATTTCAACGCGAACTTGATCGCTCGTTCAAGCTCCGGCAGAAACTGCTCACTAAACTTTTTCTCATACGCCCGCGCTCGCTTCTTAATATCTTTGCCGTAAACGAGTCGAAGTTTCTTCCAATCAATTTTCCCTTCAGGTGGTCGAACCAGATATTCTAAGGAATCGAAGTAAGCGATTTGCTGCCCGAGGATCGCACCAACTTCCCCCGGCTCCCAATGTGGTGAAACTTTCAGTTTGGCGGTTGGATGAAACGTTTTCAAAAGCTCACGCCCGACGTTGTTAACCCAGGTCGGCGATTCTCCACTTAGCCAATACGGCTCGGGAAGCTTGTCATCTACGCGTTCCATTCGTGCCACGATTCGCCGGAGCCACTCGCGATCTTGGTTCAGTTGCTCACACATTTTGTCGAACGAAATGAATTGTATTGGCCGGCATTGCACTGGAGATCGCGTCGAACGTAATTCGCTTTGCCATCGCGACGCTGTGCTCGCTCCGCAAATGTCCGTATGTCATCGCGACAAGCACTCCACCGTCTTTGTGTCCAAGCCACCCCGCGATCACTTTGAAGTCGCAACCCGCTTCGATCGCATTCGAACAGAAGAAATGTCGCATCGTATGATGTCCGAACCGCGGAAATCCTAACCGCGCACATGCGCGCATCCGCTGCAGCCGCGCATCCCTAATATCGAAAATCAGCTCGTCATCGCNNATGCAGTCCACGAGCCGACGTAATGGAACGAACAGCGGAATTGTTCGCGCTTCATAATTCTTTGTACCCTGCTCCCCGCCCGTGATAAGAACCGTGCCGATATCGTAATTGATATCGCGCCATCGGACCTGGCCCGCTTCTGCTCGCCGCATTCCGGAGTAACCAAGGAACTCGACCAAGTCTGCCGCCTCGCCAGTTGCACGATGCCCGCTGCGCAATTCAACCAAGACAGCGCGAAACTGTTCTTTCGAAGGAATGATAATACCCGGCTTCGGTTCCTTTTTTCGCTTCAAGTGTCGCGCTGGATTATCGATTAGAATTCGCAGCGTATTCTGAGCGTAATCGAAAATTTGTTTAAGGGTCTCGACATCGATGTTCCAGCTGCGAGCCGAAAGCTTTGCTCCCCGGTGAATTTTCCAAGCCTCAAACTCGCTTGCGCCGATCGCTCGCACCAAACGGCCTTTGAAAAACGCCATCAGTTGTTTCAGAACACTCGCGCGGCGGTAGGCTGATGACGCTTTCAACTCTGCCGTTTTGACTGCAAGCCATCGTTGCGCAAGTTCTTCAAAGCGGATCGAACTATTTGTTCCATCCGTTGACAGCTGCCCAGCGCGATCCAGAAACTCACGCAATCTCCTTTTCGCAAGCCCAGGATCAGTCGTTTTTAGACTACGACGAAATTGCTTGCCGCTCTTTTTGACGAGGAGATAGTAACGGCCAGCCGAATCGCGATACAGATTCGGTCCAACTTTCTTGAACCGTTTCCCGTTATGAATCTGCGCTTTTTCAATCACACGACGGCAAGGGTGACACAAACGGGTGACACAAGCAAGAAAAATCGCATTTTGTCCCCGTAGTTCAACGGATAGAACGGAGGTTTCCTAAACCTTAAATGTGGGTTCGATTCCCGCCGGGGATACTTTTACGAGGCGTAGCGCATCTTTTCACGGCTTCAAAAATGGCAAAGTGCGAACATAAATGAGAACACATCGCCCTAGTTCCTTAGTCGTTCGCCATTGTCCGCCCATGCTGAAGAGCGCCTGCAATCGGGAATCCTTTTCGCCGCCGTGCCGCGAAGGGTTCCCCCGGTTTGATTGCATCGGATTGATTGCAAATGATTGCGTCCCTACCAAGCGCCGCCCTACTTCTTATTAAAGGCCAAGCGCCTCCTTAAAAAGCTCCAAGTTCTCCGCAGTCACCCTTCGGCGTCAGTGCTTCGTACCTGAACTGTAGCCGGATCTATGCCGAGTATCGCCAGGTTCACAAGTATGCCTGGCGCTTCCTGCTTCTCAGCCGGCCACACCCTCTCTGCTACAGCGGCAACGTCTTTTACTTGCCGTGCGATCTTCAATTTCTGTCTGTGGTTCGCTGCATTTTCACTCGCTTCGACCGCATAACGCGAAAGATGCAACTTCGTTTTGTCTTTTCGTTCGTTCAACGTAAACGCTACGGCCTCCATCGGCGTGACAGCAAGCGCTGTGTCGTCGCGTTTTGCGAGCGATTTCGCATCGCTGATTTGCTTTGACCAACCTTCGCGCTTTGCTCGTGCGAGTACCGTGCCCTCTGGAATGTCCATGTTCCGAGCGATCTCACGCAAGCCGATGCCGCTGGCATATGCGGTTTTGACTTGCTGCCAAATATCTGCGGAAACTCTATTGCGTACCGCTCGCTCTGGCAGTGGTAGTTGGCCGTTTTCGCGCTCGCTCATGTTCAAGTGAACATTTATGCTGTTTTGAGGGGAAAACAAGCCCAATTTGTCGTGACAATCATCGAAATCAGACCATTTAGAAACGGCTGGCAAGTGTACGAGAGCCCCGGGGTTCAGCCCGTATGCGAACGTTCAAATTTGTTGTTTCAAATGTGCAAATTTGTTCTTGCATGAAAATCACAGGTTCCTTACGGTCCGATCTTAACCTTAGTCATGATCGTAGCCGCAGGCTTTTTCGTTGCAGGAGTGGGTTGTTCTCTCGCGCTGATTA
>WNGD01008859.1_pt1 | contig 11603 bp, 10 predicted proteins | sample 5400671 | NCBI WGS metagenome assembly WNGD01 (sample SAMN13153369, study PRJNA577476) | soil metagenome | isolation source: 40 cm soil or saprolite under grassland replicate 2 | place: USA:California | collected 2016-06-15
ACGGCTCGCGGGTAGCTGGCCCCGGACGAGATACGTTGCCCGCGGCCAGGTCAGCGCGATCCCGGCGGCCAGGTAGCACGCCAGCAGTGCCAGGTGCCGTGCCACTGGTCGCGCCGCCAGCGCCCGCAGCCGGCCGCCGCCAGGCCCGGCCGCCGCGGCCGTGCTCTCGGCGGGCACCGCAGCGCCCTCAGCCATCCCGCTCCCGCCCGGGCCGCCTCCGGCTGTCCCGCCGCCTCCGGCCGCGGCGCTGGCGTCGTCGGCGGCGCCGGGATCGGCCGCGTCCAGCGTCCCGGCCGCAGCGGGCGCCGGCTGGTCGCCCCGGTTACGGCCTGCTCGGTCCATCAGCTCACCTTGTCCAGCGTCACGCGGGCCGAATCGTCCGGTCCGGCGATCATCGAGGTGTTCCCTGGCGGGGAACAGTACCCCTGACGGCGGCAAGCCCGGGCGTCAGCGGAGGCCCGCGACCCTGTGAATTGCTCATCGTATCCGCGCCGCCAGCCGGCCAGGCCGGGAACCGGGGCCAGGTCCATGGCTGTGACTGAGGGTGCCCGGTGGAGTTTCCGCAGCACCCGGGCTGGGCATTTCTTCGCTCGCAGGCGAGTTTTCTGCGCGTATTGGCATCGGGGCGGTGCTCAGGGAGGTGAGGGAGTCGGGCGTCGTGCTCCTGCCGTCTGCTCCTGCCAGCGTAGCCGTCGCTCGTCGGCGCATCACCGCGGATCTGGCCGCCGCGGGGGTATTCGAAACCGCCATCGGGGACGCGGCCCTGGTGCTGAGCGAGCTGCTCAGCAATTCGATAGTGCACGCACGCCCGCTGCATGGCCGATGGCTGCAGGTCGCGTGGATCGTGGATGCCGGGTCGGTCGAGATCGCGGTGAGCGACGGCGGCGGGCCGACCCGTCCGCACGCGGAGCCGCCATCGCTGTCCTCGCTCGGCGGCCGCGGGCTGGGCATCGTCGACCACCTGTCGGACCGATGGGGGGTGCGGGCCGACGGGCAGGGCATCACGGTCTGGGCGGTCGTGCCGGCCGCCTGCCCGCAACGGGCCGGCCACGAGGCTTACTCGCGGTGACCGGCGGCTCCGGCGGCCGGCCAGGCCGCTGCTTGCGCCCGCTGCCCGGGGCGGCACGCTGGCCAGCGGCGTGACAGCAGCAAGATTCATCGTTAACGGATCCGTCCCGGCTTGTCGCATGCGCTGCCCGGTCGGCTGATGGCACGCAGCTGGCCCCTTCCGGCAATGACCAGCCGGCATGCGTAATCAGCGCGTGAAGTGGTGATACTCCCTCCAGGGGCTGACGCGCCCGGGCGCGGGCAAGGGACTGCGGGGGAACTGGTGAGTTACACGCACGGCGCGGACAGTGAAGTCGGCAGGCTGCGTTCGGTGCTCGTGCACCGCCCGGGACTGGAACTCAAGAGAATCACGCCGCGGCGGCGGAACTGGCTGCTCTTTGACGCGCTGCCCTGGGTGGGCCGCGCCCAGCAGGAGCATGACGCTCTCGCCGCTGCGCTCCGCGACCACGGCGTCGAGGTGCTCTACATCACCGAGTTGCTGCAGGACGTCATGGAGTACCAGGCGGCCAGGGACGAGGCGATCAGCGGCGCGCTCGGCGGTGCGCGGCTCGGCGACGATCTGGCTGACCAGATCCGCGGCCATCTCGGCGGCCTCGACCCGGAGGCGCTGACCCAGGCGCTGATCGCCGGCCTGACCCCGGCTGAGCTCAGGGTCGGCCGCGGCGTGGTGTTCGCGCTGCTTGACCCGCATGACTTCGTCATCGACCCGCTGCCCAACCTGATGTTCAGCCGGGATTCGAGTGTCTGGATCGGGGACCGTGCCGCGGTCACCAGCATGGCCGCGCCGGCACGGCGCCGCGAGTCCGCGCTCATCGGTGTGATCTACCGGCATCACCCCAGGTTCGCGGGCACCAAGTGCCTGTACGGCCCGCAGCACGAGCAGGTCGAGGGCGGCGACGTGCTGCTGCTCGCGCCGGGCGTGATGGCGGTGGGAGTAGGCGGCCGGACGACTCCGGCCGGGCTTGAGCGGCTCGCCCGCCACGTGTTCGATGCGGGCCTCGCGCACACCGTGCTGGCCGTGCCGATCAGGGAGGGCATGGCGGCCGTGCACCTGGATACGGTGTGCACGGTGGTCGACCTGGATACCGTGATCATGTATCCGGGCCTCGCCTTCACGCTGACCGCGCACACCATCACGCCCCGCCCTGACGAAGGGCTGCGGGCATCCAGGGCGCAGCCCTTCCTCGAAGCGGCGGCCCAGGCGATGGGCATTGAGCGGCTGCAGGTCATCGGCACCGGCCTCGACCCGCTGACGGCGCCGCGGGAGCAGTGGGACGACTGCGCCACACGAGCGCAACGTGGAGACCAACGCCAGGCTCGAGGCTGCCGGAATCGAGGTGATCAGGGTTCCCGGCAGCGAGCTCGGCAGCGGCCGGGGCGGCCCGCGCTGCATGGTCTGCCCGGTCGGCAGGGATCCGGCGGCCGAGGCGGTCGCCGGGGTTGCGGCCGGGCAGCCCGCTCGGCCGGCGATCGCGATCGGCCGACCGGAGCTGGCAGGCCTGAGCGCCGGGCGCCGGGCGCCGGCCAGCCTGGTCGCGGCGGCACCGCTCACCGCCGCTGCGGCTGCGGCTGCGGCTGCGGCTGCGGACACGGCACGACAGCCCGAGCTAGCCCCGGCCGGCTGACTGGCACGAGTCGGCCCGACCCGGCCCGCCGCGTCCGGCCGGCTAGCTGGCGTCCGGGCAAGCTAGCTGCGTGATCGCCGGCCCGACCACATGGCGAGCCGGAGCACGGCGAAGCCGGCCACGGCGATCAGAGCGATCCAGAAGAAGAAAATCAGGGCGTGCACGATCCACGTAACGATCATGAACACCACAAGCGCGGCGATGATCAGGAAAATAATTCGTCCCATGCTTCTAAGGTACGGCCAGACTGGCGTGTTCGCGCTACTCGGGCCGCGGCTGGCGCCGACGCTCGCGACCCGGCCGCGGCCCGGCAGGCAGAGGATGTGACGGGTGATGAACATGATCCTGACGGGAAAACAGCTCACCTGTGCGGATCGTTCCGCCTGATGGATGTGGCTACGGTATTCGCCGGCGCATACCTCATCCACATCCATCACGCGGAACGCCAGTCGGAGCCCGCGGGACCCGGAGCCCGCCGGACCCCGGAGCCTGCGGGACCCCGGGAGCCTGCGGGACCCCGGGAGCCTGCGGACCCCGGGAGCCTGCGGGACCCGGAGCCTGCGGGACCGCCTAGGATTCGGCTGGCCGGGCCGGAAGGCCGGGGCGGATCCCGTCCAGCACCTCAGCGAGCGTCCGGAATGTCGGGCAGGGCCAGCGCCACATGCAGCTTCGGCAGCGCAGGACGGGGGCGGACGTGCCGCTGCTGACCCCGCCCGCGTCGAGCGGGTGATGCAGCTGGATCAGGCGCAGCCCGAGCTCCGCGAAGCCCAGCATCTCCTCCCGGGCCCCGGCAAGGAAAGCGAGGTCGCGGGCACTGAACCGGGCCGTCACGGGCACCACCCCGTCGCGGTTGACCAGCCGCGCGTAGTGGCTGCTCGTCTCCAGCCAGGAGGCGGCCCCCTGGGCGTGCAGGCGGACCGCTTCCAGGTGCTCGCGCAGCCGCCCGGCAGCCGGATCGGGCAGCTGCGGGCGCGCTAGTGGCGCCGCCACAGTGACCACCCCGGCGGCGGCCAGCCGTTCGCGGCTGGCGGCGAGAACGCCGGCCGGCCCGGCCGTGGCCGACTGCGGGCGTGACGGCGGTGGCGCGTGCCGTGGCCCCGCTGGCCGCTCTCGCTGCGAATCCGGTCGGTCGGTTCGAGGATGCATCAGAGTCGCTCCGGCTCCTTCATGCGGCATGTCCGTCCCCAGCTTCGCGCACCAGGCCGCAAGCTTGCAGGGTGATTGGCCATGTGCTCTGCGTAGTGATCTAGTCGCAAGCGCCTGCGGGCGGTAAGGTGCGGCACGTGGAACTTAAGGTCTCGTGCCGGTCTCAGGGCGATCACACCATTATGTCGGTAGCGGGCGAGATCGATCTCTACACCGCCCCGCGGCTGCACACCGAGCTGGTCACGGCCCTGGCGGACGGGGGGCCCGTCCGGATCGTCGTCGACATGTCCAAAGTGGAATTCTGCGACTCCACCGGCATGAACGTGCTGCTTGCCGCGCATCGCCGCGCCCGCGAGCGCGGCGGTGACCTCGAACTCGCCGGGCCCCGCCCGGCGATCAGGAAGGTCCTGCAGGTAACCGGGCTCGAGAGCGTCTTCACCGTGCTCGACGACCCGGCTACAGTGGCCGGCTCGTAGGCTTCCGGCCGCCGCGATCAGCCGCACAGCGGCGCTGCGGCTGGCCACGGCATTAGGATCGCAGCCATGCAGCCGACCGGTGATATCGCCGTGGTCATCCCGGCCAGGAACGAGTCCGACCGGATCGGCGCGACCGTCGCCGCCGCGGCCGGGCTGCCCGGGGTGGACATCGTGATCGTCGTGGATGACGGCTCCGATGACGGGACCGCCGCCGCCGCTGAGCGGGCGGGTGCCTCGGTGGTACGGCACGCCCGCAACCGGGGCAAGGCCGCGGCGATGGAAACCGGGGCGGAGGCCATCCGGCTGCTGGAGGCCAGCCAGGCCAACGGTGCCGGCCGGGCCAGTGGCCGCGGCCAGGCCAGCGGCCCCGGCAAGCTCAGTGGTGCGGCCGGAGCCAGCGGCGTGGCCGGAGCCAGCGGCGTGGCCGGAGCCAGCGGCGTGGCCGGAGTCGGCGCTGCGGCCGGAGCCGGCAATGCGGCCGGAGTCGGCTGCGCGGCCGGAGCTAGCGGCGTGGCCGGAGTCGGCAATGCGGCCGAAGCCGGCAGTGCGGCCGGAGCCATAGGCGTGGCCGACGCTGGCAGTGCGGCCGAAGCCGGCGGCGCCCACCACGGCCCGGCCCGCCCCCGTCATCTGCTATTCCTCGACGCTGACCTGGCAGCGACCGCGGCCGGGGCGGCTCCGCTGGCCGAACCGGTCCGGTCCGGGGCGGCGGACATGACGATCGCGGTGTTCAGCAATCGGGAGCGGCAGGGCGGCCACGGCCTGGTGGTCGGTCTGTCCGGCTCCGGGATCGAGCGTGCGACCGGGTGGCGGCCTGCTCAGCCGCTGAACGGCCAGCGGTGCCTGACCAGGGACGCCTTCGAGGCGGCGCGGCCGCTGGCGCCGGGCTGGGGCGCAGAGACCGGGCTGACGATCGACCTGCTCCGCAAGGGCCTGCGGGTCGTCGAGGTCGAGGTCCCGCTCGCGCACCGGGCGACCGGCACCGACTGGCGGTCGCAGCTGCACCGGGTCCGCCAGCTCGCTGACGTCGCGCGGGCGCTGGCCGTCCGGCAGGCCGTCCCGCGCCCGGCGCGGCAGCCGGGCTCGCGAGCGGCGCGGCCGCCGCGGGGATGACGGACCGGGCCGCGGGCCGCGCGGGCCGCGGTGGCCAGAGCACCCCGGCCGGCCAGGGCGGCTCGCCCGTCGGCCCGGAGCGCACCGGACGATGGGGCCTGGCGGCCAGCGCGGCCAGCGTCGCCCTGACGTTCGCCGTCGCGGTCTGCGGGCCGTCGGTAATGGAGCCCGCCCTGCCCGGCCGGCCGGGCCAGCCGCCGTGGTCGTTCGCGGCCGCCCCGTCGCCGTACCTGGTGGTCGCCATGACGGCGGCAGCGATCGCCGCCGGGACAGCCGGCCTGGTGCTGACCATGCACGCCGCCCGCCGGGGCTGGCCGGTCTCGCCGCGGCTGATCCTGGTCGCGGGGATCGTGCTGGTAGCCGCGCTGGCGCTGGTGCCCCCGTTCGGCTCCTCCGATCATCTCAGCTACGCGGCCTACGGCCGGATGGTGGTCACCGGCCACAACCCCTACACCACCACTCCGGCGGCCCTGGCCAGGCTCGGCGATCCAGTTGCGCGGGCGGTCCAGGACTGGCGGAACAGCCCGTCGGACTACGGCAGCCTGGCCACCGGCGGCCAGGCGCTGGCCTCGCTGATTGGCGGGACCTCAGTCCGCCTCACGGTGTTCGTGCTCTCGCTGCTGAACGCGCTGGCGTTCGCGGTGACCGGGCTGCTGCTGCACTGGCTGGCGCGCGGTGACCGGGCCAGGCAGCTCCGCGCGGCGCTGCTGTGGACCGCTAACCCGCTGCTGCTGCAGGTGCTTGTCGCCGGCGCGCACGTCGACAGCCAGGCCATCGCGTTCTGCGTCGCCGCCCTGGCGGTTTTCGCTCTCAGGATTTCTAACGGGGGCGTCCCGGCCGGCCCGGCCCGCCAGGCGCTCGCCGCCGCCGGGGCCGGTGCCCTGATCGGCCTCGGCTTCGCGGTCAAGGCGACGATGGCGCTGGCCGGAGCCGGGCTGGCCATCGCGTGCCTGCTGGCCTGGCACTGGCAGCGCAGGCAGCAGGACCAGGAGCGCCAGCGGGGCCAGCGGCAGGGCGAGCCGGGCCAGCAGCGGCCTGCGGCCGGCGGCCGGCCGGGCTGGCGGGAGCCGGCGGCGCTGCTCGGCGGCCTGGCAGCCGGATTCTGCTTGACCGCCGGGGCCTCGGTCGCGGTGTGGGGACCAGGATCGCTGCGCCCGGCGCTGCGGGCCGGGAGCTATGTCTCCATCGGCTCGCCGTGGCGGACGGTCCGCTTCTTGCTCCGGCTGGCCATCGGTGAGGGAACCGCCGAGAACGTGGTCAAGGCGGCGGCGATCGTGCTCGCGGTGGCATTGCTGGCGCTGCTGCTGCGGTCGGTCCGCACGCTCGATCCCGCCGCCTGGCCCGGCACCACCCCGGCAGCACCAGGCCAGCCGGGAAGATCGGGTGCTGTCCAGGCCGGGGCCGATCCTGCTGCCGGGCCGGGAGTCACCCCGGCGCTGCCGGACCGCGCCGCCTGGCCGGAGGTGCCGCCTCGCCCGGCCGGGCCCGGTGCCCCTGCCGTACCACGTCGGCAGGGAATCTCCGGTGCCGTCCGTGCCGGGCTCGACCGGCTCTCCGAGCCCGATCTGGCCGCCGGGCCTGACCTCAGCCTGACCGCCGGTCCAGAGTTCCTCCGACCGGCGCTGGCCCCGGCCGTGGTGTTTGCCATCGGGTTCGCCTGGCTCCTTGCCTGGCCGTACGTGCTGCCCTGGTATGACGGCCTCGGCTGGGCGCTGCTCGCGCTGCTGCCCTGGTCACGGCTGGACTGGCTGCTGCTGGCCCGCACGACGGCGCTGGCGTTCGGCTACCTGCCCGCCCGCGGGATCGCCCTGCCGGCCGGGCTCGGCTGGCTGCGCCCGGTGGCCAGGAACGGGATTACCCCGGTGGTGCTGCTCGCCGTTATCGTGGCCCTCGTGGTGATGCTGTGGCCGTGGCGGCAGGCGGTGCTGCGAAGGCCGGCCGAAGGTGATCCGGCGGGCACCGTGCGTACCGGGATCTCCCGGCTGTCATCATGAGGGACATGTCGCATCGCTGCGCTTACCTGGGCCCGGCCGGCACCTTCACCGAGGCCGCGCTCCGCGTGCTCGACGCCGGGGCGCAGCTGGAGGCAGTGCCGTGCCCGACCATCCAGGCCACCCTGGACGCGGTCAGGACCGGCTCGGCGCTGCGCGCCGTGGTGCCCATCGAGAACTCGGTGGAGGGCGCGGTGACCGCCACCCTGGACGAGCTCGCCACCGGCCAGGACCTGATCATCCGCGCCGAGGTGCTGCTGCCGGTGACCTTCGCGCTGCTCGCCCGGCCGGGTACGGAACTCGCCGACGTCAAGGTGGTGAGCGGGCACCCGCAGGCGCAGGCGCAGTGCCGGCAATGGCTGGCGGCGCACCTGCCGCACGCCGAGTGGCGGCCTGCCTCGTCGAATGCCGAGGCGGCCAGGCAGGCAGCGGAAGGGCAGATCGGGGCCGCCCTGGCCGGGGAGTTCGCAGCCGGCGTGTACGGGCTGGCCGTGCTGGCCCGCGACGTGCACGACCGGGCGGGGGCGGTGACCAGGTTCGTCGCCGTCAGCCTGCCAGGGCCGCCGCCGCCACCGACCGGCGCCGACCGGACCTCGGTGGTGGCATTCCTCGCGGACGACCATCCGGGGGCGCTGATGGAGATCCTCAGCCAGTTCGCCGTGCGCTGGGTCAACCTGACCAGGATCGAGTCGCGCCCCACCGGGGAAGGTCTCGGCAGGTACTGCTTCTCCATCGACTGCGAGGGTCACGTGGCCGAGGCGCGGGTCGGCGAGGCGCTGATGGGCCTGCGCCGGGTCTGCAGCGACGTGCGGTTCCTGGGCAGCTACCCGCGAGGGGACGGCGGCAGCACGACAGTGCAGCCCGGTACCGGCGACGCGGATTTCACCGACGCGCTGGACTGGCTCGGCCGGCTGCGCTAGCGCGGCCCTGCCCGTTCACCTGAATGGCGGATGCACGCTTCCTGAGGCCATCCGAATCTTCCGTGGTCATGAAGCGGGACCGGCCGGGGTGGCGGCCCGCCGCTACAGGTACGGGCCGGAGCCGCGGGCTGGCTGCTCGTCCTGGCCGGGCAGCATGCCGGGCGCAACGCCGGGCGGCAGCGCCCTGCGCATCTGCTCCAGCTGGGCCCGTGCCGCCATCTGCTGGGCGAAAAGGGTGGTCTGGATCCCGTGGAACAGGCCCTCCAGCCAGCCGACGAGCTGTGCCTGGGCGACCCGCAGCTCGGCCTCGCTGGGCAGCTCGTCCTCGGCGAACGGCAGTGACAGCCGCTCCAGTTCCTCGATCAGCTCCGGTGCCAGGCCGTCCTCGAGCTCCTTGATCGAGCTCTTGTGTATCTGCTTCAGCCGCGCCCTGCTCTTCTCGTCCAGCGGCGCGGCCCTGACCTCTTCGAGCAGCTGGCGGATCATGCTGCCGACCCGCATCACCTTGGCCGGCTGCTCCACCATCTCGGTGATCGGGCGCTCCGTGCCCTCCTGGGCGCCATCGGCCTCGACGGCCGCACCGTCGGGGCCGACCACGACCACCCTGCCCTGCTGTTCCCGTTCAGAGTTCATCTGGTCGCTCATGTCTCTAGTCTGTCCGAGTACCGGACCGGATCGCATCTAGGGGGCGGATCCGCCGGCTGCCGCGCGGTGCCGGACGGTGATAATGATCTTGCCTGGCGGCGGGCACGCGGTCGTCAGCATGGTGCGGCACGCCGGATGGACAGCGCCTCAGCGCTCTTTTTCGCAGCTCATCGGGTCCGCCGGGTGCAGTGGTGACAATGACGTGCATGTGGTTACTCCCCGCACACAAAAACGATCGGCTGACATGCCGCCGGCCGATGTCTGGCCTAGGCTCGGCTTGATGCACGCTGTGTGTCCGTGCGGGCATGCCATTCTCCCCCGTGCGGCGTGAGGAGAGCGACCTTGGCAAACGAGTATGGGGACCGGCCAGCCGGTGACGAGCGGGACCGGCCAGCCAGTGACACCCCTGACGAGCGAGGCGGCCAGCGATCACCGGCTGCGGCCGTGGCCGCCGAGCTAGCCCGGCCGGGCGAGGCCAGCGGCGCCGGCCGGCCCGACGGGCACGCGGTATCCGACGAGCCTGCCGGGCCAGGCGGACCGGGCAGCACGGCCGGACCGGACAGCACAGGCGGCCGCGATGATCATGCTGAGCCGGCAGGCGCCGGAGCCGGTGATTCCGGACCCGAGCGGGCCGATGACCAGGGCGCGATGTTCCCGGTGCCCGGGCAGCGCTCATCGCCGACGGTGCCATCGTCCGATGCCGCCGCCGTGCCGTCGGTGCGCGGCCGTCATCTATTCGGGCAGCAGCCGCCCTACGCGTCACATGACTCGTTAGGGCCGGAGCCACCGGACAGCAGCGCCGCGCTCGATTCCGGGAGGAGGGCCGATTGGGGGACGACCGGGAGGACTGACCTCGGGACGAGGGCGGATTCCGGAGCGGCCGATTCCGGGAGGCGGGCCGAGTCCGGGACGGCCGGTCTCGGGACGAGAGCCGATTCGGAAGAGACCGGTCTCGGGACGAGGGCCGATTCTGGTCTCCCGCCCGGTTCCGGCCCGCCCGGTATGTTCGGGTCCGCGTCGCCCGCGTCGCCCGCGTCGCCCGCGCCCGTCAGCCGGCCCGATTCCTACGGACCGGGCAGCGGCTATGCCGCTGACGAACTCGGCGCGGCCGGGGAGTACGTCCCGCCACAGTCGTACGGGGCGGCCGCCGGGCACGTGGCTGAGCACTACGGCGCCGAGGCAGGGCACGCTGCCGAGCCGTACGGGACGGAGGCCTACGGGCCGCCCGGTGGACACCCGCCGCCCGGCGGGTACCAGCAGGGCGGCGGATACGGCACAGGTGCCGGCTACGGGTATCTCGCACCCGATCCGTATCTGTCCGGCCAGTCGTTCTTCCCGCCTGATTCGTACGGTTCGCCGGATCCGTTTGATCCGCCCGCGGCGGCCGGGCCAGCGGTCTCGCGCGGCTCGCGTGCCGCCCCGCCCGCTACCGCCCCCACCCCGTTGTCCGAGCCCGCACCGCACGCCCCCGGTGCCGAGCATGCGGGCGACCCGCTGGCCAGCCTGCCCGGGACGGCCGCGGACGGCACGCCAGCCGGGTACAGCCAGCGCGACGGCCTGGCCGGCGGCCGCGGCGATCCGCCCAGGCTGCAGGAGGCGGCCGAGTCAACCGAGAGCCTCACCCCGGAGTTCCTGCTGCCCGGCAGGCGCCGGGCACCATCCCCTGGCTGGCGCCGGGTTCTCTATCAGGCCAGCGCCGGGCTGATCCGGGTGCCCGAGTCAGCGGCCGAGCTGCGCCGCAGGGACATGGTCAACCGGATCCGCACGCCGGCGGCCGGCGGTCATCACCGGGTCGCGGTGCTGAGCCTGAAGGGCGGGGTGGGCAAGACCACCACGACCGTCGGGCTGGGCTCGACGCTGGCCTCGCTGCGCGGCGACCGGGTTCTCGCGGTGGACGCCAATCCGGACCGCGGCACCCTGTCGGACAAGGTGCGGCTGGAAACCGCCGCGACGGTGCGCGACTTGCTGAACGAGCGCGGGCAGATCGAGCGGTACGCGGACGTGCGGGCATTCACGTCGCAGGCGCCGAGCAGGCTTGAAGTGCTGGCGTCGGACCGCGACCCGACCGTGTCGGGCGCCTTCAGCGAGGAGGACTACTGCGAGGTTTCCACGGTTCTTGAGCACTACTACTCGATCTGCCTGACCGACTGCGGGACCGGCCTGCTGCACTCGGCGATGGCCGGCGTGCTGTGCCTCGCGGACCAGATCGTGCTGGTCAGCTCGACCTCAGTGGACGGCGCCCGGAGCGCGAGTGCCACGCTCGACTGGCTTGCGGCCCATGCCTACGCCGATCTGGTGCGGGGCGCCGTCGTCGTGCTCTCGATCGTGCGGCCGAGCAGCCGGAACACGGTCGACCTGGACCGCCTGGAGCAGCACTTCGCGGCCCGGTGCCGGGCGGTGACCAGGATTCCCTATGACGCGCACCTGGAGGAGGGGGCCGAGGTCGAGCTGGACCAGCTGAGCCGGGCGACGGCGGATGCGTATCTCGAGCTCGCCGCCATCGTGGGTGACGGGCTGGCCTGGCCGCGGAGCATCGCGCAGCACGGCGCCGCGGCGGGGACCGCGCGACGCGATGGCAGGGAGCCCTGACGCGGCACTTCCCGCTGACCCGCACCCTGC
>WNGD01007082.1_pt1 | contig 11602 bp, 9 predicted proteins | sample 5400671 | NCBI WGS metagenome assembly WNGD01 (sample SAMN13153369, study PRJNA577476) | soil metagenome | isolation source: 40 cm soil or saprolite under grassland replicate 2 | place: USA:California | collected 2016-06-15
AGCTCAGCACACGCACACCGTGCAGCGACACACCCTTCGCGACTCCATAAGTCGTACCGCCGATGGTGCCCGCGACATGCGTGCCGTGGCCGTTGCAGTCCTCGCCGCTCACGCCACCGAGCAGGTTGAAGGTCAGCGCATCGTACACGTTGTCCGCCCGGCCGTCGAAGTCCGGATGCGCCGTCCAGATCCCCGTGTCGATGATATAGACGTTCACGCCAGCACCCGTCGCGGTGTAGTCGTAGGTTGCGGAGAGTGGGAGCGCCTGCTGGTCGATCCGGTCGAGACCCCAGGGATCGCCGTTTCCGTCCATCGATTGCGTGACGTCGATGCCGTACACTTGATCCGGCTCGACGTAGGCGACGTTGGGGTTGTGCGCGAGCGCGGCGGCGGCCGCCGCGGGCAGCTTCGCCGCGAATCCCCTGAGCGCGCTGGTATAGGTGAAGCGCAACGTACCGCCCTGCAGCCGCACGAGCTGCGCCGCGAGCGCGGCCGGATTTGTCACCGTGGGCCGGAAGACGACGATGTATTCACCGGGAACGGCGTTCGACTTCGCGACGGAGGCGGATTGCTCCGGTTGCGTGGCCTCTCGGCAGGCGAGCCCACCGAAAACCACCACGCCGGCGACAGCGACCTTCCAGTTCATGACGGCTCCCTCGAGGTGGATACATCGAGTGGAGCAAGAATCGTTCTTGATGGGTCGCGTGGAGAAGCGGATGAAAATGTTGCGCGCCTGCTACAGAACTCAGATCTCCCAGTTCGAGAACAGCACGCCCTGCGCCGGATGACGCTCCGGGTAGTTCTCGTACGTCATCCGCAGATCCGTCCAGCGCACGCGATAGCCGCGCGCGATCAGGCGCCGGAATGCCTCGGCGTACTTGGTCTGACAGCGCACCGCGATGCGGCGGATGCCGGCCTTGGCTGCCGCCGCTTCCACCGCACCGATGGCCGCATCGAACGCCGCGTCGTCGCGCGCCGCGAGCTTGAGCACCCGGACTTCGTCCCGGGTGCGACTGTCGGCGAGCGGCGCGGAGTGCCACACGGCCATCGCGTCGAGCCCGGCATCCCCATCGACGAGCGACGTATCGCCCAGGCCAAGCTCCGCGGTCAGCAGGATCTCGCGTGAGAAGTCGATCCCGGAGACGAGGTCACTCACGAGCCGGCGGCCCGCCGCCATGGCCGCCTCCTTGTCATCGCCTGAGCGGCGCGACAACAGCACCGGCGCCGGATGACCGCGCGTCGCGATCTCGTTCGTGAGCGTCACGGTCAAATATCCCGGAATGAACCCCAGCCGGGCGTAGAACCCGATGTTTTCGGGGGTGCGCGGCATCGTTTCGAGGCCCAGCGTCGTAATGCCGCGGTCGATGAGCCAGTCGGCGGCGGTTCGCACGATTGTCTTCCCGACACCGCTGCTTTGTCGGTCGGGGCGCACGGCGAGCGGCCCCATCCACCCTTCGGCTCCCGCCAAATGCGCGACGTTGAACGCGGCGATCTCCTCATGCTCGTCGCGCCACACCATCGCGCCCTCGCCGGCATCGAGCAGGGCGTAGCGCCAGACCAGCGGATTGAGCTGCGGCACGCGGACGCCGATGAGCCCATCGCGGCGATAGCGGTCGGTGAACGCGTCGGCAAACACGCGGTTCAGCGCCTCGATGTCGCGCTCGGTGGCGCGCTCGGGGCCCGTTACGCGGGTGTCAGGCAGCCACGCTCGCATCGGGCGGTCCCAGGGTTGCAGTGTCGTCGCGCAGAATACTGGTCGCGGATGCCGTGTCGTACTGGACGTGAATCAGGCGATCGAGACTCCCACTCCCCAGTCCCGCCGGCAGCTCGACGTGAGTCGTGACAATAACCTGCGGGAACCGGTCACCCAAGCGACGCAGCAGCAGGAGCACATCCTGGCGTCGCGATTCGTCGAGCGATGCGAAGATCTCATCGAGCACGAGAAACGTGAGCGGTTGACCGGCCCGCGTCGCAATCATCTGTGAAATCGCCAGGCGCAACCCGAGATTGACCAGGTCCTCTTCGCCCCCTGAAATGACGGGCTTGGGAATGCCCTCGTCCAGGACAACGGGGCGATAGTCCTCGTCCAGCTCCACCTCGTCATACCGGCCGTCGGTGAGATCCGCCAGAAAGGCGGATGCCAGCTCCCCAATCTCGGGCCGCATGGCGGCGTTCAGCTCGGCCCGCAGATCGGAGAACGCGCGGTCGAGCTCGTTGTGCAGCCGCAGCTCGACCTTGCGCTCGACAATGGTGCGTTCGCGGGCCGCCCGCTCCGCGCCGCGGCGTTCCGTCTCGCGCACCGCGCTTTCGCCCGCGACCAGCTCGCCACGCGTCTCGGCGACGGCCAGCTCGGCGGCGCGCAACGCGTGCGCCGCTCGGTCGTGCCGCTCGCGGGCCGCCTGGAATTTCGGCTCGGAGAACCCCTGTGCCTGCACCGCATCCGCCAGCTGCTTGACCTGTTCCTCCCGCGCCGACAGCGCTTTCTCGGCGAGCTCCGCCTCGCCGACCAGGGCCTCGGCGCGGTCGGCGCGCGCGGAGAGTGCCGCCGCCGCTAACGCCACCGGCTCGAGCCGTGCCAACTCGGTGCGCACGTCATCGTGGCGCTGCGCATTGTACCCGGCATCGCGCGCGGCCATCCGCCGCTCGATCTCCTGCGTGCGCCGGGCGAGGCCGGCCCGCTCTTTCTGAATCCTGCTCCGCTCCGTTGTTTGCGCGCGCAGGTTGCCTTCCCGCTCGCTCGCCTGCCGCGCCTCCTCGCGCAGGGCGTCGCGCGCGGCTTCCGCCTGCGTCACCGCGGCCGGCGGCGTCGCCAATTGCTCGATGCGCTGCTTGAAGTACGTGCCGTCGGTGACGATCACGTCGAGCTGGCTGTTCAGGACGTCCAGCACGGCGCGATGCTCCGCGCCCAGCGGCCGCAGGCACGTCGGGCATTGTCCCTCAGGACCGAGGCGCTCGATCTTGTCGCGCTGATCCTTGACCTCTTCGTGCTGCTTGAGCAACTCGGCGCGGCGCGTATTGGCGTATTCCTTCTCGCGGACCCATGCGCCTTGCTGCTCCTGCGCGACCGTGTCCGCCGATTCCAACCGTTCGGCGAGCGCGCGGGCCTCGGCGCTCGCCCGCGCGAGCGCTGCCTCGGCGTCGCCCAGCTCCGCGATGCGGCGATCCAGGACGTTCAGATTCCGTGTCAGCTCGGTGAGCTTTGCCTGCTCCTCGCGCCGCGCGGCGTCTTCGCGGTGCAGGCGCTCGAGCTCCACGAGCTCCGCTTTCAGCTTGGTGATGGGCGCGACCTCGGCGTCGAGCTTGCGCAGCTCCTCGCGCGCGGCGAGCGCCTCGGCCAACTCCTTGTCCAGCCGCTGAAACTCCTGGCGCGCGACCACCACACCCTGCTCGGCCACGCGCAGGTCGCCGTGCAGGGAGAGCGTGCGCTCGCGCCGCTCGACCCATTGCTGCCAGCGCGGCTCTTCCTGCGCCAGGGCCTGCTGCGCCCTGGTGCGATCGTCCGCCGCGGCGGTCGCGGCCTTGCGGGCACCGACCAGACGCGCTGCCGCCGCCTTACGCTCTTTCTCGAGCTCGGCCTGGGGAGGCAGGCCCGTCTCCAGGCCGTCCACTTCATGGCCCAGCGCGTTGCGACGCTCGCGGATGCGCTCCTGCGCGATCGTGAGCTGCTCGTGGCGCAGCACCCGCGAGAGGAACGCGGCGCGCTCGGGGCGCGTGGCGTCCGCGAGCACCGCCAGCTCCTTCTGACCGGTGAAATACGTGTTGAAGAATTCGTCGTGCGTCATGCCAAGCACGCGCTGCAGGCGGCTCGTCACCTCTTTCAGGGAATTGGCGACGACGACGCCGTCCTGATGGAGCTCGGCATTGTTGAGGCCCCGTTCCACGCGGAAGGCATGGGTGCCGAGCCCGAATTCCAGCTCCACGCGCACCGGCGCGCGCGCCTTGGCGCGCAGGTTGCGGATGGAATCCTTGTCGCCGCGCGCCGCCGGGTTGCCGTAGATGGCCCACGCGATCGCCTCGAGCAGCGACGTCTTGCCCGAGCCGTTGGGCCCGATGATCCCGGTGATGCCGTCGCCAAATACGATTTCGGTATCGGCGTGCTGGCGGAAATTGACGAGCCGCAGCCGCTGCAGCTTCATGGGGACGCAGGCTCGGCGGTCTCGAGGTACTCGACGCCGAGCTTCACGAAGGTTTCGCGGTTCAGTTCCGCGTCGAGCGGGCGGCGGCCGAGGAAATCGCGGACGGTCTCGGTAAGCGTCTGGCGCTTGGCGCCGGCACCGGCTGCGCCGAGCGTCCGTTGGGATTCCGGGCGCCGCAGATCGAGCTGGAAATTCAACGCGCGGGCCTTGTAGGCGCGGATCGCCGCGTGATCGAGATCGCGAGCGGTCGCACGATCGACGTCCCACACCAGCAACCGCACGATCTGATCGTCGATCTTGGCCGCGTTGACGCGTTGCGCGATTTGGGCGTCCAACTCCTTGGCGTTCAGTCCGGCGCCCCGAATGGGCGGCAGGTCCAGGTGCCGCCGCGCCGGTGCGATGGGCCGGAATACGATGCGCGCCCCAGGAAGCTCGACGAGCAGATACCCCTTCCCGTTGCGCTCCTTCTTTCCCTTCCCCGCGGCGCGCTGCGCCGCTTCGTCCTGGATCTGGCCCCAGGGGTTGGGTGGCAGGTACTCGAGGCTGCCCGAATACCAGGCGTTGGCGGCAATCGATTGCGCCGTGTGGTAGTGACCCAGCGCGATGTAGTCCCACTTCTCCGGGGCGAGGATCTCGCGCGACAGCTCGGCGCCGCCGTACTCGAGCGTGCCGCGCTCTTCACCCAAACCGCCGTGCACGCCGTGCGCGAGCAGCACGTTGAGCGTCGGCCCGCCGGGTTCCGGGCGCAGCGCCGGGCGCTCCGCCTTGACGAGCGCCTGATGCGGGACCGCGAGCACAGCGCAGTCGAGCCGGGGCAGCACGATGCGCCGTGGCTCCTCGACCGCGATCTCGACACCGAGCGCCTCGTACAGCCGCAGAATCGTGCCCGTTTCGGTCGAGCGCGGCGTGTCATGCTCGCCCGCGATCACGACGATCGGCGTCTCCGGCAAGCCGGTGCGCAGGCGCTGCAGCTGCCGGAAGCAGAAGAGGATGGCCGCGTTGGTCGGCCGCACCGAATGAAACAGATCGCCGGCGATGACGATCAGCTCGGGCCGCTGCTCGAGGAGATCGTCCACCGCCCGGCGGAATGCCTCCGCGACATCGGCCTCGCGCTGGTTCGTGCCCCTCGGCGTCTGCCGGTCGAACTGGCGGAAGCCCAGATGGAGGTCGGCGAGGTGCGCGAGCTTCATTGCAGGTGCAGTATGGTTTCGGTGACGGATGAGACGAGCAGCGTGTCCTTGCCCAGTGCTGCGCCCCTGGGAGGATGATAGCGCAGCGCGGTCTTTCCTCCATCGCACCCACTCACCGCCACCGCCAGCGCAACGGCGTGGTGGCCGCGCATCTCAGTACGGCTCGTCGGAGATGGGATTCAGAGGGGGCACCGCATGATGCTCGCGCGGGACACCGCTCGCGGCCGCGACCCGGGCGCCCAGCAGCTTCCGGAAATATGCGAGGACGTCATCGGGGCGCGTGCGCCGCACCGCCGCGAGCGCCCGGCGCACGTCGTCCTGCTCCCGGTCGGCGATCAGGTCCTTGACCTGATTCGGACGGACGCGCCGATCCAGCCGGACGAGCTGGCGCACCACCGCATCCTCGAACGGCACGTCCGCCGCAGGCGGAAACCGTTCGACCCCGTCCCGCCCGCGGAGCACCGGTGGCTTCGGGAAGCGCACGAAGATCGGCTGGGTGAAGTGCGGATGTCGCACCATCAGCTCGCCGATGGGGAGGGTCGCCAGTTTGCTTTTCGTCGCCGGCGTCAGGACCTGGTAGCCGGGGGTCGCCAGCTCATCCATATCCATGCGGCCGAACAGCTGCGTGCCGGCGTTGCCCACCACGCGCCGATGCACCTGCGAGCGGAACTGCTCGGCACCGAACAGGACCAGGCCGAGGTAGCGGCCGCGCTCGGAGATGTCGAGCAGCATCTTCTTCACGTAGGTCTCGGGACCGTCGCCCGGCGCGTATTTGTTGAGCTCGTCGACGAACACGACGACGGCGTCGACACCCAGCTCCCGCCGCTCCAGCTGCTCGCGCAATTTCGAGACGACGCGTGCGAACACGAGATCCTGCCCCAGCGGATCCACGTTCGCGATATCGATGACGTAAACGGACCTGTCCTCGAACTCCTGCCAGGGCAAGTCGCTGGACGGCCCGTCGTCGGTTACGAGGCCTTTGCAGCGCGTCGAGATGTTGAGCAGGCGGTTGCGCACCTTGCGCATCGTGGCGATGTGATGGGTGCGCCAGGTATCGCTGCGGCCGCCCGCAGTGATCTCCAGCCCGTCGAAGATCGAACGAAACAGCCGGTCCAGGTCGGCGAAGGTCTGGACGCGATGCGTGGTGCCGAAGCCGTCGTCGAACGTCCGTCCGAGCACCCGGTCTCTCAGGAAATCAATAAACGCGTCGGCCTTGGCGTCGATGTCGTCGCGATTGAGCAGCACTTCGGCGTAATCGACGACCTCCTGCAACCCCCACGTCAACGGCTCGACGTCACCCACCAGGTCGGGGTGCGTGCGCAGGGTGTTCAGATTCACCCCGTCCGCCTTCAGCGGCGCGTACAGCCGCACGCGTTCGAAGGGCGTGGACGGCACGCCGAGGCGCTGGTAGCGGTGCCGATCTTCGTCGCTCAGGTCGCCCGGTTGATCGAGAAAGCAGAGATCCGGGCCTTTGACGTTGAAGCAGACCGCGGCGACGCGGCCCTTGTGCGCCGGAAAGTGCGCGAAGATCGAGGCGAGCAGGAACTCGACCGCGCTCGTCTTCGTCGCCAACCCTGAGACGCCCGAGATGTTGAGGTGCGCGGCCTCGGGGCCGAGCAGGAAATCGGCGTCGAGATACACCGGCGCGTCGCGGCCGGCGGATGTGTAGAGACCGACGGGGATGGCGGTCGGCGTCGCCGAATAGAGGAAGCCGTCCATCCGCAGCGCCTGCGCGACGTCGGCGTCATCGGCCAGGAAGACCTGGCCCAGCGGCACCGGTTGCAGCGGCTCCTCGGGGGTCTGCCTCAACACCGCCGCGGTCCAGTACCGGATCTGCTGGCGGGCAGTGGGCGCGTCGGCCGCTCGCGTGGGATCACCTTCGGCGCCGACGACGTCGTGCAACGGAGTCGCCAGGTCTGAATAGGCGAATCCTTCGGTCACGACGGCGTAGACCGTGCGATCGTCAACGACTTTGACAATGGCGCCAATCCCGATCGACGTCTCGGTGGCCGTCCAAAAGTGGAATTGGTGCGGCGTCGACGGCTTCAGCTCGGTGGCGACGACGCGGCCGATGGGATTCGCATCCGGACGTGCGATCACGTGCCGGTCCTGGGCAGCCGCGACGCTCGCTGCGACCGAATGTCCCGGGGGGCTAGGGCCTTGAGGTATTCTTCCACGTGGTGTAAAGGATACAACAGGCGGTCCCAGCGTGCGGCCGGTGTCGCGAGCGGCGCGCGCTCGGCGAAGAGCCAGCCGCTCAGCTCGGACGCACGCGCCACGGTGTCGGGGTGCGCGCGCGCTTCGATCCGCAGCAGCCCGTAGAACAAGTCGTTCCCTTCCCACGGCCAGAGGCGCAGGTACCAGGAATACACTTCCGTGCGCGTGTGACCGCCGCGCACGGCAAAGACAGACGTCCGGTAACCGGCCGGCAGCGTCAACGCGCGCTCAAGTCCCCTGCCCTCCAGAAACTGCGCGCCATGACTCTTGATCACGCCGAGCGCGCGCGGATGCCGGGCCACTGCGGGCGAGCGAGACAGGAGGCCGTCGAGGACCAGCCACTCAGCGGCGCCGAGCTTGTCGATGCACGCCTCGGCGAGCTCACGCTCGAGGTGCGCACGCACGCGGCGGACGGTGGATTCGACCTGCTCGAGATAGCGCGCCGGCTGGCCCGCCAGCGCTCCGTCCATCGGTTCGACGTCAGCGCCGGACTGCTCCAGGATCGCTCGAAGTGCGGGACTCATGCTCTCGAGCGGGGCGATCGCAAAGGCACGGCTGCGCTCGGCAGTCGTGTGCGGCACGCCGTGCTTGTCGCGCCGCCGCACGGCAGCCGCTACGACGGCACTGACGACCTGCGTGACGCCGTCGTAGGCGACCACGCTCCAGCGCTCGATGCCGTTGAGAAAGGAGACTGCCGCGGGGATCTGCGCCGGCCCAACGGGATGGGCCTGGAGCTCCGTCCCTTCCACGAGGTCAGCGTGATCCGCGCCCTCGGGTTCGTCGCCCTTCCCGCCGCGTCCCGGCACGGCGCCCGCGGCGATGAGTGCCTGCCACCACGTCATGCGCTGTCCTTTTTCACGCCGATAACCAGCCCATCCCGCACGGGGATGATCGTCGCGACTAGGCGTGGATCATGCGCGGCCAGCTCATTGAACGCTCGCACGCCGAGTGCATTGGGGGACCGATCGTTGGGATCGATCGCCGCTCCGTGAAAGAACGCATTGTCGCAGAGCAGCAGGCCGCCGCGCCGCAGCAGTTTCATGCCCCACTCGAAATACTTGGGGAGCGGTTCCTTATCGGCGTCGATGAAAACCGCGTCGAAGCCTGGCGGCAGCCGCGGTAGCACGTCGAGCGCCGATCCTTCGATGAGCTGCACACGGCCGTGCAGGCGCGCGAGATCGAACGATGCGCGGGCTATTTTCGCGTGCTTGGGGTCTTTTTCAATGGTCGTCAGCTCGCCCCCTGGAGGCAACGCGCGCGCGAGCCAGACGCCGCTGTAGCCGCCCAGCGAGCCAATCTCCAGCACGCGCTTCGCCTGGATCGCGAAGAGCAGCACGTACAGCAGCTTTCCTTCTTCGGGCGAGACGTTGATCGCTGGCAGATTCTCGGCGGCGTGCCGGGCGCGGATTTTCGAGAGAATCGGGTCTTCAGCGGCGAACAGCTCGGTGACGTAGCGCTCGAATCTTTCGTCCACTACGCCGTAGCTTCGACGTTGGGGAACGGCGGGACGTCCAGCAGCCAGAGTCCGGCGAGCCGCGATTGCTTGTCCATCTCCACCAGCATGTGGTCGGCCACGCGCACGACCGTCGTGGGTTTCTGACGTCCCACGCGGATGTGAAAAACCGACTCGGTCTGATTCTTGTCGACGGTGAGCGGCGTATCGACTTCCACGGCCGCCACGCCCGGTTGCGACCGGCGGTCGGGAAAGGTGACCTGGCCCTCTTTCGACGCAGCCGGGGCCACGAGCGAGGCAACGGTCCGCACGTCATCCGGCCACGTCACCACATCGAGGCCGCGCAGTGCGCCACCCGCGACGTCGATCACGACAAAGGAGCCGTCCCCGCCTTCGAGATCCACCGTGCCGTCCATCCCGTTCCCTTTCGGGACGCCTTTACAGGCAACGGTCAGGATATCGGTCTCTGGGTCCCAGCGGTACGAAACCTTGGGAAGTTTTCCGTTGAGCGGTTCGATGCGTGCTTCGAAGTGCATGCAGGTCTCAGCGCCTTCCCGCGCGAGTAAGGCTCGCGTAATATAGCTGCACGATGGAACGGCGCGAGTTTCTCACGGTCACTGGCGGTGTGGTGATCGGAGCGACGGTTCGAACGACGGGCGGTCGGACGCTCGGGCGGTCACAAGCACCGACGCTCGGTCCCGCAGTCTTCGCCCAGCGCATCGAGCGCCTCCAGGCAGAGCTCAAAACCCGCAAGCTCGACCTTTTCGCGGCCGAGCCGAGCACCAATTTTCAATATCTCACCGGCTACAACCCGGGCCGCTCCGAGCGGCTCATCCTGCTGATGGTGCCGGTGACCGGGAAGGCCGCGCTGATTTGCCCGTCGTTCGAGGTCGAGCGCATCAAGCGCAATAGTGCGATCGACGACGTGCGTGGCTGGGAGGAGTCGCACGATCCGTGGGGACTGGTGAAAACCGCCGGGCGCGAGATGAAGCCCCCGCATCGCAACGGGACGGTCGCGGTCGAGCCCTCGACTTCCTACCAAAGCTTCCTGCACCTGGAAGACAAGCTCGGTGGCTGGAAGTTCACCGATGGCAGCGTGGTGACCGAACGGCTCCGCATCATCAAGAGTCCCGAGGAAATCGCGCTGATCCGGCGCGCCATCGCCGCAACCGAGGCGTCGATCGCGGCGACGTTCTCGCAGCTGGCGGCCGGCATGACCGAGCGGGACGTGGCAACCACCCTGTCCCGGGAAATGGCCAACCGCGGCTCACCGGGCGGCGGGCTCGTTCAGTTCGGACCATCCAGCGCGCTGCCGCACGGCGGCCCTTCGGCTGGTCAGCTCACGCGCGAGACCGTGGTCCTGATCGACGCGGGGTCGCGCATCGAGGGTTACACGTCCGACATCACGCGCACGATCTGGTTCGGCGATGCGCCCTCCGACGAGTTCAAGAAGGTCTACAACCTCGTGCACGACGCGCAGACCGCGGCGATCGAAACGGGAAAAGCGTTCACCACGCAATGTCAGGAGCTGGACCGCGCCGCCCGCAAAGTCATCACCGATGGTGGGTATGGGCAGTACTTCACCCATCGCCTGGGGCACGGCATGGGGATGGACGGCCACCTACATGGTGGAAGGCAACGAGACGCGGATCGAGCCGGGAATGGTGTTTACGGACGAGCCCGGGATTTACCAGCTGAACAAGTTTGGTGTGCGAATCGAGGATGACTGCCTCATGACGGAGAATGGGATTGAGGTGCTATCGCACAGACCATCCAAGCTCTAATGGGGACGGGGGACGGGAGACGAGGGACGGGTTGATCGCAGTCGTCTCCCCAAACTGAAAACCAGTCCGATCAGCAATCCGATCTCTCTATTGCACAGGTGAAGTGCCGCTTCCACCTCTTCCAACGCTGCAAGTTCAAGATCCTTTGCGAGCTCCAAGTGAGTAGATAGTTCCGTCGCCGACCCAAGAGAAATCCGGAGAAACTTGATGAATTGGGGTGTCGTCCCCATCGCGTATCCTTCGGCGATGTTCGCCGGAATCGATGCGGACGCTCGATGGATCAGGTCGGAGAGGCCGAAGTGGCGAGAAAGTGGCGGCTGTAGTGTGAGCTTGTACGCAGCGCGCGAAACCTGCCTACCGCAGTTCCACGCGTCCAAAGAGTCGAGTTTTCTCACAAATAAGCATGCTGGGTAGAGCGAAAAACGTCTGCATTCTTTCAACGCAAGCAGGGGCGTTTCAATGCAGGCCCCGTCCCTCGTCCCCCGTCCCCCGTCCCTCAGTCGCCCAGTTTCCTCGCGAACCCCACGATCCGATCGAGCGCCTGCTTGATCGAATCAGTCGTTGCCGCGTAAGACAACCGAACCCAGCGATCATCCCCAAAGGCGGCACCCGGCACGAGCGCCACGCCTGTCTGCGTAATCAGGCGGGTGCAGAAGTCGGTGCCCGTGATCTTCCCGAACGAGTCCACTCTAAAGAAGAAGTAGAAGGCGCCGAGCGGGTCGACGAACTCGACCCCGGGCAAGTCCTGGCGGAAGCGGGCCACGACGAGGTCGCGGCGCTTGCGGAACTCGCCCACCATGCGGTGGACGTCCTGTTCCACGC
>WNGD01017394.1_pt1 | contig 11602 bp, 9 predicted proteins | sample 5400671 | NCBI WGS metagenome assembly WNGD01 (sample SAMN13153369, study PRJNA577476) | soil metagenome | isolation source: 40 cm soil or saprolite under grassland replicate 2 | place: USA:California | collected 2016-06-15
GCCACGTCGATCGGTTGCTCCTCGAGCAGGTCAGTTGGCGCTTGGGATCGTGGCCCACTCCAGGCGCGGAGGAAGACTCCTGCACGCTGCCGATGCGTAGGCGGTTCGTAAATCCGGCACGGCGAGACAGGGCTACTTCCAAACCCGTCGAAGCACGAGGCGCGGCCGAGGCGCCGGTTCAGGTGCTGCAGCTGGACGGCGTCTCCCCGCCATGGGCCGCAGGCGCCATCCCCCTTCGGCGCCTGGCGGCCCCTCTGCGCCGAGGTGGCAGCCACCCGGTCCGGTTCGCTGCGTCTAATCGGAGGAGCCCGCTTTCCCGCCGAGCGGCGCTCTCGAGGGGTGCTCCACTTCCAGAGGCGCCGACCCGACGCGTGAAGCTAGAGGCCCAAGGCGTCGAGGAGACGAGGCGACGCATTGCCGTCTCGATGGAGGTGAAGAGCGCGGGTGAGCCACTCACGCTTCTCGGCGTAGGGGTCGACGCTGCTGACCACGCGCGCCAACTCCTCGAGCAGCTCATCGGCTGCCGTCACGAACGGGCCTGGGAACCATTCGTCGTAGGGCTCGAGATTGAGGCTCCGCGTGCTTCGGTACTCGTCCAGATCGGGGAAACAACAGATCAATGGCCGGCCGAGCAGGAGGAAGTCGACCCAGACGGACGATGCGTCCGTGATCAGGCAATCGGCAGCTGCGAGAAGCGAGCAAAGCGACAGGCGGGAACTTCTCAGAGCAGCTTCGTCGATCGTCCGGATGCGCTCGAACGCTCCGGCAGGATATGAACGACTGAGTGGGTGCGGCTTGGCGAGGATTGCTGCGCGCTTGGTTGCCAGCCACCGATCGACCTTCTGGAGGCTCTCGAGGTCGAGCGGCATCGCCGTGTGCTGGTCAATGCCATCGTAAGCGCCGAAGACGCTGCGCCTGAACGTCGGAAGCCAGATGAAGATGGTCGACGTCTCGTCGGGAAGCCAGTCGGCGAGCGCCCGCCGCATGCGTTCTCTGTCGCTCTGCAGCAGACGGTCGTTTCTGGGCGCACCGACGAGCAGAACCTGCTGTGGTCTGAGCCCCTGCTGTACGCATCGGAAGGCCTTTCCGATCGTCGAGCTGGCGATCGCGACCGTAGCACCAGCCGCTCTGGCTCTGTCTCCATACCAGTGACCGGCGCTTTTCGCGAGCGGCTCACCGTGGCCAAGGTAGACGACTCTTTGGTTTGCTGCGGGCGGATGCATTCGAAAAGGACCGTGAGTGGTGAAGACGGTCTCGGCCATGAGGTAGTGCAAACGGCCGCGCGCGCTCTTCTTCTCGGCGAACGTGACGCCCCGTTTTGCGAGGTCAGAGACGTTCGGGTCTTGAGGAAGCGTCCTCTCGAGAAGAACAAGTGGTTTGTGACCCCTGGCCAACAGCTCGTCGAGGACAGCTAGAGCTCCGTCCTCGAAGTCGGGGACACTGTGAACGACGATCTTCTTCCGCCGTTTCGGCGTAATTCGGAGGAGGGCCGTGAGGGCCGCACCCGACCTAGGGCCGATCATGGGTCGGTGCGGACTCTCAGCAGATCTGAAGAAAGCGCGCGTGCCCCAAGGAGCGCGATCGCGAGTTCGTCATCTCCTGGAAGGGTGACCTTGAGGTTCTGTGCTTCGCCGGGCACCGTTGCGACCGAGATTCCTGCACTCTGTACGAGCGTCGTCTCGTCGATGAAGGTCTCGGGGCCGCGCGGGTCATGAATGGAGTAGGCGCGCCGCAGGAGCTCGAGCCGCGCGCCGTGTGGAGTTTGCGATCGGTATAGCCGTATGCGATCGACTGTCCGGACGATCTCGCCGTCCACGACCTCCCGCATGCTCTCGGGGACGGCGACTATCGGTACAGCGGCGCCCATCTTCCAGGCCTCCGCTGCCACTCGATCGACGAGGTTTGGTGTCACGAGCGGCCGAGCGCCGTCGTGGATGAGCACGACGGGGGCGGTCGCGGCGTCGACGCCGTTCGCCACGGAATCCTGGCGCCTTGCCCCACCTGGAACGACAGTGGCCTCGAGCGCGCGCACGTAGGATGTTGCGGCCAATTCCTCTACGCGTTCGGGTCGCGCAACGACGATGACTTGCCGTACGCACGCCGCAGCTGCGACCGACTGAAGCGTCCACGCAATCAGGGGCATTCCCGCGATACTCATCATCAGCTTGTCGACGCCGCCCATCCGCTCGCTCGTCCCCGCGGCCAGCACGACGGCATCCGCATACGGAAGCGCTGGCACGTCTAGTTGCGCTGAATGATGCACGTCGAAGCTTCTAGTCACGCGCGGCCCGTGTCGTCGGCGGCGCTGCGCCAGATGCTCATCATAGGCGGGACGAGTGATCTTTCAAGACGCCATCTACTGCCAGCGCTGACGCGTCTTCTGGCCAACGGCGAGCTGCCAGAGGGGTTCTCCGTAGTCATCACTGGGCTTGAGCCGATGTCCGGGGACGCGTGCTATGACCTCCTGGCGGGTGAGCTCTGCGTGCATGCCGCAGACTTACCGGTTGATGCGCAGCGATCGCTCGTCGGACGGATCTCGTATCTACAGGCCGACGTGCGTGACGTGGACGCGCTTCGGTCGCTGGCGGTGGCAGAGCCGCTGCTTGTCTACGTCGCGACGCCGCCTGCTGCCGTGCCCGCAGCGCTCCGCGCCATTTGGCAGGCAAATATCCACCGTTGGGCCCGGGTCGTTCTCGACAAGCCTTTTGGCCTCAGCCGTACGTCGGCGCATGCCTTGAACGCGCAAGTGCTCGAGCTGATGGACGAAAGCAATGTGTACCGGGTCGACCACTTCCTGTACCACCACGTGGTCCAGGAACTCATGCGGTGGCGAGTGCAGTCTGACCCCCTGTCCATCGTCGACTTGCTCCCTGTCGCGCAGGTGGAAATCGTCTGGGACGAAACACGAGTGGTGCAGTCGAGCAGTCCCTCGTTTTGCGGCGTCATGCGCGACATGATTCAGAGCCACCTCTTGCAGCTCGTCGCGGTCATCACGATGGATTCGCCGGTATCGATGACACGCGCCGAACTCGCTAGAGACCGTCTCAATGCGCTGCGACGGCTTTCGGTTGCATCCGACATCGACTCATGGCTGGTTCGAGGACGTCATGTCCAGGACAGCGACACGAATACTTCCTCGGCGAGGCGGAGCGAGCCGGAGACATTCGTGACGCTGGCACTGCGTTCGCAGACACCGCGGTGGGTAAACGTGCCTTTCTTCCTTCGCGCCGCGAGGGGCGTCGGCCAATCACGTCGGCACATTGAACTTCGGTTCGTGCACCGACCGGCTCGGCCGTCGCTCGGTTTCGTGCGGCTGGAGGTTCTTGCTGGGAACCTCCTCGTCGGTGGCGTCGGCAGTGATGCAGCCCCCGTCGAGTTCCCCATCTCTGTCGAGGTGGAGTCGGCGTCGACACGACTTCTACGCGCGGCGCTCATCGGCGACGATACGTTCACGCTCCATCCTGAGGAGCCGGAGGAGTCGTGGCGGATCGTCGAACCTATGCTCCGAGCATGGGAGAAGAGCGACGCGCCGATGCTGACCTACCATGTTGGGGCATCTGCCGCAAACATCGCCAGAAGAGGATCGGAGTTGCGTGGCGGGTAAGCCTCGGCGCACGGCGCTCTGGGCGGTGGCTCGCGCAACCAATCGCGTTCTTCTACAGAGGGCCTACGGCAACTCGTATTTGAGCGAGTACCGGCGGCTGGCGGCCCAGTTCTATCGTCGTCCGAAGACGATGCTTAACGACATCTGGATAGGTGCGGCGGCGGAGGTTGGGGCAGCTGTGAGCGGCGATTGGAGTAGCGGCTTCGAGTTCCGCCTTGGGAAGGCACATGCACGGGTGGACCAATGGGACACCCACCTCGATCCCCCGGAGGCCATCAGACGCGGCCTCGATAAGCCGCTCGTCGTAGCTCGCCTGGCTGACGCCGGCGTCGTGGTTCCGGAGCAGATCTCTTTCTCTCTTCGAGAGGTCGGGCGTGCGGTCGCATGTGTTCGGCGAGACGTAGGCCCATGGGTTGTCAAACCGCGTGCCGGCGCCGGCGGCATTGGGGTGACGTGTGGCGTCGCAAGGCCTGACGACTTGGCTCGCGCCGTCGTCGCCGCGGCCGCGTTCGGCGGTGGGTTCGTGCTCGAACGGCAGATTGTCGGCGCCGTGTACAGGCTGCTGATTCTCGATGGGGAACTGCTCGATGTCGTGCGGCGCGACCCATCGTCGGTCGAGGGTGATGGAGTGTCGACCATACGCGATCTGATCAGGTCCGAGAACCATGCTCGCGCCGACGCGGCAGGATCCCGCGGTAATCGGCTGGTGCCTCCGGATCACGATTCCCTTCTCGCCCTGCGCGCGCAGCAGATCGACCTAGAGTGCGTGCCGCCTGCAGGAGTTCGGCATCCGGTGAAGCACTCGAACGGCGACGGCGGTCGGTTCGACACGCATTCGGTTTCGCTTTCGGCCGTGTCTCGGGAGGTCGTCGAAGACGCGAGCCGTGCCGTCGCCGCGGTGGGTGTACGGCTCGCTGGAGTCGATCTCGTTACGCCTGATCTCAGCCGGGGGATCGCTGCCGCCGGAGGAGCAATCGTCGAGGTGAACGCACCGCCGGCGCTCCACTACCACTATCTGACTGCGAACGCTGCAGGGGCTAGTCACGTCGCGACCCGTATCCTGCTGCGCCTGCTCCAGACCTGATCAGGTCCTACCTGCCCGACGAAGGGTCCTAACCGTCTGCTTCACCTCGGTGATCAAATCGGGTGCCAGGATCTGCAATGCGAGCGCGAGCAGGATCGCCCCGGTCGCGATCTCGGCTGCCAGCGCCGCAGCAGCCGGAGTGCCCGCCACCACGTGCCGAATGCCTGCCACGCCGATCACCATCCCCAGGGTCGAAGCTACGAGCATCGGGTAGTGCGCGAAGTACCGGCGTAGCTCAATACCGCCGAGACTCCGCAGGAGCAGCAGGCGTACCGGCCACGCGCCGAGAAGCACGATGCCGACGCTCGCTGCGACTGCGAAGACACTGAATTGTGCGGCGACCGCGAACGCCGCGACCTGCACGGTCGCGATGGAGATCGACCACCTGAACTCATTCCGGATCCGGCCTGTGGCGACGACGTAAGCCTGACACAGGGTTAGCTGACCTTGCGCGAACGCTGCGACCAGTAGAACCTGCAGCAGCGGTGCGCTCGGGATCCAGCGCGTACCAAAAAGAAGGCTAATCACCTGGCGTGCTACGAGCGCGAGGCCGGCATAAGCTGGCAGCGCGATTAGACTTCCCATACGACTCGCTCGGTAGAAAGCGGCATTGACGAGATCGCGGTCGTGCTGCAACCGAGAGAAGGTCGCAAGCGCGACACGATTGATCACCGTCAGTAACAGGTCGGTAACGACGTTAAACATTCGATAGGCGACCGCGTAAAATCCGAGCGAGACCTTGCCGAATAGAATTCCGACGAAGAAGTTATCGGTATTCGTCATTGCGAATTGTGTCATTCGGATACTGGTCATCCGCATGCCAAACGGAAACAACTCGCGCAGGCAAACAGCAGATGCGCGAAAGCGGGGCCGCCATGACACCAGCCGCCACAGCAGCGCGACAGTCACACCCTCGAGGATGAGTTGCTGTGCGACGAGGGCCCACACCCCGGCGCCGGAGACTGCCAAGCCGATGGCCGTCACCCCGCTGATCACCACCCCAATGAGCCGCCGTATCGCCTGAATCCGAAATTCCATCCGACGGTCCAACAGTGCGATCTGCGTCGTGTCGAGCGCTCCGAGGATGAAGAGCGGTGCTAACGCGCGAATCACGATCGTGAGGTGCGGAATTCCGAACAAGAGCGCGAAGTAGGGTGCAATAAGAATCTGAATCGTCGTGAAGGCGAGCGCGACAGTGACTGCCGTCCAGAAGGCCGTATCGGCGTAGATGAGCGGGAGCTCAGGTCGTTGCACGAGGTACCGCGTGAAGCCGGCGTCAACCATTACGCGGAGAAGCATCGTCACTGTGTACGCCGCCGCGACGACACCAAAATCGGCCGGCCTCAGGAGCCGGCCGAGTACGACGAAGACGGCGAAGCCTCCAGCGTTGGAGCCCCAGAGTTGAAGCGCCGTCCACGCAGCGCCGTGCATTGCCGCACGGGACATCTCCGCCTGGGAGCTCGCACCGACCGCGTTAGCCTGGCTCAACGAGGGGTCGGAGTCCTTAGCCACGCCGAACGACGGATTCTACCGCGACCGCGACCGCGCCCGAGCTCCGCGGACTAGCCGGCGCTCTCGCCTGCAACGCCGTCAGGCGCCAATCCCCCTTCGGCGCCTGGCGGCCCTTAGCGCCGAGTGGCAGCTGCCGCCGGTCAGCCGCGCCTCCCTGGGGTCAACGTGGATAGCCGTATGCGAGCAGTAACGGCCACGTGAGCGATAGCGTTAGCAGTTCGTCCCTTCTCCTGATATGCGAGCGCCACTCGTCGTCCTCGCGTAGATAAATAGCCCGGCTAAAGCGGACAGGATTTCCTGCGACAGTATGGTTGATCGGCAGAGCGAGAGCTCCTGTTAGATCCATTCCGGAGATTACGGGCATCTGTTGATTCGACCGCACGAGGTCTGAGAGAAGACTCGAAAGCGCGTCATCCGGTACACGTGTGAGCTCTTCGTAGTAGAGACGTTTGCGAGGCGACCGGACGAGCTGGATGAGCAAATTACTGGCCATCCAGAGGATGGCCGCCGTGAAGGCGCCGTACCGTGGCATGAATTCGATTCCGCCCGTTATCTCCGGACGCTGCACATGCCGCGAGTGTGAAAAGCTGGCTGCCCGCGGATCGCGGACGCAATGCACTATGCGCAGACGAACAGCAGGCGTGCGGCGCAAGATTTGTGCGTAGGCGGGCCGTTTGGATGAATCGATGATTACGTTGCACGACGAGACGGCTCGGATGCTCGAGTAGAGCTGCGTCAGTAGTTCAGTCAGCTGGGCGAGTTCCAAACGTGTTCGTCGACGGAGACCACCAGGGAGGGGGAAGAAATTCACGTGACGGTCCACGTGCTGTCGCAGCCGGAGGATTGCCTCTAGATCAACGTTCTCCCAGCCGCCGAAGGCGTGCTTCCCAACCTCAGACCAGAAAGGGCAGTCGTGAAAGGGCTGACCGCATCCGCAGAGCTGATTGTCGCGCACGCCGCGCTCCCAGACGAACATCAATTCCCCCCCGCTGAAGAATCCTGGAAGCGCACCTAGAAGGAGATCGACGAGCGTCGTGCCACTCCGTGGAGCGCCGCCAATGAATAACACGTCAAGCGGGCTTGCTTGTTCCACGGGCGGCGCTATGACCTTGACGTTATCGAACCCTGGGAGGTGGGCGGTGGGGTTCGGAGGCAAGGCGCTGCGGGCCGACAGTCAGCTGATCGCGTGCAGGATCCGAGCGAGCGATTCGGCTTGTCGCTCCAGTGTGCCGTCCGCGGCCACGTGGGCGAGTCCGTTTGCGCGGAGGTGGTCACGCAGATGGGAGTCGCTCAGGACGCGCGCGAGCTCCGCCGACAACCGCTCGACATCGCCGGGCGGGAAGAGGAGTCCGCTGACGCCGTGCTCCACGATCTCCGGGATCCCTCCGGCCGCCGCCGCGACTAACGGGCAGCCGGCTGCCTGTGCTTCGAGTGCGACGATGCCGAGCCCCTCAAGGTGGCTCGGGAGGACGCAGACGTCCGCCAGCGTCAGCAGCTCCTGCGCGTCCGCGCGAAATCCGAGGAACTGCACGCGGTCTGGCATGCGTTCATCTGCGAGCCGCCGCAGGTAGAGCTCGTTCGAGTCGCCTTCGCGCGACCCGCCGGCCAGGAGGAGCTGCACGTCGTCGAATTGGTCGGGCAGGGCAGACACTGCATTGATCAGATCGTCGAGTCCCTTCTCGCGCTCGTAACGAGCGAGCGCGATCACGACGCGCCGTCCCAGGCTGCCGAGCTCCGTGCGAAGCCGGTCGCGCGTCGCGTCCGACACCGGCGGCGCGGGAGGCGTTCCGTTCCGGATCACCTCGACCCGCTCCCACATCGACGCTGGCAGCGCCCGCCGGATCGAGTCGCTCACCGCGACGGTGCACGTCGCTTTCGTCACCGCGAACCGCCGTAGGCGTCCCGGCGCGTCGTTCTTGTGGTGCTCGTGCAGGTGTACGACGACGGGCAAACGTGCGAGCCGACCGGCGACGACCCCCTCGAGGTGGGACCAGTGGTTGTGGGCGACGATCACGTGCACCCGATTCGCACGCGCGATCTTCGCGATGCGGGCGCCGAAGACGACGGTTCGGATGAGCTCTCGCGTTGCTCTCCAGACCGACAGGCGACCCGAGCGGCTCCGGACGCTCCGGGTCTGTGGCGCCGGAATCAGCTCGTGTCGTCTCCCGGCGGACGTCCACGCCTGCGCCAGGGGGCCGGCCGGGGCGGCCAGAATCTGCTCAATGCCGAATGCGTCGAGTAGCGGCGCGAGCCTCACCAACGCCTGCTGCGGCCCCCACATCCCCTCGCCATGCTCGAGCAGGAGTACGCGCAGCTCGTTCGCGCCGCCGTCGTCCATCATGCCCGCGCAAGGCTAGCTTGTAGCTAATCATGTGGCTTGAGACCCCGCAGGGCGTGAGCCCGCTCCGCACCGTCGCCGGCGCATCGTCGTCAATGCTGCGCTCGGCGTCGGGTTCTGGATCGTCGCAGCGCGAATCTACCCCGCCGAAGTCGTCGGTCGCGACGGCGCACTCATCTCCGCCATGGCTGCGATCTCCGCCTTGTGTGGCATGAACATGAACAACAACATCATCCGGTTTCTGCCTTCGCAGCGGGTACGGGTTCGCCGCTTGGTGCTCTCTGCCTATGGTGTTGCGGCGATTGCGGTCGCGGCTGGCGCCGCCGCCTTCGTGCTCGCCATCCCAGCGATCTCGCACCAGTTCGCAGTTCTCTCCGACCGGCCGCGCCTCGCCGGCTTCTACGCGGCGAGCGTCGTCGCCTGGACGATTTTCGCCCTGCAGGATTCCGTGCTCACCTCGGTCAGGAGGGCGACGTGGGTGCCGATCGAAAACGCCACGTACGGTGTTGCCAAGCTCGCGCTGCTGCCCGTCTTCTCCCGGGCCGGCGTCGCTGACGGGATCCTGCTTGCCTGGATCGTGCCGATGCTCGTCCTGCTCATACCCGTCAACGGGATGCTGTTTGGCCGTTGGCTTCCGCTGCATTCACGCGAGCCAGCCCAGTTGCCGAGCATCTTCAGATCCATGCCGCGCGGTTCCTTGATCAGGTTCGTGGCGCAGGACACGGCAGCAAGTGCCGTCGGACTGGCATCCCGGATGCTGCTGCCTGCGCTTGCAGTGGCAGTCGTCGGCAGTAGGAGCGCAGCGCACTTCTTCGTCCCGTTCACGATTATCTCGACCCTCGACATGCTCTTTACCAATGTGACGATGTCGCTTGTTGCGGAGGGCGCACGAGGCGAGGTCGCCTTGCACCTTCTCGCGCGGACAACGCTGCGGCGCTTCCTACCTTGGCTGCTGCTCGCGACGGCGAGTCTGATCCTTCTCGCCCCATGGGTACTCGTGCTGTTTGGAAGCCAGTACGCACACGGCGGCGCCACCGTGCTGCGCGTGATGGCGGCCGCGGGCGCCTTCCGGGCAGTCATGCTGGTTGGGATCGCAGTCGCGCGGCTCGAGCGGAGCGGGCTCCGCAGCCTGATGATCCAAGGCGGCTCCGCCGCGCTCCTCGTGTTGCTCGTGGCCCTGTTCGCGCCCTGGCTCCACCTCGACGGCATCGCGCTGGCGTGGCTCCTGTCCTCCGTCTGCGGTGGGATCGCGACCCTGCCGTACGTCCTGCGCGCCATGCGGGGTCGACCACAGCCGGAGCCGGCGTGAGGCGGCTAGAGGAGATTCCCCACTACCTCCGCATCGTCGACTCGGGCGCCGCGGTCGCGGCGACCGTGCTCGAGGTCGCGGAAGGACGGAGCTTTCGCGCTCTGCAGTACGTCTTTGGCACCACTGGGCGCGAGCTGATCGGCGGCGACCTGCTGATCGACACTGCTTCGGTCGGCTCGGTCTCGGCCGACCAAGTGGGCGAAGCATCGGTGGCGGAAGCGGCGCGGATCGCGGCGAAGGCGGCTGACGCCGGCGCCGACCTCATAATCGGCTGCGGCGGCGGCCGCGTCCTCGACGTCGCCAAGCACGCTGCGTTCCAGTCCGGTAAGCCGTTCCTGTCGGTGCCGACGCAGGCGACCCACGACGGGATCTGCTCGCCCGTCGCTGTGCTCAGGAACGGCAGCGGCCAGGTGCAGAGCCTCGGCGCCGCCGCACCGATCGGCATCGTCGTGCCCGCCCACGTGGTAGCAACCGCTCCGCGTGACTGCCTCGTCAGCGGTATCGCCGATCTGGCGTCGAACGTCCTCGCGGTCGCCGACTGGCGCTGGGCAAAGCAGTTCGCCGGCGAGGCGTTCGACGACTACGCCGCACTCCTCGCCGAGACGGGTGCGGAGCTCATGCTCGCCCGCCGCTCGATGTTCGCCCCCGACCGCGGATTCACGCGCGAGGACATCGAGCTGCTCGTTCGCGGACTCGTCCTGAGCGGCCTGGCGATGACCCTTGCGGGGACGACCCGCCCGTGCAGTGGATCGGAGCACCTCCTGAGCCACGCCTTCGATGCGCTCGGCGCAGGCCAGGGGACGCACGGGCAGCAGGTCGCGGTCGGCACAAGCCTTGCTGCGCTGCTGTACCCGGAGTCGGCCGACGTCGCGGCCGTGCTGGAGCTCCTGCGGTCGGTGGGGGCCCCGCTCTCGCCGGAAGACATCGGAATCTCGCGCGATGATGCCCGACGCGCTCTCGCGCTCGCGCCGTCCGTCCGTCCGGGGCGGCTGACGCGCCTGACACGCGCGCTCGAGGTCGATCCCGCACACGTTGAGCGGCTCGCGGAGGCAGCCTGGGGATGAACAACCGCCCACCAGTCCACGCAGCGATCCTCGCGGCTGGACTCTCCAGCCGGTTCGGAGGGCTGCAGAAGGCGCTCCACCGTCTCGGCGATCGGACCCTGCTCGAGCGGTCGCTGGATCGGCTTCTGTCCGCCGGCGTCACGTCGGCGACTGTGGTCGTCGGGCACCGCCGAGCGGAGGTCGAGGAGGTACTGAGGACGGCCCGGCTCGAAGTCGAGGTCCCCGTGCTCCTCAACGACCGTTACGCCGACTGGAACAACTTCTACTCCGTCGAGCTCGTCTGCGACCGCCTGCCGCCCGGCGACGTGCTCGTCGTGAACGGCGATATCGTCTACTCAGTTGAGGCTTTACGGCCCGTACTCCACGCGAGCGGTGCTGACCTATACCTGGCGGTGTCGGAGGAGAAGGTCGACCAGGAGGCGATGAAGGTCTCCGTTGACGGGCAGCGCGTAGTGGCGCTTGGGAAGACGATTGAGGCGTCGAGTGCCAAGGACGAGTTCATCGGCATCTCGCGGCTCGCGCCTTCCGCGCGGGCGTGGTACTCAAGCCTCTCGCGCTGGGGCCGCGCTCGCGGTCTCACGAGCCACTACTACGAGGACGTCTACGACGGGCTCTGCCGCAACCTCTTCGCGCTCCCATGCAACGTCGACGCTGCGGACTGGGCAGAGATCGACGATGCGGTAGATCTCCG
>WNGD01006066.1_pt1 | contig 11600 bp, 6 predicted proteins | sample 5400671 | NCBI WGS metagenome assembly WNGD01 (sample SAMN13153369, study PRJNA577476) | soil metagenome | isolation source: 40 cm soil or saprolite under grassland replicate 2 | place: USA:California | collected 2016-06-15
CTAGCCGGCCGGCCAGCTCGGCCGGAGTCATCGCCGGCACCCGCGCCGCCGCCAGCTCGACCGCCAGCGCGATCCCATCCAGCCGGCGCACCACCGCGGCCACCGCCGCCGCATTCTGCGCGGTCACCTGGAAACCAGGCTTGACCGCGGCCGCCCGCTCGACGAACAGCCGCACCGCCTCCGCCTCCATAATGGTGTCCACGTCCGCGTCGGCGCCGGGCAGTCCCAGCGGCGGCAGCGGCACCAGCTGTTCCCCCTCGATCCCGAGGGCTTCGCGGCTGGTCGCCAGGATCGCCAGCCGCGGGCATGACCGGGCCAGGCTCCCGGCCAGCGCCGCCGCCGCGTCCAGCAGGTGCTCGCAGTTGTCCAGCACCAGCAGCAGCTGCTTGCCGCGCAAGAACTCGGCCAGCACCTCGCGGGCGCCCTGCCCGGCCCGGGCGGTCAGCGAGAACACCGCGGCGACCGCGTCGTCCACCCGGGCCGGGTCGCGGACCGGCGCCAGCTCGGCCAGCCATGCGCCGTGCTCGAACCGCGGCGCTGCCTGGGCGGCGGCCTGGAGCGCCAGCCGGGTCTTGCCCACCCCGCCCGGCCCGGTCGGCGTCACCACCCGCGCCTGGCCCAGCGCCGCCGCTGCCTGGTCCAGCTCGCCCTCTCGGCCGATGAACGAGCTCACCGGCACCGGCAGATTCCCGGGGCGCTCGGCAACAGTGCGGATTGGCGGGAAGTCCGCGGGCAGGTCAGCGTGGGTCAGCTGGTAGATCAGCTCCGGCTCGGCCAGGTCACGCAGCCGGAACTGCCCGAGCCGCTTGAGCCCGAACCCGCGGCCCAGCCGCCCCCCGGCCAGATCCCGCGTCGCCTGGGTGACCAGCAGCTGCCCGCCGTGCCCTGCCGCCTTCACCCGGGCACACCGGTTGATCGGCGCGTGGTCGACATAGTCCCCCTCCTGTACGTGCGCCTCTCCGGTGTGCAGCCCCATCCGCACCCGCAGAGCGGCACCCGCCGGCCACGCCTCCCGGCCCAAGGCAAGCTGGCAGGCGCCGGCCGCCTCGACCGCGGCCACCGCGCTGGGGAAGACGGCGAAGAAACTGTCCCCCTCCCCGCGCGAGGTGACCACCACCCCGCCATGCCCCTCGATCACCTCGGTAACAAGACGGTTGTGCTGCTCGAGAGCTATCTCCATCGCCTCCGGCGCTGTCTCCCACAGCCGGGTGGAACCCTCGATATCGGTCAGCAGAAACGTGACCGTCCCCGTCGGCAGGTCTCCCCCTGTGGGCTTGCCCAGCCCGGTCGGCGACGCTTCGGTGCTGATTGTCGCGCCCGCAAAGCTCTCGCTCAGCAGCACGGCAAGATCGTCGGCCAGCAGCCGCTCCAGCTCCCGCGCCGTGGCGAAGACCCGGTACGACACCGTCCCCGCCGCGCGGATATTGTCGAGCATCGCCGCCAGCCGCGGCTCCTGCGCCGGCGCCGGGCGCTTGAGGTACAGCAGCATCGGCATGCCCGCCGCCAGCCGGAACTCATCTTCCAGCCCGGAGATCTCCATCCCCGGCGCCACCCAGCCATACCGTTGCCAGTAGATGCCCACAAACACCTGGCTCTGCTCCAGGTACGCCCGGTACATGCTGCGCGGCGGGTGCGGCCGCGCCCCGGACTCAAAGCGCACCGGCACCATGTGCAGCCGCCGGATCGCCCGCTGGGCCGCGGCCCGCTCGGCGGCCAGCTCCTCCAGCGTCGAGGAGATGAACACCCGCACCCGCTGGGCCGGCTTCAAGATCACGCCTGGCAGGCCCACAGGCGGCTCACCGCGCTGCCAGGCGGCCGCATTCGCCTGTTCCGGCTCCCCCACGGCTAGCCCTTCTCGCCGCCGAACCCGGCCATGCCGGAACGGCCGTCGTCCTGCCAGACCGGCAGCCCGGCGGCCCTGCCGGGCCGCAACTCTGCCAAGCCGACATCTGCATGCGCCGCCACGATGCCCCCTGCAGTGCCAGGTACTGGCCGCCAAGGCCATCATCCCACCCAGCCTGGCCACCAGACCAGACGCTGGCGCTTGCGGGCCGCTGCGGTGAGCCCGGACAAGAAACCAGCAACCCCGCGCAGGCCCGACGAACCCGCCGAGGTCGCGGCCGTGGTGCTGTTTCCTAGCCAGCGAGCACGCGTCGGCGGTGACAGCGGCGGTGCTCACCGTGGACGGCGGGGCACCGCGCTGGACCGGCCAACGATTGCGTATGACCCACCCGAAGTCGCCTAATCCCACCCATTGCAGTTTTCACGTTCTTCACACACGCTTGACAGGGTCACGCCAGCTTCGGTAGTTAACGTCAGCGCTGCCTGAGGAGCGTGATGACCATGCGGCGATGGAGCCGATGGCCCGCGCTTGCGTGCGTGCTGACAGCTGTGCTCGTCCCCGGTGCCGTGAGCACTCCCGGTCCCGGGGGCGCTCCTCGTGCTGCGGGCGCTCCCACCCCCGCGAGCGTCTCCGGTCCTGCGGCCATCCCGACGCCCGCGCGCACTCCGAGACCCGCGCGCGCCCGGGCTTCCGTTCCTGCCCGAGCCACGCCAGGCATCTGCACGTCATCGGTCCAGCCCGCGCTTGCGGCCAAGCTGTCCCGCCAGATCGCCAACGCCCTGCACCGCCTGTCCTCGACGGTGGGCATCGCCATCGCCGACCCGGAGGAGGGGATCCGCTGCCGGTACCACCAATGGCGTGAGTTTCATTCGGCGAGCGTGATCAAGGTCATCACCCTTTGCGCGCTCCTACACCAGCTCCACGGGCGCGAGAACCTCAGCCCCTACCAGGCCGATTTGGCGCAGGCGATGATCACTGAGTCGGACAACGATGCACAGGACACGCTATGGAACGAGATCGGCATGACCGCCCTGCAGCGCTTCCTCACCGCAGCCGGGATGAACCACACCGAACTCGGCACGGACGACTACTGGGGCCTGACCGAGATCAACGCGCACGATGAACTGCGCCTGCTGCAGCTGCTCATCACGCGCAACACCGTCCTGGACACGGCGAGCCGCCGCTACGCGCTCGCCCTCATGGCCGACGTCGTTCCGGACCAGCGCTGGGGCGTGTCGGCGGGCGCGCCGCCGGATGTGACGGTCCACCTGAAGAACGGCTGGCTGCCGGACCCAGACCTGTGGGACGTGAACAGCATCGGCGACTTCACCCGCCATGACCTCGACTACTCGATCGTGATCTTGACCAGCAACAACCCCGACATGGCCTATGGGGTGGCGGCCGTCGAGAAGGTGGCCAGGCTGATCAACCGGACGCTGGCGAGGAGTGACGCTCCTGGGGCCGACCCGGTGCCGAGACGTCGCCAACGATCCCTGCAAAGGCACGCTAATGGCACGCAGGGGTCTTGGCCATGATCACTGTCTGGTGTTTCGCAGGTGGAGCTAAGGGGACTCGAATCCCTGACCCCTGCTTGCAAAGCATGACCAGAGTGTCCAGCACTGTCTTTGGCCTGGTGCGGGGCGCTCTCAGCGTCCACCTGAGTTCAGCTGTGTCCGAGCGTGTTGGTGTCGTTTGTGGGTGTCATTGCAGCCGATTGGAGTCCACCAGGCAGCCGGGCAGAACTAGCTACTGCATGTTTCCCGGGCAACCTAGCGACCGCTATTCACTGCGCAAGATGAGCGCGGGCCTGGTGTGGGCGGCCGCCCATCCTGGGCCGACGGCGATGAGGTTGGCCAGCAGGAGCGTTGCGGGGATGGCGAGCAGCACCAGCGGCAGGGGGATGTCGGCCTGGCCCGCTACCCCAGTCGTCCCGGCGAACAGGGCCCAGGACCACCGGCCGGCGAGTGCGCCGAGCGGCAGTCCGGCGAGCAGGGCCGCCGTGGCCAGCGCGCTGGCCTGCCAGGACACCAGCCTGAGCAGCTGTGAGCGGGTCAGGCCGAGGGTCTTGAGCACGGCAAGGTCGCGGCGGCGGCGGCGCACCCCGGTGACCAGCACGTGGGCCAGCGTCCCGGCCGCGAGCAGGGCGAGCACGGCGGCCAGGATGAGCGGGGTGTCGCGGATCCCGGTGTAGCTCTGGATGTCGCCGGGCCGCTGGTCGCCGGTCACCGAGCAGGCCAGGGGCGCGCATCCCGCCGCGGTCGCAGCGGCGGTCAGCCGTGCCGCCGCAGCGCCCAGATCGGTGCCGGGCTTGTAGCGCATCAGGAAGAAGTTGTAGCAGGTGACGTGCCCGTTGCAGCCGAACCCCCCTGGCAGTCCTGACAGCGCTGACAGCTGCGGAACTGAGAGCGCGGCGCCGCTGCCCAGGTCGGTACCGGCCCCGCCGGTCACGCCGAACGAGGGGAAGACGGCCACGCCCACGATGCGCATGGTGAGCGGTGCGTTGGTACCAACCGACCCGTCCTGACGGTTGACGAAGACCTGCACGGTCTGCCCGAGTTGACGGTGGACGGCGCGCAGGGTCTGGGTGCCAAGGACGATCTCGCCGGGCCCGGACGGTGGCCGGCCAGCCAAAAGCGTGAAGAAGCCGCGCCCTCGGTGCGGGCTGATGCCGACCGCCGCCACGGCCTGCCCGTTGATGGTGAGCTGGCCGTAGTCGCCTGCCGCGTACCCGGTGATGGCCGGCTCGGCAGCCAAGACCTTCGCGCCGAACGCGCCGCTAGCGCCCTGGAGGAGTCCCAGGTCCAGTTGCTGGTCCCAGTTCTGCCCGTACCGGTGCGGCGTGCTGATCAGCGCGATCAGGCTGGTGCCGAAGACCAGCGTCGCCACGACAGCGGCGATCGCCACGGTGGTGCCGGCCAAGGCGCTGCGGACCGGCACCGCGGTCCGGCCGTGGCCCGGCTCGAACGCCATCTGTACCCCGGCGCTGGCGGGCACCGACCTGGCCAGCCCCAGCACCGAGCCCAGCCGAGACGCCCGCGCGGGCGCCGCCGCCTTGGCCACGCCCAGCGGCTCCCCGGCCCGGGTCGCCGCGCGCCAGGCCACCGGCACCAGCACCGCCAGCGGCAGCACGGCGATGGCGGCGAATCCGGCCGCTAGGACGACGAGGTTGACCTCGAGCCCCGGGTGCGGCTCGGCCAGGCGCGCGTGCCCGATCGGCATCAGCGGCGATGCCGCCACCGCCACCGCTACCGCGATGACGGCCCCGGTAATGGTCACCGCGGCCAGCCGCGCCAGCGACAGGACGGCCAGCCGGCCGCGGGTCATGCCCAGGGCACGCAGGACCGGGAATTCCGCCGCGTCCAGCAGCAACTGGCGGGCTAGCAGCTGGCCGATGATGGCCAGCGCGAGCAGCCCGGCCAGCGCGGCGAACGCTGCCAGGGCGATGGCTTCCGGACGGATGGCCCGCTGCGTGGCGGCGACCTCGCCGGCCAGGCTGGTGACGCTGATGGGGGTGCTGCCGAAGTAGATGGAGCGCGGGTGCCGTGGGTCCAGCCCGGTGGCGGTATCCAGGAACGCGGACATGCTCGCGCCCGGCCGCAGCCGCACCCCGGCCCTGGACTGGTAAACGAAGGATCGGGCCTCTGGCGTGCCCGCGAACGGCGGGCTCAGCAGCGCCACCGGCCCGCTGTTGGCAGTGGCGGGGACGATCTGATAGTCGAAGACGGCGACCGCCGCCACCCGGAAGGCAAACGGGACGGTGCCCGCCTTAGGGCTGGACGGGACCCCTCGCAGGTGCAGCGTGTCACCGGGGCGTAGATCCTCCAGGGCGGCCAGCTCCGGGTTGATCACGGCCTGGCCCGCCGCTCCTGGGCTGAACATATGGCCCTGCAAGATCTTGACCCGGGTCGGTCGAAACACCCAGCGTGCCGTTAGGGCTGGCGAAGGCCTGCACCGAGGTCGTCGGCAGGCCGTGCCGCACCGGGAGCACCATGTAGTACAGGACCGCCGTGGACATCGATGCCACCTGCGGCAACCGGCCTAGCGTGGCGAAATACCCTGCGGTCCCGTGCGAGTCAAGAGGCGAGTAAGTACCGATGTGAACCTGAGCGGCGTTGGCCCACTGCAGCAGCCGGGGGTAGGCGGTATCGGTACGGCGGGCGCCAGCGGCCGCCGTCAGCACCACCCCGCCGGTCACGCCCAGCAGCACGCCCAGAGCCGCCAGCACCCGCCAGCGCAGGCGCAGCTCGGCGCGCAGGCTCAGCCATACCGGTCCCACCCCACGATTCAGCTACCAGCCCAGCCCTGCGGTCAAGGATGCAGGCATCACCCCCGCGGTGGTAGTGCCCGCACGGCACCCCGCCATGCCCGCCGCAGTGCCATCCGCTCCGGCCTGATAGCGCCAGGGCAGCGGGCCCGGCCGAGCAACGCGGGTACGTCCATCCGAACTAGCCCCCCGCATGTTCACGGGCCCACAGCAGCACCCGACGCGATTCGGCTCGCGCTGACACTGCCGGATCTGCCGTTGTTCTCCTGGCGGAGGCGCTGACGACGTAGGCGGTCTTCCCGTCCGGCGTGATCGCGACCGCGGCCGCCCTGGGGAATCCGCCGCCGATGTTGATCGGCTTACCCGCTTTGAAGCAGAAAGGCCTGCGCCCGAACCGCTCACCGCAGAGGCTGGCTGGCGGATCACCCCGATCGCGGCCGGGCCTCAATGTTCGGCGCGCCGTGGCGGTGCTTCTGGACCAGCCGTGGGCGGCACGCCGCTTGCCGGACTGCCCGATGAGACTATTCCGGATACTGGGACAACAGCGTGTAGTGCACGCAAGGCCGACGCTGAGGCTGCCACCGCAGGAACCTGGCTCAGTGGCCGGAAGCCTGGCTCAGCCTCCTGGAGCGCTCAGCCAGGCGTTGGTGGGATCGAAATTCCCGAGCGCCGGGACGTATACGGCGTTGTGGACGTAGCTGGCGTGATAGAGCGGCCGCATCGGCTGGGTGATGGGGTAGATGGGTGCGTCCTTCATCACCTCCTGGTCGATCTGGCCCCACATCTGTCCCGCGGTGGCTGCGCTGGCTTGATCTGCGGCCTTGTTGATCTGGGGAGTCACCGCCGGATTGTCGTAGAGCCCGTAATTGCAGCACTCGGGCGGGAAGGAGGGCGGGCCGCCGAGCAGTGGCTTGAAGAAGGAGATAGCCGCGTCGCCGTACCAGTCCGGTCCCCAACCACTCAGCGCCAGGTCCCACTCGCCGTGCTTGGCGGCGGCTGGATCCGGCAGGAACTTGGAGAAGAACACCGCGTCCGGCTTCGCCAGGCCCTGCACGGTGACGCCGACCTTGGCAAGGTCTGCCGCCAGGACCTGGTACATCCTGACCGACGTCGAGTCCTGTGCCCGGTACATCAACCTCACCGTCAGCCTGCTGTACCCGGCGGCGGCCAGCATCGACTTGGCCTTGGACGGGCTGTACGGATAGGGGTCGTAGGCCTTGGGCACGTGCTGTGCCCCGTTGATGCCGCCGGGCAGGATATGGGTCAGCGGCGGGTTTAGGGCCGGGCCACCCAAGACCACGATCAGGTGCGACCGGTTGATCCCATAGCTGATCGCCTGGCGGACCGCCGCCTTGCTCGTCGCGCCGTCGTTGTTCGGCGACACCGAGTTGGACACGAGGTGGGGGTACATCGAGTACGTCGGCGCCAGGCTGAAGTTCGTCCTGCCGTGCCTCATCTGCATAACAAGCCCGGGTACTGCGGCAGGCGGGACGGTCACGTCCCATTCCATGCCTCCGTCAGCGCTGTTGGTCTGCAGGGTCTGCTGGATTTCTGTTTGGTTATCGGTCTCGGTGACGTTGATCTGGTCCGGGTAGGCGTGGCGGATCGGGTCGGAAGCGGCCCGCCAGGCGGGGTTGCGCGCGAACACGATCTTGCGGTCCGGGACGTAGGTCTGCACTTCGTCGGGGCCGTCGGCGATCGTGTGCTGCTGGGCGGCGAAGCTGGCGGGCAGGTAGTTCAGGCTCTCGAAACCCCCGACCCCCTGCTTGCAAAGGTGGTGGCCGCGACCGCAGGGCCTGCGGCTGCACAGGTCACGAGCGATGCCGGTTGCTCGGTGGATGACCGTGAATAGCCGTGGGTGACCCTCCTTACAGGCACGTGGCGGGCACGGCCCGGGTCTTCGGCTGCGTCGCCTGATCATCTGATCCGTGGGCGTGGCGAACCGTGCAGAACCGTCCTGGAGTTGCTGCGTGCCGGGCCGGTGTTCCAGCTCTGTCTGCATGCGTCAGTTGTTGTCCAGCGGCTTGGCGGCAGTGTTGGCAGCAGCCACGCGTCGCGGCCTAGGCGGAACGGCCTGCGGTGTGACCAGCGTGGTTGATCGGCGGATAGCGGCTACGACCCGTGTCGATGGTGCCGTCTACCAGGCGAATCCGACGTAGCCTCCGCTGGTCTGGAAGCCGCCGCTGTTGATCGCTGTCAGCAGGGGCGCGAGCGCCACGTGCGCGAGTGCGGTGAACGTGTCTGTGGTGAGGGTGCCTACCTGGTTGAGGTTTCCGCGTGGCATCTCCACGATGAGCCTGCTGCCCGAGGGGCTGGACCAGAGGACCATCTGACGGGCCATGTTGAACTGGAGGCTTCGCCCGTGCCGCTGCCACCGTCCCGTGACATGGAGGAGCGCTCCGGTGCGGGCCGAGTACACGCCGAGCGCGCCAGATTCGGTGGCGGCGCCCGGCCGGAAGGTTCCGCCGGTTTCGCCGATCAGCTTGGTGCCGTCGGGGGTGATGAAGGGCCACGGGAAGCTGCCCGCGCCGTGCAGGGTGACCAGCGTGCTGGCCGCGGCCAGGTTGGTGCCCGGCGCGGCGGTGTTGAGCAGGCGCATCTGGGTGGGGACGGTGCGGATTCTGCCGCCGGGTTGGATGTACATCTGCCCGAGAGCCAAGGTTCGCCCGTCCGCCGTCCAGCGCCGGGCCCGCCGAGCACCGGTGTCGCCGCGGGGGGTGGCGAGGTCCACTGCCGCATCTGCCCGGTGGCCAGCGTGATCACCTGGACGACCGCGGGCTTGCCGCTGCCGCCGTAGGCCACGGCGAGCTTTGCGCCATCCGGCGACAGCGCCAGGGTCGGCGCCTGCGCCTCGGTCAGCCGTCCGGGAAGAGACAGCGGGGACAACTGCGTGCGGCCGCCGGGCATGATCCGCAGGATCATGAACTTCAGCGGCGTCTTCTGATCCTGCTTGTAGAGCCTGGGGACGCCTACCTTCCCGTGGATGTACCACTGCGCGGCGAACACGAAGGTACGGGCGTCGGCGGCGCCGGTGAACGACTCGAACGCGTTATAGGGCGCGGGCGGGCTGACCGTGCGCAAGACCTTGCCGCTGGCGGTGGCCCGGATCTTGACGTAGCGGGCGATGACGCTGTCGCCGTTCTGCGTGCCATGGACGATGCTTCCCTGGACGGCATACGCGTAGAAGGGCGGGATACCGGAGTACGGCGGCGGCCCGCCGGTCGCCGGCGGATTCGGCCCTGACTGGGAGACGACATGCGCGATGAGGAAGGTGCCGGCGATCACCACGGTGACAGCGGCGGCAGCCGCCAGCGCGGTCGCCCAGGCCGGCCAGTGCCGCGGGCCCCTGCGCCGCAGCCTGCCAGGTGGGTGCGCCCGGGCGGGCAGCTGTAGCGCTGAGATGCTGCCCGGCTCGATCTGCTTCGATTCGGCCCGCATATCCGCGCGGAGCCGCTCTTCCAGCTGGGTCACGGTTCCTCCTCCTGCAGCATCCGGGCCAGGGCGGCCAGCGCCCGAGAGGTGGTGGATTTCACCGTGCCGCAGCTGACGCCCATGGCCACTGCGGTCTCCTGCTCGGGCAGGTCGGCGAAGTAGCGCAGCACCACCACCTCGCGCTGCCGGGGCGGCAACCGCCGCAGCGCCGCCAACCGTTTCCCGTTGCCGCTCGCCCGCCAGCACAGTCGCTTCCGCCGACGCGGCGGCCGGAACGGCCAGCGGCCGGGGCACCCGCCTGCTGCGGCGCAGGGCCGACCGGGAGCCATTCAGCACCGATGCCCGCACGTAACTGAGGGCATGAGCGTGGTCGGACATCCGGTCCCAGGCCCGGTACAGGCCGCAAAATGCCTCCTGCACCACGTCCTCAGCCGACTGCCTGTCGCCGAGCATGAGGAACGCGAGCCGGGTCAGCCCCAGCGCATGCCTCTGGTAGATCGCGGTGACCGCCTGGCTGGCGTCCATCTCGCGGCCCATCGCGTCACTGTCCCCGCCGTCCCAGCCTGGCGTCACGGCTGCGGCGACCAGGCGCGGGCGACCGGTGCCGGAGCGGCCGCCCAGGCGCGGCTTAATGTCCACATATCAGAAACGCCGTTGCTGGCTAAAGGTTGCCTCGGCAACCCGCCTGGCGGGCCGGTTCCGGGCAGGGGATCATGCCGCTCACTCAATCACAGCAGGTGGCGGGGATGAAGCGGGGAGCTCCGGCCTTCCCCCTGTCTTGCTCGCAGCCGCCGGATCCCTGGGGAGCGGTCGCCGAGTCCGGGGTTGCGAAGCGATCGCGTGTGACGCCGAAGGCGCCCTAATGGGGCCGCGACCGGGACATGAGATGCCGAGGAAGACGCCCGTACGTGTCGATCAGCGTGCATGACGAGCGAGCCTTGCTCGATCAGTGGCGCCAGTCGGCTAGGACGGCGCGGGCGCGCCGGGCGGGCCTCGCCAAGGCAAAGCACGGTGCGGGGGAGCGCCCGGACCCGGCGCCGCGCAGCCGCGCCGCTTGACGTCTACGCCAGCCCCGATAACACCGCGCTCGTGTTCACTGGCCAGAGAGGCGGCGTGCTGAGGCGCAGCAATTTCCGCAAGGCTTCCGGCTGGTCTGACGCAGATGCCGCGATCGGTCTGCCCGGGCTGCACTTTCACGATCTACGGCACACCGGAAACACACTCGCGGCGCAGGCCGGAGTTAGCCTGGCCGCCTTGAAAGCGCGGATGGGCCACGACGGCGTCCGGGCCGCGATGATCTACCAGCACGCGGCGGCCGAGGCCGACCAGAAGACCGCTAACGCACTCGATCAGCGGATGGGAGAGGCTCGCGACCACAGCTAACGGCACGCTAATGGCACACAGAGGTCTTGGACATGATCACCGTCTGACGTTTTCCCTGGTGGAGCTAAGGGGACTCGAACCCCTGGCCCCTGCTTGCAAAATAGGCCCAGACTGTCGGATACGGTCGCTCACCTGGGCTTGGAGCTACGGCGAGTCGGCTGGAATCGGGTTCTGTCAGATCCTGTTGTGGTCAGGCTTGGTGGTCAGCGTAGGCGAGCTGTACGGCGCAGCCCGATCGCTCACCTGACGGGCCGCCGCGTTCTCAGTGCCCCGCCCGTTCCATCTGCGCTGCTCCGATGTGCCAATCTACGGCCCGGGTCCGGCTTTAACCTCCTCCCAGGGCAGCGCCAGGCACCGAGCCTTGAGCTCGTACTGATCAATGACCCGCCTTCCCGCCAGCTTTCTCAAGCCGACATCGCCGCCAAGGCTTCATGACGAAACGCCGCCGAGCCCCAGCATGTATCAAAACCCCGGTGATGGGACTCCGTACCCTTGACGGCCTCAGCAACCAAGAGTAGTTACTGTGGATGGGAGCGGAGATCCCCGTTGTGTACGTCGCTTCCTGTCCCAGGCCACTATGGGGGGAAATCAGTGGCGAGAATTAGCCGCAGGATCACTTAGCGCTTATGAGGAGACGGGCCATGGCGACCCAGAGTGCAACAATCCTCGAAAACACGC
>WNGD01006068.1_pt1 | contig 11598 bp, 7 predicted proteins | sample 5400671 | NCBI WGS metagenome assembly WNGD01 (sample SAMN13153369, study PRJNA577476) | soil metagenome | isolation source: 40 cm soil or saprolite under grassland replicate 2 | place: USA:California | collected 2016-06-15
AACCTGGCGGCCGCGGGCCTGGACACGCGGGTCTGGGACCGGTCACCCGCCGCGGCCGCGGCCCTGGCCGACGCGGGCGCGGCTGCCGCGGCATCGGCGCCGGACGCGGTGCGGGACGCGGACGTGGTGATCACCATGCTGCCCACCGCCGCGGCGGTGGAGTCGGTCATCTTCGACGGCGGCGTGGCCGCCGCGTTCGCCGAAAGAAGCGTGTGGGCGCAGATGGGCACGATCGGCGTCCAGGCGACCCTGGGCTTCCGGGACCGGCTGGCCGCGGTCCGGCCCGGCGTGACGTTCGTCGACGCCCCGGTCTCCGGCAGCAAGGGCCCGGCCGAGCACGGCCAGCTGCTCATCCTGGCCTCTGGCCCCGAATCCGCGGCCAGCCCGCTGCGCCCGGCCTTCGACGCCATCGGCCGCAAGACCGTGTGGCTGGGCCCGGCCGGCCAGGGCAGCATCGTCAAGCTGGTCGTCAACGCCTACCTGTCCATCCTCATCGAAGGCGTCGCCGAGACCATGGACCTCGCCGACCGGCTCGGCATCACTCACCAGCAGCTCGCCGACGTCATCGAGGGCGGCCCGCTCGATGCCCCGCTGGCCGGCGCCAAGCTGCACAAGATGGACCACGGCGACTACGCCCCGGAATTCCCGCTGGAGTGGGCCCTCAAAGACGTCGACCTCGCGATCAGCGCCGCAGGCGGCCAGCCGCCGCCCCTCCTGGCCGCGCTCTCAGGCCAGTGGCACACCGCCGTAGCCGACGGGCACGGCCGCCAGGACATCAGCGCCGCCCGCCTCGCCCTACCCACCCCAAACCACACTAGCTAGCACCACTGCGCACGCCGACCAGCAGCTAGATTCCAGCTCCCGCTGCAGTTCCACTGATGTCGTTGCGTAACGACCTCAGCCGAGGGGCGTGCGACCTGTAGTGCCGGCCCAGGGCAGACGCGATGACGACATCCGCACCCACCATGGCCCAGGCAGGGGATAGCCGAGATGCCGATGAAGACTGATACCGGCGCCGGCCGGCCGAATGACAGGAGGAAAGAGCGATATGGCAAGAGAACTGCAGGGCAAGACGATCGCGATCCTGGCCGCAGACGGCGTGGAGCAGGTGGAACTCGAGCAGCCCCGGCAGGCCGTCCGGGCGGCGGGCGCCGTGATCGAGCTGCTGTCGATCAAGCCGGGCGAGATCCAAGCCGTGAATCGGGACATTCACCCGTCGGTCACCTTCACCGTAGACCGGCTGGTCGACGAGGCATCTGCTGGCGACTACGACGCCCTCATCCTGCCGGGTGGAGTGGTCAATCCCGACAATCTGCGCCAGGACGAGGCGGCCGTCGGCTTTGTCCGCGACTTTGTTAATAGCGGTAAGCCGGTCGGCGTGATCTGCCACGGCCCGTGGACGCTCGTCGAGGCCGGCGTCGTCCAGGGCCGCACCCTGACCTCCTACCCAAGCGTCAGGACGGACATCCGCAACGCCGGCGGCAATGTCGTCGACCAGGAGGTGGTCACCGACCAGAACATCACCTCCAGCCGCTGGCCCGACGACCTGCCGGCGTTCTGCGCCCGGATCGTGGAACAAATTCTTGCAGCGGAGCGGGGCTGACGACGGAATCGGGGCGGTCGGCCATCCATCTTCCTGCGCTCTTCAGCCACGTGGAAGTCTTTGACTGTGCGGCTCTCCGATAGCCTGCGCCGTCGGCGCGGTCCGGTCTGCCCGGCAAGCGGCCAACCCCATTACCGGCAGGCGGGCAGGCCCGCTACTGGCTAACTGGAACTCTCACCGCCGCGACGAAGGCGAGGATCGCCTAATGCCTGCCACCGCCTGTGCATGCGCCGTTCTTCCTCAGTGGTGCCGCCCCAGCCACCAGCGTGCTAGCGGCATCGAGGACCGCGACACTGCCAGCACCCGCCAGTGCTCGGTGTCGCTCTCGGGCAGGTCGAGCTTGGTCAAGGTGCTGCGGAAATGCTTCTCAGCCGTGCCCTCGGTGACGAAGATCCGGCGGGGCGATGCCCGCGTTGGACGCACCCTCGGCCATAAGAGAGAGCACCTCGCACTCTCGCGGCGACCTGCCCGACGGTCCCGGAGCCGACAGCTATCGGAGCACGGGCAGAAGCGGCCAGGGCACCTTAGTCGGCGCCGACGACCTTGAAGTCCTGGTTGACGAAGATGTGGTGCGGCCAGTTGACGCCGATGTAGTGGACCTCGTACTCGCCGTTGCTCAGCTTCACGACACGGTCGACGATGCCGCCCGGGTAGGCGGCCAGCGCAGCTTCCGCCGCCTTGTTCGCTGCCGTTCCGCTGACGATCGTCCCGGACCCCTCTGTATAGTTCGCCGGGATCTGGCCGACCTGCTTTGACGTGGCTGGTGCACCGCGTTGGAAGGGAACCACCTTTGCCGCCGGGGAAGTCGCAGATCCGCTGCTGGACGGCTGCACGATGACCTGCGTGGCCGTGATGGTCGTTCCGCTGGTCGTGCCGAGTACGAGGACGGGTTCGCCGGTGGTGACGGCACTCGCCGAGGCCGCGCTCGTCCCCTTCTGGTATGTCGTGGCGGACGCCTCGTGGACGGTCACCTTCTGACCCGCTGCTGTCGTCAGCGTGAAGCCCGACGTGGACACGCTGCTGGCCGTGCCCGATGACCCCCCGGCGGCCGGCCCGGACCGGGCGTTGGATCCCCCGCCGGATCCGGGACCGCCAGCCGCGCCGCCGCTGCCAGCGGTACCGCCGCTGCCAGCTGTGCCGCTGCTGGCAGCGGCCGAGCTGCCGCCGGAGGTTGCGCTGACGATCCCGTAGGAAGCGCCCGCGATCGCGATGGCCGCGACTCCGGCAGCGATGGACTTGGTGAGTTTGCGGGAAACCACTCGTTGAGCTCCTGTCATCGGTACTGCTGATCCGAGGATGGCAGCCCGTGCTGGAAGTGCGCCGCAAGCAGCCAGGAAGATCGCCGAGAGGTTGTTCTGCGCGGGCTGAAGTTCACTCATCAGAGAATGGTTCGCCAGGGACACTCAAGGCACGTGACCGGCAAGGTCCGCCGCGCTGCGTATTGCCCACGATCGCGGCCCGGCGTAGCTCGTCTTCCTAGAAGGTGGCCGCAGCATTACCGGCTAGCAGGAACCTGAAGAACCCGGCCTGTATCAGGCGGTGATGGCCGCTGGCGGCGATGCCGGCGCCGTGGGCGCTGCGCGACCCTATTCACATGGCATCCAAAGGCCGGCCGGCCAGTGAGCTCGCGCTCCGACGGCCTTTTGCGGGATGTCATGCGGGTTGCTTAGTCACTCATTCCAGATCAATCAATCGTGTCGCTGTCCACTCCGGAGGTTCGCTATGTTCAGCGCTGCTACTCTGTCCGCGATTTCGGCGGGAGCATTTTCTGTCCGCAGCACCGTCGAGCGACCCAGGTTGCGCGATAACGATATGCCAGGTAAACCTGCGACCCGGAGAATAGCTACTTGCTGGTCCTGCGGGCATCCGATTGCCCTGAAGCCAGGATTTCGTGCTTACCATTGTGAGCCTTGTGATGTAGGGGGGAGTGATGAGCCAGCCATCGTACGCGCCACGCTGGCCGAGCAGAAATGCTACCTTTTTGTCGGGTGTGATGGCCGGACCACGGTAGAGCATTACGTCGAGCACAACGACAGCAGTCTGCCGAGCCCGGCTTGACCGCCCGCGTGCGACAGCGCATCCCGCTCTGCGGGCCGAATGAGAAGACGTTCTGCCAGATGGAGGCAGCACGCTGCTGGCTCCGCTGCAAGCTACTCTCCTCGGACGTCATGTACGGTCAGGCGCCTGACCCGCCAGATCGTTCGGACGGCGATCTCGGCCCACGCCGGCCTTGTAGCGACGATGCGCACGCTCGACGACAACGGCCGTCTCCAGCTGGCGGCAGGCGCGGCGGTCAACGCCGTGGAGGCGGCCGCGATCGATGTGACACGAAGTCCTCGCTGACTGCAAGGCCGACGGCATCGCTCCTGTGCCGTTTCCCGCACGCCTCCGGGTCGTGTCTGGTACTTCCGGGCGTGCATGGCAGGGAGGGGCTGGTTGCCCGGCACGGACGGCAGCGGCGCTGGTGGCAACGCCACGCCGCGCCAGCCGGGCCTGGATAGGTTCGGCATAGCTGTTAACGCGGAGGAGATCACATGGTGGTGCCTTGGCTCTTTGGTCCTGCTCGCTCGCAATCCTTCTACCTGCATAAATCTGGTGGGCGCAGTAGGACTTGAACCTACGAACCCCTCGCTTGTAAGGTGCGTTTGCATCGTCGCGGAAAGTCGCCTGATGTGGCCTAATGCGGCATCTACCTGCGGCAATCATGGCTGGTTGTAGCCTGGTGACTCCTCGCGTCGGCGGTCGTTGGCTCTTAGTTTGGCTCTTTGGAATCCTGCGGTCGTTATGTGCGCACGCAAGCGAGGCAGTGCACATGGTCGCGCTCCGATCGCATAAGAGCATGTGGCGGATAAGCGTCGCGACCACGGCGGCCAGGCAAGGCGCCGCCGTCGCTACAGCGAGGATCAAGCAGAGCCGGAAGGTGCGTGCATTGCTGTCCAACGCGTAGCGGATCGTCTCCCACCTTCCGCTGCCGTTAGGTGCCAAGCGTGGCGTGGGTACGCTCAAGCGAGGCCACCTCCTTCCAGGGCGGGTCTCAAGGGCACTTGCGGCTCCCGGTTGGCGTCGGACCGCCGCGAAGCGGAGGTGAAGGAGTACGACCTCGTTGGTGCCGGAGCCGGGACCGTTGTTGGTTCCGGAGGGCTGACCGGTCTGGTAGGGATTGTCCGGCGTCGGCCAGCCGACGTAGTTCTGCGAGTTGTACTGGAACCACTGCGAGCCGGTCGTGGTCGGGATCACCGGCAGGTTCGCCGCGACGAACTTGGCGATCGGCTCCAGCGCCGCGGTCTGCTGGGCTGTGGTCTCGGCCCCGGCCATCCTGGCCAGCATCTGGTCGACCGCGGGGTCCTTCAGCCGCTCGTAGTTGCCGGTCGCGGTCTTGCCTGAGGACAGCGCGCTGTCCAGCCAGCCGTCGTACATGTTGTACGGGGTGATCCCGCTGTTGGACCAGTGCGAGGTCAGCTGGAAGTTACCGGAGGCGACGTCGGCGGTCCAGGCGTCCACCGACTGGCCCTGGAACGTGGCGTCGATCCCGGCCGCCTTCAACTGCTGCGCGACGAGGGAGTCGACCTGGGCGTAGTCGGTGTAAGCGGACGGATTCGTGATCGTGATCGAGACCTTCTTGCCGCCCTTGGCGAAGAAGCCGTCCGATCCCTTGGTGTAGCCCGCCTTCTGCAGGATCTGCTGCGCGGCGGCCGCGCTGCCCGTGGCGGAGATGGTCATGCTGGCGACCGGCCCGCTCCAGGCGTCGAACAGCTGCGGGGTCAGGCCGGTGGCGTTGAGGACCGGGTTTTCCAGGCCGGACTCGCCCTCGGAGGCCAGCAGCTGGCGGTTGATCGCCGCGCTGATCGCCTGCCGCACCGGCAGCTGGTTGGTCGGCCACTTGTTCAGGTTCGGGACCAGGCTATTGGTCCCGCCGGGTGCCTCCCAGTGGTGGTGGAAGTTCGGGTTGGTGCTGATGAAGCTCTTCTGCAGGCCCGGGATGTAGTTTCCGGTCCAGTCGATCTGCCCGGAGAACAGCGCGCTCAGCGCGCCCGTGTTGGACGTGTACACCGGGAAGAAGACCTTCGGGACCTGCACCTGGGAGGCCTGCCAGTAGCTGGTGTTCTTGACCAGCGTGAAGCCCTGCGGCGTGAAGCTGCCCAGTTTCATCGGGCCGGTGCCGACCGGGGTGGCGTCCGCGAACGTCGCCGGGTTGCCCACCGAGCTCCAGACGTGCTTGGGCACCATCGCGGTGCCGGCGATGTACTGCAGGTTGGTGAACTGCGGGGTCGCGAAGTTGAGCACGACGTTGTTGCCGGACGCGGTAACGCTGTCGTACTTCACGCCGCTGAGGTTGACCGCCGCGTTCGCCTTCAGCATGTTGAAGGTGAAGACCACGTCGGCCGGGGTGAACGGCTGGCCGTCGTTCCACTTCACGCCCTGGCGGATCGCGAAAGTGAGAGTCTTCCCGCCGTTGGACCACGCGTAGGACGTGGCCAGCCACGGGTAGTACTTCGGCGGCGCGACCAGGTTGAACTGGATCAGCGGCTCGTAGATGAGCCCGGTCGCGCCCATGCCCCACGGCGCGCCGGTGGGGACGAACGGGTTGAAGCTCTGGGTGATGGTGGACTCCGGAGAGCTCTCCATGACCAGGGTCTTGCCCGTGGCGCTGCCCGTGCTCGAGTTCGTGCCACCCGAGCTGGTGCTGCTCGACGAGCATGCGGCGAGCCCCGCTGCGAGCAAGCCGGCGGCGCCTACTGCTAGGAACCGTCTATGACTGTGCAATCTCCTCATCAGTCTCGTCTTTCTCTCGTGTTCGGCGATGGGGTTAGTTTTCGGTTGTGGGTCCACCTCTCGGCGGCCCCGGGACAAGCTCCGGAGCGGCTGCGTCCAGGCGCCAGCAGGCCGCGCCGCGCGTGGCCGTGATGGGCTCCAGGGGCGGGTCCTCGCGCCGGCAGCGGTCCTCGGCGAGCGGGCACCTGGGACTGAACGGACAGCCGACCGTCGCCACTTGCTCCGGATTGCGGACTGCCTGGCGCCGGGCCCCGTTGGCTCCGCGGCGCAGCGTACTGCCGAGGTTGTCCGGGTCCGGGGCCGAGGCGACGAGCAGCTGCGTGTAGGGATGGGCCGGCTGCTGGGTGACCTCCTCGGCCGGGCCGCGCTCCACGATCTCCCCGCCGTACATGACCAGCACCTCGTCGGCGAAGTACCGGGCCGAGGCGATGTCGTGGGTGATGTACAGCATGGCCAGGCTGAAGCGCTGGCGCAGGTCGTCGAGCAGGTTCAGCATCTCGAGCCGGATCGAGACGTCCAGCATGGACACCGGCTCGTCGGCCAGCAGCACGGTCGGGCGGGCGGCGAGCGCCCGGGCGAACGAGACCCGCTGGCGCTGGCCGCCGGACAGCTCGTGCGGGTACTTGACCAGGAACTGCTGCGCGGGAGTGAGCCGCACCTGCTCCATCAAGGTGGCGACCTCGGTGTCGGTGTTCGCGCCCTTGCCATGGTGCAGCTTCAGCGGGCGCTCCAGGTGATAGCGCACGGTGTGCACCGGGTTGAGCGAGGCGAACGGGTCCTGGAAGACGTACTGGACCTGGCTCTTGTAGCGGCGGAAATCGTCGTGGCGCCTCACCTCGACCGGCTTACCGTCCAGCTTGATCGCGCCGGACGTAAGCCGTTCCTGGCCGGCCAGCATCCGGGCGGCGGTCGACTTGCCGGAACCGCTCTCGCCCACCAGTGCGACCACCGCGCTGCGGTACAGGTTAAAGGAGACGTCGCGGACCGCGTGCACGATCTGGCCGCGGCCGATCTTGAAGTCCTTGCTGACCGAGATCGCCTCCATGGCGAGCGGCCCGCGCGCCGCGGCGGCGGAGGTCAGCGTGGTCGCCTGCTCGGTCACGTCGGCTCCCCTGCGGTTTCCTGGTGGGTGCCCCGCGGGTACGGGGCCGGCGTCTCCGGCAGCACGAACGGGCAGGCCGTCACGTGCTCCGGGTCCTTGGAGGTGGCCACCTGCAGCAGGTGCATGTCGACTTCTTCGCACGCCGAGGTGCCGTACGCGCAGCGTGGCAGGAATGGGCAGCCGGGTGGCGGGTCGCGCAGGTCAGGCGGTGAGCCGGGGATGCCGGTCAGTTCGCGGCGCGGGCCGCGAAGCGAGGGGAACGAGTTGAGCAGGCCCTTGGTGTAGGGGTGCGACGGCTCGCGGTGGATCTCGGCGGCCGTGCCGATCTCGAGCAGTTGCCCGGCGTACATCACCGCGATCCGGTCGGCCAGCTCGAGCAGCAGGGAGAGGTCGTGCGTGATGAAAATGATGGAGAAGCCGAGCTGCTCCTTGAGCTCCACGATCTGGGCCAGGATGTCGCGCTGCACCACCACGTCGAGCGCGGTGGTCGGCTCGTCCATGATGACGACCTCGGGATCGGTGGCCAGCGCCATCGCGATCATCACCCGCTGGCGCATGCCGCCGGACAGCTCGTGCGGGTAGCTGCGCAGCCGGGACCGCGGGATGCCCACCAGGTCGAGCAGGGACGCGGCCCGGTCCCTGGCCTCGTCCCGCGGCAGCCGCAGGTGGGCGTGGATGACGTCGAGCAGCTGATCGCGCACGTTGAGCACCGGGTTCAGCGCGTTCATCGCGCTCTGGAACACGATGGCGATCTCCCGCCAGCGCAGCCGCTGCAGCTGGTCCGGCCGCAACCGGAGCAGGTCGACGGGCTTGGTCACCCGGCGCCCGGCGTAGGTGACGCTGCCGCTGGTGATCAGGGCGGGCGCCCGGAGCAGCCGGGAGGCCCCGTAGACCAGCGTGGACTTGCCGGAACCGCTCTCCCCGGCCAGGCCGACCACCTCGCCGGGCGCCAGATCGAGGTTCACCTTGTCCACGGCGCGGACGTCGCCGCCCGGCGTGCGGTACACGACCGACAGGTCCCTGATCTCGAGCACCGGGTCCTGGCCCGGCAGGTGCGAGGTGGCCACCGGGATCGGGGCCCGGCCTGGATTGGCGGTCATCAGGCCTTCCCTCCCTCGGTCTCGTCAAGCAGCGAACTGCGGGAGAACGAGTGCAGGAAGCCGGCCAGCCGGCCGCGGCGCTGAGCGATGTCGGACAGGACCGGCGTGGGATCGGCCGGCCGGAGCCAGCGCCCGGCGATCCGGCTGGCGGTCGCCGCGTCCCGCAGCCGCGGGTTGCCGAGCTCGTCGATCCCCGTGTTCAGCAGGACCAGGCTGGTGCCGATGAGCGCCACGGCCAGCCCGGGCGGGACGAACCACCACCACGCCCCGAGCTGCAGCGCCTGCTGGCTCTGCGCCCAGTAGAGAATCGTGCCCAGGCTCCAGTCGTTCAGGTTGGTGACGCCGATGAAGGCCAGAGCCACCGAGGCGCCGATCGCGTAGAGCACCGTGTTCACGAAGCTGGCCGCGATCAGGCTCACCTCATTCGGCACGATCTCGTAGGAGATGATCCGCCAGGTTTTCTCGCCAGTCTCCCGGGCCGCCGCGATGAAGTCGCGGTTGCGGATGGCCAGCGTCTGGGCCCGGACCACCCGGGCTCCCCACGGCCAGCTGAGGAAGCTGAGCACCAGGATCGTCGCGGTCTGGCCCTTGCTCTGCAGGTAGCCGAGCAGCACGATGAGCAGCGGCAGCGCGGGGATGACCAGGAACACGTTGGTGAGCAGTGACAGCACCTCGTCCCACACGCCACCGAGGAAGGCGGAGGTGACCCCGACGAGCACCGACAGCACCGTGGCCACCAGGCCGACGAAGAACGCGAGCTCGAGGGTGAGCCGGATCCCCACCAGGAGCTGGGACAGCACGTCCTGGCCGCTCTGCGTGGTGCCGAGCAGGTGCGCGCCGTTGGGCGCCTGCAGCGACAGCGCGGGCGACGGGTTCTGGAACGAGGGGTCGTACGGCGCGATGAACGGGCCGATGATGCCGGCCAGGACGAACAGGCCGAGCAGGACCGCGCCGACCTTGGCCTTGGTCGGCATCTGGCGCCAGCGGCCGGGCCTGGCCTCCTCCTGGGGGAGCGCCGCGGGTTCGGCGCTGATCGGCAGGACGGCGGTCATGATGTCGCCTCCCTCGTCCGGGCGCGGGGATCGGCAAATACGATGATCATGTCGACGACCAGGTTGGCGATGAGCACGGCGAACGTGATCACCAGGAAGATCGCCTGCATCAGCGGGTAGTCCTTCGAGGTGACCGCGTTGAGCAGCAGCAGCCCGATGCCCGGGTAGGAGAAGACGATCTCCATGACCAGGGCGCCGGAGACCACGAAGCCGATCGCCAGGCCGAACCCCTGCAGCTGGGGCAGCAGCGCATTGCGAGCCGCGTAGGTGAAGATGACGCGCCGGCTGGGCAGGCCCTTAGCCTGGGCGGCGATCACGTAGTCCTCGCCGATCGTGGTGATCATGACGTTGCGCATCTGCAGCATCCAGCCCGCGATCGAGGTAAGCACGATGGTGAGCGCCGGCAGCAGCGAGTGGTAGATGGCACTGCTGATGAAGTCCCAGTGCCAGCCCGGGATCAGCCCGTTCGAGTAACCCTGGCCGGTCGGGAAGACGTGCGTCTTGATCGCGAGCAGCTCGACCAGGATCAGCGCGAAGAAGAAGTACGGGATCGCCTGCAGGAACATCAGGCCGGGCAGGACGCGGTCGAGCGTGCCGCCGTGCCGCCAGCCGGCCACGATGCCGAGCGCGGTGCCCACCAGGAAGGCGATGACCGTCGCCACGCCGACCAAGGTGATGGTCCACGGAATCGTCTGGCCGAGCAGCGAGGAGACCGATGCCGGGTACTGGGAGACGTCGGTACCGAAGTTGAAGTGGAAGATCTCGTTGAAGTACGAGATGTACTGACTCCAGATCGAGCCCGGATGCCCCACTCCCAGCAGCGCCTCGAGCGCCTTGTAGGCCGAGGGCTGCAGGTTGGGGAACTTCGCCATCACGCTCTGCACGGCATTGCCGGGTATCGCCCGCGGGATGAAGAAATTGATGGTCAGCGCCACCCAGGCGGCTACGAGGTAGAACACCAGGCGGCGGACGATGAACGGCATGGCGGCTCCTATGCCTTCGCTGCTTGCCGGGCCGGGCGGCGACCTGGCTGGGGGCTCGGTAGAAGAGGTGTCGCGGCGGTCAGTTCCGAACGGGCGATCATGAGAGTGGGCACCGGCTGGCGGACGACCGTGCCCGGCGGGCAGCCGCAGCTGGACCGCAGCACCAGTTCGGTGGGCAGTAGCTCGGTGGCGGTGCGCAGCCCCGGGTTGGCGATGCGCTCGAGCAGCCGGGCGCAGGCCCGCTCGCCCAGCATGCGCATCGGCTGGTGCACGGTGGTGAGCGGCGGGTCGCAGAGGCTGCCGGGGAAGATGTCGTCGAAGCCGACCACGGCCACGTCCTCCGGCACCCGGACGCCGGCCCGGCCCAGCGCCTTGACCACGCCGATCGCCATCTGGTCGTTGGCGGAGACGATCGCGTCCGGCAGCTGACGCCGGGGCCTGGCCAGCAGCGCCTCGCCGGCCTCCTCGCCGCTCTGGACGCTGTAGAACCCCTGGTAGAAGCCGGTAAGTTCGCATTGCGGGTTGGCGCGCAGCACGTAGTCAAGGCCGAGCCGCCGCTCGCGGGAGTCCGGCGAGTCGGCGGGACCGTGCACCCAGTACAGCCGGCGCCTGCCGTGCTCGCGGATGAGATGGGTGACCACGGCGGCCGAGCCGGACAGGTTGTCCGCCGTCACCACGTCGACGGCCTGCTCGTGCGGGGTGCCCGCGAAGATCACCACGGGCACGCGGGTGGCCAGCCGCTCGATGAACGGGGAGGGCACGATCCCCTCGCCGATCAAGATGCCGTCCACCTTGCCGGTGAACGACTCGATCCTGGCGTAGCTGGGATCGTGCGCGCCCTGCAGGAAGGTGATGAGCAGCGACCAGTCGTGGTTCCTGATCCGGGACTCCACCCCGCGCAGCACCTCGTCGTAGAACAGCAGGTTCATGTTCTCGATGTCGTACTGCTGCGCCTGCCGCTCCACGCAGACCAGGCCGATCACGT
>WNGD01006069.1_pt1 | contig 11598 bp, 12 predicted proteins | sample 5400671 | NCBI WGS metagenome assembly WNGD01 (sample SAMN13153369, study PRJNA577476) | soil metagenome | isolation source: 40 cm soil or saprolite under grassland replicate 2 | place: USA:California | collected 2016-06-15
CAGATCGCAGACGGGGGCGGTTATCAGACCCAAATCATCCTCTTGAGTACCAGCGCGGCAGCTTCAACGGTCGCGTTGAGTTACATGGGCGACGATGGATCGCCCATTCTAAATCATTGACAAATCCTCTCACTGGACCAGCGATCTAAATTTTGGCGGCATCGGAGGTCTTATCGAAGTTTGTCGCGACTGTGCTCCAGGCGTTCGAATTCTGAACGAGTCAGCAGGCACGTGCGTCGAGAATGACCGCCGGTGGATAGGTACAACCGTTGGCGGGAACCGAAGATGCCGACTATCCGTTCTGGTCTCCCGACAGCCGCTCCATTGGATTCACCGGTAAGCGAACCACTCGTGAAGAATATCGCGCCAGCAAAGCTTGGGAAAGGGGAATTCCAATGAGCGGATGAAACCCTTCGACAGAGTCCAACTGGTGAAAATCCAGTCCGGCTGAAGCCGCAGCAGGCAGGCCGGTAGCGAGTCTTGCCTTCCGGCGGGCGACCGTCGAAAGAGAAGCGTAGCCAGCGAGAAAGTGGACGGTGAGGATTCAGCTCCGAAATCTATCTCATTGCGGCTGCCGAGACTTTTATTCTCAGTCGAAGGCTGTATTGGGTTCACCGATATGCGAGGTGATCCTGAGCCGCCGGAGTCTCTGGCTGTCGCTGGCGAATTCCTGTTCATGCCGCGACCGGTGTTTCGTATAACCCACAACAATGTGACTGCCAACGATATGATTTGAGACTCGCGCCTCTGGATTCGGGCGTTTCGATCGGAGTTTGTCCCTTCAGCGCAGCATGACTTCGATACCCGTTGTAGTAGTGTCCGCCTCCGAGCGTAAAGCTTCACAATCGCGCTGGAATCGAGATAGACTTTCAAGACCGTTCATCCCGTTCATCGATGATGATCCGGCTAGGCGGCTTTCCAGGCGGAACAGTTCCCCAGATCGTCTGAATGCGCTTGTTAAAATCAGGCCATTTGATCTTTTGGCTCTCTACCGGCGATGGAACGAGGTTCGCAACGATCCGGCCACGCCGGCTGATTACGACTGCTTCGCCATCTTCGATCCAGCGAAGAATCTTCCGCAGATTGTGCTGGACCTCACGCACCGTCGCTTTTTTCATGTTATACATTTTGACGCACATTGATGCCATTGGTCAAAGACAGAACTACTGGCGGGCGGAGGATAGTTTCTTTATCTGTAACTTCTCCGCGAAACGCGGAGAAGTTACAGATATAACATCGAAGGCTGACCGCCGAAAGCTGACGGCTGACAGCGCGCGGCGCTGTTATGTCAACCTGCGGACGTGGAATTTAAGGCACAGTGTTCTGGGCGCGCGGTCCGGTTGGCCGAACTTCCGCGATCTGCTGTTTCGTCAGCGGCAATGCATCTTCATCGCGTTTGACCTGCTCTACCTCAACGGAAAGGATTTGCGTGTATTGCCGCTCATCGAGCGAAAGGTCATGTTGAAAAAACTACTCCGGCGGAAGCGTTCAGGAATCCTCTACCTTACGATGGAACAAGCCCGGCGCATCGCGCATTCGAGGCCACGTAGGCAGGATTTAAGGCAAGAGTTGCTTTTCGAGTACTTCTAAACGTTCCATCACAGTATGCGTGGTTCCATCCCTCCAGGGACGTTTGAAACGATACAGCAGCCGACCTTCGGCCAGAGGTTCCAGACGCTCCATGGCGATCGGTGGCCGCGCGCAATAACGAATCAAACGTTCTAACGAGGACGGTCTGCCGCATGAACCGCAACATTGCCGTGCAGGCTGAAGCCGGCGACCCTTACGCAGCGCGGGCTGGCCAGGGCATCCATGCTTTCGGGATCGATCTGATCTCCGGCACGGATTATCCGGCGCCCTGCGTTGGGACCGAAGGCGATTCGTCCCGACACGGAGGCGCCATAGAGCGCCGACAAGCACGGTTGATCGCGCGAAAGCGGATCAGATTCTAAGAATAAGCTTTTCAAACGCCATGCCGCGAGTATCCGGCGGACATTTGCGGGCGTTTTCCGGCTGTTGCGGCGTCACATAATGCGTTATGTTGACTCGAGGCGAGAGCTGCCCAGGTCTGCCGCAGCTTTTTCGGAGGCGGGCTGGCAGTAGTCCGCTGGCAGCAACGGACCGTGCCTAGTGGCACGGTCACGAAAGCCCAGAAACTTTTGTCCATCCTTCGAGATGTCTGCCATCTTGTGGGGGGCCGGTTCGGCAGTTAAGGCCGTCTTTACAATGGCGTGAGACTACCCGTCTGGCAGCATGGCTCCGGTTTACAGCGATCACGGATATGGCGGCGGGACTTTCGTGTTTCGCGAAGGGCTCGACCCCGTTGTTCTACGAAAACAAATACGCCCAATTGCAGATCCTTCACCCGAAAAAGAAAGCTGCCAAACTCGGCCTTCAGCTGGTCCCTTTACAATGAAGTTTCTGGAGAGTAGTGAATTTCAGCGTTCACGGGAAAATAGGCGAGGAGCACCTTTCCCTGTGAACCGTGAGCTGGTGACCGTGAAATTCGTTGGTGCCAGTTTCCGAGTGCGCAAAAGCCGGTGCGGAGTTTGGGGCTACGCACCGGCTATCAGGCGAGATGACTCGTTCTCAACGGAGGTGACACCGCGTGGAGTTTCAGCGTGTAGAAACTCCGAATGGATCGTGCCAAAGTCATGTTCAACGCGGCTCCGAGCAGAGTCGCCCTGGCAGAGCGAATCGAGATGCGTCCTTCGTGCTCAATCTGAGCACCAGTGACGCGATCCCCATCGACAACGAGGTCCCGGAAAAAACTGGAAGGTCCGATTTATGGTCGGCACGGTCTCCACGACAAGCGATGCGCTCGTCGTTTGGGAGCTTGGAGGAAATCCTACTTTCGTTTGAACGCTTCCATTCTGAACGAAGCCATAGCTCACAAATGCTGTCGGTGTACTCGTGCCGGAGCCTGGCGTCAGAACCACATAACCGGACTGAACAGGCCCGCTCTCAACCTTGGGAATGGGCATCGGCGTTGTGCCAGAGCGGGTTGAAGTAGATGCGGTCAAGGAAAGTGCCACTACATTGCAAATCCCTCTCACCAGGAGAAGGATTGGAGACATGACGCATGTGCAAGCGCCCCGACAGGCGGAATCCCTGAGACGGTGAGACACACAATAGAAATCTATCCCCCAACTCGTCTCAATCTCCTCACGGTCATTCCACCGCGTGAGATGCCTTCCCAGCCTTTCATTTCCATGTCTACGCGATACTTAACGGCAGGCGTCTCACAGTCTCACATTTTCACCGCTGTGGCCCCCGTCAGGCCACGGCCCATGTGGCAATCGGACTATATAACGGCTGTCGTCTAACGCGTTGACCAAAACTCATCGGAATCGGTCTCCAATTCCGGCGACATCCTTGAAATTTTCGATAACGATGAAGACCATGGCGTCAGAATAGCCGAGGTGTCCGAGGTAATAAATGAAATGAATGATTTACTACCGAGGTACTCGGTCGAGGTGGTGGCGAGGTTTACCGAGGTGGCTCGCTCACCCTGGCTGCGCCTCGGCACATGCCTCGATCACAAGCTGTTGATTTGACGTGATACCTCGATCACCTCGGCGGTTTATGCCGTGCGGCGTGGCGCGCTTGGGCTGTTTGGGCCGCCTATAATATAGGTGAGGATGTGTTCAATCTCCGGTCCCACGAGGCAGAGGTGGGAAAACGAGGCAAGTTTCGCCGCCCCCACAGGTGAGGCCCGGAAGCGGCGAATGGGGTTGTGTTCTAAGGCTTTTTCGGGATGGCGCCCGGACCGAACAAGTCGGACAAGTCATTCGCATTGACGGCATCGCCTAGAAGCGGCCCCACCTGGAAGATTTCCTGCATGGTGCGCAAATCCGAGGAATGCGAGTATGGGAGCGGGCTCGCATACGGAAGGCCATTCACGTTTCGATGAGCGCGCGAAGAGATGACGATCTCACCGATTGTGTGATTGAAATCGTCCGCATTGTCGCCCGCTACGCCATCTGATTCGGATTCGTCCCACCAAATGATGATCATTCCGTGGTTCTTGTAGGCCTTCGATGCCATGATCATGGGAACGATCTGGCTCAGGAAGTCGTCACCCTGTCTGATTTCGGCGGCATCGCCGGTCAATCCCTTGTAACCGCCGGTGAGCGCTGTGTGCATATCGTTGTATTGGTTCGGCGTAATCCAATTGTAATCGGCCACTGTGTCATTCAGTAGATCGATCGACAACTGCTGCAATGGCGCGTAGTGGCTAGCCAGTCGATTGTTCGGCGTCGCGTCATTACCACCATTCGTGTCGGTAAAGAACACCATCGGATTGTGCTTCGCCGCATAGTTGTATTGATTGGAACCGTTGTAGGCATTGAAGTACCCCCTGGCAAAGGTTCCCGAGAAGCTGGTCAATGGAACAGTCCACTGATCCTGTGGCAAAGGGACGTTGGTAAGCTGTCCGCTGCTATTGAGCGCAAGGTCGATGTCTTCCTGATACGACTTCCATGTTTTTCCAGCTTGTTTCAGAAAATTGCTCAAGTGCAGCGGTGTAGTCTGGTTCGTCCCGCCGCTGGAAGCGTAAGGATCTGTGTCGGTCAGCACACCAAAATTCGTGCCGGCTTCCGCCCAGATATAGTTGGGCTGGGAAGGATGGATGTGCGGATTATCTCCGCGAGTAGTAGCCAAAACATTGTGATAAGCGGTCGCATAGGAGACTTGGCTACTGATGTGGACCACCTTGCCATTAACAACAGCAAATGCCGTTCCGTTTACGAGGCTGTTGATGAACGGCGCGTTGGGATTTTGGTAAATCTGCTGGATCTCGCCGGTGAACTGGTTGTTCGGCTGAGTCCAGTTGTGATTCTCCATCGCGATGACGAAAACGGTCTTGATTTCTTCAGCGCTGGCGCTCACGGTTCCTAATGCAGTGGTGAGGACAAGCGCAAACAAGGTGCGGAGACATCGGATGTTCGACACTTCTTCAACCACAATGCGAGCATCATAAGGGCTGCTTTCGAGCCGCCGCATCGGACTGTGCGATCTTTTTGGGAGGGAGAGATGTCGCATTTTGCGGTGCAGAAACTAGCCTTCATATCCAAGGCGTCGGCACCTGATCTCGGCTCTCCGCCGTGGCATTATCGCGCCATCGATATTAAGTTCACGACGCTCGAATTGCTCGCCGACGGCAGGCTTGGGCAACGACGGGTCGAAGCCCGCCTATAAAGCCCAACTCTACATCTATAACCAGGCGCTCGCGCGATTACAGGGCTATCAGCCGCCGGTTTCGTCTGCCGCTTCGTCGCTGCCAACGGCAGTTTCCGAAGACGATCCCAACCTGACAAGCCCCGGCTCGGCGCTTGGAACGGTAGCCTATATGTCACCTGAGCAGGCTCGCGGCGAGACGCTGGACGCCCGAACGGATTTGTTTTCGTTCGGCGCGGTGCTCTATGAGATGGCTACAGGCCGACCGGCCTTCGCTGGCAACACAACTGCGGTAATCTTCCAAGCCATCCTCGATAAAACTCCCCCTGCAATCTCACGGCTGAATCCCGATGTGCCCGCGGACCTGGACCGGATCATCGTCAAGACTCTGGAGAAGGATCGCGATATTCGATGTCAATCTTGTCAGGGATGGGGTTTTTGCGCACCACAGGTATTATTATTCTTGGAGCGTGTATCCGACTTCGACTGCTACTTACACTCTCATAGGAAGACAATGTTCATCCAAGTAGCTCTAGCACTGCTAGTGCTTATCGGTGGGTATCAGCTGTTTGGACGGTTTTTGCTTCGCTATCAACTTTCCGAAAACCACCTGCGCGTCACTCTGTTTGGTTTTTGGCCGCTATTGAGGATCCCGTATTCCGAAATCGAAGATGTGTCCTATTTACAAAGCGGAGATGGTTGGTCAGTTGCCGGAGGTTCATTCGCGCGCACTACAATCTTCCGTCTGCAAAGCCGCCTTTGGTCCGATGCTGTAATCATTTACAGGCGAAGGGGTCTCTTGAGAAGTATCCTTATTAGTCCAGCCAATGGGTCCGATTTCGCATCGACTTTGCGAATTCGATGCAAGCTCCCGTTGTCAAATCCTGATTAGGGTGTTGAGAACAATCACTCTAATTACACTCAGTGGTGGCTTTCGCCGGAATACGCAACCATGCGCCCAGCAGCGGAATTTTAACGACACCCTCGGAGACTGCCTACCGTTAAGGGACGGTTGAAGAGCCCTGCTCAACATCGAGAGCTCGCAGTATGACGGCGTCGGGAACATGGTGCAATTCACAGACCGCCGCAACAAAGTTACCACGCTCACCTACGATGCCCTGGACCGGCTTTCGTTTATCGGTTACGGAACCCGATCCGGGCCGACGTACGAAAGCACGGTGTCGAACACTTATGATGCTGGTAACCGCCTGACGCAAGCCCTGGACTCGGTCACTGGAACGATCACCGTGAACTATGACGGCTTGGATCGTGTGACTTCCGAAAGCGGTCCCCGAGGAGCAGTGAGCTACGTCTACGACAACGCCGGCCGGCGCAGCACGATGACTGTAGCTGGTCAGCCCTCAGTGAGCTATACCTACGACGATGCCGGCCGGCCGCTTCAGATCGTGCAGGGGAGTTTAACGCATCACTCGCTCGGCAAGTTGCCCGAGCCCGAACTCACCCACAACTTTTACTGACAAGGCTATTTTCGATCTGTCAGCACATCCGGACGAACAGATAGCTTCGAACTTCGAGCCTCTTCTGAAATTAATTGCGCAATAGGTGTCATTGGCGAATTGCTGTTCATGCAGTCATTGGTGTTTGGTATAAAGGATTCGCGTATGTTGCTGGTATTGCTGGCCTTAAAGAGCTCCGGCGTACCCTCGGAATCGGTTCCGCGCCAGCACGTCCTGCGTGCACGCATGCACGCCGCTTTTGCATGCGTGCATCGGGCTCGTGCTGGCTTGTTCGTCGGCGAACATGCGTGCACGGCCTCGTGCTGGCTTGTTCGTCGGCAAGCACGCGTGCACCGGTCTCGTGCTGGCTTGTTCATCGGCAAGCACGCGTGCACCGTCGCGTGCCAGTTTTCAGGAAGTTCTAGCCATTAAGTGCGCCAAGTCCGGTTTCCGCAGGTGGCTGCCTCGAGAAGTGCGTCACGCCAGCGAGATCGGGCATCCCAGTGTTTGCAGAATATTCGAGATTCATACCGTTCCCACTGAGCGTGGAGAGATCGATTTTCTTACGATGGAGTTCTTGGATGAGACGCTGGCGGACCTTCTTCAGCCGGCCCAATACCGCAGAACGAGGCGAACGCCATTGCGGAGCAGCTCTGCGGAGGTCTGGCGGAAGCGCATTGCACAGGCGTCGGAGACCTGAAGAGCAACAATGTCATTGATGCAGCCACTCGAAGGAATTACCGGTCTTGCACAGGAACAGGCTATCGTCCCGCCCTTGACTAGGCGTCACGTCGCCGATTTTGGCTCGAAAAATTCCAAAACGTTAGGCTCTTTGGCGGGTAGACTTTCTCGGATGAAGCGCATGTGGCGACTTTCTTCGTCCGGGTTTCTCGTCTGTTGGTTGAACTGCTGCGTCATGTGGGGTCAGGCGACAGCTCAGATAACTGGCATTGTGAGGGATCAGGGCGGCACGGTACTGCCGGGCGTAACAGTCAGCGTGACTCAGACCGATACCGGGATCACGCAGAGAGTGACCACCGACAGGACTGGCCTCTTCGTGTTGCCGAACCTTGCCCCTGGTCCTTACCGGTTAGAGGCCGTTTTGACAGGATTCCGTACGTATGTGCGGACAGGCATTCCCCTGGGAATCAGTAGCAGTCCTGTGATCAATATCGAAATGGTGCCTGGCCAGGGGGCAGCCCAAGTGCAGGTGCAAGGTAACGCGCCGCTGGTGGAGACGCGAAGTTCAAGTATCGGCCAGGTTTTTGAAAACGAGTTGCTCGTTGGGTTGCCGCTCAACGTACGCAGCGTGACTCAGCTGTTCACATTAGCCGGAGCAGCAGTCCAGACAGCCACGCTCAATATCGCCGGCGGTCTGGGCTTCGGCACAGCCTATAGGCTTGATGGAACTGACAACCGAGACCCATTTACTAACCAGAGCTTGCCGCTGCCGTTCCCGGATGCGGTTCAGGAGATCAGGGTGGAGACCAGCGGTCCATCCGCCTTTGAAGGCGAGGCGACTTCAATTGGAGCTGTAACAAAGTCGGGCACGAATCGGTTTCATGGCGGCGTCTTTGAATTTCTAACCAACGGCGATTTCAATGCGAGAGACTATTTCGCACAAACCGGAAGTTCGGAGAAGGGCAATCAGTTCGGCGGAATGCTGGGTGGACCCATCAGGCAGAACAAGCTCTTCTTCTTCGGAGGGTATCAGGGCCTCACCGTCCGCCAGGATCCGACTCAGTCGCTAGCTTTTATCCCCACGACGCCGATGCTGGCCGGCGATTTTTCGACCTTCGCATCGGCAGCCTGTAATGCAGGTCGGCAGATTTCCTTGAGACCGCCGTTCGTCGGTAATCGGGTCAATCGCACATCACTCAGTGCAGCGGCCGTCGCTATTGCGAGCAGACTTCCACCGTCATCGGATGAGTGTGGGCAAACCAGGTATGGTATCCGGAGTACAGCTAATAATGGACAGTGGCTAGGCCGTGCAGATTACCAGTGGAGCGACAGGCATTCCCTCTTCGGACGATACATTGGGACGCATCTAGATGTGCCTAGTCCTTTCGATGCCGGCAATCTTTTGACGACGACAACTTTGGGCTTCGACAACTTCGCGCAATCTTACGGTTTTGGTGACACCTATCATTTCGGCGCCAATATGGTTAATGCCTTTCGTTTGAGCGTGAATCGGAACACTACTGACCAAAAGGCTCCAGAATTCTTCTCTCCTGCAGACGTGGGAATCCAGGCTTATAGCTACGTCCCCAAAAACATCGCCTTAACTGTAGGCCCAGGATTCTCTATAGGGGGTGGCGGCGCGACGCTTAGAACAACGAATTATCAGATGGCAGAGGATTTGGGAATGATCCGCGGTCTGCATCAGTTTGTTTTCGGGGCGAATCTGGCACAGGGGAGATCCAATTTCAATTCGTACGCGAGTTCTACCGGGGTTTACTTTTTCAACGGTCTATTCACTGGCCTGGCAATGGCGGATTTTCTGTTAGGAAATGTGAGCACCTTTATCCAGTCGGCACCGAATGCGCATTACATAAGGCAGTCCTGGGTTGCTCTATATGGACAAGACATTTGGAAAGTGAAGCCACGGCTGACGTTAAACTATGGTCTGCGCTGGGAACCATTTCTTCCTCAAGTGGGTACCAACGGCAAAGTCTACAATTTCGATCACAACCGATTTCTCGAAGGCACCAGGAGCACCGTATTCAAGAACGCGCCGGCGGGTCTATACTTCCCCGGCGATCCAGGTTTCCCAAACAAGTCGGGCATTCACAAACAGTGGTTGAAGTTCGCGCCGCGTCTGGGAGTGGCTTGGGACGTAACAGGAGACGGGCGAACGTCGCTGCGAGCCTTCTATGGACTGGCCTATGATTACGTTCCTTTACGATGGCGCATCAATGCCGGCCGGATCGCGCCTTGGAGTCCGCAGATTACTTTAGTTGGCGCTACTTTGGACAAGCCATGGGGATCATTTCCCGGCGGAAATCCATTTCCCATCAAAGTTGATCAGAATGCAGCATTCTTGCCGTTTACATCTTATGAGACGACTCCTTACAACATCCACACCCCCTATGTTTCGTCATGGAACCTGAGCTTTCAAAGACAGATCGGAATGGATTACCTCGTTTCCGCAACGTATTTGGGAAGTCAGACCACCCATATGTGGGTTCACAAGCCTCTCAATCCTGCCATGTATATCGCGGGGGGACAGTGTACGCTAAATGGGGTTCCATATAATCCCTGCTCTGCCATCGGGAATACGAACGCGCGCCGCAGACTGTCTCTGGAGAGACCGCAGCAGGGCCAGTCCTTTGCAGTAATCGATGAATTTGATGACGGCGGTACGCAGAGTTACAACGGCCTATTAGTTTCGGTTCATCGCCGCGCTAGCCGAAGAATTTCGCTGATCGGCAATTACACGTTGTCTTATTGCACGAGCGACTACGGTGACACTAACGGATTCGGCCCGGGCGCAGGGCTGAGCTATCTGGACCCGAACAATCGCCGCTTTGATCGGGGCAACTGCGATGCAGGCCGCCGGCACATCTTTAACCTAACAGCAATCGCGGAAACGCCGGAGTTCGCCGACCGTACTCTGCGCCTCGCGGCGTCGGGTTGGAGGATCTCTGGCATTTACCGGAAGTCTTCAGGAGCATTCCTGACCGTTACCACCCCTTTTGATCAAGCATTGACCGGTATCGCTAATCAGCGCCCGAATCAGGTGCTTGAAAACCCCTATTCTGACACCTCCGGCCGTCCTCTAACGATATACCTCAACCCGTTGGCGTTTTCTTTTCCACCAATTGGTACACTCGGAAATATGCGCCGCGCGAGCATTCAAGGTCCGGGAACATGGGAGTTCGATGCAGCATTGTCGAAAATATTTCGGATTCGTGGCGCGCAAACCGCAGAGTTTCGCGCTGAGGCGTACAACGTCACGAATAGTTTCCGGCCGGGAAATCCCAGCACGATTTTCGGAACGCCCACCTTTGGGCAGATCAGGACTTCTCTCGATCCCAGAATCATGCAGTTCGCGTTGAAGTACGCATTCTGATCATCGATTCGATCTTTTCGGACATCAGCTGGTTATCCACGCTGAACACTCCCGACACCTGGCGCGCCGCCATTTCGGCAAGTTGCCGGTCCATCTGGTTCGCAACGACCCCCTTAAGTGTAACGTGGCCGTTCTTGACGATAATGTGGATCGGCGGAACGGCGCGAACCGAGTATTGGAACAGCGGGCTGTTGTAATTGAAGATCGCTCGATAGGTTGCAAGCCGGAGCTCATCGTCCATGGTCGAAAGCGGCAGGACTTCGATTTTGTTCTCGACTTTCGCGACACTTTCGAGGCTGCGAACCCGGGCTTCGGCATCCGACTTGAGAGTTGGCCGGGTCACTTGCCCGCCGAGAACCACCGTGTCATCCGGAAGCACTTCGGCTTCAAGCCAATCAAAAACGTTGTAGTACGGCAGGGTAACGAGCTGATGGCGCACTTCGTCAGCGATCAGGGCCGTCGTATGGCCACGATGCAGCCCGGGGCCCTGCAACTGTTTCTGGCTTGCCATACCGGTTACCGGCATTGCCAGACAAGCCGCGATGAGAAGTAACACGAAGCTGAGTTTTTTCATTCTGGTGAACATAGCAATACCTCCTGTGCAGAATACCTAAAGATCTTTAAGGGATTTCGATCGGGGGAACAGGAACTTATCAGTTCTTGCCCGATCCACTTTCTTCTGACGAGCGAAGAAAAAAAATGTGAGCGGCCACGATTAGGTCTACCGTCCCAGTTGTACGCTGACGCTGATCCGGCCGTAGCGGCCATAGTTGTCGAATGCTGTGATGTCGTATCGGCCGGCTTCCGTAAAATCCACGATCTGCGGCACGACTGCGCTCTGGCGCCCGATAAATCGGCCATTGAGCATCCAGTTGACTTCGGCGTCAGTGC
>WNGD01007428.1_pt1 | contig 11597 bp, 14 predicted proteins | sample 5400671 | NCBI WGS metagenome assembly WNGD01 (sample SAMN13153369, study PRJNA577476) | soil metagenome | isolation source: 40 cm soil or saprolite under grassland replicate 2 | place: USA:California | collected 2016-06-15
GAAGAGCGCGTTCCGCTGATCGGCCTGCGGCGCGTCTCCGTCACCGTCGACGGCGAAGCCGCCGAGTCCGCCCGGGCGGAGATGCTGGCCCTGTTTCCGGAGGGCTTCGAGGAAGCCGAGCGCGGCGCCGAGTTCGTGCTCTCGGCCTACACCGACGCAGGCGGCGAGGCGCGCATGTCCGCCGTCTTCGGAGCGGTGGCGGCCAAGGACGTGCCGGCAGGATGGGAGGAGCGCTGGAAGCACTTTCATCGGCCTGTGCGCGCGGGCGCGCTCTGGATCGTTCCGCCATGGGAGAAGCAGTCGAGCGGCGGTAACTCGATCACGATCGATCCCGGTCGCGCCTTCGGAACGGGCGCGCATCCGACGACACGGCTTTGTCTCGAGCTCGTCAGCGAGCTCGAGCCGGGTTCTCTGCTCGACGTCGGCTGCGGCTCCGGCGTGATCGCGATCGCCGCCGCGAAGCTCGGCTTTGCTCCGGTCGTGGGGCTCGACAGCGATCCGCACGCGATCGAGGCGGCGCGGGCAAACGCGGCCGCGAACGGCTTCGAGCTCGACTTCAGGTGCGTCGACGCGCGCGTCGAGACGCTGCCGGAGGCCGATGTCGCCGTCGCGAACATCAGCGAGGAGCTCGTCGCCGCCGTCGCGCCCCGGCTGAGGTGCGGTCTGCTCGTCACCTCCGGCTACTTCGAGCCGCACGTCCCGCGACTGCCGGGCTTTCGCGCGGTCGGCCGCCGGAGCCTCGACGGCTGGGCGGCCGATCTTCACGCTCCGGAGTAGCATCCCGCGCCGTGGCGAGCTTCTCGATCCGCTTTCTCGGCTGCAAGGTCTCGCAGACAGACGCGCAGCAGGTGCGCGAGCGCCTGCTCGCCGACGGCCACGTCGAGTCGCAGGCCGCGGAGGTCGCGGTCGTCAACACCTGTTGCGTCACCCACGAGGCGGTGCGCAAGTCGCGGCACGCCGTCGCGCGTGCGGCGCGCACACACGACCGCGTCTACGTGACCGGCTGCGGAGCCAATCTCGGCGGCGAAGCGTTCGCCGGCATGCCGGCGAACGTCAACGTCGTCGTGCGGCCGAGCGAGCAGACGCCCGCGTTCGTGGCGGGCGACGTCGGCGCGATCGGCTGTGTTCAGAGCGAAGCCCGGCTCGACCGCGTTCGCGCCTTCGTCAAGGTGCAGGACGGCTGTAGCTTCTCGTGCAACTTCTGTGTCGTCCCGCTCGTGCGCGGCCGCTCCCGCAGCCGCCGCGCGCAGGCCGTGCTCACCGAGATCCGGCGCCGGGTCGCACAAGGCCACCGCGAGGTGGTGCTGACCGGGATCAACCTCGGCTGTTATCGCGACCGCGAGGTCTCGCGCGGCTGCGGCTCTCGTCGATCGAGGTCAATCATGTGAACGACGAGCTCGTTGCGGCGCTGCGCGAGACGCCGACCCTCGCGCGTCATCTGCACGTGCCGCTCCAGTCCGGCGACGACCGCGTTCTCCGTGCGATGGCCCGCCGCTACGACGGCGCGACCTACCTGCGACGCTTGGAACGGCTCGAGGAGTTCAACCTGACCACGGACGTGATCGTCGGTTTTCCAGCCGAAGACGAGCTCGCCTTCCGGAGGACGCTCCGGCTCGTCCGCGAGGCTCGGATCACGAAGGTGCACGTGTTCCCGTACTCGCCGCGTCCAGGCACCCGCACCGCTGCCGAGGACACTGTCCCGCCGGCGGTCAAGAAGGAGCGGAGTGCCCGTCTCCGCGCCCTCTCGCACGAGGCATGCCTCGTGCGTTGGCGCTCGAAGCTCGGCACCGAGGATGTCGTTCTCGTCGACCGGCCGGGGCGCGGGTACGGCGACGACTACTCGCCGTGGTTGGTCGACGCGCCGGTCGGAGAGCTGGCGCGCGTCCGCGCCTCGGCAGTGTCGGAGGAGGGGATCGTCGCTGCCTGACGACTGCCTCTTCTGCCGGCTCTTCAAGGAGGGCGACCACGTGCGCGAGGCGGCCGGCTTCGTCGCGATCGAGGACATCAACCCGCGCGCTGACGTCCACCTGCTCGTGATTCCGGAGAGGCACGTCGCGAGCTTCCGGGAGATCGGCGAGTTCGAGGCGGACGAGGCCAAGCGAATGCTGGAATTCGTCGCCGACACGGCTCGCGGGGCCGGGCTCGAGGACTTCCGGGTGGTCGTCAACGTCGGCGCCGGGGCGGGCCAAACGGTCTTCCATCTGCACTGGCACGTGCTCGGCGGGCGCGCCAAGGGGTTGCCGTGAGCCTGATCGTGCGGCTCGAGGAGGAGCTCAAGCAGGCGATGGTCGCGCGCGACGAGACGCGGCGGGACGCCCTGCGCCTGATCCTGTCCAGCCTGCGCTCGGCCGAGAAGGAGCTCCAGCGGCCACTGCACGATGACGAGGAGTTGCAGGTGCTCCAACGCGAGCGCAAGCGCCGGCTGGAGGCCGCGGAGGCCTTCCGCGGCGGCGGCCGCGAGGAGCAGGCGGCGGGCGAAGAGCAGGAACTGGCCGTCCTCGAGGAGTTCATGCCGGCGCCGCTCTCCGAGGACGAGCTCGAGGAGATCATCGACGACGCAATCGCGGAGGTTGGCGCCACGAGCATCCGCGATCTCGGTCGCGTCATGGCGGACGTGATGCCGCAAGTCTCCGGCCGTGCAGACGGCTCGGTCGTCAGCCAGCTCGTGCGCGAGAAGCTGGCCTGACCGCGCCAACCCCGGCACACCCGATCGGCGCCGGCCGTTGTGCCGTGCGCACCGGGCTTTTGCCCGTTTTAGGTTGACGCGCGCGCGTCCCCCACCCTCTATTTGGGTGGGGCTTCACCCTCCTCCCTCGTCCTCGACGCTACCGGCGAACGAGCCACAGGTGTGTGACGGCCGTGTGACGATTGCGCAACTTTTGCGCCGCCCGCGGGGGAGTTGCGTGCACGAACGCCGGGCTGCCGCGGAAGGGCCGAAGCGCCCGCCCGGTCCCTACACTGATGCCCGGTGCAGGAGGTTTTCTCCGTCTCCAACGAAGTCGCCGCCGAGCTCGCCACGATCGGCGACGGCGTCCTCGGCGCGCTGCGGGACCGCCTCCGCTGCACGATCATGCTGCGCGGAAACCGGCTCACGATCGAGGGTGATGGGCCCCACGTCGAGCAAGCCCGGGCCGTGGTGGACGAGCTCGCCGAGCTGGTCGAGGGCGGTCACGAGATCAGCCCGACCACGGTGGACGCCGTCCTGTCGGCGCTCGAGCAGACTGAGGACCTCCGCGAGGTCTTCGACGATGTCGTCTGGCGCCATCGCGGCAAGAAGATCGCTCCGAAGACTGTGACGCAGAAGCGCTACGTCGACTCGATCCGCAACCACACTGTCACGTTCGGAATCGGCCCGGCCGGCACGGGCAAGACCTATCTCGCGATGGCGCTCGCGGTCGCGGCCCTCTCGAACCGTGAGGTCGGCCGGATCATCCTGACGCGGCCCGCCGTCGAGGCCGGCGAGCGCCTCGGTTTTCTGCCCGGCACGCTGCTGGAGAAAGTCGATCCGTACCTGCGGCCGCTGTTCGACGCGCTCTACGACATGCTCGAGCCGGATCGCTTGACCGCGCACATGGAAAAGGGCGTCATCGAAGTGGCGCCGCTCGCCTTCATGCGCGGACGGACGCTGAACGACTCGTTCATCATCCTCGACGAGGCCCAGAACACCAGCCCCGAGCAGATGCAGATGTTTCTCACCCGCCTCGGGTTCGGCTCCAAGGTCGTCGTCACCGGCGACGTCACCCAGGTCGACCTGCCGCGCGATCAGGCGTCGGGCCTGATCCAGGTCCAGGACATCCTCGGCTCGCTGGACGGCGTCGCCTTCGTCCGCTTCGGGCACGAAGACGTCGTGCGGCACAAGCTCGTCCAGCGAATCGTCGAGGCGTACCGGCTGCACGCGGAGGAGACGGGCACCGGGCGGAGCAGATAGGGGCGTGATCGTGGTCGAGGTCTCGAATCGCAGTGGCGTGGCCATCGACGAGGAAGGTGCAAGCGCCCTCGCGCGCAGCGTGCTCGAGGCGGAAGGTGTCGACGAGGGGGAGCTCGGCCTCCTCTTCGTCGGCCCCGAAGAGATGCGGACGCTGAAGCGCGAGCACCTCGGCGTCGACGAACCGACCGACGTGCTCTCGTTTCCGATCGACGCCCGGGAGCGCCTGGCCCCCGGCATGCCGCGCCAACTCGGCGACGCGGTTCTGTGCCCACAGGTTGTCGGCGAGGCCTGGAGAGAACCGCTCGTACACGGTCTCCTGCACCTGCTCGGTTACGAGCACGGGCGCGAGATGGAAACGAAGGAGCAGTCGTGGCGCGCCTGACGATGCCGCGCACCCGGCCGCGAGGCAACGGTGACGGCGCCGGCCAGCAGGAGCGGTTCCGCAGGCCGCTTGGGCGAGCGCCCTCGGTCCTCGACAGCTTCAACTTCGCGGTCGAGGGGATCATCCACGTGCTGCGCACCCACCGGAACATGCGGGTGCACTTCGCCGTCGCCATCGTCGTGCTCGTCGCCGCCGTCTGGGTCGGGGTTTCGAAGCTCGAGCTGATCGCGCTGCTGCTCGCGATCGCCTTCGTCTTCATCGCCGAGATGATCAACTCCGCGCTCGAGCAGGCGATCGACGTCGCAACGACCTCGTTCGACCCCCTTGCGAAGCTCGCGAAAGACGTCGCCGCGGGCGCCGTTCTGATCGCGACGGTAAACGCGGTCGCGATCGGCTACCTCGTCTTCTCGGGCGAGGTCGCCGAGCGAAGCACGCGCCTCCTCGACCGGCTGCGCGACGCGCCCGCAAACCTGACCTTGATCGCCCTCGTCCTCACGATTCTGGTCGTGATCGCGACGAAGGCCTACACCGGCCGGGGCACGCCCCTTCGCGGCGGCCTCCCGTCTGGGCACGCCGCGCTCGCCTTCGCGGGCTGGATGGCCGCGACCTACGTCGTCGGCGCCGAGCACCGCTTTTTGATCTCGTCGATCGCTCTGCTGATGGCGTTTCTCGTCGCGCAGACGCGGATTGAGGCAGGCGTTCACTCCACGGTCGAGGTCGCCTACGGCGGCCTCCTCGGCGCGCTCGTCACCCTCGCCGTCTTCCAGCTCTTCTCGTGAGCGACGACCTGCTTGCGCGGGCGCAGGCGGCCGCGGCTCGCGCCTATGCGCCCTATTCGAACTACCTCGTCGGCGCTGCGGTGCGGGCCCGCAGCGGGCGGATCTACGAGGGCGTCAACGTCGAGAACGCCGCGTACCCGCTCGGAATCTGCGCCGAGCGAACGGCGATCGCGTGCGCGGTCGTCGACGGCTGCGGGCCGGGCGACCTGGTCGAGATCGCGATCACGGCCTCCCCGTGCGGCGGTTGCCGACAATGGTTGCACGAGTTTCGTCTCGAGCGGGTGACGTTTCCGAAAGCCGGTGGCGAGGTTGTCTCGTTTGCTCCCGGCGACCTGCTCCCGGAAGCGTGGGACCTGCCGGCGTGACGAATCGGCACGGTCGGGTCACACTCCGGCACGATCGCGTTCCAGATCCGTGCGCCCACGACCTCTATCGTTGTCGCTGGGACCGTCGTTTTGACCCCATCCCCGGGGGTGGGCGCACGAAGCGTTTCGCCCCGAGCCGCCGATGAAGAGCGGGTTCGTCGCCGTCGCGGGGCGGCCGAACGTCGGCAAGTCCACGCTCGTGAACGCGCTCTGCGGAGGGAAGGTGGCGATTGTCTCCGACAAGCCGCAGACGACCCGGCAGCGGATTTTCGGGATTGCGAACGGCGACGACTACCAGCTCGTGCTCGCCGACCTGCCCGGCTTTCAGAGGCCGCGGGACGCCCTGACGGAACGGATGCAGCGGACGGTCGACCAGTCCTTCGAGGAGGTCGATGCGGTCCTCTTCGTCCTCTCGGCACGCGAGCGGATCGGCGCCGGCGACCGCTTCATCGCCGAGCGCGTCTTCTCGCTCGGGACGCCGGTCGTGATCGCGCTCAACAAGGTCGACCGGCTGAAGCCGGGTCACATCGCTTCGCAGATGCAGACCGCCTCGCAGCTCGGCGCGTTCCACGCGCTGCATCCGGTCAGTGCCGTGACCGGCGACGGCATCGGCGAGCTCCGCGACGAGCTCGTCGGCTTGCTTCCGGAAGGCCCGCTCTACTACCCGGCCGACCAGCGAACCGACCTGATCGTCGAGCTGCAAATCGCAGAGCTGATCCGGGAGAAGGCCCTCCAGCTCACGCGCGACGAGGTTCCGCACGCGATCTCGGTCGAGGTCGACGAGCTGACCGAGAAGGTCGTCCACGCGACCGTTTTCGTCGAGACCGAGTCGCAGAAGCAGATCGTGGTCGGTCGCGGCGGCTCGGTGATCAAGCAGATCGGCACGCGCGCCCGTCCGGAGATCGAGGCGCTGCTCGGCCGGCAGATCTTCCTCGAGCTCCAGGTCAAGACACGGCCGAAATGGCGACGCGACGCGGCGATGCTCGAGCGGCTCGGCATCTGATGCGGGCCGACACCGCGACCTATGCCGCGCGACCGGATCTCGCTCAGCGGGTCGGCGAGATCGCTGATCCATGGCCGGAGTTCATCCACCACGCGAACTGCAACCGGCTCTGGCATGTGATGCGAGAACGCTTTCCGCAGTTCCAACTTGTCCTCTTCGACGCCGCCAGCGACCGGATGCTCGGCCGGGGCCAGACGATGCCCGTCCGCTGGGACGGAACCGCGACGGGACTGCCCGGGGGAGTTGACGACGCGGTCGAGCAAGGAGCGGCACTCGCGGACGGCGAGGCCGACACGCTCTGCGCCATCGTCGCTGTTCTGGATCCGGCCGCTCGGGGCCGGCGGTTGAGCTCGCTCGTGATCGACGCCATGCGCTCGGCTGCCGCAGCAGCCGGCCTGCAGGCGCTGATCGCGCCCGTCCGTCCGACACTGAAGCAGAACTATCCGCTGACCGCGATCGAGAGCTATGCGGCGTGGCGCCGTGACGACGGCCAGCTGTTCGACCCCTGGCTCCGCGTCCACGAGCGGCTGGGCGGCGAAGTGCTCGGGATCGCCGAGCGGTCGATGACGGTGGAGGGCACTGTCGGCGAGTGGGAGAGCTGGACCGAGATGGCATTCCCGGAGACCGGGTCGTACGCGCTGCCCGGCGCGCTCGTGCCGATCGAGATCGACCGCGAAGCCGATCTGGGCCGCTATGTCGAGCCGAACGTCTGGATGCGTCACTCCCCGCGCGGCGCGTAGTACCGCGCCAGCCAGCGCGAGAGGCCGTCCAGGCCCGGAAAGAGCACACGCTCCGTGAGGTTCGCCTGGTCCAGCTTGTCGCGCACCTCCCACTTCAGCTCGCCCGGGATCACGAGCCGTCGTGCCAGCTCGGGCCGCGGCTGCAGCCACTCATCCAGGCTCGCCTTGGCCCGTGACATCAGCGCGAACAGCGCGTATTGGTTGACGATCCGCTCGTCGAGCGACGGCGGCTCGAGAAAGAGGACGTAGTCCTCGTCGCCGAGCCGCTCGAGATCCGCAAGCCCGCCCGCGGCCTCCCCGAGCAGCTCCGCCGTGAACACATTCAGCTGCTGTGCCCGCAGCACCTCTCGCAACCGCGCCGGCGCGTGCTCCTGGGCGCGCACGTAATCGACCATCCAGACGACGCCGTCCCGGTCGAAGAGATCGACCTGCGCGGTGGCGAAATGCGCCGCGACGTACGGCGAGTACGTCCAGTCGAGCAGCCGCGTCGGCAGCCCGTGGTGCTGCGCGAGCGCGAGCCAGTTCCACACCGAGTCGAACGGGACGTCCGCGCGCCGCGCGTACTTGCGGAAATTCCGAAGCAGGTGGCCCTCGAGGGAGACAGCGTTGCCGCCTAGCCGGAGCAGGCTCGTCCGCAGGTCTTCGGCGGCGTCGTTTCGGCCCCGAAAGGCGAAGTTCGAGCGGAATCGCCGCAGCTCCGGCTGCCACGAATCGGCGAAGAGCTGCTCCTGCAGCTCGGCCCAGCTCGAGACGCGAAGCTCCTCCACGGCGATGCGTTTGCCCGCCTCGCGAGGGCTACACTCACGACATGGCGCAGGCGCCGGCCCTCCCCACGGGCTTCGAGCTTCCGCTCGAGCCCAGATTGCCCCGCATCGGCTCCGTCGACCAGGTCGCGGTCGAGGCGCGCGCGACAGACCTCTCCCGCCGCTCGATCAAGCGCGAGGCGAAGCTGTTCGCCCTCGATCTCGCCGTTCGGATGATGGACCTGACCACGCTCGAGGGGGCCGACACGCCAGGCAAGGTCGCCGCGCTGGCCTCGAAGGCCGTGCGTCCCGACCCGTCGGACGCGAGCGTTCCCTCCGTCGCGGCCGTCTGCGTCTACCCCAACCTGGTCCAGACGGCGCGGGAACGGGTCGCCGGCAGCGGCGTCAAAGTCGCCTCCGTCGCTACCGCCTTCCCGTCGGGCCAGAGCCCGACCGATCTCAAGGTCGCCGAAGCCAGGCGGGTGGTCGAGCTGGGCGCCGACGAGGTCGACATGGTGATCGACCGCGGCGCCTTCCTCGCCGGTCGGTACGCGAAGGTCTACGACGAGATCGTCCAGGTGAAGGAAGCGGTCGGTGAGACGCACCTGAAGGTGATTCTCGAGGTCGGCGAGCTCGGCACGTACGACAACGTCCGCCGCGCCTCGCTGCTCGCGATCGCCGCGGGTGCGGACTTCATCAAGACTTCGACCGGGAAGCTGTCGTCCTCGGCGACGCTCCCGGTGACGCTCGTGATGCTCGAGGCGATCCGAGACGTCTTCGAGGAGACCGGCCGCCGGGTCGGCATGAAACCCGCAGGCGGGATCCGCAACGCGAAGCAGGCGGTGCAGACGCTCGTGCTCGTCCACGAAACCCTCGGTCTCGACTGGCTGACGCCCGACCTCTTCCGCTTCGGCGCCTCCTCGCTCCTGAACGACGTCCTGATGCAGATTCGCAAGGAGAAGACCGGGCGCTACCAGTCTCCCGAGTACTTCACGATCGACTGATGGCAGAGCTCGAACAGCGCGGCGACCGGACGCCGATCCCTGCCGCCTGGGAGTACGCGAGCGCGCCCGAGTCGCGCGAGATCGTCAAGCTCGAGGAGCGCTACGGCCTCTTCATCGGCGGCGAGTTCGTGGAGCCGCGGTCGGGCGAGCACTACAAGACGCTCGACCCCTCCAGCGAGGAGCCGCTCGCGGAGATCCCGCAGGCGGGTCCCGAGGACGTGGCGCTCGCGGTCGGGACCGCGCGCGAGGCCTTCTCCGACGGCTGGTCGGCGGCGAGCCCGGCGGAGCGCGCCAAGTACCTCTTCCGGATCGCCCGGATCCTGCAGGAGCGCTCGCGCGAGTTCGCCGTGCTCGAGTCCCTGAACGGCGGCAAGCCGATCCGCGAGTCGCGCGACGTCGATTTGCCGCTTGCCGCTGCGCATTTCTTCTACTACGCCGGCTGGGCTGACAAGCTCGAGTACGCGTTCCCGCACCGGCGGCCGCAGCCGCTCGGCGTCGCCGGGCAGATCATCCCCTGGAACTTCCCGCTGCTGATGCTGGCCTGGAAGATTGCGCCGGCACTCGCGGCAGGGAACACGGTCGTGCTGAAGCCCGCCGAGACGACGCCGCTCTCGGCGCTGCTCTTCTGCGACGTGCTGCGCCAGGCGGAGCTTCCGCCCGGGGTCGTCAACATCGTCACCGGCGACGGCGCCACCGGCGCCGCGCTCGTCAAGTCGGAAGTCGACAAGATCGCCTTCACGGGCTCGACCGAGGTCGGCAAGGCGATCCAACGCGAGCTCGCCGGCACGGGCAAGAAGCTGACGCTCGAGCTGGGCGGGAAGGCCGCGAACATCATCTTCGACGACTGCGCGCTCGACCAGGCGGTCGAGGGCATCGTCAACGGGATCTACTTCAACCAAGGCCACGTCTGCTGCGCCGGCTCGCGGCTGCTCGTCCAGGAGTCGATCTACGAGCCGCTGCTCGAGAAGCTGAAGCGGCGCCTGACGACGCTCCGCGTCGGCGACCCGCTCGACAAGAACACCGACGTCGGCGCGATCAACTCGCGCCAGCAGCTCGACAAGATCGAGGAGCTGGTCGCGGCCGGCGAGGAGGAGGGCGCGGAGATCTACCAGCCGCCCTGCCGCCTGCCGGAGAAGGGCTACTGGTTTGCGCCGACTGTCTTCACCAACGTCGCGCAGAGCTATCGGATCGCCCAGGAGGAGATCTTCGGGCCGGTGCTCTCGGTCTTGACGTTCCGGACGCCCGACGAGGCGGTCGAGAAGGCGAACAACACGCCGTACGGGTTGTCGGCAGGCGTCTGGACGGAGAAGGGCTCGCGAATCCTCTGGATGGCGCAGCGGCTCGAGGCCGGCGTGATCTGGGCGAACACCTACAACCGCTTCGATCCGGCGTCGCCGTTCGGCGGCTACAAGGAGTCGGGCTTCGGCCGCGAAGGCGGGCTGCACGGGCTGGAGCCGTACCTCGACTTCGACGGCGCGGAGGCCTTCGGAGGATGATCTGGGTGCTCAATTGGGTCGATCGCCATCCGTGGGCGCCGCTCGGCCTCGTCCTGACGGCCTTCGCGCTACTCGCGATTCCGGTGGTGTTCTTCATCGCGATATTCCTACTTGGCGAGGCGGCGATCGGGTCGTGAGCCGGCTCCGGGTCAAGAAGACCTACAAGCTCTACATCGCCGGGGCGTTCCCGCGCTCGGAGTCGGGCCGGACCTACGAAGCGGAGGGCCAGAACGTCGCGCGCGCCTCGCGGAAGGACGTGCGAGACGCCGTGCGCGCAGCGCGCGCTGCGCAACCGAAGTGGGCCGGGATGACCGCCTACAACCGCGGCCAGGTGCTCTACCGCGTTGCCGAGATGCTGGAGGCGCGGACGCGTGAGTTCGCCGAGCTGACCGGGGACGAGGCCGAGGTGCACGCGGCCGTCGATCGCTTCGTCTGGTACGCGGGCTGGGCGGACAAGCTGGCGCAGGTGCTCGGCTCGGCGAACCCGGTTGCTGGCCCGTACTTCAACTTCACCGTGCCGGAGCCGACCGGCGTGGTCGGCGTCCTGGTCCCGGAAGAGCCGCCGCTGCTCGGGCTCGTCTCACGACTGGCGCCGGTCTTGGTGGGTGGAAACGCTGCGGTCGGCGTCGCGTCCGAGTCGCGACCGCTCGCGGCGAGCGAGCTGGCCGAGGTGCTGGCGACCTCCGACGTTCCGGGGGGCATCGCGAACTTGCTAACCGGTTTTCGGAGCGAGCTCGCGCCCGTACTGGCGGCTCATATGGACGTGAACGCCCTCGACGTCACCGGAGCCGACGGCGACGTGCCCGAGCTCGAGCGGCTGGCCGCCGACAACGTGAAGCGGATCGTCCGCGGCTCCGCCGACGCGCAGAGCCCGTGGGAGATCGCGGGGTTCCTGGAGCTGAAGACGGTCTGGCATCCGATGGGTGTGTAGGTCTGCTGACGCGGCGGATCTCAGGCGGGTGTACTGCGGCCGCTGGCGCAGAGCCTCCGCGGCCTCCAGACCGGCGTCGCAAGCGACGCCTCAGGGCATCCGATGGGTGTCTGAACCGGCCGTGTCCGTTGGCGCGGCCGCAAGGCGTACCCAGCCTCCTCCCCGCCGCGAGCCTACAGCCGAGTTTCGCGCGGGTGGGTGACGGAATCGTGAAGAATCTGCGCCG